>Ga0209514_10009382_pt1 | contig 10784 bp, 8 predicted proteins | sample Subgrocontami58m_FD_187452 | JGI IMG/M metagenome (GOLD analysis project Ga0209514, IMG submission 187452) | Subsurface groundwater microbial communities from S. Glens Falls, New York, USA - GMW37 contaminated, 5.8 m (SPAdes) (version 3) | ecosystem: Environmental > Aquatic > Deep subsurface >...
AATACGGTATTGCCCCCGCTAACGAGTTCGTGAAGGACCCCAAGAAGTTTTTCGATGTCGGCAAAATGCAGTCCCGTAGTCGGTTCATCCAAGATATACACCGTCTTGCCGGTCGCCCGCTTGGAAAGCTCGGAGGCCAGTTTAATTCTCTGCGCCTCTCCTCCCGATAGAGTCGTGGCTGATTGCCCCAATTCCAGATATCCCAGTCCCACTCTCGCGAGGATTTCCAGTTTCTCTTTGATGTGAGGAATATTTCTAAACAACTCCAGCGCTTCTTCAACCGTCATGTTCAAAACATCGGCAATCGTCTTTCCTTTATAAAGAATCTGGAGCGTTTGTTCGTTAAAACGTTTCCCCCTGCAGATTTCACACGGGACGTAAACATCGGGCAGGAAGTGCATCTCAATTTTTTTAATCCCGTCTCCCTGGCAGGCCTCGCAGCGCCCTCCCTTGACGTTAAAACTAAAACGCCCCGGACGATATCCCCTCATTTTGGATTCCGGAAGCTGGCAAAAAAGATCCCGGATCGGGCTGAAAGTTCCCGTGTAAGTAGCGGGATTGGAGCGCGGGGTCCGGCCGATCGGAGACTGGTCAATGACGATCACCTTATCCAACAGCTCCAGTCCCAGAATTTTCTGATGCCTGCCCGGTTTTTCCTTCGACTGATACAGCTCCCTCGCCAGAGCGCGATAAAGAATCTCATGAACCAGCGTGCTTTTTCCGGAACCGGAAACACCCGTCACGCAGACAAACAGTCCCAACGGAATTTTTACGTCAATCTCCTTGAGATTATGCTCCGCGGCTTTCTTAACCATCAGAAAACGATTTTTCCGAAGAGGGCGCCGTTTTGCGGGAATCGGGACTGAAAACTCGCCGCGGAGATATTTCCCGGTTAAGGAGTTTTTGGCCGACAAAATCGCCTCTATGGAGCCACTGGCAATAATCTCCCCCCCATGTTTTCCCGCCCCCGGCCCCAGATCCACAATGAAGTCGGCGCTGCGGATCGTCGCTTCGTCATGTTCCACGACAACCAGCGTATTTCCTAAATCCCTCAAGGCCTTCAGCGTTGCTAGAAGTTTCGCGTTGTCTTTTTGGTGCAGGCCGATGCTCGGTTCATCCAGAATATAAAGAACACCCACCAAACCCGCCCCGATCTGAGTCGCCAATCGAATCCGTTGAGCTTCTCCGCCGGAGAGCGTCGCTGTGACCCTGTCTAAAGTCAAATAATCCAATCCCACGTCCATTAAGAATTTAATCCTCTGCCGGATTTCCTTAAGAATTTGATGGGCAATCTTCTGCTGGTATTCGTTTAGTGAAAGAGTTTCAAAGAATTTGGCGGCGGCCCCGATCGGCAAAGCGGTCAATGCATGAATCGGTTTCCCGCCGATTTTGATTGCCAGCGCCTCCGGTTTTAACCGCGTTCCGCCGCAGGCGGAGCAAGGCGACACACTAACGACGTGTTCAGTATCCATCTCCATGCAGTTGCCGAGCCCGTTGCACTGAGGGCACGCGCCATACGGACTATTAAAGGAAAACAACCGGGGAGAAACCTCCCCCAGGCTGATGCCACAGGAAAGGCAGGCGTATTTCTCGCTAAAAACCTGGTCGTTAACAATGACAACGCCGTTCCCAACCTTCAAGGCGGTCTCGATGGAATCTGAAATCCTTTCTTTGTTGCCCGGTTTTAGGTCCAGCCGGTCAATCACGACTTCGATCGAATGAATTCTTTTCTTGTCCAACACGGGAGGTTTGGAGACCTCGCAGATATTACCATCCACGCGAACCCGCGCGAAACCGTCTTTTCGAACCTGTTCGAAAAGTTCCCGGTATTCTCCTTTTCTTCCTTGAATCAGCGGTGCCAGAATCGTGAGCGCGGAACCAGCCGGCCATGAATTCACCCAGTGAATCATTTGCTGGGAAGTCTGCCGCTGGATCAGCCGCCCGCATTGAAAACAGTGAGGCACGCCGATCCGCGCGAAAAGAAGCCGCAGGTAGTCGTACAGTTCCGTGGTGGTGGCGACAGTGGAACGCGGGTTCGCGCTCGCGTTCCGCTGTTCAATGGCAATCGCCGGTGAGAGCCCCTCGATGGATTCAACGTCCGGTTTTTGAAGCTGTTCCAGAAATTGACGCGCGTAAGCCGACAAGGACTCGACATAGCGCCTTTGCCCTTCGGCGTAGAGCGTGTCAAAAGCCAGGGATGATTTCCCCGAACCGCTCAAGCCCGTAATCACGATCAGGCGATTCCGGGGAAGTTCGAGGTCAATATTCTTTAGATTATGCTCTCTTGCGCCGCGAATAATGATGGAATCGAGACTCATAGTTTTCCTAAGAAAGGGCCTCTGTGTTTTTTTTTGGATATTGAACACAGAGGCCCCTGATAATGAAGCAAGCAGTCTATCTTCTTTTCTTTTTCTTCTTCTGCCCGCCGCGTGCCATTTTTGCTCGAGAGATATCCCCGTCTTTATCCACAAAATAGAGGAATCCCTGCTCTTTCTTAATTCCTACCTTGGCGACTTTCTGTGCCATCTTCTCTCACCCCCTTTCTTTAATGAACACGCGATTTACGGAGTGAAACGACGTAAATCGCTGTGCGAATTAAACCCAGCACTAATTTTATACCTACACTCAACCAGCACTCTTTGGGTTCACAAAAATTAGTGCTGGGTTAAATTCAGCCTTAAACTTATGTTCACTTCGTTCCATAAGTTTAGGCTTCATTTAACTCCCTATCTTAACGCTTGAAAGAATTTGATCAAGCAATGCTTTCGCCGACAACACCGCCAGGTAACTTGTTTTTGGATTGCCGGGGGCGGGAAGATTCTCCATTTGAAACACCATTTTCCCCGACTCGCCTTCCACTCGAATCTCGTGCATATTCCTGCGCAGCCCTGGAACAGCGACGATCTTTACTTTCCAATCAACGTCAGGAGCGGCCAATTGCAAAGCGGCTGAAACATTGATATTTTTGGGAAACAAACGAATCGCTTCCGTTACGTTCCCTTCAAAAAGAACCGTCTCCTCTGAAATCGCCTGCCATTCTTTTTGTCTTACTTTCCAGTACGGGGCGTCCGCGAGAGCCTCTGGAGCTTTACGGGTCGTCAAAACGGCCGTATCTATTTTGGAGAGAGCCGCCCCCTTAACAGCATCCAGTCCTCCGATGGCGCCGCTGGGGATATAAATCCGGCTTCCATGCTCTTGGGCCAACGCGATTAAACCCTGATTCCGCGCTAATCCCCCAACGCTCATGACAAGCAGATCTTTCCCCTTCCGCAATACCCTTTTGGCCACAAGGGGAACCGCTTCAACGCTGGCCGCTTCAACCACCAAATCGCTCTTCGCGACAAGCTCATCCAGAGAAGCAACAGACACCGAAGACAGAGAGAGAGATTTCTCAAGGCGGTTCGATTGAGAGGGGGTAAGGTCGTAAAGAGCCCCGAGTCTGGCTTTATTCTTCAAATGGGTATGGATCCAGCCGGCCAGTTCGCCGCCGATCGTTCCGCAGCCGACAATACCGATCCTGATCCTTCGACTCGTCCGTCCTGAGCTTGTCGAAGGACGGACTCGCTCAGGATGGCGCCCTGGGCGAACAGAGTACTGGGGCGCCACTTTGGAACGATTCCTAGGCAAGGATTTCCGACTGAATTTTCTGGATGGCATTATGCTGATCAACAAAAACCACCTTGGGTTGATGTTTCCGTGCCGCTGTCTCTTCAATCATCGCGTAAGAAATAATAATGACTTTATCGCCCGGCTGGGCCCATCGCGCGGCCGCCCCGTTCATACAGACGGTTCCACTCCCGCGCTTGCCGGCAATCACATACGTTTCGACGCGAGCGCCGTTGTTAAGATTAACAATTTGGACTTTTTCATACGGCAGCAAATCCGCGCTTTCCATCAGCGATTCATCAATGGTAATACTCCCCTTGTACTGAAGGTTCGCTTCGGTTACCGTCGCTGAATGGATTTTCGATTTGCACATGAAACGATACATATCACACCATTAAGTTATCGATGAGCCGGGTTTTACCAACCCAAACAGCCCCGACCAGCAATGCTTTTTCGCGCGCTTCTTTTACCTTCTCTAACGTTTCAGGATCAACCATCTCCAGATAATCGAGCCTGATCCCCGGGGTTCGTCGAAGGGAATTCCTTAATTTTTTAAGGATCTCCGTCGAGCTCCTAGTCCCAGATAATACCATATCCCGTCCCTGTTGCAAAGCGGAAAATAACGCCGGCGCCCGGCTTCGTTGTGACGGCGTCAGATAGAGGTTCCGCGAACTCATCGCCAGGCCATCCTTTTCTCTCACTGTCGGCAACACTTTGATTTTTAGATGAAAATTTAATTCCTTTGCCATCTTTCGGACGATGAACGCCTGCTGATAATCCTTCCGCCCAAAGTAGGCCGTGTCGGGCTCCACCAGATGAAAGAGTTTCGTTAAGACCGTCAGGACCCCTCGGAAATGCGCCGGACGGCTCTTTCCCTCCAGAATGCTCGAAAGGAATTCATTAGAGACGAAGGTGGAAAATGGGCGTGGATACATTTGGCTGTCCGATGGACAGAAAAGATAATCAACCTTTTCCTTTTGAGCAAGTTCGAAATCCCTTTTAAAGTCGCGCGGATATTTCTGGAGATCCTCGCGGGGGGCAAATTGCGCGGGATTCACATAAAGACTCACCACGACGACATCAGTCTCTTCTCTTGCACGCCTAAATAAGGAGAGATGCCCCTCATGAAAACAGCCCATCGTTGGGACAAAACCGATGGTTTTGTCCTGGCCTTTGATTTGATGAATGATACGCCGCATCTTCTCTAATGATCGAATCACGCAAGTCATGGAAGTTCCTCTTCTCAAAAACTGCTTTATTCTAACACATAAAAACCTTGTTTCTCCAGAGGGAATTGTGTTATAGATGTACTAGAATTAGCGATGGAAAAAAGAATAGAGAATCTCCTTTTAACCGTTATACTCTTGACTGCCCTGGGTCTTTCCCTTTTTGGAGTCCAAATGGGGGTTCCTTCCCGATGGTATACAGATGAAGTCTACGCGCTCTCTCTCAAGATTCTTGGGGAGAAATCAGTGACCCCCATCCTGACCCATTCTTTCCACCCAGGCGCTTATCCAATTGCTCTGGCCATGTTCCAAATCCCCTATCTGCTCATTTTAAAGATTTTTGGCTATCCTCTGGAATCAGCGGCCTCAGCAGCTAGCCTCTCATGGACTCAAATGGCTTTGGAACACCCTGGATTCGCTTCAGGAATTATTATCTGGTCTCGGTTGTTTTCCGTTCTCCTGGGAGTATCCAGCTGTTACATCCTTTATAAGCTCGGAAGGAGAATGTATCATCCCCGTGTCGGCCTCTATTCGGCTCTAGTCCTGGCAACTTCAATGGATTTTTCCGGTACTAATCACTTTGCCATCCCTACTTCCCTTGTCAGTTTCCTGACACTGTTTTCTTTCTATTTTGTCGTGGAGTTCTACTATTCCGGATTTAACGCCCGTTTTATTAACCTGGCAGCACTTACAGCGGGTTTGTGCTTTTCCACAAAATTAAACGGCCTTATCGCTATTTTACCTCTCGGCATCGTCTTGTGGTTTGTCGATAGAAGACGATTAATCCTTTTTATCAGGACTTCGCTCTGTTATTTTATTTTGGGAGTCATTTTGGGAAACCCGATTGTTTTGATTCATCCGATCGAGACCCTTAAACGATACGGGTATTTGTTCAATTACTATCTCATTCATGTTGATCCGGCCACGATGGGACAAATTGAACACTATAATTTCCTTACCAGGGGCATCGGTTTGATCAACTATTTGATTCAGATGACGTATGGAATCGGGATCCCCTACGCGTTGCTCGCTTTGGCAGGGATCATGATTTATTTCTCTGACAGAAAAAACGGTCCATTCCAGCGGTGGCTGTTGGGCCTTTTTTTGCTCTCCTATTGGCTAATCATCAGCTTAACCCAGTACGGTGTCAATAACGCGCCGGCGAAAGCAAGTGTTCTGTTAATCCCTTTTATAGCCCTATTAGCTGGAGCGGGGCTAGAACAGCTTCTTGGCTCTAAACAATGGGGACAATGGAAATGGTTTAAAGCAGTGCTCGCCGCTTCCGCCTTCTGCTATTCCTTCTGGTATTGCCTGTCCGCCGATTGGGTGCTTATAAAAAAAGACACGCGCTATCAGGTGACACAATGGATTAATGAGAACGTTCCCGAGGAGTCAACTGTCGAATTCCTTTTTGAGATCAACCGGGCCGCCTCGGAAGAACTCTTTAAAAACTACCAAATCCTTCACGCGGGAGTTAATGCCCGAGAATCTAAGGGAATCAGTCCTTTTAAGAACATGATGGAAAAATCGGTCTATTACTTTAACCATCGAGAAACAGGCCCGGAAGGAAAATACTTAGTGCTTACCTTCGATTCTTTCAGCGACATTCCTGTTATTGAAAATGCTTCGCCTGATACTCTCACGGGAAAGGGCCCTGTAATTCAGGGTCTTCTAAAAAACAAATATCCTTACCGGTTGGTAAAAAAATTTATCCCGTCTAATTATAAAATTGAATCTCGGCGGTTTCCGGGCGTTCTAGTCCCTCTTTCATTCTGGAAAAACCCCATTCCCAACATGGGGTATATTTCACCCATCGTCTATATCTATGAGAGAACCAGATCGTGAAAGAATATCATGGCGGTAATATTTATAATAAGTATGAAACCAGGAATCCTGTCGAAAAATTTCTGATGTCTCGGTTCTTCTCGGGCCTTTCCGAGATGACCGCGGGCCTGGAAGGCAATATTGTTGACATGGGCTGCGGTGAAGGATACGTTCTTAAATTTCTCGGCCATCAACTACAGGGAAACCTTTTTGGACTGGATCTTTATCCCGAAGTGCTGCAAACTGCCAAGAAAAACAACGACGCCGGCTTCGCCGCCGCCTCCATTTATCAAACCCCGCTAAAAAATAAAAGCGTGGATACGGTATTATGCCTTGAGATCTTGGAGCATTTGGAAGAACCCAAGCGAGCCCTCCAGGAAATGATCAGAGTTTCAAAAAAATATATTATTTTATCTGTGCCGTGGGAACCCTTTTGGCGCATTGGGAATATGGCCCGGTTGAAATATCTCTCTGACTTTGGAAATACTCCTGGGCACCTTCAACATTGGACGGGACGTTCCTTCAAAAAGTTTCTGACACAATTCTCTCCCAAAAACATAGAGATTAAAAGGAGCGGACTATGGATGATGGCAAAGATCACGCTCAATTAAGAGAAATTTACAGCCAAAAAGTATTAGCCCAAATCCCCCGGCTCCTGAGCCAGCAGGACCGCAATCCGTTCTCCCCCACTTACGGCTGTTTTTACCGAATCTTCTGGCATGACCGGGCGATTGATTTTCCTTCGGCATTCGCCCAGTTTTCGACGCACGCGCTGGCATTAGTTTACTCGCATCCATTCACGGATAATCCTTTTTACCGGAATTCCAGGATACGCGATTGGACCATCGCGGGGTTGAATTACTGCCTAAAGATCCAGCACGGTGATGGCTCTTTCGATGAATTCTATCCCAATGAACGGGGCTGGGCGGGGCCAACCGCCTTCTTGATGGTCGCGCTGATATCGAGCTATGAGCTTTTCCGCGATGAAATGCCGGAATCTTCCATCCAAAAACTCCGAAAAGGGACTCTGCTCTCGGCCCGCTTCCTCTCCCGATACGAAGAAGAGGGTATCTTATCAAACCACCACGCGCTGGCTGTCCTAGCCCTTTATAAAATCTATCAGCTCCTCAAAGAGGAATGGATTCTCGACGCCGTTAAAAGAAAAATCGAACGGCTGAAGAGTTTCGCCAGCCGGGAAGGATGGTTTTTGGAGTACGACGGCGCGGATCTGGGGTATCTGTCCGCCACGGTCAGTTTTTTGGGGAAATTGTTTAAAGCCGGCTACGAAGATGTTGAGCTCTTTGATTTAACCAGAAAAGCGGTCGAATTCTGCGGGTACTTCGTCTATCCTGACGGCTCTTTCGGCGGTAATATCGGAAGCAGGCAGACTGTCCATTTTTATCCTCATGGTTTTGAAATCCTGGCGCCGAAAATCCCAATGGCCTCCTCCATTCTTAATAAAGTCCTCTCAGGAATTAACCAGGGGAAAGTCTTAACTCCGGAATTGCAGGAAGACCGGTATTTTATCTGCCGGTTGTCTGAATTCCTAGAGGCTTATCTGGATTTTGCTCCCCGGCCTCAAACATTGCCCCTTCTTCCATTCGAAGGAAATGATTTCGACCATTACTTCAACGAGGCGGGAATTCAAATTTTTAAGAGAGGGGATTTTTACGGGGTCTGCAATTATAAGAAAGGAGGCGTTTTAAAACTTTTTTCGATCTCCGGAAAGAAACTCCTGCACCAAGACTCCGGAATGACCGGGGTTTTATCGGGCGGAGCCATGATCACCACCCAATGGATTAACTCCAAAACTGAGATCACCGTTCAAGATAAAAATAGAATTCGCGTCCGGGGCCGCTTTCATCAAATCTCCAATCCTTATCTCACTCCGCTCAGGATGATCCTCTTTCGTCTTGTTTTACTTGCCGTCGGCTGGAATCTGAAATGGGCGACATGGCTTAAGGGGCAGATCCGTAAGAAATCCAGCCTGGGGACCAAGGAAATCCCCATCGAGTTCCAGAGAACGGTTTCATTTTTCGGAACCGAACTAAAGATTGACGATCAAATCAGGCTTTTAGGAAACCAGGTCCCCCAGCGAATGAAAATCGGGGGAGAGTTCCTCCTCCGTTACGTCCCACAATCCCGATATTTCATGCCCCATGATTTGGAAGATTCCGGTCTGGAATTAACCGCGCAGGAACTCGCCCAATTAAGGACTCAAGGCAAGCTGGTTCTTTCAAAAAAAATCCAATTTTAGCGAAGCAGCCGTTCCGGAGCGATTTCCCTAAGAGGGATTTTCACGAACTCGCGCTCTTGGATTCTTGGATGCGGGATTTGAAGATCACCGTCGGAAATTTCTTGATCGCCAAAAAAGAGAATATCCAGATCAATCTCTCTTGGTCCGTAGCGGACCCTCCGCTTTCGTCCGGCTTTCTTCTCGATCTCCTTCAAGCGGACGAGAAGTTCCCTCGGCGAAAGAGCCGTTTCCAATTCGATCGCTCCATTGAGGAATTTTCCCTGCGGCGGCCCCCCGACCGGATCGGTTTCATAAAGAGATGAAATCTTTTTAACGGAAATACCTGGAGTTTCTCTAAGGTATTGGATCGCTTGTTGAATATACTTCTCACGATCCCCAAGATTGGAACCCACACCTAAATAAACAGTTTCCATTGGAATGAACGCTCCCCGCAGCAAGCTGCTGGGTATCTTTTTACACTCCCCTCCCTTGATGGGAGGGGACTAAGGGGAGGGTGAATCCATCATCTCACTTTTTCACCTTCACCCCCACCCTAACCCTCCCCCATCAAGGGGGAGGGAATTATGCAAAGCAAGCTTCGGGGAATTGCCCCCTAAGCGAATTAAATCTGAAATGACTTCAGACGAGAAAGAGCAGTCCTGATCCTCTCAACAGGAACCGTCAAAGCAAAACGGACATAGCCTTCTCCCGATGGGCCAAACCCAATTCCCGGGGTCACAACGATATTGTGCTTTTCCAATAATTCCCTGGCAAAGGGGGCCGATTTCTTGCCTTGAGGAACTGGAACCCATACATAGAACGTGGATTTGGGAGGCGTGACTTTCCAGCCTATCTTCAGCAACCCTTCACAAAGCAGATCTCTCCGCTCCTGATAAATCCGGTTAGTTTCGCTTAAAAAACTATCCCCCAGTTTAAGCGCCGCGATACCGGCTAATTGAACAGCTTGAAAAACGCCGGAGTCAATATTGGATTTTACAATCCCTATCCCTTCGACGATCTTTGGATGGCCGCAGACCCATCCTAACCGCCAGCCGGTCATGTTATAAGTTTTTGAGAACGAATGGAATTCGACCCCGACCTCCTTCGCCCCTTTTAATTGCAGAAAACTGGGGGCGTTGTAACCGTCGTAGGAGACTTCTGAATAAGCGTTATCATAGCAGACGATGATCCGGCGCTTCTTGGCAAAGTGAATCACTTCTTCCAAGAACTCCAAAGGGGCCGCCGCGCCGGTCGGATTGTTGGGATAATTCAGGAAAAGAATTTTTGCCTTCCTCAATACCGACGACGGGATTGGGTTCAAATCAGGCAGAAAATGGTTCTCTTTTAATAACGGCAGAAGATAACTCTTTCCTCCCGCGAAAAGAGTCCCTCCCCGATACGGCGGGTAGCAGGGGTCGGGGACAAGAGCGACGTCGCCAGGATTAAGAAACGCCAACGGAGCATGCGCGATTCCCTCTTTAGAACCGATCAAGGAATGGATTTCAGTCACCGGGTCCAGCAGAACGCCAAAACGTCTTTCATACCAATGGGCGATCTCTTTCCTCAGGAGTTCCAGGCCGCGGGTCATCGGATAACGGTGATTCGCGGCGTCCAAAACCCCTTGATACAGCGCCTCAATAATTGGCCTTGGAGTCGGGAGATCCGGGTCCCCCACGCCGAAATCAATGACATCTTTTCCCTCGGCAACCGCCTTCTTCTTCGCCGCGTCAATTTGCGCGAAAAGATACGGGGGGAGTTGTTGAATTCTTTTAGCGTATGTGATTTTCATTAATGAAGTCTCCCCGCAGCAAGCTGCGCGGGGTATCTTTCTTTACCCCCTCTCCCTTTTTAAGGGAGAGGGCCGGGGGGAGGGTTGATTTGCATCGCTTCCA
>Ga0209514_10009390_pt1 | contig 10778 bp, 12 predicted proteins | sample Subgrocontami58m_FD_187452 | JGI IMG/M metagenome (GOLD analysis project Ga0209514, IMG submission 187452) | Subsurface groundwater microbial communities from S. Glens Falls, New York, USA - GMW37 contaminated, 5.8 m (SPAdes) (version 3) | ecosystem: Environmental > Aquatic > Deep subsurface >...
TTTGCGGCAGGGTAACACGTCGCTGACAATAGTGGTCAACGAGGATCAGGTGAACGCTGTGCTAAATGTTTTGCGCGTCACCTGCCAACGCCGCACCACCTACGTCCCGGCGCAGCTCGAGGTGGCACAGCTGGCATCGGCCTTCCCTGTGGAGGTTCAGGTTGGCGGCGCCACCGTATTTGTCTATGACCTTGAGCGTTTCGAAGAATTCTAAAGGAGGCTAGAGATGAAACTCATCGTTGCCATTATTCGAGATAGTGACGCCAATGCGATCCTGGATGCGTTGATCGCCAAAAAGTATGGCGCAACCCGCGCCTCTACGACGGGCGTATTTTGGAAACAGGGAAATACGACTCTGCTCATCGGCGTGGAAACCGACAAAGTGGACGATGCCATCGCCACCATTAAAGCAGCCTGCGGTCCTGCCCCAACCGATGGCAGTCACCGCGCCACGATCTATGTGATCAACACTGCGAGATACGAACAGATTTAAATCTTCGTAGAGACGTTCGCGAAGCGTGCAACGTCTCTACTATTTATGCGCGTCAATTACGATTCTATCGCGCCCAATTATCATGCGCGATATGCAAGCGGCAGCGCGCTGACTGGCATCGCCGACTTACTGCACACGTTCGGGCGACACCTCAACGCTCAAAAAATTTTAGAGGTCGGGTGTGGCAGCGGACGGTGGCTCGACGAATTACGAGCGATCACGCCCCACATTTTCGGTTTAGATTTTTCGTTGGGCATGTTGAGCCAAGCGCGCCAGCGAAACAATACAGTGCCTCTCACACGCGGCACGGCAAAGCAACTCCCTTTTGAGTCCTCACTCTTCGATCTCGTTCTTTGCATCAACGCCCTGCACCATTTTGATCAACCACAAAACTTCATTGCCGAGTCTTATCGTGCGCTTCGGCGCGGCGGTGCGTTGATCACCATCAACATTGATCCGCACAACATCGAGACGTGGTATGTCTACGATTATTTTAAAGGTACACGCGAAACTGATCTAAAGCGTTTTCCAAAAATTGAAGGGATGAAGGAGTGGATGGGCGAGACAGGATTCAAGAAAATTGAAACGCGAATCGCCGATCATGTTAGCAGCCACAAAATCGGACGTGACGTGTTAAGCGACCATTTTTTGCAAAAGCATGGCACGTCGCAGTTGGCGTTGTTAAGTGACGAAGCGTACGCCGAAGGGATAAAAAAAATCGAAGCGGCAATCGCGGCGGCAGAGAGTCGCAATGAGGAGATCGTTTTCGCGGCGGAGTTTTCTTTTCCGGCAGTGATCGGTTACAAATAAAAAGACCCTTCGATCACTCGAAGGGTCTTTTTATTTATGCCGCTTTCGCTTCGTCGGGCGGCGTTGTTTCTTCTTTCTTATGCATCTGTTCATGCCACTCTGCAAAATGCGGCGGCACATCTTGTGACCCCGGGCCTCCGCGTCCGCCGCGCACAAACATCATCTTGTCGTGACCATGCCCGCCGAACCAAAATGGTTTGGGTCCTAACAAACGCATGATCAACACGACGAGTAACGTAATGACCAACAAGGCAATCACAAAACTGAAGAGCGCGCCGAGTGGATTGAACGATCTAAACGGCGATTGACGGTGCGCCGTCATGCCAAAAGGTCGCGCCGAAAATGATCGCGTAAATGCGCGCGGGTCATTGCCTTTCGGTAGCCCTTGGCGATTCTGCCCGCGCAGCTGAGGCGGCGTCACCTGCTGCCCGCCGGTGGCAGGCGCGACGATCCGCGCTTGTTGACCAATCGCTTGCCGCATCCCAAAACCGTACGAGACCGCGCCCACACCACCCAATACTGCCAACACCAAAAGTGTGATAACTGTTCCTAAGATAATTCGCTTAGCCATAATGATTCTCCTTTTGCACTATTATGATCCAGGGTTGTCAAGAAATTGTGGATTGCTTGTAGAGAGATTACAATGGAGTGCATGATCACAGGAAAAATTCTCAAACGGCGTGGCTGGCACGAAGGAAAAATTATCGGACTCGCTAAAAAGGCTGCGGCGAAATTGGAGTCGCAAGGATTAGAGCGCGATGAGATTTTGAATCGTCTCGATCAAGTGAGAGATCGCCCTCACGATTTTATGATCGATCCGTTGATGACTGATCTGGCGAAAGAATGTCTCCGCCGAGAATCAGGTGAGGCGGTCATTACTGCGGAAACGATTCGATCTACACCCTTCCCTTATCGCGTGTGGGGCAAAGAACATATTGACCGCGAATCGTTTAACCAGATGGATAACGCCATGCGTTTGCCGATCAGCCTGATGGGCGCGTTGATGCCCGATGCTCACGTCGGTTACGGCTTACCCATCGGCGGCGTGCTAGCGACAGATAATGTGGTGATCCCGTATGCCGTCGGCGTGGACATCGCCTGTCGAATGCGACTCTCGATCTACGACGTGTCGCCAATTTTAATGGGTCAGAAGCGCGGGCAGTTTGAAAGATCGCTGCTCGATCAAACACAGTTCGGCATGGGCGCAAAATGGGATGGCAGCAAACGCGCGCAGCATGAGGTGTTAGACGATGCGGCATGGAACGCGACTCGCTTGCTTACTTCACTTCACGCCGCCGCTTATTCGCAGCTCGGCACGAGCGGCACCGGGAATCATTTTGTAGAGTGGGGAACGTTTAAACTTTTCGAAGATGATCCCAAGTTGAATCTCAAAGCGGGCGAGTATTTGTCGTTACTGTCACACAGCGGCTCGCGCAGTGTCGGGTTCAAGATCGCCAATTATTATTCCAAGTTGGCGCAAGAGATTCATCCTTTGCTCGACAAAAGCGTGCGGAATCTGGCGTGGCTCTCACTTGATTCGGAAGCGGGCGCGGAGTATTGGCTCTCGATGGAACTCGCCGGACGATTTGCTTCGGCGAATCATTATGTAATTCATCATCGTGTCGCCGAAGCGGTTGGTCTCAAAGAGATCGCTCACGTGGAGAACCACCATAATTTTGCCTGGAGAGAAAATCTGCCGGATGGTCGTGCGGCGATTGTGCATCGCAAAGGAGCAACACCGGCGGGCAAAGGTGTGTTCGGCGTGATCCCCGGTTCGATGGGCGACCCCGGGTATGTGGTGCGCGGGCGCGGCGTGGTCGAGTCGCTCAACTCGGCTTCACACGGCGCGGGGCGAATAATGAGTCGCAAAGCGGCGATCAACTCGATCACTAAAACAACCCGCGATTCCTATTTGCGCGAGCGCGGCGTCATATTGTTGGGCGGCGGACTCGACGAATCGCCGCAAGCCTATAAACCGATTGAGGCGGTCATTGCCGCGCAGAGTGATTTGGTAGAGGTTGTTGGGAAGTTTACGCCGAAGATCGTGAAGATGGCGGACGAGGCAGGGGATATTTAGAAAGTTGTCCAGCATTACGAATAAATTCGCGGGCAACATAAAGCAAAGTCCGCCTGCGCGGACTTCATTGTTGCACCGAGTGTTTAGTTAATGCAAGCCGACGAAGGTCGGCTTTGTGTTTTTGTTGGTGCAGTTTCAACTGCTATAAAACAAAAGCGATCTTGACGATAGAGACCGTCCTTTATTTATCGGTTTGCAAATATTTATCCAGCGACACTTTCAATTTTATAATTGTCTCCGAAAAACGCATTCCATCTATCAAGACGATGGGTTTTTGCCCAACAGATTGCGACTCTTGTTGAGCCTGTGTTGTGTAATAACTCGTCGTCACCATAACTCCAAATGCTGAACGCAAGCTACCACGAAACTCTGCAACCTCTTTTCTTCCAACTGAATGTTTCCATCGTTTTGCTTGAAACTGAACGAGCAAATCTTGAGCAAAATAATGCGACGAGTCAAAGTAACCGTTGACATCTATGCCACCGTCACCGCTTTTCTTCGTCACTGAAACATTGTAAAAACCGTTTCGTTCAATCGCATCTTTGATTAAAGACTCAAACGAATACGGGTTAACCGACAAAAGTTTAGAACGCACGTCTTCTATAGAAACGAAATCGATCTCCGCCAGCTCGTCGTGAAGTTGAACAACTTTAGCGTTTGGAAGTTGTAACTCTCCATGCTCTTCATCGCGTAATCGCTCACGCGACTCGCGAATAATTGCTTCACTCATTTGATCGGCAAGGTCAAGAGGCAAGAGTTTGAAGTTTCGATGTATCCTAAATTCAAAAATCCACGTCTGTCGCAAATTGCGTTTTCCATCAATCTGCGTTTCTTGATAATGACGAATCAATTCAAGCAGCCCAAGAAACCTCCTGCCTTTATCTGAACCTTCATTCATGAATCCAAAAATTGGCAAAGGTCTTTCGTATTGTTCAAGTATGCGTTTGTTCACGCCGGAAAGGGATTGATCACCCGCAAGCCCTGCTGCCGTATACACAAGTATGTCGCCCTCTATTCGGTCAGCATAAGGGTTACGAGCAAATGATATATTGACCTCATCATTTGAGGTGGTGATGACGATCAATTTCAAACGACCATCTACAATTTTAGGACGCACTCCCCCCACATTTTGAATCTTCAAAGACTTGTAGAGATCGTGATTATCGTAATATTGATCTACAACAAATTCGGTGATCTGCATTGCAATTCTGCCCTATCAATTAACCCACTTCGATTTACGCGAAGACCAGTATGCAATTTTCTTTTCTTCGCGTTCCAGTTCTTTAGCGCGTTCTTGTAGCAAGGCTTTCAGCAAGCCATGTCCTTTCAACTTACCGCGCAATTTCCTGATCAACTTCTTCTTCATATATCACCTTTGACCTTTCACCCAATCTTCAACAGTTCTTTCACCTTCCCAGCTAGTTCATCCGGCTCAAAAGGTTTCGTCATGTAGCTGGCGACGGATTTGAGTTTGGCTATCACACGGTGTGAGGCTTCGGTGTGAGAGGTGAGAATGATGACCGGGACCACTTTAGGATCAAGCCCCTTCGCCGTCATCTGATCCAGAACTTCCCAGCCGTGCATATCCGTTAAGCCAATATCCAAGATGATGAGATTCGGTTTGAGCGTTTTGATCATCTCCAGCGCTTGTTTGCCATCGCTGGCGTGATGCACTTCGAGCGGCAATTCGCTCAAGACAAGACGGATCAAGCGAGCCGTGTTGGGATTGTCTTCAACATTGAGAACGTGATACGTCTCAGCCATTGAAGTATTTTAGCACCAAGATCACGGGATGTGATACGCCAGAAGGATCAGACGATCACAATCATATTCGCGCTGAAACTTTCCACCCGGATGATCAATCGCCCAATCACGCAGCTCATCGGCGCGGTTCGGCACGGCGACCAGCGCCATGTTCGCCGAACCTTTGATCGTGTTCACCGAGTCGGTCCAATTGGTGACAGGCAGCTTGCCGCTCAAGAAATCTACAGAGCGATGTGAGCCATAGAAGAGCAGATCATCGCGCAGAAGAAAGACGCGCGTCTCACGCCCCAGCGTATCAAGATACGTGCCGAGATACGAGGCAAAGCGCGTGCGCTCGTCGTTGCCATAACGACAACGCGCGGCGAAATCCATGAAGTAGATTCGCAAATTCAAAACGCCAATCGGGATCAGCAGCAGCGCCGACATGCCGATCCGCAGCACGAGAGGATTTTTTGCCAACGCCGTCGAAGCGATCAGCAATTGCTGAAACCCGATGGCGGCTAGCAGCATCACCGCCGGAATGGCGATCAACATGCGATACGAGTCGGCTTCGGGCGGGATCGAAAAGACGCCCACCGCCACCGCCGTCGCCCAAAAGTAACCGTTGAGGAGCAAGTAGCGATGATCGCGCGCGCGCCACAAGGCATAGAGGACGCCGAAGAGAAACAACGCGCCGGTGATGGCGTCCACCATCGGCGATGACGTGCCATAAAACTCCAGCGCGGAATAGTGGATGAGTGACAGGAAAGCATGAACCACTCGCTCGATCAAAATTTGAATCGCGCTTTTACCGCTCTCAGCTATCTTCATTGCCAGCCACCCGGATTGAAACGTGCCTTCTTTATTCAAGCGCGATAAAAAGTCTTCCGGTTTAAAGATGGCATAGACGAAGTTGGGCAGAGCGATCAACAACACGCCGCCCCAAAAGGCAAACGTCTTGCGCCATACATTTTGAATCAACGGGCGGCACAACACCAAAGCGATCAATAAATAGACAATGAAGAACGCGGTGATGATCTGCGCGCTGAGGTAGACGCTGAAATGAAAACCTAATATCAACCCGCCCAACGCCAATCGCCGCAGGCTGCGATTCTCAACACCGCTAATGAAGAAATACAATTCGAGCGGAATGAGCCACGTCCCTTGAATGTAGCCGACGGCAACGGTGCGGCTGAAGTGAATGTGAGCGTGCGAGACCGCCAGCAGGATCGCCGCTATGAACGCTGCCTGCGTTCCAAATAATTTTCGCGCCAACACATACAACGCCGGGATGGCCAGCGTGCCGCCGATGGCAGGCAGCAGGCGAAGCGCAAACGGAGTCTCGCCCAACAACCACATCACGTAGTAGATCGCTTGCAAATACAACGCCCCAAAATTTTCAAAGAGGGCAAAAGGATTGGCGAGCGGCAAGCGGATCGTTTCCAACGCCATTAACCCCAACACACCTTCGTCGCCGTTGATCACGCGGGGGATGCCGCCGAGGCGGTAGAACCTGATCACTGCCGCGCCCGCCGTCACCGCGCCCAAGCCGATCACTTCCCAACGATTCGTTTTGATCCTTTCACGCCAGTGTGCCAAATGCCACGCGCCATCGGCAAACGCCAAAAAATAAATCACGGCGCACGCCGCCCACAAAAATAAAATAGGCAAATAATTCACGCGCCCAAAAGCGTCAAACGAGAAGGCGAGTATCACCGTCATCAGCGACAGGCAGGCGGCGATGATCACAAAAAACGCGCGGCGCGAGAACGACCAGCCCCTTGCCGCCGACGACAACCACGCTGGCGTCCGCCACCAACGCGACAGCGCGAAGAATGCCAACGCCGCCGCGCTCACGATCAGTCCAAGGGTTAATCGATCAGGACCGGTGAACAACACTATCTGTCCAGCCACTGCTAATAAAAGAGAGAGTCCGCCCAACAAGGCGTGCAGCATCGTTGGAGAATCGGGGTCAGGTTGGGTGTTGTTCATAGACGCCTCGCTATCCGCTGATGCGTCATTGCGAGCGCACTTCGCGGAGCGGAAAGCAATCTCGGTCGCGCGATGAGATTGCTTCGTCGCGAAGAACGCTCCTCGCAATGACGCTGAGCAGTCACTCGTTAACGCTTCATCATCTTCTGTTTAATCGCATTCACTTCATTCACCGAGAGATCGGGAAGTTGAGTTGTGGACTCGATGTTCAACGCTTTGCGCTGCGCCTCACGCCAACGGGCTAAACGATCTTGCACAGCTTGTTCGTAGCCTTGATCGGAGGGACGGTAAAAATAGGTGCCAAGCAATTCTTTCGGCAAGTATTGTTGACCGATATGATGCCCTTCAATTTCATGCGGATAGACGTAGCCTTCGCCGTGACCCAACCCTTTGGCGTCACGATTTGAATCTTGCAAATGTTTCGGTACATCCACTTTGCCCTCTTGCTCGATCTTGGCGTAGGCTTTGAAGTAGGCTCCGGCGCTGTTGCTCTTGGGCGCAGTCGCCAAATACAGAGTCGCTTCGACAATTGGATACACGCCTTCGGGCATCCCCACAAATTCAAACGCCTGCATCGCCGCGCTCGCCACCACCAGTCCGAGCGGATCGCCCAGACCAATATCCTCACCGGCGAGAATTAAGAGTCGGCGCAAAATAAATCGCGGACTCTCTCCGGCATATAACATCTTCGCCAGCCAGTACAACGCCGCATCAGGGTCGCTGCCGCGCACGCTTTTGATGAACGCGCTGATCGTATCGTAATGGGCGTCGCCATCTTTGTCGTAGAGGATGGCGCGCTGCTGAATCGATTCGACGGCGACATCAAGCGTGATGTTAATAACGCCGCTCGAATCAGGGGGCGTGGTCTCCACCGCCAACTCCAAAGCGTTTAATGCGTTGCGCGCGTCCCCGCCCGCCACGCGGATGAGATGTTCCATCGCCTCAGGCAAAATGTTAATTTGGCGGAGTCCGTATCCCCGTTGTGTATCGGTGATCGCCCGCTCGATCACTTTTTGCGCTTCATCGTCACCTAACGGTTTAAGTTGAAAGATGCGCGAGCGCGAGACCAACGCGCCGATCACTTCAAAGTAGGGGTTCTCCGTCGTCGCGCCGATCAAAATGATCGTGCCATCTTCAACGTGAGGCAGCAGCGCATCCTGTTGAGCTTTGTTCCAACGATGCACTTCATCTACAAATAGAATCGTGCGCGTGTTGTGCATCTTGCGCCGTTCTTTGGCGTCGGTGATCACGCGGCGCAATTCTGCCACGCCCATCAACACTGCGCTGATCGTTTCAAAGTGTGACTTCGTCGTGTTGGCGATCACCATCGCCAGAGTCGTTTTGCCCGTGCCGGGCGGTCCCCACAAAAGAACCGAAGCAAAGAGTCGATCTGCCTCAATGGCTCGTCGCAAGAGCCGCCCCTGCCCCACAATGTGATCTTGCCCGATGTAGTCATCGAGGGTGCGCGGGCGCATCCGCGCCGCGAGTGGCGATTCGATCATCAGGCGTTGTGATAAGGCGTGATCAAAAAGGTCGGTCATGGCAATACATTAGACCTTGAAGGTTTCGGAAACCTTCAAGGTCTCGCGTGAGATGTAACTCTGTTATACAACAGATTCGTAATTGCAGATCGCGGCTGTCGCCGAAATATGACAGACGAAAAATTTGCCTATTGATTTATGGGGGCAATCAATGCTAAATTGAATGTGCGTAACGATCTGATCATCATTCAACGAGAAGGAGACACTTTATCATGGCAAACATCAAGTATCGTGTTTATCTGTCAGAGTCAGGTTGGACGGGTTGGGTCTGGGATGGTGAGACCGCAGGAGACTTAAACGCTACAGAAAACGATTTTATCCAGAAGATGCAAGTGCGCCTATCGGATGCGCCTGACAAAACAAACGTGATCTACACTGCCTATCTCACGGGGGGCTGGGGACGGACAGGATGGGTATCTGGCGGTCAAGAATGTGGAAACGCCGAGGAGGATGTATATATACACATCGTATCATTCCAACTGATAAACAACTCGGAAGAGCTGTCAATCTTGTATCGCGTCTATATCAATCAAGAAGGTTGGACAGGATGGGCGCGCGATGAACAATACATTGGGCATGCGGCTTCTCTGAAAGGAATTGCGATCAAAATTAAATAAGTATCTTAAGGCGCACTCAAACTACGAAAGGTTTGCAAGAGAGGGTTGGATAGCGTTATGCCAAAGGTTAACAAAGAAAGCAAAAATTCAGGCGGTAAATCTAACGAGAAGCCACAATCTTGGTGGGGAACTTTACCGGGCATTCTCACGGGAATCGCGGGGATCATCACTGCGGTAGGCGGATTGATTCTGGCATGGAATTCTATTTCTCCTCGCCCCACTCCCACGGCTCCTCCTACGTTCAACTCATCCCCTGTCATTAGTTGCCCCGACTATTTCGATGGATTAAAGCAGCAGACCAAACCCATTAAAGTCGAGTTAGACAAGCTTCAATACCAAATTGACATTACGCCCGCTAAAGTGGAAAGCGACTTCATAGGTATTCAGTTGACCGATTACAATAAAATTGTTGCGAGCCTAAAATTCAAATTCTCGGCGAATGAGGATGTGTTTAGGATTGCGACTGTAATAGACGCGCAATGCCAAGAACAACTCGGGGGCGCAAGCAAAATAGTAAAGAACGCAAGCGAGTTCGACCTGCTTGAAAAATACCGAGTCCGCCTCACTTACACTTCGGGAAACGTGCTAGTAGACTTCAAAAAAAAGTGATCCGATGAGCAAGCAAGAAAGTTAAATTTTTTCGCACTCAAGCGACGTTGCCATCAAGTCCCATCTCCATTTCCTCGGCACACCCTCCTCAAGGCAATAGCTATTCTCATCCATAAGCGCAAGCTGTAAGCAAAAATTTTTCGTCACTACGATAGACGATCTTTGTCACCACTTCGTCCTCAAAAAACTTCACGACTAATCACACCTTAATATCGTGTGACATCCTTCCAACGCTCCGCCATTACATTTCACACTGATAGAAATTACACAGCATGTCTATGATGAAGACAGGTTATGCGCTTTCACGCATACATGCTTAAGCATATAGAAGGATGATCATGAAACCCGAGCTTGAAGCCGAAGTCAATCAGTTGCACGCCGATATTTGTTCGGCGCTGGCAGACCCGAATCGTATTCTCATTCTGTATGCTCTGGCTGATACGCCACACACCGTCAACGAAATCGCAGTCGAAGCGGGCTTGAGCCAACCCACCACCTCGCGTCATCTCAAAGTATTGCGCGAGCGCGGCTTGGTGCGCGCCACGCGGCAAGGCATGAGCGTGGAATATAGTCTCAACGATCCACGCATCATCCAAGCTCTCGATCTGCTGCGCCTTGTCCTTCGCAGCAGCATCGCTCACCGCGCCAGTTTGCTCGGAGAAAAAACTCAACTCACTCCGCAGGAGTCTCTATGAAAAACGCTCGAACTTGGATCAGCGGCTTGATCGCTACTCTCGCCGTCATTATCCTCCCCATCCTTTGGTACAGCCCCAAACCGGTTGAGGCACGCGACAACCCCAGAGCTAACTTACCTCAACGTAAGACACACGTCAGTCATGCAGATTTGATGGCTGGCAACTACAAAACCGGGCAAGAAGTGACACAGAAATGTCTCA
>Ga0209514_10009392_pt1 | contig 10775 bp, 8 predicted proteins | sample Subgrocontami58m_FD_187452 | JGI IMG/M metagenome (GOLD analysis project Ga0209514, IMG submission 187452) | Subsurface groundwater microbial communities from S. Glens Falls, New York, USA - GMW37 contaminated, 5.8 m (SPAdes) (version 3) | ecosystem: Environmental > Aquatic > Deep subsurface >...
GGATGAGCGAGACCACGAGCCCCTGCATCTTCCCCTGGCTCGTGAGGGCCTTGATCTTCCCCTCGATCCTCCACCTCTCGCGGATCGTGATGGAGATGCTCTCGAACACCTCGGTGAGGTTCCCTCCCAGCTCGCGGCTGATCATGATCGCCGTGACCACGAGGTCGAGGTCCTCCCCGGGCATCCGCTTCAGCATGTTCTTGAGGGCGTCGTCCATCGGGAGCCCCAGGCGCATCTCGCGCGTGAGGATCATGAATTCCTGGGAGATGGGGGAGGGCATCTCCTTCACGATCTGCTCGAACGCCTGGGGGAGCGAGAACCCCGCCTTCATCGAGTTCGACATGTTGTCGAGGCAGTCGACGAGCTGCACGACGAACTTGAACGCGCGGCGTTTCTTCAGCCACCACAGGATGATGTTCGGCCCGAAGAAGCAGGGGATCGCGAAGAAGAGCGCGATCGTGATGCTGCCCGACAGCCAGAGGAAGAGGGAGAAGATCCCGATCAGGCTCAGGATGCAGAGGTAGACCATGTGGACGAGCGGCATGGAGAGGAGGAGGCTCTCGAGCGACCGCTCGGTGCTCTGGAGGTACTTCTCCTCGTACGTCGGCCACGCCTGCTGGAACAGCCACCAGCCGACCATGACGAGGCAGACGACGGAGCCTCCGACGACCGCGTATACGACGGGCAGACTCATGCGATCGTCCCTACACCGCCATGCCTTCGGAGAAGATCTTCATGTCGAGCTTGATGCCGCGCTCGCGCAGGTCGTCGTAGAACTTCGGCACCACGCCCGTCGCGACGAACTGCCCGACGACCTTCCCCTCTTTCGTGTATCCCGTCTGCTTGAAAATGAAGATGTCCTGGAGGGTGATGATGCCGCTCTCCATCCCGGTCACCTCCGTGATGAAGGTGATCTTGCGCGTGCCGTCGCGGAGTCGCGACTGCTGCACGATCATGTGGACCGCGCTCGCGATCTGTTCGCGGATCGCCCGCTGGGGAAGGTCCATCCCCGACATGAGCACCATGTTCTCGAGGCGCGCGATCGCGTCGCGGGGCGTGTTCGCGTGGAGGGTCGTCATCGACCCGTCGTGCCCCGTGTTCATCGCCTGGAGCATGTCGAACGCCTCGCCGCCGCGGCACTCCCCGACGACGATCCGATCGGGCCGCATGCGCAGGCAGTTGATCACGAGCTTCCGGATCGGGATCGCCCCCTCGCCCTCGATGTTCGCCGGCTTCGACTCCAGGCTGACCACGTGCTCCTGCGGCAGGCGCAGCTCCGCGGAGTCCTCCACCGTCACGATCCGCTCGTCGGTCCCGATGAACCCGGCCATGACGTTGAGGAGCGTGGTCTTTCCCGAGCCCGTGCCGCCGCTGATCACGATGTTCTTGTGGCTCTCGACGCAGATCTTGAGGAAGTCGCCCATCCCCTTCGTGATGCTGCCGAACTTCACGAGGTCCTCGGGTCCCAGGCGCTTCTTCATGAACTTGCGGATGGTCAGGCACGGCCCGGAGATCGCGAGCGGGTTGATGATCGCGTTGACGCGGGAGCCGTCCTTCAGGCGCCCGTCGACCATCGGGCTCGACTCGTCGATGCGCCGCCCGATGGGGGAGAGGATCCGCTGGATGCAGTTCACGACCGTGTCGTTGTCCGTGAACTGCTTCTCCGAGAGGACGATCTTCCCCTTCCGCTCGATGTAGATCTTGTTCCAGGCGTTCACCATGATCTCGCTCACCGCGTCGTCGCCGAGCAGATCCTCGAGCGGTCCGAGGCCGAGCGCCTCGTCCATGATGTCCTTGAGGAGGACGGCGCGGTCGACCCACTCCGGGATGTCCGCGGAGTGCTTCTCGATCATCTCGTTCGTGACGCGCTCGACTTTGGACCGCGTCTCCCCGTCGCTCGACCGGGTCATGTCGAGCGCCTTGATCTCGCGGTGACCGAGGAGGGCGCGGTGGAGCTTCTTCTTCACCTCGCTCGGGATCGGCCTCAGGCCGCCCTCGCGGACCGGCTCGGCCTTGGGGGGCTCCGGAGCCTTCGGGGGGGCTTCCTCCTTCCGCGTCGCGGGCGCGGCGGGGGCCGGCCCTCCTTCGCGGCTGTCGCCGCTTCGGAGGGCAGGCGCCGGGGCCACCTCGCTCCCGTCGACGTACGTGATGATGCAGTCGCCGACCTCGATCTCGGTCCCGTCGACGAGGTAGACGGGGCGGTCGATCCGCGTCCCGTTCACGATCGTCCCGTTCGAGCTCCCCATGTCGCGGAGGATGTGCTTGTCCCCCTGGCGGAGGATCTCGCAGTGCTGGCGCGAGACGTTCGGCTTCGCGAGGACGATCTGGCAGTCCTCCCGCTTGCCGATCACCAGCTTGTCGCCGTCGAGAAGGACGGTCCGCGAGGCCCCGCCCTTCTCCGCGAGGATCAGCTTCGCCATGGCCCTCTCCCCGGCGCTAGTGACCGCCCCCTGACGACTGCTCCAGGAGGTGCGAGAACCAGCTATAGTTCATCTCGGTCGCGTTCGACACCGGCGCGTGGTCGTCCGGGTTCCGGAGGAGGAACGTCATCTTCACGCCCGCGCTCTGCCTCGCGAAGATGATGAGCTGCGCCTCGTCCGGGGGGACCGCGATGGTGATGGTCCCATACTGCTTCGCGTTATAGTCGGATCCCTCCGCGTTGTACACGGCTTCCTTCGTCCGGTTGTCGAGCGCGATGATGGTCACGTTCTGCATCATCCAGGTCGTCACCATCCCGCCGGTCGGCGCCTCCGCGCCGCCTTCCGCGCCCCCCGGCGGCTTCGTCCCGGCGGCGCCGAGCGAGGCGATCATCTGCCCCGTCGGGACGTAGGTGATCAGGATGTCGATCACGTCCCCGGGCATGAGCATCCCCGCAAAGCCGCTGTCGGTGTCGACCGGGAGCGTCACCGCGCGCTGACCGCTCTTCAGCAGGTCTTTCGAGAAGCGGTGCTCCATCTCTGCGAACATCGTCCTCTTGAGCACGTCGCCCGCCTTGATGTCGATCGACGCGATCTGCCCGGCGACGGCCCCCTTGACGTCCTCCCACGCGATCACGTTGTCATCCCGCTTCACCTCCTTCGGCTCCAGGGCCTCCATCGTGATCGCGTCCCCCTTCGCGATGTCCCTCTGGGCGCCCACCGACTTGACCATCTCTCCAGCGGCCTTGGCCTGGATGTCGCTGACGTACGAGCTGACCGCGAGCACGGCAACGAGCCCCAGCATCACGGCCGCGACAATGGCGACGACGTTCTTCATCCTGCGTTCCTCCTGCGGAGCCTCCCTACGGCCGAACGGGTTCCTTCTTGTCGAAGAACCCCGCCGGCACCTCGATCCCGTATGCCTTCAAATCGTCGTGGAAGCTCGGCTTCTCCCCTGTGGGGATCATCGAGCCGATGACCTTCCCGTCCTTGAACCCCGTCTGCACGAAGCGGAAAATGTCCCGCGTCGTGTACTGCCCCTGGTCCGTGAGAGGGAGCACCTCGGAGAGGTGCGTCACCTTGCGCGAGCCGTCGCGGAGGCGCGCGGTCTGCACGATCATCTCGATCGCGCTCGCCACCTGCCCGCGCATCGCGATGAGCGGGACGTCGAACCCCGCGAAGAGCGCGAGCGTCTCCACGCGCGAGAGCGTCTGCGTCGGCGAGCTCGCGTGGATTGTCGCCATCGACCCGCTGTGCCCCGTGTTCATCGCCTGCAGCAGGTCGAGCGCCTCCCCGCCTCGGCACTCGCCGACCACGATCCGGTCGGGGCGGAAGCGGAGGGAGGCCTTCACCAGGTCGCGGATCGAGAACTCCCCCTTCCCCTCCCGGTCCTTCGGCCTCGACTCCCACGGCAGGACGTGCTCCTGCTGGAGCTGCAGCTCGCTCGAGTCCTCGATGACGATGATCCGCTCCTCCTCGGGGATGAGGGTGGAGACGATGTTGAGGAGGGTCGTCTTCCCCGACCCCGTCCCGCCCGACACGAGGAGGTTCTTGTGCAGCTTCACGCAGATGTCCAGGAAGCGCGCGCCGTCCTCCGAGATCGAGCCGAACTTCAGGAGGTCGGAGACGCCCAGGCGCCGCTTCGAGAACTTGCGGATGGAGATCGACGGCCCGCAGCGGCAGCAGGGGCGGATCATGCACGCGACGCGCGACCCGTCGGGGAGGCGCGCGTCCATGTAGGGCTCCTCTTCCGTGATCCGCCGCCCGACGTACTGTGCGATGTTGCGGATGATGATCAGGACCTGGTCTTCGCTCTTGAACTTGAAGTCCGAGAGCGTCAGCTTCCCGCCTTTCTCGACGTAGACGTGGTCCGGACCGTTGATCATGATTTCGCTGATTGAGTTGTCGTCGAGCCAGGTCCCCACCTCGCCCATGAACCCCTTGATCGTCTGGAAGTACATGACGTCGCGGGTGAGGATCTCGCCGTCGACCTCGTCCTTCTTTGCCACGGGCGCGGCGGGGGCAGGCGGGGGAGGCGGCGGAGGCGGCGGAGCGGCAGCCGGCTTCGCCGGCGCAGGCTTCGCCGCCGCGGGCCTTGCCGGCGGCGGCGACGTCGGCGCTTCCGCCGGCTCGATCATCGCCGTGTCGTCCTGCTTGTTCTGCGCCTTCGCCCGGATCAGGCAGTCGCCGACCCGGACCTCGTCCTCGGGCTTGAGAGGCGTGCCCCCGGAGATCCGCTCGCCGTTCACGAGCGTTCCGTTCGTCGAGCCCATGTCCTCGACGAGGACGCCGCCGTTGTCGAGGAAGAATCGGGCGTGATGGCGGGAGACGTTGGGGCGCGCGACGACGATGTCGTTGTCGTCGGCCTTGCCGATCGACACCGCCGGCTTGTTGTAGTACGTCGTGCGGCGAGTTCCGGCGGGAATGTCAGTGAAATCGATCTGAATCATGCCACCCGGGCCCTGGGTCGCTTCGGAGCGATCGGCCAAGCGACTGGCTGGCAGAGCCAGCTTGCTGGCTGGCAAAGCCAGCTTGCTGGCTGGCAGAGCCAGCTTGCTGGCTGGCAGAGCCAGCTTGCTGGTGGGGAGGCGAACGTTCCGGGGCGGTGGGGGACCCTTCTCCAGCCGGAAAACGGCCCGGGGCCCCTAGAGGAGCCCCGGGCTCGTCGAATTTCTTCTCTTGGACGGAGGGGCCTACCCGCCCGTCTCGCCGCCCTTGGCGTGCTTCAGGTTGTGGGCCTTGTTCTGCGTGTCGAGGCCTTCCTGGCCGTCGCCGACCGCGCCCTTGATGTCGCCGCCCGCATCCTGCACGGAGCGCGGGTTCGTGACCTTGCCCTCGTCGAGGGACTTCACGGAGCCGGTGAACAGGAACTTGATCTTGTTCCCGAACAGCGTGATGATCGTGATGAGCGCGATCGCCACCAGGGCGACGATGATGATGTACTCGGTCATCCCCTGGCCGCGACGCTGGCTCGCCGCGAACTTCCGACCAATCGAACCGATCATGGGTTCCCCCTCAAATGAGAGGACACTCCGCGGGCGGGCGACCCCCCGCTGCGGTCGAACAACCACACCAACCCTTACTGCACGCGAGGATGGTACTGAACCAGGGTCGCAATGTCAACCGAGTTCTTAGAAGATTTTTCCGGACCGATTCCGCCTACTCCCCTTCCCCCCGCTTGATCGCCTCCCACCGCCCCCAGGCGTCCTGCCACTCGCGGTCGGAGTCGTCGGATCTCCCTTGCTTCAGAAGGAGTTCCGCCAATTCGAATCCCGGGCGCGCGGCGCGGGGGAAGTGTGCCTTCGCCTCCCGCAGCAAAGCCTCCGCCCGATCGACGTGGCCCTCGTCGTAGGCCACCTCACCCGCCCGGACGGCCATGTCGACGTCCTCGGGGAATGTGCGCGCCGCCGCCTCCGCCCCCTCGCCGCTCTTCTCCAGCGCCGCGAACCAGAGACCCCTCATATAAGTGGAAGCACAGGGGTCGATGCCCAGGATCGGCGCGACGCGCCCGATCCGCTGGCGCGCCGAGAGGCCGTGCGCGTCCTCCACCTCGACCAGCGCCCGTCGCGCCTCGCGGCACGGCTCCGCCCCGGCGGGCCAGGTCGGCAGGGGGCGCACCGCCGCGCGCATGGACGCCAGGTGCGGCGAAATCTCCTTCACCCCCTCGTAGAGGCGCCTCGGCGAGCTGAACTCGATGTGGACCGTGTCGTCGCGGTGGAGCCGCGCGCCGGCCGCGTAGCGCCGCAGCTCCTCCGGCCCGGCGATCACCCCCGAGAGGAGCTGCTCGGGCCGCTCGTACCCGACGCGCGCCAGCTCCCGGGCGACCGGCCCCGTCACGCGGGGCACGATCGAGCCGAAGTCGAGGTCTCCTCTCCCCGCGACCAGGACGTAGTCGCAGTCGGGGATCGATTCGAACAGCCATGCGTTCGGAAAGACGGAGACGAACGTCGCGACGATGGTCCTCACGTCCTCGGGGTCGTGCCAGTACGCCTGCACCCACTGCGAGATCGTCCCGCCCTCCGCGAGCCGCGCGCGGCAGGCCTCGTAGTACTCCACGGTGAAGAGGTCCGCCATCCCGCTGATGAAGATGTGCGACGGCTCGGAGATGATCACGTCGTACCGTTTTCCCGTGAAGGCGATGTGCGAGCGGGCGTCCTCGACCTTCACGGTCGCCTGCGGGTTCGCGCAGACGCCGAGATTCTCGCGCGCGAAGTACCGCCTGGCCGCCTCGACGACCTCGCCGGAGATCTCGACGCAGTCGACGTGGACGCCGGGGTGGACCGTCGCGGAGCCCGCCGTCACTCCGCTCCCGAGTCCGACCGTCATCACCTCCTTCACCGGCCCCGGGTGGAGGAGGAGGGGGAGCTGCGCGATGAGGACCTGGGTCATCATGTCGTCGCCGCTCGAGGCCTGCGTGCGACCGTCGATGCGGAGCGAGCGGAGGTCGGCGTCGTCCGCCACGACGCTCACGCTCGCGGAGGCCCCGTCCTTGTGCCAGCAGATCCTCGAGCGCAGCGCCAGGTGCACGGCGAGCGGGCTCGGGCGCACGGGGTCGGTCCCCGCCACGGCGTCGTAGACGGCGTAGACGTACGAGCCGTGGAGGAGGAGGTGGTCTCCGAAGAGCGGCGTCCAGGCGACGCACGTCGCGGCCACCACGAGGCTCGCGACCGCACCGAGCACGCGGACCGTGGAGGCGCTGCGGAGGAAGACGAAGGCGCCGAGCGCGACGTTCGCGAGGCCGAGCCAGAGGATGGCGCGCCAGACGCCGAGCGAGGGGACGATGAGGAACCCTCCTGCGGCCGATCCGAGGATGGCGCCGACGGTGTTCCACGCATAGAGGCGACCGACGGCGGGGCCGGTGCGGGCGCCCTCGGGGACATAGCCGCGCGCGGCGGTGGGGAAGGTGCCTCCGAGGAAGAAGGTCGGCAGGAAGACGACGGAGAAGACGGCGGCGAAGAAGGCGGCCTGCATCCGGAGGAACGAGCCCTGGTACTCGCGCACGATGCCTGGCACGCCGAGCGCGAGCGCGGCGAAGAGCCAGCAGAGGAGGATGCAGGAGAAGCCGATGGCGACCTGGAGCTTGCCGAAGGCGGCGACGGGGTCGCGGACGCGGTCGGCGCGGCGGCCGAAGTAGAGGGAGCCGGCGGCCATTCCGAGGATGAACGAGGAGACGATGATCGTGAAGGCGTAGACGGACGTCCCTACCTGGAGCGAGAGGTACCGGGTCCAGACGACCTGGTTCGCCATGGCGAGGGCGCCGGAGAGGAGCATGCCCCACAGGTAGATCGGCCTCCCGCGGGGGATGCGCCCGGACTCCGCGCTTGTCGGCGCGACCTCGGTGCGGCGCGACACGAGGAGGGCTCCGACGCCGATGGCGGCGTTTGCGATGGCGGCGGCGCGGACGGTCGCGGACATCCCGAAGGAGGGGAGGAGGACGAAGCCTGCGGAGAGGGCGCCTGCGACGGCGCCGAGGGTGTTGGTCGCGTAGAGCCACCCGAGGGTGCCTCCCAGCTCCTCGCGGCGGCGGACGAGGGGCTCGGAGAGGAGGGGGAGCGTCGCTCCCATGCAGGTCGTAGGGACGAGGAGGACGGCTGCACAGATGGCGAACTGGGCGGCGTGGTAGGGGACGCCGGAGAGCCACTCCGAGCGGTAGAGGGCGCCGAGCAGGGGGTGGCACGCGGCGATGAGGGAGGGGACGGCGAGTGCGGAGAGGCCGATGGCGACCTCGAGGACGCCATATCCTGCGACGGGGTTTCGGAGCTTCGCGACGATGCGGGAGCCGATCCACGACCCGAGGGCGAGGCCGCCCATGAACGCGGCGAGGACGGTTGCGAGGGCGTGGCTGGTATGGCCGACCTCGCGGGAGATGAGGCGGGTCCAGACGACCTCGTACGCGAGTCCGCACGCTCCCGACAGGAAGAACGCGGCGAAGAGGGCTGCGCGGGCGGGGCGGGTAGGGGGGCTCATCGCGCGCGGATCCTAGGGGGGCTCGGCCGCACGCGCAAGCATTCGCTGGTCCGGCTCCTTGGCGCCGAGGTCCCGCCCGGTCCGAAGGGGGTCGCGCACGATGCGGGCGGTGGCGGTCCCGGGGCTACTTCTTCAGGCTGTCGCGCAGGTCCTTCAGCGCCGCCATGATCCCGCGGTGCTCGGCGAGGTTGCGCTCCTCGATCGCGCGGTTGCGGGCCGCCTCGGTCTTCCGCTCACGGTCCATGCGAGAGAGCTCCTCGACGATGGCGCGGGTGCGCTGGCGCTCGCGATCCTCGATCGACTTCTGGGAGCGTTCGAGGTCTTCGAGGTGGCGCTCGTATTCCACCATCCGCTCCTCGTGCTCCTCGTGGGCGCGCTCGAGCGCGGCCATGCGGCGCTCGTGCTGATCGAAGAGTGTCCGCACCCAGCGCGGGACGTCGTGCCTGGCCTCGTCGCCGCCGTTTCGCCCGTTTCCGTTCCGCCGTGCCGGCATCTCCACCTCGATGGCTGAGGTCGCTCTCGCAGGATCATGCTACCCGAACACTCCTGCCCCGGCAATGCCGCGGGAGGCCGGGTAGTGGGTCACTTTGAAATTGACCCGCACGGGAAATCCTTGGACTCGGCCCCGGGAGCGTGATACCCCACGAGCATGCCTAAACGCTCAAGCAAGCAGAAGCCCGAGTCCGCCCCGAACGTCCTAGCGAAGATGATCGTGGACAAGGCAACGCAGCACCACACGCAGCACAGTCCAGCCGTTCTTTCGCCATGTCTCCATTCGTCAAGACGTGAGAGAAAGAGTAATCCTCACACTATGTCGCGCCCGCCAGTCTCTCCGGCCTCTGCGACGAAGTCCCTTCGGGACGCGTCGACTACCATGAGGGACTTCGCCGCATGGCGGCGCCTACGTGCGCTCCTTCCAGAGCTCTGGATCGCGGGCCAGGTGCAAGACTGCGAGGACGACGACTTCGTTGGGCTCGACGACATAGAAGACGCCGTAGGGGAATCGGCGCACGAGTGCACGGCGCGCCTGCTTGTGGATCAAGGCGCACTTCTCCGGGAACTCCGCGACGATGGCGAGGGCACGGTCAACCTCGGCCAGGAAGTCGTCTCCGAGGCCTTGCACTTGCCCCGAGAACCAGGAATAGGCCTCGGAGAGGTCGTCCTCAGCTTCCTGACGGATGCGGATCGAGCGAGTCATCCGCGTCCCTGGAGCCGCTTCTTTACCTCACTCCAGGGTGAGCCAGCGCCCGGGTCGCGGTAGTACGCATCGAGTCGCCGGTCCAGTTCTTCCCGCTCCCGATCCGTGAGCGGAATCGCGTCGGGTACGGCGGCGATACTGTCCCACAGCGTCTGAACGAGCCGAATCCGCTCCGGGACGCTGAGGGACAAGAGCTCTGCAACCTGTGTCTTGCTCATGGGAGCATTCTATCCGCGCAAGAGCATGAGGGGAAGGCGAACCGAGCGGGCCAGGGTCTTCCTGTCCTCGTCGGAGAGCTCGATGGGGGATTCGACTGGCTCTTGGCAATCCGGAGCTGCGCAGCGAGGAACTCGTTCTCGAGCAGCACGTCGCGAGAGATCAACTCCGCTGCTTAGGCCAGGATCTTCACGATCTTCTTCACACAACACAAAGGCCCGGAGCCTTGTCAGGCCCCGGGCCCCGGTGTTTCACTCTCGCGTCGCGTTGGCTACTTCGGCGGCTGCTGCGCCTGGATCTCCTGGATCTGCTTCAGGCGATCCTTGCTGTCTGACTGGAAGTCCTGGGCTTGCATGAGCAAGTTGTCCAGGTCCGGCAGCGAGGGATTGGCCTTTCTCGCCGTCTCGAAACTCGTGACGGCCTTCTCGAAGTACTTCTGGGCTCGCTCCGTGGCCGCGGGGTTCAGTACCACCTGGTTCTTGGCCTGCTGGTCCTTGACCTCCTTGATGCTGACCTTCCACTCGGCCAGGCCCTTCTCGAGCCACTGGACCCCGTATTCGTAGTCCTGGCCGCCAGGGCCGGCAAACTTCTGGGCGTAGGCCGCATCCTTCTTGGCTGCCTTCTGCGCTTCGAGCTTCTTGGTCACTTCGTCCGTGCGCTTGGCCAATTCCTCAGTCTTGGGCGAGAGGAGCTTGCCCCAATCGAACGACTTGACCTTGTCGATCGCCTTCTGTCCGGCCTCCTTGGTCTTGTGGGCGGCCTCCTTGCCGAAGCTGATGGTGTGGTCCCACCATTTCCCCCACTGGTCGCCACTCCATTGCCAGGGCGCCCCGGCCGTCGTGGTGGCCATGAACGTGTGCGTGGACCAGCCGAAGGTGGCCACGACGACAAGGAGGCCGATCAGGATGACGAGGCGGACCGACCGCCCGAAGCAACCGCGCTTCTTGGGCTGCTGCTGGGGCGATCCCGGCGGGGCG
>Ga0209514_10009394_pt1 | contig 10773 bp, 9 predicted proteins | sample Subgrocontami58m_FD_187452 | JGI IMG/M metagenome (GOLD analysis project Ga0209514, IMG submission 187452) | Subsurface groundwater microbial communities from S. Glens Falls, New York, USA - GMW37 contaminated, 5.8 m (SPAdes) (version 3) | ecosystem: Environmental > Aquatic > Deep subsurface >...
GTTCAGATCCTTGATCAGGCGCACCGGGCCGAGATTGATTCCGATGCGAATCGCCAGGACGGTCGGGCTCGCCGCGGATTCAGCCGAGATCGCATCGCGCAGGGACAGCGCGGCAAACAGTGCATCTTCTGGGTTGCCGAGAAAGCTGATGGCCGCGCCATCGCCCGTGTCCAGCACGATGCGGTCGTTGACGGCCACGTTCTGCAGCACCTGCCCGAGCAGCGCATTGAAGCGCTGCTTGAGCGTCATCTGCTCGGCCACCGAGCACTTGGAGTACTCGACGATGTCCAGGAACAGGACGCTGCACACGAACGTGCGGTTCGACTGTTCGTTCATCGGTCCCTCTGTCGGCGGTCGCGGAGTATGACGGCCGGGCCTGCTACTTTACGCGCATGCCGGGCGCCGCGCCGGTGTCGGGGCAGAGAAGGTAGAGGCCGGGGCCCTCTCCGGAAGCTGCGAGAACCATCCCCTGCGAAAGACCGAATTTCATCTTGCGCGGGGCGAGATTGGCGACCACGACGGTCAGCCGCCCTTCGAGTTGCGCCGGATCGTAGGCGGACTTGATGCCCGCGAATACGGTGCGCATGTCGGTGCCCACGTCAAGCGTGAGTTTCAGGAGCTTGTCCGCGCCCTCGACGTGCTCGGCCTTGATGATTCTTGCGATGCGCAGGTCGAGCTTTGCGAACTCGTCGATCGATACGGTCGCAGGCGCCGCGGCCGGCGGGGCCGCTTCGGTCGTGGGCGAGGCGGGATGTGGGGTGGAGGCGGTCACTTTCGCAGGCTCCTTCTCGATTTCCAACAGTGCGCCGAGTTGCTTGGGATCGACGCGGGTCATGAGGTGTGTGTACTGATCGATCTCGTGGCCTTCCTTCAGATGCTCGGAAGCAGTTGCCCATTTGAGATCGCCAAACTTAAACAGTCTTGCAACTTTTGCAGCGGTTTCAGGCAAAACCGGCGCCAGGAAGATTGTAAGGTCTCTGAAAACCGCTAGCGCGGTTGAGCAAACTGAATGAAGCTTGGCTTCCATGCCCGGCTGCTTTGCCAGTTCCCACGGCTTGTTGTCATCGATATAACGATTGGCTGCGTCGGCGAGTTCCATGACCTTCCGAAGAGCTTTGCCGAACTCTCGGGAATTGTATAACTCGGCAATTTCGTTTGCGTCAAAGGCTGCGCCAAATTTAAGACTGGTACCATTTGCGGTCGTTGCATTGGGATCGGGTTTGCCCAGTCGGTTTTCAAAGCGTGTATTGATGAATTTTGCGCACCGACTCGCGATGTTGACGTATTTCCCCACCAGATCGCTGTTCACCCGCGCGAGGAAATCATCGGGATTGAAGTCCAGATCCTCGACGTTCGCGTTCAGCTTTGCCGCGATGTAGTAACGCAGCCACTCGGGATTCATGCCGATGTCCAGGTAACGCAGCGGGCTGATCCCGGTGCCGCGCGACTTGGACATTTTCTCGCCCGAGACGTTGATGAAGCCGTGCACGTACACGTTGTCGGGCACCTTGTAGGGCTTGCCCGCGAAGTGCAGCATCGCCGGCCAGAACAGCGTGTGAAAATAGATGATGTCCTTGCCGATGAAGTGGAACTGCTCGGTGCCGGGGTCGGTAAGGAACTTCTCGAAATCGATCCCTGTCCTGGTGCAGTAGTTCTTGAAGCTCGCGAGGTAGCCGATCGGTGCGTCCAGCCAGACGTAGAAGTACTTGCCCGGCGCATCCGGGATTGGTATGCCGAAGTACGGCGCGTCGCGCGAAATGTCCCAATCGCCGAGCGCCTTGTCGCCTTCGCCCTCCAGCCATTCCCTGGCCTTGTTCGCCACCTGGGACTGCAGCCGCCCGGGCTGGTTGACCCATTGCCTGAGGAATTCAACGCACTTGGGGTCGGAGAGCCTGAAGAAATAATGCTCCGAGGACTTCAGCACCGGCGCGGCGCCCGACAGCGTCGAATAGGGGTTCTTCAGGTCGGTGGGCGAATAGACCGAGCTGCAATTCTCGCAGGCGTCGCCGTACTGGTCTTTCGCGCCGCACTTCGGGCATTCACCCTTGATGTAACGGTCGGCGAGGAACATGCCCTTGACCGGGTCGAAGAACTGCTCGATCGATTTCCTATAGATCAATCCCGCTCTGTCCAGCTTGCGATAGATGTCGTGCGACAGCTCGACGTTTTCGGGCGAGTCGGTCGAGTGCCAGTTGTCGAAACTGATGTGAAAGCCCTTTAGGTACCTGGGCCTTTCGTCAGCGATTCGCTTGATCAACTGCTCCGGCGTTACGCCTTCGGCCTCCGCCTTGAGCATGATCGGCGCCCCGTGCGCGTCATCCGCGCCGACGAAGTGCACATCGTGGCCCTGCATGCGCTGGAACCGCACCCAGATATCGGCCTGGATGTACTCCATGACGTGGCCGATGTGGAATGAGCCGTTCGCGTAAGGCAGCGCGGTGGTGACGAAGATTCGGCGGGGCATGGCGGCTTTGTCGCGGAAACCCATAATTCTATCGTGGTAATTGGCGTTACCGCACGCGAATCTGGGTAAAATGGCGGCCCATGTTGTCATATGGCGTGAGCCGGCAGATTCGCCGGCCTCGCGCGCACCGGAGGCAAACCATGTCGCTGTCCCAGGAAGTTGTTCAGAACGCGCTCAAGGAGGTCATCGACCCGAACACGGGCAAGGATCTCATGGCAACGAAATCGGCGCGCAACATCAAGCTCGACGGGGTCAACATCTCGCTCGATATCGAACTCGCCTATCCGGCCAAGACCCAGATCGAGCTGATGAGAAAAGCCGTGCTTGCGCGCCTGCGCCGGATCGCGGGCGTCGGCGAAGTCAAGGCCAACGTGACCAGCCGGATCGTCGCGCACTCGGTGCAGCGCGGCGTGAAGTTGATACCGGGGGTGAAGAACATCATCGCCGTCGCCTCGGGCAAGGGCGGCGTGGGAAAGTCCACGACCGCGGTGAACCTCGCGCTCGCGCTGGCCGCCGAGGGTGCCAGGGTCGGCGTCCTCGATGCGGACATCTACGGGCCGTCGCAGCCCACGATGCTCGGCATCAGCGGCAGTCCGCATTCGGATGACGGCAAGGTACTCGAGCCCATGGTGGGGCACGGCATCGAGGCGATGTCGATCGGCTTTCTGATCGACAGTGACACGCCGATGGTGTGGCGCGGGCCGATGGTGACCCAGGCATTGGAGCAGCTGGTGCGCGACACTCACTGGGGCAACCTCGATTACCTCGTGGTCGATTTGCCGCCGGGCACCGGGGACACGCAACTGACGCTGGCGCAGAAGGTGCCGGTGACCGGCGCGGTGATCGTCACCACGCCCCAGGACATCGCCCTCCTCGACGCGAGGAAGGGCCTCAAGATGTTCGAGAAGGTCGGCATACCCATACTCGGCATCGTCGAGAACATGAGCATTCACGTCTGCAGCAACTGCGGGCATGCCGAGCACATCTTCGGGCAGGGCGGCGCCGAGCGCATGTGCAAGGAGTACGGCACCGAGTTCCTCGGCGGGCTGCCGCTCGACATCAAGATCCGCGAACAGACCGACTCGGGCAAACCCACCGTGGTTGCCGACCCCGATGGCGCGCTCGCGGAGATCTACAGGAAGATTGCGCGCCGCGTCGCGGTGAAAATCGGCGAGCTGCAGAAGGACATGAGCTCGAAGTTCCCGAACATCGTCATTCAAAACACCTGAAGACGCCTGATGACCATCAAATCCGACCGTTGGATCCGCCGCATGGCGGAGACGCAGCGCATGATCGAACCGTTCGAACCGGGCCAGGTGAAGGAGGTGAACGGGCAGCGCGTGGTCTCCTACGGGACCTCCAGCTACGGCTACGATATCCGCTGCTCGCGCGAGTTCAAGATCTTCACCAACATCAACTCCACCATCGTCGATCCGAAAAACTTCGACGAAAAATCGTTCGTCGACTTCAGCGGCGACATCTGCATCATTCCGCCCAATTCCTTCGCCCTGGCGCGCACGGTCGAATACTTCCGCATCCCGCGCGACGTGCTCGTGCTGTGCCTGGGGAAAAGCACGTATGCGCGCTGCGGCATCATCGTCAACGTCACGCCGCTGGAACCCGAATGGGAGGGGCACGTGACGCTGGAGTTCTCCAACACCACGCCGCTGCCGGCGAAGATCTACGCCAACGAGGGCGTGGCGCAGGTGATCTTTTTCGAGTCCGACGAGGCCTGCGAAACTTCCTATAAGGACCGGGGTGGGAAGTACCAGGGGCAGCGTGGAGTCACTGTTCCCAAGGTCTGAACGGCGACGGGATTCGATGAGCGCGTTCCAGCCCGCGGATGCGGATTTCGAACGGCGCGTGCGCGATAGCTTCCTGCGCCAGGGCGCAATGCGGCTGCTCGGCGCCCGGCTCGGTATCGTCGAGCCGGGCCGGGTGGACATCGAACTGCCGTTCCGCGAGGAACTCAGCCAGCAGCACGGGTTCTTTCACGCCGGCATCGCGAGCACGATCGCGGACAGCGCCGGCGGTTACGCCGCCTACACGCTTTTTCCGGCGGACAGTTCGGTGCTTACGGTGGAGTTCAAGATCAACCTCGTTGCGCCGGCGCAGGGCGAAAAGCTGATCGCGACCGGCCGGGTGAAAAAGTCCGGCCGCACGCTCACCGTCTGCGAGTTCGAGGTCGTGGTCATTCAGAGCGGCCAGGGCAAGACTTGCGCGCTCGGCCTGCAGACGCTCATGTGCCTCCAGGGCCGCAAAGACATGCCCCGGTCGGGCTGACCGCCTTCTCAGGCGCGTCGCTCGTAGGTCACGAAATCGTAACGCAGGCGTATGGGGCTGTCCATCGTGCGCGCCTGGCGCGAGATCTCCTGCCACGCGCCGCGCTCGAACTGCGGGAAGTACGCGTCGCCCGCGGTTTCGGCGTGGACCTCGGTGAACTGGAGGCGATCCGCGAACGGCAGGGCGAGCGCGTAGATCTCGCCGCCGCCGATCACGAACACTTCGTCCGCGCCGTCTGCGGCGGCGAGCGCTTCCTCGAGCGATTGCACCACCCTGCAGCCCGGGTGCGCGAACGCCCGGGAGCGCGTCACGACGATGTTTTCGCGGCCGGGAAGGGGCTTGCCCAAGGTTGCCAGAATGGATTCGAAGGTCTTGCGCCCCATTATCACCGGATGGCCGAGCGTCAGCGCCTTGAAGCGTTTCAGATCTTCCGGAATGTGCCACGGCATCCGATTGGCGCGGCCGATGACCCCGTTTCGGGCCAGGGCGGCGATGATCGTGAGTCTTGGGTGCAATGCTTTCAAGTCTCGCCTGCAAGTCCACTGCGCATGTAGGGACATCCGTGCGAAAAACCTCGTTGCAATCGGCCAGGACCTCCCGTGACGGTGTGAACGAGGCATTATGCTGATCGAGGGCATGCATTATAACGGTGATGAAAATCCGCATTGATTTCCCGCATCGCTATTACCCCCAGTCGTTCCTGAAGCTGCTCTTGCTCGCTTTCGGGGTGGTGGCGCTGCCGCTGATACTCGGGATGCTCGACGCAGCCGTCTACGTGGACCGGCTCACCGGCCAGGGAAGGACGGCGGTCGTTCAAGCGGCGCAGGCGGCACGGGCCAGCAGGATGCTGATGGAACAGGTGACCGGCCTGGAGCGTGTCGTGCGCCAATACCTCGTGCTCGGCGACGCGGAGCTGCTGGGCGACTACGACCGGCTGCGCGGAAACTTCAAGGCCACCACGAGCGAATTGTCGCTCTTGCCGCTGAGCGAGTACCAGCTGCGCGAACTCAATCGCGCCATCGACAGGGAGCAGTCGCTTTACCTGTTGCTGAGCCGCGCTTCGACCGCGCCGGCGGACCGGCGCGCGCTGATCGAGGGCTACGTGGCGCTCTCGGACATGGCGCGCGGGGTTCTCGAGGCCAGCAACGAACTCACCGACCGCGAGATCGAGCACATGCGCCAGATCTCCGAGGATGCCCGGCAGGTTCTGTTGGGTCACCTTGTCGCAACCATCGCGCTCGGAATCCTGATCGCCTTCGGCGTCACGCTGCTCGTCGCGCAGCCGATCCGCGAGCTCGATCGAGCGATTCGGCGCCTCGGGACGGGCACGTTCGGGGGGAACATACGGGTGCGCGGACCCGCGGACCTGGAATACCTTGGCGGTCGACTCGATTGGCTGCGCGGAAGGCTCGAAGAGCTCGAGCAGCAAAAACGCCTGTTTCTGCGGCACGTGTCGCACGAACTCAAAACGCCGCTCACGGCGCTGCGCGAGGGCTCCGAGCTGCTCGCCGAAGGGGCGGGTGGGCAGATGACGCGGCAGCAGAGCGAAATCGTCACGATCTTGCAGCACAACAGCGTGCGGCTGCAGAAGCTGATCGAGGATCTCCTCGATTATCACCGCGTCCAGGAGGGACTCGCCCGACTGGATGTGGCGCCGGTCAGATTGGATCGAGTCGTCGAGCAAGTGCTCGATGCGCACAAGCTGGCGGCGCACGCCCGGGGCGTGCGTGCGGAACTTCTGCTTCATCCTTTGACTCTGAATGCCGACTCCGACAAATTGCACGTAGTTGCGGACAATCTGGTTTCCAACGCCGTAAAGTATTCGCCGGAGGGCGGAACAATTGTCCTGTCGCTCGCAAGGCACGGCGATAGCGTAACGCTCGACGTAAGCGACGCCGGACCGGGCATTCCGGCGGAAGACCGCGACCGGATCTTCGAATGGTTCTACCGTGGCGAACACGGCCAGCAGGGCCGGGTGCGGGGGAGCGGTCTAGGGCTGGCGATCGCGCAAGAGCTGGTGATCGCGCACCGGGGCCGCATTGAAGTCATCGACGATGGCGCCCAGGGCGCGCATTTCCGTGTCACATTGCCGGTCGGCGGAGAGGTTCATCCATGATCCGAATTGCCATTGCAGTCATGGGACTATGGCTGATCGCGGGATGCGCCCCTTGGTCCGCGAAGCTTGACGGCAGTGACGAGTCGCAGAAGGTGGTCTATCTGATCGGCTATACGCAAGGCGTCGCAGCGATGCAACCTGAGGGGCAACGGCGCGAATTGAACGACGCAAACAAGACATACGCCAAGGAACGCGACCCTTACGCGACCCTGCGGCTGGCGCTGCTGCTGTCGCTGCCGGGCACTCCGTTCTTCGATGACACGCGCGCGGCGGCGTTGCTCGAGCCGTTTGCGGGCACGGCCGGACACCCGCCGGCAACGGGCACGCTGCGTCAGTTCGCCGCATGGCTTCATGCCCAGATCGGCGCGCGCACGAGCGAACAGCATAAGTCGGCGCAGCTGAAGGAACAGTTCGATGCGCTGCGCGCCGCCCAGATCAGCGAGCTCACGCGCGAACAGCATAAATCTGCGCAGTTGAAGGAACAGCTTGATGCGCTGCGCGCCATCGAGCGCACGCTCAACGAGCGCGGGAAAGGACGGGCGAAATGAAGCGCAATCCTATCCTGCTCGTCGACGACGACCCGGACATCCTCAAGCTGGTGTCGATGCGTCTGACCGGCGCGGGCTACGAGGTGATCACGGTCGACAGTGCCGAGAAGGCGCTGGCGGCTTTTGAGGTGACGCGGCCGCAATTGGTGATCACTGACCTCAGGATGGGCGGCATGGACGGCCTTGCGCTGTTCGACGAGATCCACCGCCAGGCGCCCACGCTGCCGGTCATCGTCCTCACCGCGCACGGCACCATCCCGGACGCGGTTGCGGCGACTCAGCGCGGGGTATTTGGCTTCCTGCCCAAACCCTTCGATGGCAAGCTTCTGCTCGAACAGGTCGAACAGGCGTTCCGGTTGTCGCCAACCGCACCGGAGAACGGCCAGGGCGGTGCCGAAGAGTGGCGCCGGGATATCGTGACCCGCAGTCCGCGCATGGAAGACCTTTTGCACCAGGCGCATCGAGTGGCGCAATCGGACGCGAGCGTGATCATCTACGGCCCGAGCGGCACCGGAAAGGAGTTGCTCGCACGCGCCATTCACCGGGCGAGCACCAGGGCGGCGCGGCCGTTTGTCGCTGTGAACTGCGCCGCGATTCCCGAAGGGCTGCTCGAATCAGAACTGTTCGGGCACCGCAAAGGCGCGTTTACGGGGGCGACCTACGATCACAAGGGGCTGATGCTCGCGGCGGACGGGGGCACCGTTTTTCTGGACGAGATTGGGGACATGCCGTTGTCGCTGCAGGCGAAGCTGTTGCGCGTGCTCCAGGAACGCGAGGTGAGACCGGTCGGCGCCGCGCAGGTGACGGCCGTGAACGTGCGCGTGATTTCCGCCACGCACCGCGATCCGGACGTGGAGATGAAGGCCGGCCGGTTCCGCGAGGATCTGTATTACCGCCTGAATGTGGTCTCGCTCGAGATTCCGCCGCTCTCCGAACGCCGCGAGGACATCGTCCTGCTCGCCGTGCATTTCCTCAAAGCGACTTGCGCGCGCTACGGCCGGACAGTGGAGGCGTTCGCGCCGGATGCGCTGGAGTTGCTTCTTTCGGCAGCCTGGCCCGGAAACGTTCGGCAGCTCTTGAACGTGGTGGAGCAGGTCGTGGCCCTGAGTTCTTCCAGCCTCATTCCCGCCTCGCTGGTGCAGCAGGCGCTGCGCGAGGAGCCGCCGCAGCTCGCGTCCCTGGAAGAAGCGCGGCGCGCGTTCGAGCGCGACTATCTGGTGCGGATCCTGCGCATGGCCGACGGCAACGTCACACAGGCGGCGAAGCTGGCGCGGCGCAATCGCACCGAATTCTACAAGCTGCTCGATCGACACCGCATCGAGCCCAAGATGTTCAAGCGCGCCAAAGAATGATTCGCCGTCCCCGCGCCGGAATCGTCGCCGTCCGGCGACAGAAATAGTCGCTTCCTTTCAGTTCATTTTTTCAATCGCATATAAAAATGTCGCTTTCCAGCGACACTCGGCCACCCGGAATCCTCCGCGCCGTCAGCGTAACGTATTGATATATAAGCGGACGCAAATGGTGGCATGGCGCTTGCCCTGATCATGGGCGCAAGCGGTCTTTCGGGTCCGCGTTCTTATGAACAAGGAAAGGAGCCAACCATGAAATCGCATCGAACCACCGTTTCGGCTGCGGGCGTCGCACTGGTCGTATTGGGCGCGTCGCTCTCCGCGTTGCCGGCCGGCGCGGCAAGCGCCGCGATGTCCGTGCAGGAGAAGTTTCGCACTCTGGACACCGACCACGACGGGTTCCTCTCGAGAGGCGAAGCGCAGAAGCTTCGCGATTACACCAGAGCCTTCACCGAAGCGGACCAGAACCGCGACGGCAAACTCGACGCCGACGAGTTCATCAAGGCCGAGGCCATTTACGAGCGCGAGCAGGCGGCCACCTACGTGGACGACAGTGTCATCACGGCGAAGGTAAAGGCGGCCTTGCTCAAGCAGGCGCAGCTCAAGTCGCTCAGGGTCCGCGTGGAAACCTACAAGGGACATGTCCTGCTCTCCGGTTTCGTCGATGACGCGAAGCAGCGCGACAAGGCCATCCAGGTGGCCTCCGCGGTGCGAGGCGTCACCGAGGTGAAGGACGGGCTGGCACTCAAGTAGGGGTCCATCGGCAATAGCGATGAGAAGGCATTGGGCAGCGGCCGCCGCATTCGGCTTGCTGGCGGCGTGCGCCTTGCAGCCTGGCGCAGGGCCCGCAAATGTCAATTTGAACGGTTATCCGCCGGCCTTCAAGGAAGGCTATGCGGATGGATGCGCCAGCGCCATGGGCAGTTACATGCGAAGCGACAAGCGGTTCAGGTCCGATGCGCAATACGGACAGGGCTGGCGCGACGGGCGCGACATATGCGGATGGCAATCGAAATCGCGCTGAGAAGAATCTCCGCCGTTGACGCGGCGGCCAAAGGGCTCGCGCGCTCGCTTCGCAGCCAAGGCGTGGCCCTCAGGAAGTGAGCGCTGTTCCTGCCGGCACGAAGCGGAACTCCGGCCGGCGAAGTGACCCTCCTCTCACGAGCCGCGCCGGTCTTGTGCCCGCTGCCTTGGGGCGGCGGGCATCTTTTTCTCCCGGTGATGTCGTCGCACACCAGGCTCAGGGAAATCTGAAGGTGACGATATGCGGCGCCACGAACGTCCGGGCCGGCAGTCCGCACGATGATGGAGAACAGTGCAATGCACGACAGAAAGCAGTCGCACGGACTGTGGGCCAGCGTTCGTCAAATACTGCTGCATATCGCCATCACCCTGCTGGCGGTGGTGATCGCGTTTTCGCTGCCGACCCTGGCGAAGTACATACTCTACGAATGGTGGCCGCAGGTGGAGGCAGACGCGAACCTGCTGCTCGCCACGGAGATCGCGCTCGCCTCGGTGCTGGTCCTCGCCTTCAATTACGCCAAGATCGCGTGGGATGACCGCAGGAAGGTGAAACTCGTGAAGCTCGCGTCCCTGGTGCATGCGCGCATTCCCGGCGCAGGCTGGACGTCGCGATGGCGCGACCGTATTGTCATGCGAGACCTGCCGGCGGCGCGGGACGTATACGTCATGGCGACAACCGGCCACGACGTCTTCGTCAGCAAGGATGGCCTGCTCCGCGACGTGCCGGAAAAGGCCTACGAGATTCGGGTCATGCTCGTCAATCCTGTCGGCGAGGGCCTGCGGCGTCGCGTCGAATCGATGCCCGAGGACATAACGCTGCTCGCATTTCATAGGGAAATCGAAGCGACCATTGCCAGATTGACCGGCCTGCGTAAGTCGGGCAAGAAGGTGACGCTGAAGTTCTACGAGGAAGAGCCGCACTGGAATGTGGTCGTTCTGGGCGACTACGTCTGGGTTCAGCACTGCCACAGCGGAGTTGAGGTGCGGCAG
>Ga0209514_10009395_pt1 | contig 10773 bp, 11 predicted proteins | sample Subgrocontami58m_FD_187452 | JGI IMG/M metagenome (GOLD analysis project Ga0209514, IMG submission 187452) | Subsurface groundwater microbial communities from S. Glens Falls, New York, USA - GMW37 contaminated, 5.8 m (SPAdes) (version 3) | ecosystem: Environmental > Aquatic > Deep subsurface >...
CCGTCGGGCACGCGGCGCAGGGCAACGACACCGACCCGCGCACGCCGCGCATCGTGCCGGTCGCGCCGAACGACCATCCCGTGCGGCCGATCGCCGCTCGCGGCCGCGATGCCGGGGCGCCGCAGATCCGGATCCAGCCGCGCATCGCGACGAAGCTCCCTCCGACCGCGTTCGTGGCCAACACCCCGCGCACGGTGTTGCTCGCGCCGAGCCCCGGGAGCGTCTCCATCGCCGTCGACGACGCGCCGGCCCGCGTCTACGGCCCCTCCTTCCACGAGGTCACGCTCGCGCCCGGCCCGCACCGATTCCGGATCACGTCGAGCACCGGCTGCTGCGAGGACGCGGACTTCACGCAGAACATCCCGCCCGGTGCCGGGCCGTTCCGGCTCGAGCGCACGCTCGGGTTCCGGCGCGCCGCGCTGTACGTGGTGTCGAACGTCGTCTCCGCGTCGGTCGAGGTCGCCGACGGGCCCCGGGGACGCGCTCGCGAGATTCTCCGTGTCCCCATGACGCGCCTGACCGAGACGCGCACGATCACGGTGACAGCCGACGGCCATCGCGCGTATACCACCACCGTGCAGTTGACGGCGGGGCAGAACGCGGAGGTCAACGCGACGTTGGAGCCCCTTTCGGGGCCTCCTTGATAGCGCGCGCGCTCGCGGCCGCGTTGGCTCTCGCGCTCCTTATCGCGGCCGCCCCCGCCGCGCGCGCCGACGACCTGGAGGACTTCGAGCGCGCCCGTCGCGCGTACGCCGACCAGAGCTTTCCCGTGGCGGTCCAGCGGTTCGAGGCCCTCGTCGGAGGCGAGACGCCCGCGCTCCAGAGCCGTCCGCTCGTGCTCGAGTCGCGCAAGTACCTCGGCGCCGCGTACCTGTTCGTCGGTCGGCGCGACGCCGCCGAGCGTCAGTTCGAGCGCCTGCTCGCCGACGATCCCACGTACCAGATCGACCCGGTCGCGTTTCCGGCCGAGGTGATCACCGTGTTCGCCGCGGTTCGCCACCGAGTCGAAGAGGCGCGGGTCGTGGCCGAACAGGCCCGGCAGCGGGCCGAGGAGCTCGCGCGTCGCCGCGAGGCCCAGCAGATCATCCGCGAGCGCGAGCGCATGTCGCGCCTCATCGACCTCGCGGAGACCGAGCGTGAGCGTCAGCTGAATTCGCGCTGGGTCGCGCTCATTCCGTTCGGCGTCGGCCAGTTTCAGAATCGGAGCTCGGGGGCCGGGGTCGCATTCGCGGTGAGCGAAGGCGTGCTCGCGGTGGCGTCGATCGTCACGTACCTGCTCCACGAGTCGATTCGCAGCGACATCGCGCCGCTTCCGGTCGGCGAAGCGGAGCCGCCCGAGCGGCGAGATGCGCGCGTCGCGGCGACCGGGCTGCGCATCGCGAACTGGGTCACGTCCGCGCTGTTCGGCGCGGTCGTCGTCGGTGGCATCGTCGACGCCCAGGCGCGGTTCGTCCCGGAATTCGAGACCACGCGTCGGCGCCCGCTTCCCCCCGAGCTCCGCGACGCCCCCGAGGTCTCGGTCTCGCCCACCGGCGTCACCATCCAGTTCTAGAGTTTGGGGACACCTCCCAAACTCCGGGAGTTTGGGAGGTGTCCCCAAACTTACGCGTAGAAAAACCCTGATCGCGCTTGACACCTTGCGCGTCGCCAGTATTCTTCGCGTCCCCCTCAGCCAGGGGTCTGCCTTTTTTCCGAGGAAGAATGCCGACCATCAACCAGCTCATTCGCAAGGGCCGCGAGACGGTGCCGTGGAAGACGGCGTCGCCCGCGCTCCAGAGCTGCCCGCAGAAGCGCGGCGTGTGCGTGCGCGTCTATACGACGACGCCGAAAAAGCCGAATTCCGCGCTCCGGAAGGTGGCCCGCGTTCGCCTGTCGAACGGCATCGAGGTCACGACTTACATCCCGGGCGAGGGGCACAACCTCCAGGAGCACTCGGTCGTGCTCATCCGCGGCGGTCGTGTGAAGGACCTGCCGGGCGTTCGCTACCACGTGGTCCGCGGCGCGCTCGACGCGTCGGGCGCCCAGGGCCCGTCCAACACCAACAAGGCGAACCGCACGCAGGGCCGGTCCAAGTACGGCGTCAAGCGGCCCAAGAGCTGAGGCGAGAGACACCATGCCGCGTCGCAGAGAAGTACCGAAGCGCAAGATCCTCCCGGACCCGAAGTATCGGGATCGGCTCGTCGCCAAATTCATGAACGTTGTCATGCGTTCCGGCAAGAAGTCGACTGCCGAGAGCATCGTGTACGGCGCGTTCGAGATCATCCAGACCCGCTTCAAGGAGGACCCGCTCGAGGTCTTCCGCAAGGCGCTCGACGCCGTGAAGCCCAAGGTCGAAGTCAAGAGCCGCCGTGTCGGTGGCGCGACCTATCAGGTTCCGGTCGAGGTCCGGCCGGAGCGGCGTGTCGCGCTCGCGATGCGCTGGCTCGCCGAGTACTCGCGCGCGCGCGGCGAGAAGACGATGATCGAGAAGCTCGCCGCCGAGCTCGTCGATGCCTCGCAGAACCGCGGCAACGCGGTCAAGAAGCGCGAGGACGTGCACAAGATGGCCGACGCCAACAAGGCGTTCGCGCATTACAGGTGGTAAGCGACCACCCTTGAAATGTTTGGGAAGGTCCGAAAGGAAACCGCCCGAACCGAGGTGAATGTAGAAGAGATGTTCGAGCTCAAATAGGACGAGAACGGCCCGCTTCGAAGTTTGAATGCGTTGTTCTCGAACCCTCTCCGGAAAGAGCGATCCGAAAGCGATCGCCAGAGGCCGGAGGGGGTTTTCGTTCATCTAGAGCTCGTAGTTGCAGTGCAGTTCCCGAACGCCCCTCGGCGCGACCGATAGAGGATCGCGCAACCGCCCGACGGAGAAGATCAGTGCCCCGCGAGTTCCCACTCGATCGAACGCGAAACATCGGAATCATGGCGCATATCGATGCCGGTAAGACCACGGCAACCGAGCGCGTCCTGTACTACACCGGTGTCAACTACAAGATCGGTGAGGTCCACGATGGCGCGGCCACGATGGACTACATGGAGCAGGAGCAAGAGCGCGGCATCACGATCACGTCGGCCGCGACGACCTGCTCCTGGCGGCCCGAGCTCGGCCCGTACAAGGGCGAGCACTTCCGCATCAACATCATCGACACGCCCGGGCACGTCGACTTCACGATCGAGGTCGAGCGCTCGCTGCGCGTCCTCGACGGTGCGGTCGCGCTCCTCGACGGCGTTGCCGGCGTCGAGCCTCAGACCGAGACGGTGTGGCGCCAGGCCGACAAGTACCACGTGCCGCGCATCATCTTCGCCAACAAGATGGACCGCGCCGGCGCGAGCTTTCAGCGCTGCTTCCAGACGGTGAAGGACCGGCTCGGCGTGAACGCCATCCCGCTCCAGATCCCGTACGGCCTCGAGGACGATCACAAGGGCGTCATCGACCTCATCGACATGCGCGCCATCGTGTTCGAGGACGAAGGCCTCGGCTCGAAGTTCAAGTACGCCGAGATCCCCGCCTCGCACATCGAAGAGGCGAAGCAGATGCGCGAGAAGCTCCTCGAGGGCGTCGCGGATCTCGATGAGAAGCTCACCGAGCGCTACCTCGAAGGCGACACGAACTTCACGCAGGCAGAGATCAACCTGGCGCTCCGCAAGGGCACGCTCGCGTTCAAGTGCGTGCCGATGCTCTGCGGCGCTGCGTTCAAGAACAAGGGCGTGCAGCAGCTGCTCGACGCCGTCATCAACTTCCTGCCGTCGCCGGTCGACATTCCGCCGGTCTCGGGCATCAACCCGGACAACGAGAAGACGGAGATCCGCGAGGCCAAGGACGACGCGCCCTTCTCCGCGCTCGCGTTCAAGATCCTCAACGACCCGTTCGTCGGTCAGCTCACGTTCTTGCGCGTGTACTCGGGCCAGATCTCGAGCGGCTCGAACGTGTACAACGCGACGCGGCAGAAGCGCGAGCGCATCGGGCGCCTCTTGCAGATGCACGCGAACAAGCGCGAAGAGATCAAGGACATCCAGGCGGGCAACATCTGCGCGGCCGTGGGGCTCCGCACCGCGACGACGGGCGACACGCTCTGCGACGAGAAGCACCCGATCGTGCTCGAGCGCATGATCTTCCCGGAGCCCGTCATCTCGATCGCCATCGAGCCGAAGAGCAAGGTCGATCAGGCCCGGCTCGGCGAGTCGCTGATGAAGCTCGGCATGGAAGACCCCTCGTTCCGCACGCACACGGACGAGGAGACGGCGCAGACCATCATCTCGGGCATGGGCGAGCTGCACCTCGAGATCATCGTCGACCGGCTCAAGCGCGAGTTCAAAGTCGACGCGAACGTCGGCAAGCCCGAGGTCGCTTACCGCGAGTCGATCACCAAGTCGGTGCAGGCCGAGGGCAAGTACATCAAGCAGACGGGCGGCCACGGCATGTACGGCCACGTCCGCATCCGCATCATGCCGAGCGAGCCCGGCGCGGGCTACGTCTTCGAGAACGAGACGGTCGGCGGCGTCATCCCGAAGGAGTTCATCGGGTCGATCGAGAAGGGCATCAAGGACGCGATGGGCCGCGGCGTGATGGCCGGCTACCCCGTCATCGACGTGAAGGCCGAGCTCTACGACGGCAGCTATCACGAGGTCGACTCATCGGGCCCCGCGTTCGAGGTCGCCGCGTCGATGGCATTCCAAGACGCGGCGAAGCGCGCAGGCATCCATCTGCTCGAGCCGATCATGGCCGTCGAGGTCGTCGTCCCCGAGGACTACATGGGCGACGTCATCGGCGACCTGAACTCGCGCCGCGGCAAGATCACGGGCATGAACCCGCGCGGCAACATGCAGGTCGTCGACGCCGAAGTGCCGCTCTCGACCATGTTCGGCTACTCGACCGACCTCCGCAGCAAGACGCAGGGTCGCGCCACTTACACGATGCAGTTCCATCAGTACGCCGCGGTGCCGAACAACATCGCGGAAGAGATCGTCGCCAAGGTCAAGGGCGCCTAGTGAAACCCGCCCTCCGCCCCTCCCGCACCCCCACCCAACCACCCCGGGGGCACGCGGGCCGACGGCGTAACGAATCGACGGAGAGATAGCGATGGCCAAGGAAAAGTTCGTACGTAACAAGGTGCACGTGAACGTCGGCACGATCGGTCACATCGACCACGGCAAGACGACGTTGACGGCTGCGATCACGAAGGTCGCGGCGAAGGCCTCGGGCGGCAAGGCCGTGTCGTACGCGGACATCGCCAAGGGCGGCACGGTGCGCGACGCATCGAAGATCGTGACGATCGCGGTGTCGCACGTGGAGTACGAGTCGCCGAAGCGCCACTACGCGCACGTCGACTGCCCCGGGCACGCCGACTACATCAAGAACATGATCACGGGCGCCGCGCAGATGGACGGCGCGATCCTCGTGGTGAGCGCGCTCGACGGCCCGATGCCGCAGACCAAGGAGCACGTGCTGCTCGCGCGCCAGGTCGGCGTGCCGCAGATGGTCGTGTTCCTCAACAAGTGCGACGCGGTCGACGACCCGGACTTGCTCGAGCTGGTCGAGATGGAAGTGCGCGATCTGCTCAAGAAGTACCAGTTCGACGGCGACAAGATCCCGGTGATCCGCGGCTCGGCGATGCAGGCGATGCAGGGCATCGAGTCGGGCGAGAAGTCGATCCACGCGCTGCTCGAGGCGCTCGACTCGTGGATCCCGGACCCGGTGCGCGACATCGACAAGCCGTTCCTGATGGCCATCGAGGACGTGTTCTCGATCAAGGGCCGCGGCACGGTGGTCACGGGGCGCATCGAGCGCGGCATCGTGAAGGTGGGCGACGAGGTGGAGATCCTCGGGTTCCGCGACGCGCGCAAGACGACGGTCACCGGCGTCGAGATGTTCCGCAAGCTGCTCGATCAGGGGCAGGCGGGCGACAACGTCGGTTGTCTCCTGCGCGGGATCGAGAAGGACGACGTGGAGCGCGGTCAGGTGCTGTGCCAGCCGGGCAGCGTGAACGTGCACAAGAAGTTCGAGGGCGAGGTCTACGTCCTGACCAAGGAAGAGGGCGGCCGTCACAAGCCGTTCTTCACGAACTATCGCCCGCAGTTCTACATGCGCACCACCGACGTCACCGGCACCATCGCGCTGCCCGAGGACGTCAAGATGGTGATGCCCGGCGACAACGTGAAGATGATCGTCGATCTCATCACGGCCGTCGCGCTCGAAGAGAAGCAGCGCTTCGCCATCCGCGAAGGCGGCCGCACCGTCGGTGCAGGCATCGTCACGAAGATCATCGAGTAGAGAGGCACTCCCGCGCTCCGGCCCGGGACCGACATGCCAGGTCAGCGAATACGCGTCGTGCTCGCGTGCAGTGAGTGTGGCGGTAGGAATTACCAGACGACGCGCTCGAGAAAGCCTGGAGAAGGCGCCCGTCTGGAGCTCAAGAAGTACTGCAAGATCTGCAAGCAGCACACCGTTCACAAGGAAGCGAAGTAGAACGATTCGTCACCGGTCCTAGGCCAGTAGCTCCAATCGGTAGAGCAGCGGATTCCAAATCCGCGGGTTGTGGGTTCGAATCCCTCCTGGCCTGCCGTGGAGTACCTGACGAAGCGGAGAAACGTTCATGAGCGAGCAGCCCGACAGCGACAGCGAGACGCGCGACGACGAGCCGGAGCCGGAGGCGGCGGCGACGCCGGAGCCGCACGACGTCCGACCTGCGTCCGCGGGCTCGGCCGTCAAGGTGCTGGGCGTCGAGCGCTACGTTCAATTCGGCTTCATCGCCATGGCGGGGATCATCTTCTGGATCCTCGACAAGGTGCTCGTGCTCGTGTGGGACATCTGGGCCGAGCCGAACACCACCGTCGTGTCGGCGATCGCGTTTGCCTCGGGGGTCGCGGTGGCCGTCGGCCTGTACTTCCACCCGCGCCTCAACTCGCTCGCGACCGAGGTCGGCATCGAGCTCTCCAAGGTGAGCTGGCCGACGCGCAAGGAGACGTACTCCGCGACGATCATCGTGCTCATCACGTCGGTGATCGCCGCCGTGTATCTCGGTGTGCTCGATTTCTTCTGGTCCGCGATCACGGACCTCATCTATCAGACGAAGGCCTGACGCGTGGCTCCCTCCAACGACACGTCGGGTAGCGGTTCGACCATGACCAAGAAGTGGTACGTCATCCAGGCTTACTCCGGCTTCGAGAACAAGGTGAAGGCCTCTCTCGAGGAGCGGATCAAGCAGAACTCGATGGAAGCGCTCTTCGGGGAAATTCTCATTCCCAAGGAGAACGTGCAGGACTCACGCGCCGGCTCGAAGCGCGTGACTTCGCGCAACTTCTATCCCGGTTACATCTTCGTCGAGATGGACCTCAACGAGCGCACCTGGCACCTCATCAAGGACACGCCGAAGGTGAGCGGATTCGTCGGGGGGCGTCATCCCACGCCGGTGCCGGACGCGGAGATCCGCGCCATCGCTCAGCAGGTCGCCGACGGCGCCGCCAAGCCGAAGCCGCGCGTCGTGTTCGAGCAGGGCGATCACGTGCGCGTGATGGACGGCCCGTTCGCGAACTTCACGGGAACGATCGAAGAGGTCAAGCCCGAGAAGCAGAAGGTCAAGGTGCTCGTGTCGATCTTCGGGCGTGCGACGCCCGTCGAGCTCGACTACGGGCAGGTCGAGAAGACCGTTTAGAGGGACACGTTGCTGCTGCAACGTGTCCCTGGCTAGTCGATCGCGTGAGTTGGTACCCGGCTGAGGAACAGAAGCCATGAAGAAGGTCACAGGTCAGATCAAGCTCCAGCTGCCGGCAGGCAAGGCGAACCCGTCGCCGCCGGTCGGGCCCGCGCTCGGCCAGCACGGCGTGAACATCATGGGCTTCTGCAAGGAGTTCAACGCCAAGACCCAGGCGCAGGCCGCCGAGGGCCTCATCATTCCGGTCGTGATCACGGTCTATTCGGACCGTTCCTTCACGTTCATCACCAAGACGCCGCCCGCGTCGGTGCTGATCAAGAAGGCGATCGGTCTGCCGCTCGGCAAGAAGCCGGGGTCCGGCTCGAAGAAGCCGAACAAGGACAAGGTAGGCAAGATCACGCAGGCAGAGCTCCGCAAGATCGCGGAGCAGAAGATCCAGGACACGAACGCAGGCTCCATCGACTCGTGCATGCGCAGCATCGCGGGCACGGCGCGATCGATGGGGGTCGAGGTCGTCTAGCAGTCGGTCGTCAGTCCGCCTGCGCCCGGCGCAGGCAGACGAGAGAGCGGCGCGGGGCCGGACGTTTCGGTCCCACGCGGGTGATTCTCCACACCACCCCGCTACCCGGGTGGGAGGCCAACGCGGGAAACCGAAGCGGCCGTCAGGAGGTTGGAAATGGAAACAGGCAAGCGAAGAAAAGCGGGCATGGAGAAAGTGGACCGCGAGAAGCGGTACACGGTGCCCGAGGCCTGCGCGCTCGTGAAGGACGCGGCTTTTGCCAAGTTCGACGAGAGCGTGGACCTCGCGGTGCGTCTAGGCGTCAATCCCAAGCACGCAGACCAGATGGTCCGCGGCGCGCTCGTGCTCCCGCACGGCGTCGGCAAGAAGGTCCGAGTGCTCGTGTTCGCCAAGGGCGACAAGGCCAACGAGGCCACCGCGGCGGGCGCGGACTTCGTCGGTGCGGACGACATGGTCGCGAAGGTCACCGAGGGCTTCCTCGACTTCGACACCGTGATCGCGACGCCCGACATGATGGGCGCAGTCGGCCGGCTCGGGCGCGTGCTCGGCCCGCGCGGGCTCATGCCCAACCCGAAGGTCGGCACGGTCACGTTCGACGTGAACAAGGCCGTCCGCGAGGCCAAGTCGGGCAAGATCGAGTTCCGCGTCGAGAAGGCGGGCATCGTTCACGCGCCGGTCGGCAAGAAGTCCTTCAGTGCCGACCAGCTCAGCGAGAACACCCGCGCGCTGCTCGCCGCGCTCATGAAGGCGAAGCCGGGCACTGCGAAGGGCATTTACATGAGGAGCATCACGCTCAGCACGACGATGGGACCGGGCGTCAAGATCGACCCGGCATCGATCGAGTCTGCAGCGGATGCGGAGGCCTGACGTCATGCCGTCCATCACACCCGAGAAGAAGGAAGCAGTCGAAGCCGTGCGCAAGCAGCTCACGCGCATGACCTCGGCGGTACTGCTCGACTTCCGTGGCCTCCAAGTGGAGATGATCACCTCGCTTCGCGCGGAGTTCCGCAAGGCGGGCGTCGAGTACACGGTCGTCAAGAACAAGCTCGTCAAGAAGGCGCTCGTGGGCACCGCGCTCGAAGGCAACAAGGCCTTCGAGAAGCACCTCGCGGGGCCCACGGGCATCGCGTTCAGCTACGACGATCCGGCAGCGGCGGCCAAGGTCGTGAAGGCGTTCCGCGCGCTCGGAGAGAAGCAGGAGAAGCTCGGCGTCAAGTGCGGGCTGCTCGAGACGACGGTGATCCCGGGCAACAAGGTCGAGAGCGATCTTGCCACGATGCCCGGCAAGAACGAAGTGCGCGCGCGGTTGCTCGCGACGCTCCAAGCGCCGGCGCAGAAGCTGGTCATGCAGCTCAACGCAGTCGGACAGAACCTCGCATATGTTCTCAACGCCCGAGAGCGGCAGTTGGGCGAAAGCAAGTAAGGACCCAAACCCCGCGGGCGTGAACCGAATCGCGGCTTAGAGAGTGGAGAAGGATCGATGGCGAACATGACGCAAGAGCAGATGGTCGAAGAGCTCAGCAAGTGGTCGGTGATGGATGTCGCCGGTCTCGTGAAGGCGCTCGAGACGAAGTGGGGCGTGTCGGCAGCCCCGGTCGCAGTGGCCGGTCCGGCCGCGGCGGCGGGCCCCGCGGCGGCGGTCGCCGAGGCGCAGACCGAGTTCACGGTCGAGCTCACTGGCGCAGGCGCCAAGAAGATCGACGTGATCAAGGTCGTGCGCGAGGTGACGCAGCTCGGCCTCGCAGAGGCCAAGAACGTCGTCGAGTCGGCGCCCAAGGTCATCAAGGAGGGCATCACGAAGGCCGAGGCCGAGGAGCTGAAGAAGAAGTTCGAGGCGGCCGGCGCAACGGTCTCCATCAAGTAGTGCTCCTGGTCTTCTCGACCAGCTCGGTTGCAGCTCGATCGTGATCCTTCCGGGTCGCGGTGACGGGACGGGTGTCCCTCGCCGCGATCCGCGCTTGCTTCCAGCAGTTTTCTCTCCGTGTAGTAAACGGGCGCTTGCCCGGTGAGGAGCAGAGATGGCCTCGGCTATTCAGACGAACTTCCGGATCCGACAGACCTTCGGGAAGATCGCGCAGATCATCGACATCCCGAACCTGATCGACATCCAGAAGAAGTCGTACGAGAAGTTCTTGCAGTCGGACGTGCCCCCGAGCGAACGGGAGGATGTCGGGCTGCAGGGAGTCTTCCGCAGCGTCTTCCCGATCCGTGACTTCAACGGGACGAGCGAGCTCGTCTTCGTCGGGTACACGCTCGAGCGGCCGAAGTACGACACGGACGAGTGCCGCCAGCGCGGCATGACGTTCGCCGCGCCGATCAAGGTGACGATCCAGCTCATCATCTACGACACGGGCGGAGAGGGCGGCGAGCGCGCCGTCCGCGACATCAAGGAGCAGGAGGTCTACTTCGGCGAGATCCCGCTCATGACCGAGAACGGTACGTTCATCATCAACGGCACCGAGCGCGTCGTCGTCAGCCAGCTCCACCGTTCGCCCGGCGTGTTCTTCGATCACGACAAGGGCAAGACGCACTCGAGCGGCAAGCTCCTCTACCAGGCGCGCGTCATTCCGTACCGCGGCTCGTGGCTCGACTTCGAGTTCGACCCGAAAGACCTCA
>Ga0209514_10009397_pt1 | contig 10771 bp, 15 predicted proteins | sample Subgrocontami58m_FD_187452 | JGI IMG/M metagenome (GOLD analysis project Ga0209514, IMG submission 187452) | Subsurface groundwater microbial communities from S. Glens Falls, New York, USA - GMW37 contaminated, 5.8 m (SPAdes) (version 3) | ecosystem: Environmental > Aquatic > Deep subsurface >...
TTATTGACATAGACTGAAGCTCGTTCAATGTCTTTCCTTTATATGAAAATTCTTTTTTTACCATTTTATTTCTTCCTTCCAGTTCGTCTGGCCCCTATTAAACCAACTTTTGCACCAGGAGGAGCGAATCTTGAAGGCGTTTTTGACTTACCTATATGCCTACCTCTTCCAGACCCGAATGGGTGATCTACAGCATTCATTGCAACTGCTGACGTTAATGGGTAAAGCTTGTTTTTTGCCCTCATTGCATGATGCCTTTTGCCTGCTTTTACAAATGGCTTGTCTCCTTTTCCAGACCCGCTCAATACACCAATAGTTGCCCTGCATTTTCCATCAAGCTCTTTTTGTTTTTTTGAAGGGAATTGAATTGTTACTTTGGCTTCTGTTTTTGAGACTACGACAGCAGAAGTTCCAGCTGCTCTGATATATTTGCCACCATCCCCTGGATTTTGTTCTATATTGTTTATACGGAGTCCGACTGGGATGTTAATTAAGGGCAATGTGTTTCCGATTTTTGGCTCCGCATTCTTTCCAGATTCAACAAGATTATTTGTGCTCATGCCTTCTGGAGCTAGCATATAAATCTTTTCTCCGTTTTCATAGCTTACTAAAGCCAATGGAGTTGAATGCCCGGGATCATGTATAAAATCCAAAATTTTTCCTTTGACCAAATCAGTTTTTTCTATTTCATCAAATTGTCTATGCGTAATTTTTCCAATATAGCGATGACTAGGCGACCTATATCTTGGTCCTCCCCGTCCACGATGTTGTGATATTATGTTCTTTCCCATTTTACATTAATCCTAGTTGAGTTGCAACGTCAATTGCTGGAGTTTCTGCTGAAAGTCTGATATACGCTTTTTTTAAACCTTCTGGTGAAACTAAAGTATTAATTTTTAATACCTTAACCTTAAACAAGGCTTCCATGGCATCTTTTATCTGTTTTTTATTTGACTTTAAACTTACAATGAATATCAATTTATTTTCGGCTTCCATCAAACGAACTGCCTTTTCTGTTGTTAGTGGATATTTTATTATTTTATGCGGATCCATCTTTTACTAACCCCTCGAGTTTTTCTTCTTGTTTTTTTCTAGCATTTGATCTTTTGAGATATTCTGAATAATTTAAAATAGGCCTAACCTGAGACAAGGCCAAAAGCATTAATGATCCAGTAAATCCATAGTTTCTTATCCGACTAATTGAGAGAGATGTTGCATAAAGTGTTAAAGATAATGACAAGGGCCCTAATATTGTTATGAATCCGTCCCTGTGCCAAGGCTCATTAATTTCATATTTTCTGTTGATTCCATGTTTCCAGTAATCATATAAAAATTTATTCATTTTTCTCTAATTCCTTCTTTTTTATAGGCTTTGGATTTTTTTCCTTCTTTACTTTCTTGTTTAGCATAAACAAATTATCCTCTTTTAATTTTTCAACAGCTGCCTTGCTCCATATCAATAAGCGCCCTGGTTTGGATCCTGGAGCCAGCAACATAACATTTATATTATTTACAACAACCGCCTGGAAACCAGGAATATTGTTAACAGCATTAATTAAAGGGCATTTTTTTGACACTATTATTAAAGGGCCCATTTTATTTTTGTATTTTCGGCCCCTTACCTTTCCTTTTCCAGGCCTTATACTTCTATCTTCAAGCCTTAGCAATTCTTCTTTCAAGCCTAATTTCAAGAAAAAGTTGTTGACTTCTTTTGCTTTTGATAAAGACTCAAATTTCTCTTCTATGATTAATGGCAAATTGGGGAATTTATGGCCATGAAGTTTTAAAAATTCCTGACTTAGGGAAGCAGATAAGGCGCTTCTTATTGCTTTTCTATTTTCCTTTTTGTTTATCTGCTTAAAATAAATCTTAGATGGTTTTGGAGGATGGGCCCTTCTACCTTTTACAGTACCGGGTGCAAATGCGCCTACCCAGACAAATTGGGAGCCTCTCCTTGAAAGTGTTTTTCTTGGAGCTCTTGAAATTCCTTTTCCATAAGCTGTCTTGAAATCCCTTCTTCTTCTCGAAAGTTTAGCTTTTTGCCTTTTACCAGCGCCTTCAAATGCACCATAACTCTGTCTTAATGAACTTTGAATTGAGATAAATGCCCTGCTGATTAAATCAGGCCTGATTTCCTCTTCAAATTGTGATGGCAGTTCTATTGAGCCGATTTTGTTTGCATTTAGATCAGTTATATCAGCTTTCATTGTTTGGACTCTAAACTTATATATTCAACTTCAATTGGTTCAGTCTTGTGATTTCTAAAAGCTTCTGAAAGCCTTATTAATCTTTTTGTTGAGCCTGGAATAGAACCCTTGATAATAATGTAATCTGTTTTGACAAGTCCATAATGAGGAAAGCCACCTTTTGGATTCACCTTTTCAGGATTTGAGTTTATTGAAAGAATCTGCTTGCTGTATTCTGTTCTAGGATGGAATCCCATCTGACCTTTTTGAGGTATCCTGAATGAAACCCTTTTAGGGGTCCAAGCTCCAAGGTTTCCTGCTGATCTTCTCTTTTTCTCTGATTTATGGCTTTTTAGAGTTACTCCAAATCTCTTGACAGCACCCTGTAAGCCTTTTCCTTTAGTGACTGAATGAATGTCTACAAACTGGCCTGTTTTGAATATGTCATTAATTTTTATTTCTTTATCAAGTAAGTTTTTTGCAAATTCATATTGTGACTTAGGATCGGTATTGGACAAAGCTATTTCGAAAATTTCTGGAGTTTTCTTTAATCTTATGGATTTTGGCTGCGTGTAAAATGCCATTCTTATTTCAGAGGTTTTGCTTAAGATATTGTCGAGGTTTTTTTCCTTCTGCTTTTTTGGAAGATTTATCTTTCTAGCTAATTCCTTGTCAAGTTTTGATGATAAGATTTCGGAAATCAAATTTAGACCATGATCTGTTTTTTGATAGAAACGCAAAGAAAGAGTCTTTAATGGCGGACATTCAATGATAGTAGCTGGAATAAAAATTGAATAGTTTTTTGTTGGTGAATTAGGATTATTATCCTTGATGAAAACATGGGTCATGCCTGCTTTGTAACCTGCAAATCCCAAAAGTTTGATATGACTGAAATTAGCATACCAAGACCTAATTCTTGGGTAGCTTCTTTTAGCTCTCTTTCTATGCCAATACCCCATACTTCCTGATCTTGGTGAATGTGCTCTTCCCATTTTTACCTTTGGTTTTTCTTAGTTTATTTTTCTTTGAATATGATTTGCTTATAAACTTTTTTACTTTTCCCTGAGAATCAGCTGACTAATTAAAGGAAATTCCTCTTTCAGATCAGTAGGGTAGAATTATCTGAAAATTAATTCTTTATAAAGATATCGTTTTTATCTTTAAATCAGCGAAAGAGTTAAATATTAGCCTCATTTTTATTAAAAGAGATAATTTTGGGTGATTTAATGCCAAGAGAAAATATTTTACCTTTAGCTGCAATGGAAAAGCTTCTGAAGAAAACAGGAGCCTCTAGAGTTAGCGAGGATGCAAAGGAAGCTCTAAGAGAATTTCTAGAAGAAAAAGCCCAAGAGATAGGAGAAAAGGCAGTTAAGTTAGCGGCTCATTCTGGAAGAACCACAGTAAAATCTGCTGATATTAATTTAGCTAAAAGATAGTAGAGTTAATGAGGATTAACAAAAACCAAAAGATTTATATAGATTACTATATTATCCATCATATATATTGTTATGTGTATATTATAAAAATGAAATTATCAACAATTGTGACTATAGGAAGTATTGGTGCGTTGGGATTTGGAGTTTATAGCTGCAAAAGAGACATACCAATAACTAATCATGATATAAGGGAGGCCTATAACATTGAACGATATTTATCTACTTGGCCAACTTTTAAATACAAACCTAATGATGAATTTCTTAGCTCTTCATATAAGGAAGTATATTTTAACAAACTAAAAATTGAATTAGATAGTTTAAAAACTTTACCTAATATAAGACATGGGTTAGAGCTCTATAAAAAACAAAAATCAGATAAACTAAATTATACGCTCTTCGGAATTATAATGGGAATTTTCGGCCTAAACCTGGGTGGGATAATTGCAGGGTTTGAAGGTGATCGTATAATGAATAGCGAAGCATATAAGAGATCAAGCCAATTATCGAGAGAGTAGTAATATGTTGTATGTAATTAAAAATAGATTAATTCTATATTTCCTATCACCTAACTTTTTATCAGAGCCCATCACTAAACATTTTTATATAACCTAATTAGTAACATAATCGGAGGCAAATAGAGTTTATTAAGAATATTAAAAATTAATATTAACTCAAAAATTAAGCTAAAAAATGACTAATGATTTGTTTATTAGTATCTATATACAATTAATATTTGTCTCAATAGCATTTTGGGAGTCCTTTGTAGAAGGCTATAATCCATGGGCTTCTGGGAAGCATGGATGGAAAGTTAGAATAACATTTCTTAAAAAAGAACCTATAACAGCATATCACATGTTTCTTTATTTAGTAACCATACCATTATTTTTGATGTTGCCTTTTGTGATATTTGGATTTAATGGCCATATATTTTGGTTGATAATAGCAAATTACTTTCTTGGTCTGGTAGTTGAAGATTTCTTATGGTTTGTTGTTAATCCTGTTTGGGGTGGATTGAGGAATTTTAATTCTAAAAAAGTTTATTGGCATAGATTTATTAAATTAGGCGGTGTTGAAATTCCAGACTTTTATGTAATTTTTATAGGATTGTCTATTTTAATATTTTTTATTGTTTTTATAAAATAAGCAACTTATGTTATAGGGACTAATAGAAACATGATTCTCTTTGGAGACTTTTTTGATATGTATCTTAGTATGATCCCAAAAATTTTAGTATTTATAATCCTTGAGATAATCTTTATAAATTTTTCATCATTTGGAAAACGTTCACATTTATAATTAATAGCTCCTGCATTTTCTTTGAATTTTTGGTATCCTGAGCCAAATATGCCTATACCAAAATGAATATTTAGTGATTTGTCACAGGCATATTTTATTATAGAATCATATAGTTTATTATTTATTCTAAATTTAAAGTAATCTTCATGACCGCCAGCAATTGATATGTATAAATTTTCTTTATTTTCAAAACAAAATGCATAAGATGCTATTTTATCCTCGTAATAAACTAAAAATAATAGTGAGCCATTAAGTTTTATAAATTCATTAAAAAATGATTTTGGGAACATATATGAGTTTAATCTTTTCATCTGATTGGCATAAATATTATAGACTTTAGAAATAACATTTTCATCTATTCTTTTTGGTATTTCTGCAGATAGGTCATATTTTGTTGATTGTCTAAGCCCTTCTTTAAAAGAATGTTTATAATTTTTAACAGCTTCTTCATAAGACTTTTTAAATAAGATCGAGTATTCAATAATGGAAGGAGTCTTCTCTAGATAGTTAGGTCTATTTAATACCCTAGTATATTTAATCTTTAGATTTTTAAAATTGTAAACTGTATCATCGTCATAATTATTTATAGCCGGATTTTTATTTTTTATTATGAAGAATATTTTATCTTTTATCTTTACCTCAGAATATTTAATACCAGTTATTTTGCTACAAAAATCAGCATATACTTCACTAAGATAAAAACTTTGTTTGAAAGATGAACTGAAGCTGTCCATATAAAATATAGAATATACTTAATCTTTATATACCCTTCATTTTTTTAGAAATGTCTATATCTTTTTTGCATTTAGAGCATTGAAATCTTAACACTTCCATCGATGTTTTTTTGCCAGTCTCTTCATTAAGAACCCTGACTTTTTTTCTTATGTAAGGCATTATTGTTTCTCCTTTATTTCCGCAATGAGGGCATTCATACTTTATTTCGGCATTCAATGTTTTCTCATATTCTTCTTCAGAAACAGTATAATGACAACTCTCGCATGTAAACTCTTCTGCCCTTATTTTTATCTTTCCTTTAGCACCCTTTGGCTTGCTCATTAAGGATTTGGAACATTTTGGGCATTTTTGCTTATAGACCCAGGCCCTTATTTTTCCAGTTCCAACAATCCTATTCGTAAAATAAATACATTGGTCCATTGAGGTTGGTTCTGTTACCATAAAACTTAATTGAAACTGTTGTATTTAAATATTTTTTCTTATTAAAATTATGACATGCCTAAAGAAACTAAAACAATAGACCATTATATTTTAGAACTAGATGTTCCACAAAGAATGTCGCCAAGTTCTACAGAAAAATATCACTTAACCTTAAGAGCTTCGAATGATGCTTTTTATTTTGGGCCATACTCACATGCTACTTCATTAGAACTAGTTGCATATTTTACATGCAAATTGACTCATAAAGACTATTCTTCACCTGCAGATACAATCCTTGTCAGGAATTCCCAAGACACATCGAACTATGAACCATTGTCACAAAAACAGTTAGAAAGATTTAAGATGATACTAGCTGAATTGGAAAGAGAATATAAGTATGGATTAAAATTTGACTTTAAAAATTACATTGTAAAGAAAGAGAAAAAGAAGTAAATTTTTAAACTCATTAATTTCTATTTTTATTGATAGCCCCGTGGTGTAGTGGCCAAATTTTTAACTAAATTAAAAAGGCTAGGCATTACAGGCTCTGGAGTGATGGAGAAACCTGTCGACCCAGGTTCGAATCCTGGCGGGGCTATTTACTACTTTCCTATCAAAATAGGGAACATTAATAATAGTTGTTCTACTATTTTTTCATGACTTCAAAAAGAATTAAACAATTCCTCAGTACTTTTAAACTCCATGCATTTCATTTTATAGCAGTCCAGGATCTTGTTAGATCTTACCTGGATGGAATTTAATGGCAACTTATTCCAATCAAGCCTTTCAGGACTGTGAATTATATGAGAGTCACCAGAGCTGACTAAGGTAATTAAGTTATAGAAATCATGATTTAGTGGGCTCCTGTACTCTGTTGGACCATACATTTGGTTAAGCAGAATATTCATTCTCAATAAGCCAAACTCTGCCAATGAAACAGATGATGGAGTAGGATGATCATAGGACTCTGCCACAATTTCCATAAAATCGGAGTTATTGCTCTCAATCCACTCGCTTTTCTTGAACAATTGTACTTTTTGTGAAAATGATACAAGTAACTCCTGATATTCACTAGTTTCTTCGTGAAGATAAGTAATAAGCAGGAAAACTGCGGCACAGTCTTCCAGAAATTCCGCTTCCTGAACTTTTTTACCAAGTGAACTATGGAGTAATTTATCTTTATCATAATGCTTTTCAAGTAGTTTAGTGAAAAGCTTCTTTGCTTTTTCTAGTGCTTTTATATTTGCTGTGTATCTCCAAGCCATCACTAGACCAATGCCTGCTAATGCATTCCAACTAGTTATTATTTTCTTGTCTACAAATGGTTGATTTCTTTTCTTTCGCACAGCAAGTAATTTTCTTTCTATTTCAGATAATGATGCTTCCTTTTTCTTTATGAGATGGTTTTTTCCTTCAAAATTTCCCTTTTCAGTAATATCATAAGTTTCACTAAATTTTCTAAATTCTTCTTCTGTAAGTATTTCTTTGAGTTCTTGTTTTGTCTAAAGATAGGTAGCGCCCTCTTCATGATTGGTATCAGCATCATGTGCAGAGTAGAATAAACCACCTTCCTCAAAAGTTTCTTCTAAACAATTCATTATATGCTCAACTATTTCTTTATATTTTTCTTTCTCCAAAACTTTATAGGCTACACTATACACCCATAATAACATAGCCTGATCATACAGCATCTTCTCGAAATGGGGGGTGGTCCAATTTCTGTCAACACAATATCGGAAGAATCCCCCCTGTAGGTGATCATGGAGTCCTCGACGAGCCATGGTATCTAACGTCTTCTTAATGAGTATCCTAAGATTCCTTGTTTTCATTCTTTCATAATAGCTCAACAAGAAAAGCAAAGTATTGTAAGGAGGAAATTTTTGACCATGACCAAAGCCCCCATAATCGTGATCATAATATGATGTAATGATCTGCAGAATGTGCTCATCAGAGAAGGTGTTTTCTTTAGATTTCTCCAGTACTACATCTTCGTACCTACAAGCAACACCTTTATTCTTTATTTCTTTCAATATTTCAATAAACGCTGGTATACCGTATTTTGGTTTGACAGGTGCATAAGTCAATGCTAGGATTGGTTTTCTATTAGGAGTCAGGAATACATTCAAAGGCCACCCACCCTGACCCGTAGTTCTTGTGATAAACGTCATGAAATACTGATCAATATCTGGACGTTGTTCCCTATCAACTTTAATAGATACGAAATACTTATTCAGAAAATTAGCGACCTCTTTGTTCTCAAAAGTTTCAGCCGCCATAACATGACACCAATGGCAGGTAGCATAACCAATAGAAACAAATATCAGTTTATTCTCCTTCCTACCGTATGTAAGTATTTTCTCATTCCATTCCTGCCAATGAATAGGATTATTTTTATGCTGCTGAAGATAAGGAGAAATAGCTTTGTCTAAATTATTTTTATGGAGGTCAATCATAAATAGTATGAATTTACCGCATATATATAATTATTGTCAATATAAAATATTGAGATAGTTATTAATCATTTGTTACCCTAATATATGAATATCTTAGCGTATACCAAGCTTAAGGGAGTCCATAACTGAAGCGTGTATTAAAGGTTTTAGTCTCTCATCATGGAACAGAAAATAAGAGCGATGCTTCTTTAAGAATAAGAAAAGACGTTGAGAGATACTATACAGAGGTGGGATTTAAAAATCCCAAACATTTAATAAGGTTTTAAAGATTTATGATTTATCGCTAGGCTCCCGTAGTGTAGTCCGGTCAAATTAACTTTATGTTAAGACTAAGCACTTGGGCTTCTCGATGTTCATAGGAATAAGCCTACAACCCGGGTTCAAATCCCGGCGGGAGCACTTATCAAATTTTTAAAAATGAAAAAAAGATGTCCATGGCCAAGTAATAATGAATTGATGATAAGATATCATGATGAAGAGTGGGGCATTCCTCTACATGATGATAGAAAGCTCTTTGAATTTCTTGTATTGGACGCATTTCAAGCGGGCTTGAATTGGAGTATTATATTAAATAAAAGAGAAAATTTTAGGAAGGCTTTTTATAATTTTGATTCTGCCAAAATAGTAAAATATACTGCTAATGATGTAAAGCGATTGATGAATGATGTTGGAATAATAAGAAACAGGTTAAAAATTGAAGCTACAATAACAAATGCAAAGAAATTTCTAGAAATACAGAAAGAGTTTGGGTCTTTTGACAAATATATATGGCAATTTACAAACCATAAAACAATAAAGAACAAGTTTAAAGAGCTAAAAGATATACCTTCAAGTTCTAAAGAATCAGAGGCTATGAGTAATGACCTGAAAAAAAGAGGGTTTAAGTTCGTTGGTTCTACAATATGTTATGCATTCATGCAGGCAGCTGGCATGGTAAATGATCATTTGAATTATTGCTTTAGATATAGATAAAAATTATTTTATTATATATATCTCAGATAAATACTACAAATTCATAAGATTTAAAAAGTTGAATATAATAAATGTTCATTATGGCAAAAAAATTAAATAAAAGAAGGTTATACTTATTTGTCGCAATAGTTTTCTTTATCGGTATTATAGTTGGACAAGGCATTAATCTTAAGCTTAACCCAGAAAATTACAAACAGGTTGTAAACCAGAATGTTAATTTAGTAAAATATCAGTTTAGTACATTAGATAATCCAAGTTCTGGAATTTCTCATATAAAGATTCCAGCTGTTGACAATAATAATAACGGTGTTGTTACAAACTTAATAGTTGAAGCTACACCTGGTAGTGGTAAGACTTTAGTTGATATAGACAGTTTATTGTTTATATCAGACACCCAGAACAGCATAAGAACTGCTAAAGATGTTGCACAACAATATACTGGAAAGGACTTAAGTAAATATGATTTAATATATCATTTAGATGCAAATGCCTCTATTATTGGGGGCCCAAGCGCAGGAGCTGCATTGACAATTGCAACTATTGCCGCTCTTGAGAAAAAAGAACTCAAAGATGATGTGATGATTACTGGTGGCATTAATCATGATGGAACTATTAGTCCCGTTGGAGGTATTGTAGACAAGGCAAAAGCTGCTAAGAGTGTAGGAGCTAATTTATTTTTAGTACCTTTAGATCAAAAAGAAGAAGTTTCTTATGAGGATAAGGAATACTGTAGGAAAATTGGGTTGACAGAATTTTGCACTATGGAGCAGGTTCCAAAGAAAGTTAGAGTAGAACAAGAGGCTAATATTAATGTAGTAGAAGTTGAGAACATATCACAGGCTTATTCATACTTTATTAATTAATCAATTGTATAAGTTTTTAAATGTTGCAGGTATTTTATTTGCGCCATGGCAATATTCGCATCTAGTAATTAGATTGTCCCTTATTCTGAATTCTTTGGCATTGTATAAACCGCACTCTGCACAGATATATTCTACATATATCATACATCTAAACGGGATTTCTTTTAAATTTATTATTATGCCATCATCTAAAGCTACTCTGGACTCTAATGTCATGATTACTATGATAAATAAACTTATTTAAATGCTTAGTTATTCTCATTTTTGTTGGGCCCATGGTCTAGTGGCTATGAAGAAATTAGCAAACACTGCTCTCACTCAGCAGAGATCGAGAGTTCGAATCTCTCTGGGCCCAGTTATTTCTTACTAGTGGTTACAAATAGAAAGATTAATATACTAGAAAATACGCT
>Ga0209514_10009401_pt1 | contig 10768 bp, 7 predicted proteins | sample Subgrocontami58m_FD_187452 | JGI IMG/M metagenome (GOLD analysis project Ga0209514, IMG submission 187452) | Subsurface groundwater microbial communities from S. Glens Falls, New York, USA - GMW37 contaminated, 5.8 m (SPAdes) (version 3) | ecosystem: Environmental > Aquatic > Deep subsurface >...
GGCATGTCGCCGGGCAGCGGCGCGCCGAGGTCGTAGACACGGTCGACACTGCGGTTCCAGAACTCGTTCTCCCAGACCGCGAGCGCATTGCCGCCGGTCCAGAGGACGGCGACGTGCGCGTCCCGGCCGACCGCTCCGTCGATCCAGCTCCGCTGCGCGCCGACGCCCTGGTGGTACGCGCTGCTCGCAAGGCGGGGGAAGCTGTGCGTCCACAGCTCGAGCGGGAGCCAGGTCGCGAGGAAGCCGAGCGCGACGAGCGCCGGCAGCACGGGGGCATACCGGGGCGACAGCCAGAGAAACGCGGCGCCGAGCGCGAGCGAGAGCAGCACGGCCACGAGCGCGACGCTCGAGCGGCCCGCGAGACCGTCACCGAGATACCACCACGGCTGCAGGCCGATGGTGTCGGACTGCGCGGTGATGTCGAGCAGGCTGAGGAACGGGATCGCGCCGGGCAGCGCGACCGCGACGCCGGCGGCCACGATCGCTGCGCGCGGCGGGCGCGGCTGGCCGCGCTCGATCCAGGCGAGCAGCGCTATCAGAAACAGCGGCATGAGGTAGAAGAGGTTGCGCTCCTCGACCCGGTGCGAGTACTGCGACGCGAACACCGCGACCTCGAGCACGAGCCAGACCGCAAGTGACGCGGCAGCCGCCGAGAACACGCGTAGGCGGCGGTCGAGATGGCGCGCGTTCGCGACGAGCACGATCAGCGCCGCAAAGGGCAGCACCCAGAGCGCGAGATCGAGCTCGGCGATGTGGAGCACGAGCCAGCGCACGACCGGCCACACGTGGTAGCCGCCGTTGCTCGTCTTCGAATAGCTGCCGAGGATGTCGACGGGCGAGCGCCCGCGCGCCACCTCGACGATCGCGACCAGCACCGCGCCGGCGGCGACGACGCCGTAGAGAGGCGCAAACGCCTTCAGGCTCCGAGGCCTGCCGCGTTCGATCCACGCGAGCGCGAGGGGCGCCGTGAGCACCCCGGCGAACAGCGCGACCGCCTGCGCGCGCGTCTCGAAGGCCAGCACGCAGAGCACGAGGACCGCGATCTGATGCTTCGTCGTCGGCCGCTCGAGCGCAACGACCAGCGCGAACGCGAGCCAGAGGAAGATCGGGTAGAACGCGTTCTCGGTCATCAGCGTCCCGACGTACGCCATCGACGGGAGCGCGACGGCCAGCGCGGCTGCCGCAAGCGCGGCGGACGGGCGCACGACGCGACGCGCGAGCAGGTACGCGGGCACCACCGCCGACGACATCACCAGTGCATTGATCACACGCGACCACTGGTACACGTCCGTCATCGGGCCGAGCAGCTTGTACGCCGGCGACAGGAGCAGCGGGTAGACGAAGCCGTAGTCGCCGTGGACACCGCGGATGAGGAAGTGCCCCGTCGACGCGAAGCTGCGCGCCATGTCGGAGTACACGAGCTCGTCGACCATGATCCACGGCGACGGGACGCGCAGGCCGAGCGTGAGCTGCACCGTCACCGACGTCACGTAGAGCGCGGCGAGCCACGCCCACATCGGCAGCGCCCGCAGGAACCGGGGCCGCCGGCCCGGCGCGACGCCGGAGCGAGCCGGGCCGCGACCGTCCGGCGAGATGAGGCCGACACCCTCGAGCTCCGGCGCGATCAGCTCAGGCTCGAGCCCGACGCCGGCCGCGGCCTCCGCGACCTGCCGCAGCACCTTCGCCTCAACGGCGCCGCCGCCGGCCGCCTCCTCGAGCGCCGCAGCGTACTGCTCCGCGACCTTCGGGAGCGCGTGCTCCCGCTCGACGTGGGCGCGCGCGGCGGCGCCCAGCTTCGCTGCGGTCGCAGGGTCGGCGAGCCGCTCGAGCGCCGCGACGATCCCTGCGATCTCCTCCTCGCCGCCGACGGGGACCTTGAAGGCGACCTCGTCGGGGAGCTCCGCGAACCAGCCGAGATCGCTGACGACGAGCGGCTTGCCGAGCGAGAGCGTGCGGATCGCGCTGCCCGACGTCTCGCCCATCGTCGGCGCACGCAACAGGACACATGCGTCGCACGCGGCGAGCAGCGACCACAGCCGCGCTTCCTCGACGTACGGCTCGCGGATCACGCCGTCCCCAGCGCGGGTGACACCGCCGAGGCCGAGGCGATCGAGGCGGCCCTGGAGGTCGAAGCCCGGCGCTTCCTCGCCGACGAGCAGCAACCGCGCGCCGGGATGTGCGCGACGGAAGTCGGCGAACGCACGCAAGAGCTGCGGAATGCGCTTGTTCTCGTTCAGGTGGCCGAAGCAGCCGATCAGCGGCGCCCCCTCCACCGGTGCGGGCTCGACCGCGGGCGCGGGCCACGCCGGGTGCTGGATGCGCCAGAGCGGGCCGTCGTAGCCGTGCTCGCGCGCCTGGGTCTCGGCGTAGCGCGAATGGACGATCACGCCCGTCGCGCGGTCGAGCACCTCGCCGGCGAGCGGGAACTCCTCGGGGCGCACCTCCCAGAGCGGCGGCACACGGCCCTCGAGCACGCCCCACCCGAGCATGCGGCCGGCAACGCCCGCCTCGCGCTCCATAGCGGTCAGATATGCGTGACCGTCCTTGCGCCCGATGGTCATCCCGGCGATCAGGTGGTGGATGACGAAGTCGTGCAGCACGACGACGCCGGGCCGCCGCCGGAGCGCGTCGACGATCCATGCGTGCGTGTCGGGATCGTTGCCGACGTGGTAGAGCGCAACGTCTGCATCGGCGACCGGCCGCGTGCGTCCCGGTCGCACGACCTCGATCTCGACGAGCTGCTCGAGCGCCGGCAGCAGGAGCGCGGAGTAGTCGGCGATGCCGGACCTGCTCGGCGGGAGCGGCGAGAAATACGCGACCTTCACGTCAGCCGACCGCCGCCAGCAGGCGCGCGACGCAGGAGCCCCACGTGACGGCCCGCGCGACGTCGCGTCCGGCACGCCCGAGCGCGCGCGCCTCGTCCTCGTTCGCGCGCAGCCACTCGAGTGCGCCCGCAAGGCCTTCGGTGGTCGGTGCGACCACGAGCCCGGTCTCCCGCTCGCGCACGATGTCGAGCGGCCCGCCGGCATCCGTCATCGTCACGACGGGCTTCTCGGAGAGAAACGCCTCGTAGGGGACGAGCCCGTAGTCCTCGTTCACAGGCGCGTAGTAGACGCCGAGGCAGCGCGCGTACAGATCGGCGAGCTCCTCGTCGGTGACACGGCCGGCGAAGGTTGCGCGGCCGTCGACGCCGCGATCGCGGGCGAGCGTCTCGAGCCGCTCGCGGTCGGGGCCGTCGCCGGCGATCACGATGCGAAGGTCGGAGGCGAGCGCGGCCGCCTCGATCAGCAGGTCGATCCGCTTCGCGCGGTCGAGCCGGTTGACCGAGAGGACGAAGCCCTCGGACGGCGCGGTGCGAAAGGCGAGCGGCGCCGGCGGTGGGGCGAGCACCTCCGCGTCGAGCCCCGTCGAGTCGCGCAGGCGACCCGCGACGATCGACGACGTCGTGAAGATCTTCTTCGCCTCGCCGAGCGTCACCTTGTCGAGCTCGAGCACCTTCCGTCGCAACGCGCGGTCCTCGGCGGACTCCGAGAACTGCCCGAGCTCGGTGCGATCGAGATCCCACGCCTGCCGGAACTGGTGCACCAGCCATACGACCTTGTTCGGATGCCGGATCACGTACGACGGGAACTTCGTCGCGATCACGGCGTCGATCGGGCGGCCGTTCGCCTCCTCCAGGTCGAGCAGCCGCCAGAGGAACGCCTGCGTCAGCACACGCTCGCCGGGATACCACTTGAACGGCACGGTGACGAGCTCCGTCTCGTGCCCATGCTCGCGCAAGGCTCCAACCAACCCATCCGCAAAGATCTCGGTGCCGCCGCGCTCGAACGGCACCTGCGGCATGCAGACCGCGAGCCTCATCCGTTCTCGAGCTCGTCGAGCTGTCCCTTTTCGAGCTCTTCGAGCCGGCGCGACAGATCGTCGACGAGGCGAAGCAGCGCGTCGTTGACGATCCGCTGGTCGGCGAAGGCGGGCTCGACGTACCACCGCATCGTCTTGCGGAGGACGCGCTTCACCTGGAACGCGGCCCAGCCTTTCGCGCCGGGACGGCGCTCGAGCGGCTTGTCTGCGCTCACCGGCCAGAAGCGCTCGGCGAGGCCTCGCGTCGAGGCGAGGTCGCGGGTGCCGCGGTCGATTGCGGCCCGCAGCCGCGCATAGACGTCGTCGACGGAAAGCTCCTGCTGCTCGGACATTTCGGGCAGAGTCTACGACGGTCGTGTTACGAACTCGTGAGGCGGGCGGCGGCGGCGTCCACGAGCAGGCGAACGAGCGCCTCGAAGCCGATGCTCGGCTGCCAGCCGAGGGTCTCGCGGGCCTTGCGGGCGTCGCCGACGAGATGGTGCAGCTCGGCCTGGCCTCGCTTCAGCGATTCGTCCACCCGCACGTGCGCCTGCCAGTCGAGGCCCACGTGCGCGAACGCGATCTCGGTAAGTTCGCGGACGGTGTGGAGCTCGCCGGTGGCGATCACGTAGTCGCCCGGCTCGTCGCGCTGGACGATCCGCCACATCGCCTGCACGTAGTCCTTCGCGTAGCCCCAGTCGCGCTGCGCGTCGAGGTCGCCGAGCGTCAGCTCGGTCTCGAGCCCGAGTGAGATCGCAGCTGCCGCGTGCGCCACCTTGCTCGGGAGGAAGTCGACCGGACGGCGAGGCGACTCGTGGTTGTAGAGGATCCCGCCGCTCGCGTGGAGCCCGTAGCGGCGCCGGTAGGAGCCCACGATGAAGTGCCCGTACGCCTTCGCGACGCCGTACGGCGTGACGGGCGAGAGCGGCGTCGACTCGGTCTGCGGCACCTCCGCCGGCTCTCCGAAGATCTCGCTCGACGACGCCTGGTACACGCGAATCGTCGCGTCGACGGCGCGGACCGCTTCGAGGAGTGACGTGACGCCGACCGCGGCGAACTCCGCTGTCTCGACGGGGTGCTCCCACGAGCGGGGCACGAACGACGGCGACGCGAGGTTGTAGACCTCCGTCGGCCGGTGCGCTCGCAGCGTCGCGGCGAGCGCGTCCTGGTCGAGCAGGTCGACCTCGACGAGCTCGATGCGCCCGCGCACCCCGGCGAGGCTCGCGTGCGCCCCGTGAGGATCGCGCACGACGCCGACGACGTCGTACCCCTCGTCCAGGAGGAGCTCGGCGAGGTACGAGCCGTCCTGCCCCGCGGCGCCGGTGACGACTGCGCGGCGGGCGCTCAATGCAGCCCCCTGACGTACGTCCACGCGGCGCTGAGGCCGAGCGAGCGAAGCGCAACCATCAACATGGCGTAGACGATGACGCCCGCGAGCGCGGCCGGGACGGGTGAGAGCAGCAGCGACAGGCCGCCGAACGCGACCGCCACCGACGCGCCGACGGCGAGCGCGAGGCGCCCGAGCCCGAGCGCCGCGATCGCGAGTGTGCGGATCGAGAGGGTTGCCATCAGCCCGGCGGCGATCACGAGCGTCGAGATGCCGAGCGCGATCGCAAGACCGGGCAGCCCCCAGAGCGCACGCAGCCCGAGCCCGGTCGGGATGCAGACGAGGAAGCCCACGATCGCGAGCGGCATGAGCGTCCAGCGCTTCTCGGCGACGAACACGAGCGGGAAGGTCACCGCGAAGCCGACCCACGCGAGCATCCACAATGCGAGATAGACGATGAGATGCCCGAGCTCGCGGCCGACGCCCCCGCCGTAGGCGTCGCCGAGCACGACGCCGACGATCGGCCCGCCGACGAGCGCAAACACGCCGGCCGCCGCGCCGACGATCACGAGGCTGACCCACGCCGCGTGGACAACATGGCGCCCCGCCGCAACGGGGTCGATGCCGCGACGCGTGAGCGGGGCCGACGAGATGAGCCCGAGCGAGAACGCGGTCGCACCGACGAGCGTCGAGGCAGCGAGATACGCGTACGAGAAGCTCGAGACGCGCCCCACGCCGAGATGCGCGGAGAAGCGCAGCGCGAGCAGATAGCAGCCCTGGAGCGCGAGCGGCACTGCGGCGCCCTGCGCGAGGCGGCCGAGCCGCGCACCGAGCTGAAGCCGCTCGGGCCAGCGGCCGCCCAGCGCGCGCTTGCGGAGGAGCGCGACGAGCGGGACGGAGAGCGCGATGATCGCGTTGACCGCCAGGCCCCAGGCGAGAGCGACGATGCCGACCGAGCTCGCCAGCAGGGCGAAGACGACCAGGCCGCTGAGGCCGCCGAGCGCGAATCCGGCGGCGGCGGTGCCGTAGCTGTCGAGCGCGGCGAGCGCGCTGGCCGCGAGCGCGGCGAGCAGCTGCCCGAACGCCGCAGCGACGAGGATCACGACCGCCCGGGCGGCGACGTGCGGCGCAGGCTGCGGAAGGTTGCCCGTGATCAGATCGCCGATGGGCTTGGAGAACACGGCCACCAGCACCGAGACGGGCACGGCGAGCGCGAGGAACGCGAGAGCGTAGGCGCGGATCTCCCCGCCGAGCCGGCCGGCCGCGAGAGCCCGCGTCAGGTCCGGCACGACGACCATCCGGAAGGCCTGGGCGGCGAGCACGAGCACGAGGTAGACGCCGTACGCCGAGAGGAAGCCGTCGGTCTCGGCGGAGCGCCCGAACTTGTGCGCCAGAAGTGCCCCCGCGCCGGCGGCGGCGAGCGCGAGGACGACCTGCGCGAGCCCCGTCAGCAGGCCGCTGCGCAGAGCGCTGCGCCTGCGCCAGCGGCTCGTCGTTACGGATTCCACGGCCCGATCAAAGCAGACTCCGGCGGAGCCTCACGTTTTCGTAACGCCGTGCGGGTACCCTGCCCGCGTGCGCGTCCTGGTCACCGGCGGCGGAGGCTTCCTCGGCTCACACCTCGTCGCGCGGCTCCGCGTCGACGGCCTCGATCCGTTCGTCGCGCGCCGCCGCGACTACGACCTCACGGTCGCGGCCGACGCCGAGCGGCTGTACGCAGACGCTCGGCCCGAGCTCGTCATCCACCTCGCTGCGGAAGTCGGCGGGATCGGCGCGAACCGCGCGAATCCCGGCCGCTACTGGTACGCCAACCTGATGATGGGCGCGCACGTGATCGAGCAGAGCCGCCTGCACGATGTCGCGAAGACGGTGCTGCTCGGGACGATCTGCGCGTATCCGAAGTTCGCGCCCATCCCGTTCCGAGAGGACGACCTCTGGAATGGATACCCGGAGGAGACGAATGCGCCCTACGGTCTCGCGAAGAAGGCGTTGCTCGTCGGCGCGCAGAGCTACAGAGACCAGTACGGCATGAATGCGATCTATCTACTACCGGTGAATCTGTACGGGCCGCGGGACAACTTCGACCTCGAGACGTCGCACGTGATTCCCGCCCTCATCCGCAAGATGATCGATGCAAAGGAGCGCGGCGAGCACGAGATCGTCCTCTGGGGGGACGGCACGCCCACGCGCGAGTTCCTCTACGTCGACGACTGCGCCGAGGGAATCCTGCTCGCGGCGCGCGACTACGACGGCGCGGATCCCGTGAACCTCGGCACCGGTGAGGAGATCGCGATTCGCGATCTCGCGGAGCTGATCGCCGAGCTCACCGGCTTCGACGGTGAGATCGTCTGGGACGCGACGAAGCCGAACGGGCAGCCGCGGCGGCGGCTCGACGTCACGCGGGCGGAGGAGCGCTTCGGCTTCCGCGCCCGCGTCAACCTGCGCGAGGGTCTTTCGGAGACGATCGCGTGGTACCGCGAGCACGCGGCGAGCGCGCTCACGCCCTGATGGCATCGACCGACGTCCGACCGGGCGACGCCGGCACGAGGCCGCAACCCGCCCGCCTCGTCCACACGATCGTCGGTGGGATCTTGCGGCGTGTGTCGGCGGTGCCGTCCTGGGCGCTTGTCGTCGCCCTCGCCTGCGTCCAGTGGATCCTGGTCGCCGTCACGGCGTTCGTGGTCGGCCACGACGGCTCGCTCCTGATCGTCGTTCCGCAGGTCGTCGTCCTCCTTCCCGTCGCTTCCCTGCTCATCTACCGAACGGCGCTGCGACTGGGCGGCCGAACGTTCGCTGCGTGGGCGGCCGCACTGTGGGTCGTGCTGCCGTACGCCGGCATCGTGTATGCGAACCCGAGCTTCCGTCACGACTATGCGCACCGGTTCCTGCCGCACCTCCTCGGTCTCGCCGACGATCCGAGGTTCGCGGGAATGGTTGCGTTTCTCGCGGCGTCGTTCTTCGCCCTGCGTGCGATCGACACCGGCCTGAAGCTAGACCTCGCGCTTGCCGTCGCCGGCGCGGGCCTCGGCGCTGCGTTCGTGCCGCGCGCCGCCCTCGTCGCGCTCGCGCCGGCCGTGGGCCTCGCGCTCGGCGGCGAGATACGCCGTGCGGTCACGGTAGGGGCCGTGCTTGCGATCCTGCTCGCCGGCGTCGGCGGTGCGGTAGCCGCCGGGCTCCTTTCGTCTCCCTTTGCACACGTCGGCATCCACGGCCCCGCGAACGCCTTGGCGTCGCTGAGCGAGAACTTCTGGAGCGGCCGGGTCATCGAGTGGCTCGCGATCGCCGGCGTCGCCGGTGCGCTTCGGGGGCGCCGGACGGCCGGAGCGGTGATCGGCGTCGGGTTGCTCGCGGCCTTCCTGTCGCTGCACGGCGAGAAGCTGCCGGCCGCAAGGAACCTCTCGCTCTTGCACGCCCTGTTGCCCGTCTGGCCGGCGGTCACGCTCGCGATCGCCTCCCTGCCGCTGCTCGTGCCCCACAAGCGGCCGCCGGAAGGACGGGCAGCGCGGACGCCGGCCGACTGGCTCGCGCTCGTCGCCTCGACGCTCTCCCGGCGACTGACGCGGCCCTCGCACGGCGACGCTCCGTGGGCGGCCGAGCCGCCGCCGTCAACGACGCCGGCGCGCGCCCCGATGTGGGCCCGCGCAGCAATCGCCAGCCTCTTCGTCTTCATGTTGTTCGTCGGCGTGTGGAACGCGGCGCGCTATCCGATCATGCTCGGCTACGACGCGCCGGAGCACATCGCCTATGCCGATGTTCTGATCAACAGCGGCAGGACACCGACCGTGGCGGAGGGTGGGGAGTACTACGCGCCGCCCGGGTACTACGCGATCGCCGGGGCGGCGACCTGGGTCGGCGGGAAGATGGGGCTCGCGGAGCCGCACCAGGCAGCGCAGTACCTCAACGTCGTCTTCGTGCTCCTCACCGGAGCGCTCCTCCTCGTCCTCGCCCGATTGCTGTTTCCGCGCCGGCCCGGGGTCTGGGTGAGCACGCTCGGGTTCTTCGCGTTCCTCCCGGTCGTCGCGAAGACGGCGGCGATGTTCCATCCCGAGACGCTGAACATGCTGATGTCGACGGCCGCCGTCACGCTCGCGACGTGGATGCTCTTGCGCCGGCGATTCGCGCTGCGCTGGCTCTGCCTGCTGGGACTGACGCTCGGCGTGGGCCAACTCGTGCGCGCATCGAGTCTCTTCACCCTCGCGGCCGTCGCCCTGGCCTTCCTCGCGGCGCTCGCGACGCCGTCGTTTCGCCGGCACATGCCGCTCCGCCGAATCGGCCTCGCCGCCGCGGCGGTCGCCCTCATCGCGGTGCCGCTCTACGCGAGCCAGGTCGTGACGCACAAGACGCAGCCGGGCCTCTCGCTCTCGTCGCTTCGCTTCTCTCCGGCGACGGCGGACGGCCCGCCGTTCTTCGCGCTGTCGCTCGACGACGTCTTCCACCGCCCCGTACGGCCGTTCTATGTGAGAGAGGCGTTGCCGGAGACGTACACCGAGATCTGGGGCGACTGGATGGGGGCGTTCGCCTGGTCGGGCTACAGCGCAGGGCCTTCTCCTCAGGCGCTCAAGGTCCTGCAGGACCAGAGCTGGATCGGTGTGCTGCCGACGTTCCTTGCGATCGCAGGCTGGCTCGGTCTCTTGGCCCTCGCAGCACGCCGGCGTCTCGAACGGATTCCGCTCGCGCCGCTCCTGCTCCTGCCCGTGATCGCCGTTGCCGCGTACCTGTGGCGCTCGTACGTGCTCCCGAGCCCGGACGGAGACCTCACGAAGGCGAGCTACCTGCTGACGACGGTGCCTGCCTGGGCGCTCGGCTTCGGTCTCGTCGTCGACCGGCTCTCCCGGCGCCGGCTGCTCGCGTTCGGGATCGCGGCCGCGCTCCTCGCCTTCGGGATCCTCGAGTTGCGTTTCATGCTCTACGGGATTCGCGACCACAACCCGATCTTCTAGTTTCGCTCACTCCCGGTCGACTCGCGCAGCTCCTGCTCGAGCAGCGCGAGCTTCTGCGCCAGGAGCACGTTCTGGTCGGAGAGCCGTGAGATCACGGTGGAATAGTGGAGGAGGACCGCGATGATGAAGAGAATGGCCACGGCGAACAGCACCGCAGGCGGGTAGCTGCGGACGCCGAACCAGCGGGCGATCGTGTTCAGCCCGTCGCGCCACAGCGACAGCGCGGTCAGCACGAGCCCGGTCGCGAGCCACAGCAGCGCGTAGCGCTCGCGCAGGCGGTGACGCCGGATCAGGTCGAGCACGACGAGGACGAGCGCGAACGACGCGATCGCGCCTGCGATGGAGACGGCGAGCGGCGTCATCGCGACTCCTCGTCCGGCACCACGTGACGTCGGAACAGGCCGACGAAGATCGCGAGCAACACCTTGACCATGTAGTAGATCGAGCGGAGCGCCGTGATGGAAGAGCGGCCGCCGCCACGCTCGCGCATCGACACGGGCACTTCCCTCAGGCGCAGGCGGTGGCGGAAGACCATCACTGTCGCCTCGACCTCAGGATAATCGTGCGGGTAGTCGCGCGCGAACAGCGCGATGCCCTGCCTGTTGAGCGCCTGGAAGCCTGAGGTCGTGTCGGTTACGCGTTGGCCCACGATCCGCGACAC
>Ga0209514_10009404_pt1 | contig 10766 bp, 8 predicted proteins | sample Subgrocontami58m_FD_187452 | JGI IMG/M metagenome (GOLD analysis project Ga0209514, IMG submission 187452) | Subsurface groundwater microbial communities from S. Glens Falls, New York, USA - GMW37 contaminated, 5.8 m (SPAdes) (version 3) | ecosystem: Environmental > Aquatic > Deep subsurface >...
CGTTTCCATCCGTCGTCGCCTCCGTGACCTGCTGGCCGAAGCCCTGGCTTCGGCCCAGGCGCGCGGCCTGCTGCCCGACCTCCCGGCTTCGGACCTGATCCAGGTCGAACGCCCCCAGAACCCCCAGCACGGCGACTACGCCTCCAATCTGGCCCTCCGGCTGGCGCGGACCGGACGGACGAAGCCGATGCCCATTGCCGAGGCCGTCGCGGCGTCGCTGCCCGCCGCCAGTGAGATCGAACGGGTCGACGTGGCGGCGCCGGGTTTCATCAACTTCACCCTCAGCCAGCAGTGGCTTCAGTCCCAGATCGCTGCCATCGAGGAGGCCGGAGAAGGCTACGGCTGCCTCGACCTGGGTGGCGGTGCAGCCGTGCAGGTGGAGTTCGTCAGCGCCAATCCCACCGGCCCCCTGCACGTCGGCAACGGCCGCGGTGCGGTGCTGGGCAGCGCGCTCGCCAACATCTTGGAGGCCGCAGGCTACCGGGTTCAGCGCGAGTACTACGTCAATGACGCGGGGCTGCAGACCGACCTCTTCGCCCGCACCCTCTACGCCCGCTATCTCCAGGCCCTGGGCCGGCCGACCGAGCTCCCTCCGGAGGGCTATGCCGGCCACTACATGGTGGATCTGGCCCAGCAGATCGCCGCCGAGGAGGCCGGCGCGAACCCCCCTAGCCCCCCCTTGGCAAGGGGGGGGATTGGGGGGGCGTCCCTCCACGCCCTGCCCGAAGCAGAGGCGCTGGCCCGCATCGGACGCCTGGGCATGGACCGCGTTCTGGCCGGCATTCGCGAGGATCTCGAGCGGCTCGGCGTGCGCTTCGACCGCTGGTTCAATGAGTCGACGCTCTTTCAGGGGGGCCAGTACGAGCGGGCCATGGGCATCTTGGCCCAGCAAGGGTACCTCGAGGAGCGCGAGGGGGCCCGCTGGTTCGTCTCCACGGCTCTCGGCGACAGCAAGGACAACGTGGTGGTGCGCAGCAACGGCCAGCCCACCTACTTCGCCTCCGACATCGCCTACCACTACCACAAGTTCGCCGAGCTGGGCTTCCAGCGCGTCATCAACGTCTGGGGTGCCGACCACCAGGGACACGTCTCGCGCATGAAGGCGGTAATCGAGGCGCTCGGCTTCGACCCCGAACAGCTCACCGTCATCATCGCCCAGATGGTCTCCCTACGGCGTGGGGCCGAGGTGGTCAAGCTCTCCAAACGCTCCGGCGACATCATTACGCTGCGCGAAGTGCTCGATGAGGTCGGGGCCGACGCCTGCCGCTACTTCTTCATCTCCCGTTCGGCCGACAGCCAGATGGACTTCGACCTGGAGCTGGCCCAGCGCCAGGCGCCGGAGAACCCCGTCTACTACATCCAGTACGCCCACGCCCGCATTGCCAGCATCCTGCGCCGCGCCGCCGAACAGGACCGGCCAGCGGCCGGCGCTACCCAAGCGCGACCAGGCGATGTCTCCCTGATCCGGAGCGAGCCGGAGCTGGCCCTTCTGCGCCAGATGGTCCTGCTGCCCGAGGTCGTGGAGCTAGCCGCCCAGCGCTTGGAGCCCCAGCACCTGGCTCACTACGCCCTCGCCCTTGCCACCGCCTTCCACCACTTCTACGAGCAGACCCGCGTCGTCTCCGAGGATACGGCCCTCTCCGCAGCCCGCCTGCGCCTGGTACAGACCGCCCAGCTCGTGCTCGCCCGCGTCCTGACCCTCATGGGCATGACCGTCCCCGAGCGCATGTAGGCGTCCCCGTTAACCACCAAGACACCAAGACACAAAGCCCCTTGACTGTTCCTCCTTGGTGCCTTCGTGTTTTTGTCGTTCAAACCGTACCCCTTCGCCTTCCCACTTCCCACTTCCCACTTCCCCCTCGTACAATTCCCCCATGACCCGCGTCTTCTCCGGAGCCCGCCCCACCGGCCGACAGCACGTCGGCAACTACCTGGGTGCCATCCAAAACTACGTCCGCCTCCAGGCTGAGCATCAGTGCATCTACTGCGTGGTCGACGTCCACGCCTTGACGACGCTGGAGGACACGGCTGCCCTGCGCGACAACACTCGCGAGATGGTCCTCGATTGGCTGGCCGCCGGCCTGGACCCCGAGCGCAGCATCATCTTCGTCCAGTCCCACGTGCCCGAAGTGATGACCCTTCATACGCTTCTCGGCATGGTCACGCCCCTGGGCTGGCTGACCCGCGTCACGACCTTCAAGGAGAAGGTGCGGGAGGTCGTGCGACGCACCGAGGAGAACGAGGACGCGCTGCTGCTGGACGAGCGGGTCAACTACGGCCTGCTAGGCTACCCGGTTCTCATGACAGCCGACATCATCCTCTACAAGGCCGACGTCGTGCCCGTGGGCGAGGACCAGATCCCGCACCTGGAGCTGGCTCGAGAGATCGTCCGCCGCTTCAATCGCCTCTTTGGCCCCACGTTCCCCGAGCCCCAGCACCGGCTGACCTCGTTTCCGCGCATCCTTGGGCTGGACGGAGTCCAAAAGATGAGCAAGAGCCTCAACAACCACATCGAGCTGGCCGCCACGCCCGAGGAGATCGGGAAGCGGGTGCGTACCGCGGTCACCGACCCCCAGCGCCGTTACCGCACGGATCCCGGCCGCCCCGAGGTGTGCAACGTCTATGCCCTGCACCACTTCTACACGCCGGAGCGCCTCGACGAGATCGGCCACCGCTGCCGCTCCGCCGACGTCGGCTGCGTCGAGTGCAAGCAGATCCTCGCCGAGCAGATGGCCCAGGCTCTCACGCCCTTCCGCGAGCGCCGGGCTGACTTCGCCTCCCGGCCGGGCTACGTCGAGGAGGTGCTGCGTGAGGGGCAGCGGCGCGCTCAGGCCATCGCCCGCGAGACCATCGCCGAGGTGCGCGAGCGGATGGGGCTGCCGTGACCGAAAACGCCGAAGGCCTGACGCTGCGGCTGGCCGAGTTCGTCACCACCACCCGATTCGAGGACCTGCCGCCCGAGGTGGTGGCCATGGCCCGACTCTGCGTGGGCGATTGGCTTGGCGTCACCCTGGCCGGCTCGCGAGAGGCCGGCCCGAATATCCTGGCGGCGGCACTGCCCCGCAGTGGTCCTGGCCGCTCCGCCACCCTCATTGGCCGCCGCCGCCGCGCCACACCGGCGGCGGCGGCCCTGATCAATGGCGTCGCCGGCCATGTCCTCGACTTCGACGACACCCATCTCCCCACGGTCCTCCACGCCACTGGCGCCGTCACTCCTGCCGTCCTGGCACTGGCAGAGGACCTCCGCTGCGGCGGGCGCCGGACCCTCACGGCCTTCGCCCTGGGATTCGAGCTCGCTGCCCGCGTGGCCTGCGCCGTCTACCCCTGGCACTACGACATCGGGTGGCACATCACGGGCACCGTCGGCGCCCTGGGTGCGGCAGCCGGCTGCGCCGCCCTTCTTGGGCTCGACTCCACCCGCACTGCCCACGCTGTGGGCATCGCCGCCAGCCAGGCTGCCGGACTGCGGGAGATGTTCGGCTCCATGACCAAGAGCCTCCATCCGGGAAAGGCTGCGGTCAACGGTCTGCAGGCCGCCCTGTGGGCCCGGGCTGGCTTCACCAGCTCTCTCCAGGCCATCGAGGCGCCGCGCGGCTTCGGCTCCGTCCTGTCGCCGCAGTGGCAGCCTGAGGCCGCTCTTGAAGACCTGGGCAGCTCCTGGCAGATCCTCCGCAACGGATTCAAGCCGTTCCCCTGTGGCGTCGTCTCCCACCCCGCCATCGAGGGCGCCCTGCGGCTGAGGGCCGATGGTGTCCTGCCCGGGGATGTGAGGGAGCTCCGGCTGCGCTGTCATCCCCTCGTAGGTGAGTTGACGGGAAAACGGGAGCCGCGTACAGGCCTGGAGGGCAAGTTCAGTGTGTACTACTGCGTCGCCACCGCCCTCGTGCTGGGTGTACTCGGGCCGCAGCAGTTCACTGACGACGCCGTGACTCAGCCCGCCGTGCGCCACCTCCGGGAGAAAGTGACTCTGTCCCTCGATCCTCAGCTAGCAGTAGACGAGGCCTACGTCGAGGCCGTGACGGCCGACGGCCGTGCCGTCAGCCAGTATGTCGAACATACCGGCGGATCACCCGCTAATCCGTTGACTGCCACACAGCTCCAAGAGAAGTTTCAGCGCAACGCTCGGGCTGTGGTTGATGCGCCACGCATTCCTCGCCTGACGCGGCTTGCCTTCGGCCTGGGCGAGGTTCCCGACGTGCGCCGCCTTATGGCGCTCATGAGGCTCAAAGCCGCTCCCGGCAAGGTTTGACCCGGCTGGCACCAGCCTGGGGAAACAGGCCCCCTCTCCACAATCGAGAGGAGAGGGGGTGAGTAACTCTGTTGCCGCGTCAGCTAGCGCAGGACGAAGTAGAGCGAGTTCGGGTCGAGCTTCTTACGGCTGAACTCGATCCGCTTCCCGTCCTCCTTGGCCACGCGCCGCAACCAGTTCCGGGCAGCGATACGGTGGCGGTCCGTTTCCGGATCCAGCACGTACTTCCGCCACACGTTCGGCGGCGCATCCTGAATCGCGCTGCGGTAGTGTTCACGCAGCAGCTTGCGGCGTCCGACTCTTACTGTTCCTCTGGCGTTGAGCCGCGCTAGCTCCTCGCTGGTTGGGTCAAGTACTTTACCCACGGCATCCTACCTCCCACGGTGAATGGCAGAGAATCCGGGGGACTATAGCACAGCAAGACATAAGACGCAACCAGCCGGCTTCGTGCTCCCGCGCTGCGATCGGTTGGCCAAACCTCAGTAGGATCGGATTGTCCGATCTGCCCCACGTTGCACCATGGACAGAGAGGACTGATCGGCTCGGCCGCGGCTGGGCCACAGCGGCCTGAGTCGCTAACCTGAGGCTTTGTGGACAGCCAGATGCGCCTGAGCCATGAGCAGACCAGCCACGCTTTTCGCGTCGCAAATCCGGCCATCCATCACGAGCCGTATCGCGTCGCCAAGGCTTGCCCATTCGACCGCGATCCGCTCATCGTGGTCCGGTCTCGATACCCCCTGCTGGAGCTGGCTGGCCAGAAACAGATGCAGGAACTCGGTGCAGTATCCGGGGGCGCTGTAGAACCCGCCGATGCGGCGCCAGACGCTCGCTCGCAGACCAGTCTCCTCTTCCAGTTCCCGTTTGGCCCCCTGTTCGGGATCCTCGCCTTCCTCGATACCACCAGCCGGCACCTCCAGCAGCGCGCGCTCGACCGCTTTTCGATACTGGCGCACCAGCGCAACCCGGCCCTTCCCATCCACAGCGACCACTACCGCCACATCGGCGTGCTCGACAATCTCACGCAAAGCAGGGGCCCCATCCCCCAACGCCACTCTATCTACTCTCAAGGCCACGACGCGACCGCGGTAGATTCGCTCCGAAGCCACAGTCGGCTCTTCACTCAACCCTGGGAGCTCCACTCGGTTCTCGAAAATCCAGGGGTGGACGGAAGGAATCCGCCCAGCCTGCCGGCACTGGAGACACTTCGCAGATGAGGGGCACCTCATCGCAGCAGTTGAACTTGGGGCAGCGATAGCACTCGCCCCAGACCTGCCGCGGGAGCCGGGCGGAGTCCACTCGCCGGAACCCAAACCGCTCGAAGAAAGTCGGCCGATACGAGAGGGCGTACACCACGGCCACCCCGAGGCGGCGTGCGTCTCGCAAGGCAGCCCGGCAAAGCCGCCCTCCGATGCCCTGGTGCTGGCTATCCTCCCGAACGGCGACGGCCTTGAGCTCGGCCAGGTCCGCCCAGTTCACGTGCAACGCGACACACCCCAGCACCAGGTAGCCTCGCCGAGCCACGATGAAGTCGCGCAGCGTCTCGTATATCTCCCCCAGGGGACGGTGCAACGTCTCGCCGCGACGGGCAAACGTACTCACCAGTTCGTAGATCTGGGGCACGTCTTCCACTCGCGCGCGCTCCACTCTCACCTGTGTGCGGTCCAAACCACTCCCCCTTATCGGTCTCGGGTCTCTGGTCTCACGTCTCAGGTCCACTTCCCCCCCACCCTGCACCCTACCCGAGCCCCTCGAGCGTCGGCTGCAGGGCTGCTGCTGGCGGCTCGTCCCCTCCCCCTCTCCCCCTTCCCGCTTTTCCCTCGCCCTGGATCGCCTTCCACCGCCGAGCCTTCTCTATCAGTCCGTCTGCGTTACGCAAGGCGGCGCCACCCGTTCCTCCCAACATCGCCGCCAGCTCGCGGGCGCGCGCCGGCTCGTCGAGCGATCTGAACTCCGCCCTCGTCCGTCCGGCCACCTCGCGCTTCTCGACAAGGACGTGGTGATCGCCATACGCGGCCACCTGGGCAAGATGCGTGACACACAGAATCTGCCGCTGCCTTGCCAAGCGCCAGAGCTTCTCGCCGACCACATGCCCACTTCTACCTCCCACTCCCATCTCCAACTCGTCGCAGACCAGAACGGGCACTCCCAGACTGTCACCGAGAGCCGCCTCCACGGCCAGGAGGACCCGCGAAAGCTCGCCTCCACTCGCCACTCGCCCAAGGGGCCGCGGCGGCTCGCCCGGATTGGCTGCCAGCAAGAAATCGACCTGGTCGATGCCCTCTCGCCGCAAGGCATAACGAGGCGCCCCCTCACGACCATCGATCGGCAGCCCCCCGCTATCGATCTCCTGTCTGACAGTTACCTCGACCCGGGCTCGCTCAAGCCCCAGGTCCCCCATCTCCCCGGCAATTGCCGCCTCGAGCTGCTTGGCCACTTCCCGGCGAGAACGCGACAGCTCCCCCGCCACGCGTCCGATCTCCCCAAGCAGCTTGACCTCCCTGTCGGCCACTGCCGCCAACCGCTCTTCCCGCGCGGCCAGGAGTTCCAACTCCTCGAAGGCTCTCTGAGCATAGGCCAGGACCGCTTCGACCGACCCGCCGTACTTCCGCTGCAGCCGTCCTATCAGGTCCAGACGCTCCTCCACCCCGGCGAGCCGCGCGGGATCATCCTCAATGGCGTCCCGGTAGCGACGGGTCTGTCGGGCCAGCTCTTCGCCAGCGTCCAGGATCTCCTGCGCTTGCAGGCGCTGGGCCGCGACGGACGAATCCTCTGCCTCCAGTTCAGCGAGAAGCGCCTGCGATCTGGCCAGCAGCTCGATCGCCGACGACAGTTCACCCCCATCCCCCATCAAGCAGTCATGCGCCTGGGCTGCCAAGAGCAGGCGGCGACGCGCCGATGAGAGCAGCCGATGCTCCCTTTCCAGCAGATCCTCCTCCCCGAAGCTGAGTCGGGCACCTTCGATCTCACTCACCTGAAACCGGAGCAACTCCTCCCGTTCGGCTCTCAGGCGATCGTCCGCCGACAGCCGTGTCGTCTCCTCGCGTAGGCGCCGCAGCTCCGAGTAGAACGTCTCGCACTGCACGCGCGCCCCGTCCAGAACACCGTAACGATCGAGTACGCGGAGCTGTTCGAGGGGCCGCAGGATCGACAGGTGCTCCTGTTGGCCCTGGATGTCCACCAAGACCTCGCCCAAACGCCGCAGGGTCGAGACGGGCACTGTCCGGCCATTGACGCGCGCCACGCTGGGCCCCTCGCGAGCAAGCTCACGGGTGAGCAGCAGCGTCCCATCCTCCAGCTCCAATCCGGATTCCTCGAGCAACTCGTGCAGACGCGACTCGCCGGAACTCTCTCCCGTCTCCGTAAACACCCCTTCGCAGCGCGCGCTGATCTCCCCCGTCCGAATCTGGTCGCGTTCGATGCGCCGGCCTACCAGGGCACCGATGGCATCCACGAGAAGGCTCTTCCCCGCCCCGGTGTCGCCCGTAATCACGGTCAGTCCTGGGCGCAGCGCCAGGGCCACTTCCTCTGCCAGGACCAGGTGGACCATGCGCAGGTGAGCGAGGATCAACCCAGGCGCGCCTGCAAGCTCGTATAGAAGTAGCTGGAGGGACGCAGCCGCAGGAACCGGGCCCGGTACTGCGAGCGCTCCACCAGGACCTCAGTGCCGCTGGGGATAAGAACGTCGATTTGCCCGTCCAGGCTCAGAATCGCCGCGTGATCCGTCTCCACGCATAGGCCAATGCGACTGCCGCCCGGAACGACGATGGCCGGGATACGTGACAGGTGGGCCGCCACGGACTCCAGGACGAGGGCCTCGAGCTGGGGATGTAGGACAGGCCCTCCCGCTGCCAGGGCGTATCCCGTGCTGCCCGTTGGCGATGCCACCAGCACCCCATCGCAACGAACCGCACCGAGGGGCTGGCCATCCACCGCCACATCCACCCGAACCATGCGAGCAACAGCGCCACGGCCCACGAACACGTCATTGAGACAGATGGCAGGGAAGACCACCGTTGGTGGCACCGCCTGAAGATTCCGGTGCTCGCCAGCACCATCCGCCAGCGCCACCTGCAGCATCATGCGCTCCTCGACCCAGCCCTCGCCGGCGAGGAGCCGCCCAACGTCTCTGGTCAAACGGTCCGGCTCCAATTCCGCCAGGAACCCGAGCCGGCCCAGGTGGACGCCAGCGATGGCCACGCCGCTGAGGGCAGCGGCCCGCGCTGCACGGAGCAGTGACCCGTCGCCCCCGAGACAGACCCCGAAGTCACACCCTCCCAGGAGCTGGGCAACCTCCGCCTCTTCCCACACCGACAGGGAGATCACCTCCACTCCTCGCTGGACAAGGGACTTTCCCAGCTCAGCGTTCAGCTCGACGGCGCGCGCAACGCGCGGCTGGTACAGAATGCCGACCCGCTGGCTCACGGCCGTGCCAGGTATACCAGGATTTCGCGGTTGCCGGCCCGTCCTGCCACTGGTGAGTCCATGCAGCCCCGCACTCCCCATCCCTGCGCCCGACACCAGTCAATAAAGTCCGTTTGTACTGCGAGACGGACGGTGGGATCGCGGACCACGCCGCCACGACCCACGCCACGGCGATCCGCCTCGAACTGAGGTTTGAGCAGCGCGATCACCTGGCCACTCTCCACGAGGGCTTCGCCGAGGGCAGGCAGCACCTTGCGTAGCGAGATGAAGGAGACGTCCACCGTCGCCAGGTCCACTAGCTCGGGCAACCGCAGGGGGTAGCGTGCGTTCACCCCCTCGACAACGACCACGCGCTCATCAACGCGCAGACGATAGTGAAGCTGACCACGGCCGACGTCGACTGCGTAGACATGGGCAGCCCCGCGCTGCAACAAACAGTCTGTGAAGCCTCCCGTCCCACAGCCAATGTCCGCCGCTACCAGGCCGGTGACTTCGATGGCGAAGGCGTCGAGGGCAGCCTCCAGCTTGAGCCCGCCCCTACCCACGTAGCGCAGAGGCGACAAGAGGGACAGCGGAAGGTCCTCGGACACAGCCACTCCTGGCTTGGAGAGACGCCGCTCACCAGAGCGCACCACACCCATCATCAGCAGGGTCTGCGCCTTTTCGCGGCTGGGAGCTAGCCCCCGTTCGACGAGCAGCGTATCGAGTCGCTTCTTCAACTGCGCACTTGATAGGATAGGCAGCGCCCTTTGGCGCCGTCAACGCCAAACAACCACAGGAACGAACCAGAAGCGATCATGTCCCCCCTTCCCGCGCCGGGAAGGGGGTTAGGGGGTTAGGTCTGGCCCTTTGACCCACCTCAGAGACATCCATACAATCTCGCGTGAGCCGATGGCCTCTCGCGTCGAACGCACCCCCGGTGGGAAAACCCGCGCGGTGGCCGATTCCCCTCTCGGGGTAGCCAGATGACCCTCCGTCGTCTCCGCTGGGTCACCGTCGTAGGACCTCTGGTCTTCCTCTTCCTGCTCGACGCGGTGCGCCATCTGGCCTACCCAGAGCTTCTCCACGCCTGGTGGGGAGGAGATCTCCTCATGGCCGGTGCCATTCTGCTCGCCACACTTCTATTCAGCGAGACGGTCTTCGGCTTCATCGGCCAGATGCAGGAGCGCATCACCAGGCAGAACCGCGAGCTGCTCGCCCTTCATCAGGCCGGCCTGAGCATTATCGGCGAGCTCTCCCTGCAGGGGGTGTTGCAAAAGGTCGTGGACGAGGCCCGAGCCCTGGCAGGCGCCCGCTACGGGGCACTGGCGGTGGTTGACGATAACGGCTCCTTCGTCGAGTTCATCACCTCGGGGCTCTCCGCCGAGGCGCGCAAGCGGCTGGGGACGCCTCCGCGCGGACGCGGGCTGCTCGCCGTTCCTCTCCAGGAACAACGGGCTGTGCTCATCTCTTCGATTGCCCACGATCCGCGCGGGGTTGGGTTTCCGCCGGGGCATCCCGTCATGACCAGCTTCCTCGGAGTGCCCATCGTGTGGAAGGATCGCGCCATAGGTACCCTCTACCTCACCGACAACGAACAGGGCGCGGGATTTGACAAAGGGGACGAGGAGACGCTCAGCCGCTTCGCCACCCAGGCCGCCATCGCCATCGAGAACGCCCGGCTCCACCAGCAGGTCCAGGATCTGGCGGTGGTGGAGGAACGGGAGCGGATCGCCCGCGAGATGCACGACAGCCCGGCCCAACTCCTGGCTTATGTCAACGCGAAGGCCGAAGCAGCTCGCCAGCTCCTTCAGGCGGGCCGTTGGGAGAAGGCAGCGGTCGAGCTGGAGGAACTCTGCCGAGGCGCTCGTGCCGCCTACGCCGACGTCCGCGAGGCCATCCTCGGCCTCCGCACGATCCCAGGAGGTCGCGGCTTCCTCACGGCACTCCGCGACTACCTGGAGCGGTATCGTCTCCAGGCCGACCTCGAAGTCGACCTCGACGTCGACCAGCGCGAGGGGGATCTCGATGAACGCCTGGGCATCGAGCCTTCCGCCGAGCTCCAACTCCTCCGCATCGTGCAGGAGGCTCTGAGCAACGTCCGCCGCCATGCAGG
>Ga0209514_10009405_pt1 | contig 10765 bp, 9 predicted proteins | sample Subgrocontami58m_FD_187452 | JGI IMG/M metagenome (GOLD analysis project Ga0209514, IMG submission 187452) | Subsurface groundwater microbial communities from S. Glens Falls, New York, USA - GMW37 contaminated, 5.8 m (SPAdes) (version 3) | ecosystem: Environmental > Aquatic > Deep subsurface >...
GCACCATCTCGAAATACGAGACCGTCACGCCGCCGGCGTTGCACAGGAAGTCGGGGATGACGTAGACGCCGTTCTTATAGAGAATGGCATCGGCCTCGGGGGTGGTGGGGCCGTTCGCCAGTTCCACACTGAACCTGGCTTTGATCCGCCCGGCGTTGGCCGCGGTGATCACGCTCTCCAGCGCGGAGGGCACGAGGACGGCCACATCCAGTTCGAGCAGTTCCTCATTGCTGATCGCTTTCGCACCGGGGAAGCCGACCACCGAGCCGGTCTTCTCTTTGTGCGCCATCACGGCTTGATAGTTCAAGCCGTCGGCCTTGTAGATGCCGCCCTTGGAATCGGAGACGGCCACCACCTTGAGTCCAAGCAATTCCTCGCCCAACTTGTGCGCGAATGATCCGGCATTGCCGTAGCCTTGAATAGCGGTCGTCGCGCCTTTGAGGTTAACGCTCAGCGCCTTGCCCGCTTCGCGCAGGCAATAGATGCCGCCGCGCGCGGTGGCGTCGCCGCGCCCGGCAGAGCCGCCGAGGGCCAGCGGCTTGCCCGTAATCACCCCGAACTCGTTGTAGCCCCGCAGGAACGAGAACTCGTCGGCCATCCAGGCCATGATCTGCGGCGTGGTGTACACGTCGGGCGCGGGAACGTCCTTTTCCAGCCCGATGATGCGCCCGATCTGCCGGATGTAAGCGCGGCTGAGGCGCTCCAGTTCGCCGGGCGACATTTCTTTGGGATTGCAGATGATGCCGCCCTTGCCGCCGCCCAGTGGAATGTCCACCACGGCGCACTTCCAAGTCATCCACGCCGCCAGCGCGCGCACGGTATCGATGGTCTCTTGCGGGTGATAGCGAATGCCGCCCTTCGTCGGGCCGCGCGCGTCGTTGTATTGGACGCGGAAGCCGTGAAAGATTTTGGTGCTGCCGTCGTCCATCTTCACTGGCAGGGTGACGTGCAGTTCGCGGATCGGCCAGCGCAACAGTTCGTGCACGGCAGGGTCGAGTTTGAGGAGGGCGGCCGCCTCGTCGAGTTGCCGCTGGGCAATCTCGAAGGGATTGAGCCGCTCATCGGATGAAGTGGTTGGGGCCATAGTTATCTCCTTTGGCATGGATTGAATGAGAAAGCCTCGGGCGCGCCGTCCGAAGCTACTGTACGCCTATGGTAGTCTATTCGCCAAGCCCCGCTTTATTGAGGGCCTAACATCCTCACTCTAGCGGGAAAGATGTCACGGAAAATTACCAACGGCCTCCAAAGGTTATCCGGCCTTTGTTCATCCGTGACGGCGCATAAACCGTTCCAGCCTATTCAGCGCTTCTTCGATTTTCTCGTAAGCCGTGGCATACGACATGCGGACAAACCCGCTGCCGCTTGACCCAAATGCCGAGCCGGGCACGGCGGCCACTTCCTCCTCTTGCAGCAGTCGTTCGGCAAATTCGTTATCGTCCATGCCGCTGCGGGCAATGGACGGGAAGGCATAAAACGCGCCGCGCGGCTCGAAGCAATCCAGCCCCAGCGTGTTCAAGCCGCCCACGATTAACTGGCGGCGGCGGTCGTATTCGCCCACCATCTGTTGCACGTATTCATCGCCGGTAGCCAGCGCCTCAATGGCGGCCACCTGCGCCGTGGTGGGGGCCGACATGATGGTGTATTGATGCACTTTGCGCATGGCGGCGATCATCTCCGCCGGGCCGCCGGCGTAACCGATGCGCCAGCCGGTCATGGCGTAATCTTTGGAAAAGCCGCCGAGGGTAATGGTGCGCTCGCGCATGCCCGGCAGCGAGGCAAAGCACACGTGCCGCACGCCATACACCAGCCGGTCGTAGATTTCGTCTGAAATCACCAATAGGTCGTGATGCTCGGCCAACGCGGCAATTTCCACCAGCTCTTCGCGGCTCATCACCGCGCCGGTGGGGTTGTTGGGGTAGCCGATGAGCAGGGCTTTGGTGCGAGGCGTGATAGCAGCTTCGATCTCGGCGGCGGTGACCTGGAAGTTGTTTTCAACCAGCGTGCCAATGGTCACCGGCACGCCGCCGGCAAACGTCACCTCCGGGGTATAGGCCACAAAGCACGGCTGGGGCACAATCACTTCGTCGCCGGGGTCGAGCACGGCGGTGAGGGCCAGATACAACGCCTCCGACACGCCTACGGTGATGAGCAGCTCGCTCTCCGCATCGTAGCTCACGCCGTACAGTTTGGAGAGGTGCGCCGACAGCGAGGCGCGCAGTTGGGCAATGCCGGAGTTGGAGGTGTATTGCGTTTCCCCGCGCCGCAGCGAGTCGATGCCCGCCTGCAAGATGCGTTCCGGGGTCACAAAGTCCGGCTCGCCGATGCCCAGCGAGATGACGTTTTTCATGGTGGCGGCAATGTCAAAAAAGCGGCGGATGCCGGAGGGGGGAACGGAGTCGACACGTTGGGAGACAAATTTACGCATAGGATTATCCTGTTTCGTCGACGGCTTGAACGGATGCGGTGGATGAAGATAAATCTCCGTTCCACCCGTTTCACACCGCACTAGCGTTCCCGAAGGGATGCAAGTGTCCGTTGACGAGATTGATCCGCCACTCGTCGTACAGCTCGCCGTACATCAATTCGAACACGCGCCCGTCGGCCACGCGCACGCGGAAGCACTTGCCGCCGGGGATGCGCCACTGGGCTTCAATGACCGCAACCTCCAGACGCTCGTCCTTCCAGCGCAGCGCTATGGGGCGCTCGGCGTATTCGTAGCCGGAGTGGCATTCAACTGTTTCCATAGCTTTCCGCTACTCGAATCCCACCTCGCTCGAATCGCCAACGTTGAACACGCGGAACCTGCCGCTCAGCCGGGCATCTTTGCCGATGAGCGATTGGGTGAGCAGCCCGTTTTGGATCGTCGCTCCCTGATCTACAATGGTGTCGCGGATGATGGAGTTGTGGACTTGGCATCCCGCCGCGATGGTGACGTAGGGGCCGATAATCGAGTGGTGGATTTCCGCCGAGGGATCGATGTGAACCGGCGGCCGGATGATGTTGTCGCCCGCTTCCACCCCCTGGCTGTTGTCGTGGCCGTGATCGAGCAGATAGCGGTTGGTGTGCAGCACGGTTTCCGGCTTGCCGCAGTCTTCCCACACTTCCACCGGCTGCACCCGCATCTTCATGCCTTTGGCAATCATCAATTGCATGGCGTCGGCCAGGAAATATTCGTTTTTGGTTTTGATGTTGCGGGCGACTTGTTCCTCAATGGCCCGCATAAACGCCTGCGAGTCCTTCAGATAATAGAACCCGACCACCGCCAGATTGTTTGTCACGTCTTCCGGTTTCTCGATGAGTTGTGTGACGTAGCCGTCGGCCCCCACCAGCGCCACACCAAAGCGGCGCGGGTCTTCGACGGCCTTCACCCACGCCACCGCGTCGGCGGTTTCGTTTGCCAGCTTCGAGAGGTCGGTTTCCACAAGGGTGTCCACGAACACGATGAGCATCGGGCCGCTCAAATAGTCTTTGGCGAGGTACACCGCCGTGGACTGGCCGTTCATTTCCTGCTGCTCCAGGTAACGGGCCTTGAGCTGCGGGTAATCCCTGCTGACGTATTGCTCGATTTGCTCGCCCAGATGGCCGGTGATGAAAATGAATTCATCCGCCGGCAGGTTGGCGAACATGTCCAACACGTGACCCAGCACCGGCTTGCCGGCCACGTTGATCAAAGGCTTGGGCTTGGTGAAGGTGTGGGGCCGAAGCCGCGTGCCGAACCCGGCGAGAGGAATGACGACTTTCATGCCCTGGGTTTTCCTTTCGGTTGAGTATACCGTCGGTGTTTCTCGGACGGCGGCAGCCGGCTCGGCCTCGTAGACGACAATGCCGGTGTCGCGCACTTCGCCGAGCAGGCCGAGTGGGCCGGCGTTTTCGTATTCCTCCGGCGTGAAGCCGAGTGGTTGCACATAACTCGTTTTTGCCTGCCAGGCTATCCAGTGCAGTTTTTGGTGACGCTCCAGCTTGGGGATGCCTTTGAAGTCTGGTGACAGCACAACAAGATCGATGTCACTGCCGTCGTGCGGAGTCCCCCGCGCATACGAGCCGTACAGCATCGCCCGTTCGACGCGGTATTGCTGGCGGACGGCGGCGAGGAATTTCTCTATTCGTTCTCGAAGACGATCCTGGTTAAAAACCATTTAAAAATCTCGTCTGTGTACTGAACGGCTTTCTCGGCTAGCGGCTTGACGAAAATTCCCGGATCAACCGTATCCAGAGGATAGCGCGAACCGATGTAATAGCCATCTATATCCGAGACAATTTGTTCTGTGTCCTCGTCCATTTCAAGGTCAGTTATCTTTTCCAACAAAGCGTTCAAGTCGTGCGTATGCTCCGGCCGCCCTCCGGTCTGCTTAACGATGATCGCCTTGAGCAATTTTTCAACAGCCTGCTGGCAGTGAAAAGCGCACGGTTCGTAATCGCCCGACTCAAGCAAGTGCTTCGCCGCCCGGTGATCGCTTTCGGCAGGCTGTAACCACTCCTGCGGATTCCCTTCGCGACTCATAAAGCTGGCACCTTTGTATGCCACTCTGTCGTCTGCTGAAAAACGTGCGCTACGCGCAGCAGGCGATCTTCGGTGAAAGCCGGGCCGAGCAGTTGCAGACCCACGGGCAAACCCGCGCGGTCGAAACCGCAGTTCACCGAAACGCCCGCAATTCCGGCGAGGTTGGCGGGCAGGGTGAACACGTCGGCCAGATACATCGCCAGCGGGTCGTCGGCTTTTTCGCCGATTTTGAAAGCAGTGGTCGGCGAGGTGGGGCAGGCAATCACGTCCACATCGTCGAAGGCGCTGTCGAAATCGCCTTTGATGAGCGTGCGCACTTTTTGCGCCTGCAGGTAATACGCGTCGTAGTAGCCGGTGGACAGGGCATAAGTGCCCAGCATGATGCGCCGTTTGACCTCCGCGCCAAAGCCCGCGCCGCGCGTTTGCCGGTACTCATCCCACAGGGTCGAGGCGTGGGCCCGTGCGCCGTAGCGCACGCCATCGAAGCGGGCCAGGTTGGCCGAGGCCTCCGCAGGGGCAATGATATAGTACGCCGAAAGCGCCTGTTCGGTGTGGGGCAGGCTCACCTCGCGCACCTGCGCGCCCAGCCCTTCCAGCACCTTCACCGCCGCGCTCACTGCCGTGTTCACGTCGGCTTCCACGCCCGAAACAAAATACTCTTTGGGCAGCCCCACGCGCAAGCCGCGCAAAGATTGTCCCGCAACCAGCGAGTCGCCGCTCTGCAATTGCGCCGCATAATCGGGCACGGGCGTGGGCATGCTGGTTCCGTCGCGCGGGTCGTGCCCGGCAATGGCCCCCAGCAGCAGCGCGGCATCTTCGGCAGTGCGGGCAAACACGCCGATCTGATCGAGCGACGAGGCAAAGGCAATCAGCCCGTGACGCGACACGCGGCCATACGAGGGCTTGACGCCCACCACGCCGCACAGCGCCGCGGGCTGGCGCACACTGCCGCCCGTGTCCGAGCCCAGCGCCCCAAACGCCAACCCGGCCGCCACTGCCGCCGCGCTGCCGCCGGACGATCCACCCGGCACCCGCGTGGGGTCCCACGGGTTATGAGTCACACCGTAAGCCGAGTTTTCGGTGGACGAGCCCATGGCAAATTCGTCGGTGTTGGTTTTGCCGAGGATGACCACGCCGGCGGCCAGCAATTTTTCGATGACGGTGGCGTGGTAGGGCGGGCGGTAGCCTTTGAGGATGAGCGATCCGGCGGTGGCGGGGACGCCTTGAACGCAGATGACATCCTTGATCGCCAATGGGACGCCGGTGAGCGGCGAGGCGCCGCCGCTTTGCATCCGCGCGTCGGCCTGACGAGCCAACTCAAGCGCCCACTCGCCGGTGACGGTGAGGAAGGCATTGAGCGCGGGGTTGTGGTCCTCAATGCGCCCCAGCAGCGTCCGGGTGAGTTCCACGCTGGTGGTTTCGCCCCGGCGCAGGGCGGCTGCGGCTTCAGTGAGAGAGAGGGTATGAAGTTCCATTATTCCAGCACCGCCGGCACTCTAAAACAGCCCGCTTCGGCTTCGGGGGCGTTGGCCAGCAAAGCCTCGCGCGCGAGCGAGGGCTGCACCGTGTCGTCGCGCAGCACGGTGCGCAGCGGCAGCACCGTGGCCGTGGGCGAGATGGCCGAGGTGTCGAGGGCGCGCAGCGAGGCGGCGTAATCGAGCACCGCCGAAAGCTGATCGCGGAAGCGGGCTTGCTCGGCGTCGGTAAGTTCGAGTTTTGCCAGTTCGGCAATGTGCTGAACTTCTTGGAGGGTGAGGGGCATGATGAGAATTATACTTGAATCAGCTTCGCCACATGCTCCGTGTGATCCCTCTCGTGCCACAGCGCGCGGCGTAGCACTTTGGGTCCCGACCACTTTTCGCCGACGCGTTCCACCACCCGTGTATTGCCGATCAACCCCGGCAGTCGAGCCGTCGTCTGCGCACGGACTTTCTCGAGCAGGGCAAAAGGATCAGGCGGCCACTCTTCGCGCGGGAACGCCAACCCCAATCGGTCAAAGTACCACCACTCGGCAATGCCAATGTGTCGGAGAATGCCCGCAACCGATGCCTGCACTTCGCCGGAGATCGGCTGGTTGAGTCGTTCAACTGGAATCTGTTGGACGACACCCATCAGATCGCGCCGTGTGCAATCCAATAGCCACAAACCTTTGTCAACATCCTCGCGCGCCAGCGGCCTGCGGTCGGCCTCGAAAAAAGCATTGACGATGTATTCGGGTTCGCTTTCGAATGAGTGAAAGACCTCGGCCACCCGCGTTTCGATTCGCTCACCGGCCAACGGCGAGGGGCGGCCACGACTCGCCAGCCATTCGAAATGCGCGGCGATGCGCGCGGGCGCGCGGGCAATGGCTTGCTCTTGCGTCTGCGCTGGACTGAAACACGCGGGCAGTTCCAGCACCCACGCGATCCAGTGATCCGGTTCCACGTCTTCGAGGGCGAGATGAAAAATCATTTGATAACGCTCTCCCCTCCAACAAAAAACTCGCCGCTCGCGCCGTCGGCAAACGTCACCAGCAGGCGGGCTTGCTCGGCGTCGGTGAGTTCGGGTTTTGCCAGTTCGGCAATGTGCTGGACTTCTTCAATGGCGAGGGGCATGACAATGATTATAAATGAACAATGGGGAATGGGGCAATCACGTGCGGTGCTCTTCCGGCGGTTTGAGGGCGCGGAAGCTTTGCCAGAGCGAAACGTCATACACCAGCTTAAGCCCGCCCGCGAGGAAGAAGGGGATGCTGAACAGCGAGGCCCCCATGAGCACGCCCGTGACCACGGGCGCGATGGCGCTGGCTGCCGTGCGGGCAATGCTGGTCACGCCCGCCGCCGCCGAGCGCTCGTCGGGGTCCACCACCGCCATGATGTAGCTCTGGCGCGTGGGCACGTCCATTTGCGAAATGCTGAAGCGCGCCAGCAACACGGCAATCGCCAGCGGCAGGTTGGGCATGAGCGGCACAAGGATGAGCAGAATGTTCGAGGGGATGTGCGTCCACACCATCGTATTCACCAGGCCGATTTTTCCGGCCACCCGCGCGGCGGTCAGCGCCGACAACCCGGCGAAGATGTTGGCGCCAAAGAAGATACCGCCCAACAGCGCCGGTTGCACCCCGTAACGCACGTAAAACCAATAGGCAATGAGGCTTTGCACCACCAGCCCGCCCGCAAAGGCGTCCACCATAAACAGCCCGGCCAGCTTCAGCACCGTGTTCCGCGAGCGGTGCAGGCCCATCACGGTATCGGCGCGGCGGGGGGCGGCGGTCACTTCGGCGGCGGGCGAAAGGCGGCTGAAGAGCAGCGCCAACGCCACGCCCAGCAGGGCATAGCCCGCCACCACAACACGATAGCTATCGAGCGGGGTTTGGCCCGCGCTTTGCAATGCCTGCGAGAGCGCGCCGCCGCACAGCGCGCCGAGCGCGGTGGAAAACGACCCCACAAGGTTGTACCACGCAAAGACTTGCGTGCGGTGCCCGTCGGGCGCGGTCTGCGGCAGGGCCGCCTGCTCGATGGAAAGGAACGGCCCCACCTCGCCGCCGCTGGGGCTGATGGTGCCGACGATGGCGGCCAGGGTGAGCACCACGATGTTGTGCGTGAGGGCAAACGTCGCCCCGGCGAAGATCATGAGTCCCGCGCCGACGATGAGTATGCGCTTGCGGCCCGTGCGGTCGGCCAGCGTGGTAATCCACAGCGACACGGCGGCATCGCCGGCCAGAGTCCACGTGAGCAGCGCGCCGATTTGCCGTTCGCTGAGACCCAATTGGGCGAGGTAAAGGGCCAGCACCACGGAGAGGAAGCCGTAGGCAAACAAGCGCACTGTGCGTGTGCCAAACAACAACCGGCCATCCGGGGCGAGAGCGCGCAATGCACTCATAGAGACAACCTCTTCAAAAAATGCAGACCGACGCGGTCCGCTGCGCGAGACCGCGTCGGTCTCTGCTGCCCTATAGCGGTTTTCTGTTGCGTGTACGGCACTTTACCGCTGAGTGCGCAGAGAACGCAGAGACCAAAAAGGGCCTTTCAAGCTCTCTGCGCGCTCTGCGTTCTCCGCGGTGAAAAGCTGGCGCCGTGAGCCAAATCGGAATACGCTCTAAGGCACGGCGGTGTCGGTCGGTTCCGGCAGCGCGGTGGAGAAGGGCGTCCCATCCGGCGGCGAGGTGGCCGTGGGGACGGTGTCGTTGGCGATGCCTTCGCCCGTGACGCGGAAGACGTCGGCGACGTAGCGCACGAGGAGGCGATGCCCGGCGGCGCGCGAGGTGCGGGTGGTGAATTCGCTGACGATGCCCGTGGCCGACCAGATTTGCCCGCGCCGCACTTTGGGCCGCAGGACCCCGGTGGAGCTGCGGAAGAACACGCGGGCCGCGCCGGAGCCATCGTCAATCCAAAAGGCGTTGGACTCCAGCCGCACGACCTCGCCCACGAGGGTGACGAGCGTGCCCTCGGTGGTGTCGTTGATGTTGCCGGTTTTTTCGGCGACGGGCGCGGGGGCCGGGCCGGGCGGGCCGAGCGAAAAGAGCCACGGGTTGCGCACGTAAAGCTGACGCTCGCCGCTGCGCGTCCGCAAATAGCCCTCGGCTCTGATGATTCGCCCGGCCTCCATGGGCGGCCACGAGCCGCGCCCGAGGTACACGGCGATGCCCACGCCCGACTCGTCTTCCATATAAATCACGCGACCGCCGAACAGCGGGAAAGGCCCGATGGCCTTGCCCTCCAGAGTGATCCATGCGCCATCGTCAAAGCTGCGCGCGTTGCGCACCGGCACTTGCACCGGGACCGGCCTGGGGCCGTATTTGGAGCCGACCGGGTGAGGGCGGTTGATCATGCCGGGGGAGGGCTGCCAGCCGTATTCCCAACTGCCCACGCCGGGGGAGCTGCGGCTGATGGACTCATCGTCGCCAATGGAACTATCCCAACCGATTTCGTCCACCACCGTGCCGTCCGGGTAAAGCAGCCGGGCCGAGTCCATGTCGTCGTTGAAGGTGACGCCGGAGGTGTCGCCGTAGACGGCGAAGTATTGCCCCGGCTCAATGATAGTGCCCGGCCAGATCACAAACGGCGTGCTGCCCTCTTCCTGATCGTCAATCATCCAATAGCCGATGTCCACCGGCTGATCGCTGGTGTTGAACAGTTCGATGAACTCGTCCGCCGTGTGCGTCAGGCCGTAGCTGGCCCAGTCTTCCACCGAGCCGGCGTTAGGCGCCACTTCGTTGATGCGCACCGAGGTGTAGCGCGCAAAGGCAGTGGGCGTGGGCGTGGAGATGAGGGCGGAGTTGGGCTGGCGGGGCGTGGCGCGGAGCGGGTTGCCATCCGCGTCGTGGCCGTTCACCACGTGCCCGTAGTTGCTGGACCAGTTGCCGTCGCTGTCAATCAGCGAGGCGTTGATGCGCTCCATGGAGGCGCGCAGGGTGTCATCGCCGGCAGGCCAGGGGCCGCCGTTGCCGTTGGCCGTGTCGATGGAGGTGAACGAGGGGTCGCGCAGGTTGAGCACGCGGCCATCGTTGCTCAGCGAGCCGCTGTAGATGAAGTCGGCGGCGATGTCGCTGACGGTGTCGTCGTCGGTGCGCTCCATCAAAAAGTAGCCATAGGGTTCGATGACCCCGCCGAGGTTGAGCACGGTGTCTTCGGGAAGAAAGCCGTCGTCAATGGTCAGTGTCCAGCCGTTGAGGGGGATGGTGAGGCCGGTGGTATTGTGCAGTTCAATCCATTCGTCGCTGGAACTGGCGACGGCGCCCATCCACATGATTTCGTTGATCACCACCGCTCGCGCCGGAAACGCGGTGGCCGTGGGCGAGGCGGTGGCCGTAGCCGTGGGAGTCCTCGTGGAGGGCAGGTTGTTCGTTTCGCCAATGGTCGCCTGTTGCCTGGCGAAGTCGGCCACGTCGTCCCCGGTGTCCACCGAATTCGGCCAACGGGCCACGGCCTCGTCGGTGATGCCGTTGGCGTTGCCGTTGCTCGTGCCGCCGTCGGGCGCGCCGTCGCCGCTGCCGTCGCCCTCGGGGTCGTTGCCAATCTCCACATCGCCCACCAGCGAGCCGGAAGGAGCGCGCAGGCTCAAGTACACGTCGTTGTTCATCGCGCCCGGTGGGTTGCCGATGACGAGGTATTCGCCCGGCTTGAAGTCGGTAAGCGAGCCGCCGTTGCTGAACACGAGCACGGCGCTGCCCGGCGTGAGGAAGTTCAGCAGGTCGGTGCCGCTGTCGGTGATGGTCAGAGTCCAGCCGTTTCCGGCTTGCAGGTTCACCGGCCCCGTACCCGTATTGCGCAGTTCAACCCATTC
>Ga0209514_10009408_pt1 | contig 10763 bp, 8 predicted proteins | sample Subgrocontami58m_FD_187452 | JGI IMG/M metagenome (GOLD analysis project Ga0209514, IMG submission 187452) | Subsurface groundwater microbial communities from S. Glens Falls, New York, USA - GMW37 contaminated, 5.8 m (SPAdes) (version 3) | ecosystem: Environmental > Aquatic > Deep subsurface >...
CATTATTGGTGGATTCGGCGTAAAAACCAACGCCTTAATCCACCCTACACATAACTGGAACCCTGGTTTTTATATTGTAAATTTTGTTATTGGTGGTAAATAGTCTATTGTCCGAATAAATTCAGGGGTTCAGGTTGCAAACCTGAACCCGCCAATGATACCTTCCTTCTCCGTCTTTTTCTCGTTTCCAATCTCCACTGTTAAGGAAAGAGCCACGTAGGATGGGTGAAGCGGAGCACACCCATCAAATTTCCTACTTCAGCCTTACCGCAGGCAATCGTTTCAGTTTCTTGTTTTGAGTATCCACTTCAATACCAACTGATTCCAAGGCCGTTAGCCCAAGAAGGGGTTCAACATCGTCTTTCCCAAAAATGACGGTTGCCCCGATGCACTCGCCCATAAATTCGATTTGGGCAACTCCAACATCTAGGGCAAGTTCAGTTCCATCCTCAAGTTCGTGAGTTCGTTTTCCACGCGGCTCAATCCCTATACTTCTGAGACGGTTTCCAGGAACCATACAGTCAATGGAACCCGTGTCAACCAGAAATAATCCTTCCCACCGTCTGTCAGGATTGCCGGGATTACAGACTTCTACCGTTACCTGTACTACGCCCATTTTTCACATCCTTTCTTACCATAATGCCATACGAAACTGCTGCGATGTGGGCAAATCAGAGATACCTTTTATTTATTGTATTTGCAGGACGTCTGACATGCTGTACATGCCCGGCGGTTTCGGCGCAATAAACTTTGCCGCACGGATTGCGCCGCGCACAAAGGTGTCTCTGGTATGCGCACGGTGAGTTATCTCTATGCGCTCCCCCAGACTCCCAAAGACGACCGTATGGTCGCCAATGACGTCGCCGCTTCTGACCGCGTGCATGCCAATCTGATTTGAGGGCCTTTCGCCCACTATTCCATGGCGGCCATGCACAACGTCCTTTTCCAGGCTTCTTCCCGTAGCATCGCAGATTTTTTCGGCAAGTTTCAGCGCCGTCCCGCTGGGCGAATCTTTTTTAAAGCGGTGATGCGTTTCAATAATTTCTATGTCAAAGTCTTCTCCCAGCATTTGCGCCGTTTGGGCTGCCAGGTTGAACATGGCATTCACGCCGACGCTCATGTTGGGCGAGACCAGACAGGGAATTTTACCGGAAAAACGCCTTATTTTTTCCAGTTGCTGCGGGTTCAGCCCTGTCGTGCCAACGATAAGCGCGATGTTCTTCTTTGCGCAGACCTCTGCAATTGCCAGGGTAGATTCAGGCGATGAGAAGTCTATCAAAACGTCTGCGTGCGTATTCAGGTCAGAGGCGACCCTGACGTTTGTTTCGCCGCATCCGGCGATAACGCCCACATCCTTTCCAAGCGATGGATGCCCTTGTCTTTCCAGGGCGGCGACCAGTTTCAGTTGCGGGTCTTCAAAGGCGAGGGCTGCAATCCTTGCCCCCATCCTGCCGCATGCGCCATTTACCGCGATTTTAAGCATAATCTGTAGTCCGAGTAATAGTTTGTAATGTCTGGATATAAAATTAGTCTTTCTTTTTGTATCTCTTGCTGGCGCTCTTGAGGAAGTTGCGTTCCCTGCGCGTCAGGTTTCGTAAGCCTTCGCGATTCACCTTGTCAAGGATTTCATCCACCTTTGCGCGCAACTCCTGTTCTTCCATAAACTCTTTTCCTTGCTGGTGAATCTGCCACTTTTTCAGATACTCTGCCACCCGATAGGAATATCTGACAAACAGGAATCCGTAAATCAGTCCGCCCAGATGTGCAAAATGAGCGACATTTCCCGATTTGGGTACTACGCAGTTGAAAATAGTGATGCCGGCAAAGATCATAACCAGATATTTTGCCTTCATCGGGAAGACGTAGAAAATAACCGTGCTATTGGGGAAATACATGGCAAAGGCCACTTCGATGGCAAAAATAGCCCCGGAAGCCCCGACGATGGGCGTCCACGGGGTGAATATGCAGCAGCAAATCCCGGCAAAGATACCCGCCGTGAAGTACAGCGTCAGGAACCGTTTTGTTCCCAGCACCCGTTCCACCTCATTCCCGAACATCCAGAGCACCAGCATATTGAAAATCAGATGCCAGGGGTCAGTGGTGCTGTGCAGGAACATGTAGGTAAGAAGCTGCCACAACCACAAATGTCCCAGGGCATCCGGCGGATAGAGCCAGAATAATTTCGTGAATTTGTCAGAGGCGGGATAATACCACGGTTGTGCAGGGGTGTACCCCGTTTGTTCTCCCGTCAGGATATTTGTGGAAAAGGGAAACCACTGCGAGCTCAGGGTAGAGAATAACAACTGGAGCATGAACACGCTGACATTGGCGATGATGAGCACCATAATCACGCGTGTCCACTTACTTCCAATATTTGTTCCGAAAACGAGTCTGTTATTGCGCATGTTTAACGGTAATGAATTCTCTCAGATATCTGGTTTTCCCTTTCGCGGGGTTTCACGGGCGAGTATGTTCCCAAATGCCGTTTGGGAACAAGCAGTAAGCCCTGGCGCTCTTGTGGCGTACGGAAGCAACCGAAGTCTCAATTTCTCTCACAAAATATACTAATTCATTTTCAATAAAAGTCAAGATGTTATGTGGCAGGTCTACGAGGTAAATAGTTTCCTGAAGACAAACATACCGCCAATGAAAAGGATAATATTCGAACCCCAGATAGTGGGCGCAACAGGCAGCACCGCGTTTTCGGCCAGAACGATGCCCGTCACTACCAGCGGGTAGTACAACAGCAGGATTACGAGAAAGCTGGCGCCAAATCCAATCATAAGATGTCCGCTGCGCAATCTGATGCCGAGCGGAATACCAATAAGAACAAACGGTATGCAGGAAAGCGCCTGTGATAACCGTTTGTGTATGGAGATATCGTTTTTCCGTATGGATTCTTCCTTGTTGGCGATAGCCAAATCGGTTTCGATGGTGGAGCTTTTGCCCAGAAGCGCCTCGCGCTGCGAGTTTATCCCGGAGAGCGTCTGGGTCAGTGACTCAATATTTTTCAACTCATCGCTCTGAATTTTTTTAGCGGCGGCGACTTTTTGCTCGATGCTGTAAATCCTTTGCTTTTCTTTTTCAATGGTTTCCTTAATCTGCATAATTTTGCTGGCCGAGTCTTCCGTGGAAATGCCCAGTTTGCTTTCTTTTTTCACCTGGATAAGGTTTTCATTGGCGACCAGGATATAGTTCTTGGCGATTTTGCATTCGTTCTCAAGCCCCTCGATCTTTGATTTTTGCCGCGCTAAATTTTCATTTGATCGTTTCAACTCCGCCAAAAACTTCTCGCGTTTTTTGGATAAACCGCCGAGGTCTTGTTTGTACTGACCGAGTTCTTTGGACAGCTTGTCGTTGTCTTTATGGGAATTTGACGGGGTTTTTGTCAGGTCGGACAATTCCCGGTTGATTTCGCGGTTGTTTTTGCAGAGCTGTAATACCGTAAGATATTTTGTGGAGGATTCCCGTTTCTTTTCTTTTAAGGATATTTCAAACGTGGTTTCCTGAAACGCCCCTACACGGGGGATTTCTTCCTGTTTTTTATAATTGGGTTTAATAAATTCTCCGCGATACAGCGTGAGGAGTATCTTGCTTCCGGATTCGTCCATTTTTATAGTCCCCTCTTCTGCAAGGATAACGTCAGTTACATAGTCATTTGCATACTCAATCACTGCAATATCTTTGTTGACGTTGTCTTCCACGCTTCCAACGTAAATCTGGTAGGGGTGCAGGTCTATCTTCTTCTGGAAGGATGCGAGTCTGCCGGCCAGCACGTTATTTATCGCGCGTTCCTGGAGTAAGATAATTTTATAGCAGGAACGGGGTAAAACTTCCGAGGACAGTACCATCGTTATCATGCTGAATGCAACCCCGATTGCCAGGATTGGCGTGGTTATCCTGTGGATATGCACGCCACTGGTCTGAATGGCAACAATTTCATGGTCTGCGCTCATGCGCCCGTAGGTCATTGCCGTGGCGGTAAGCAGCGCCGAGGGTATTGAATACGGAGACGCCTGGATAAAGAGGTGTGGGATAAGCGCCCTGAGGGCGACGATGTCCAGTCCTTTGTGCAGCAGTTGAATGGCGAACCCCAGAAATATGAGGAATTCGAAGCACGCAAATGACGGGAGAAAGGTTCGGAACCACTCCCTGATAAGGTAACGTTGCAGTATTCTTTGTGTCATCCCAGAAAGCTCCTGACTTTTCCCGCGGCTATCATGTTTTCGGTAATCGTATCTTCTTTCCTGGAAAGAACTGACTGGATGATCTGGGCGGTGTATTCGCTGTGAAGCAGGTTTTCCGAGTACTTCACCAGACCCAGCGCTTTCTCAATATTCGCCGCAATCTTTGGAGAAATGAGTTTCGTAACATCCTTGTTGTAATAAGAGGCGAACAGCGAGATGTCTTCCAGGAATGCCGGATATGCCGTCTTGAGAAACGACAAATCCTTTTCCGTCAGACAGTGCAGCCCCAGGAGTTCCGGCGGCAGCCCGACCGAGTAGAGCGACGCGCAGAACGAAATTACCCTTGGCAGGGTGATTCCTTCCACGTTTCTTGAATAGCCGAAAAGCCCGATGTGCAATTTGCGCATCCTGCGCCGGGGAACAAATCGCGCTATCCCGTTAATGAGAGGGGCGAGTTCCTTAATCTGCTCCCGGTAGGCCGACGACAGCCTTTCCGTGATACCCAGGGCAATTTCCTCGTCTATAGGAGTCGGAACGGCCCTCGTGTGATTATTCATCTTCTCAATAGCCCTTCTCGCCAGCCCTTCATCGTAATCGTATTTGAATGCGGATTGAATGGTAAAGGTCTGGACGCTCGGATATTCGTCCAGGCATTCGTTTACGGACATCGGCGTCAGGTTGCCCCTGAAAAGATTCGAGCCCAATCCCAGGATAGGATAAATGGGAATCTTGATCTTTTCCTGCAGTGCATGCAACCGCTGCAATGCGATTTTGACCACCAGTATGGCCGGCAGCAAGCCGTAGTTCAGCGCAGGGTCAGAACGTCCGAGGAACACACGCTGATACGGGAACTGCTTATCCTTCAGATAACTTTGCACCATCGTATCCGCAGAGAGCATATACGGGATGTCCTCGAACAGCGGAATAATCTCCAGTGTTTCCGGTTTAAACTCGCCGATCCATTCCTTGATGGTAATGTCGTTTTCAGAGCATTTTCTATGTTGTTTGCCGACCACAAAGTCACGGTAATAGTGGTAGACGCGATTTATTGATTCTGTGTTGGTGGTCATGGGGAGGATGACTTCAAAGATGGGCGGTATATTATCATCGCCGTAAAACAGACTCGCGGTGTCGTACGAACGGGGGGCGCTCTCCAGCGTCTCCAGAAGGATTTTCGCCTCGCTCCTTTCCACCATGGGATTGGGCACCCGCAGGGTAATGAAGAGGTCTTTGCCGATTCTGTGATTTTTGAAAAAATTGTCATACCGCGTCAGCAGCTTCTTAATCACAAACTCGTCAACCTCTTTCCCTTCGCAATCCCACATCTGCTCCTCGCATTTTAAGTGGGAAAATGCGTAATACGCCTCTTTAATCTCGTCTTCGCCCAGAAAGGACGTGCCTTCGGTGAAGAATGGCATACTCACGTTATCAGGATGTTGCGTACTCATCGTACGCGGTATTTTTCTCATGCCGCCAGCCTCTTAATTCTAAAGATATTCTGTTTAGTATTTAGTTTCAGGTAATAACAACGAAGCATAAATTAGGCCTACGGCGACTATTATCTGTTTAATAATACGTAGGGCAAGGCTTTAGCCTTGCAACTGTCCGAACACGCGCTAGGGATGGCAACCCTAAAGGGTCGCCCTACTTTGCGGGTTCAAGTTTGCAACTTGAACCTGGAGGTTTATGTATTTCCGGGCGTTATGACTGTTCAACTGGGTATCGTTTGTTTAAACTGCAAGGTTCAGGTTGCAAACCTGAACCCGCCCAACCCGTCTCCCGACGGCGATTGGCGTGCACAACTGAGCGCCCGGTCGCCAACGGGCGTTGGCTCCTACCAAAAGCATAGAAATTCCTTAGCATCAAATTATATAAAAAAACACGCACAATACGAGAAAAATGTCATATACACCCGCGTTAACCAACAAGCAGCAGCATTATGTCCATCACGTTCGTCCTGGTGGGGCCGGTGACTATGAGGTCGTTTAGCCCTTTAAAAAAGGAATATGAATTATTGTCGTCAAGATACGCTTCCGGGTTCATTTTTACTTCCTTTGCCCGTACAACAGTAGCGCCGTCTGCTATAGCCCCCGCAGCGTCGGTATTGCCGTCTATGCCGTCCGTTCCGGCGCTCAGGATGACCGTATTGTCCAGCCCGTCAATTTCCATCGCCGCAGATAATGCAAACTCCTGGTTCCTGCCTCCCATGCCACTTCCACGGACGCTGACCGTTGTTTCTCCACCTGCGATAACGCAGGCAGGCCTTTCGACCGGCCGTTTGTATTGATGTCTCTCCCTGGCGATTGCAGCAAACGACCTGGCCGCCTCCCGCGCTTCTCCCTGTATGCAGGAAGGCAATATGAGGGTATTGTATCCAAGCGCGGTTGCTTTTCGCTTTATGGCCTCTAATGCCGTGTGGTTGTTTCCGATGACTATATTATGAACCTTGGCAAATATTTTATCTGCCGGCTTTGGCGTCTCTTCAATCGAGCCATCAATGCCTTTCCGGATATGGCTGCTGATGGAGGCGGGTATCTTGTGAAGCAGGTCATATTCCGACAGTATCTTTTTGCAATCCAGGAAAGTAGCGGGATCGGGCGACGTCGGTCCGGAGGCAATAGCATCAAGGGTATCATTTACCACGTCTGACAATACCAATGACACGATTTCTGCCCTGCACATCCTGGCTAAGAGGCCGCCTTTTACCTGCGAAATGTGCTTTCGTATGGCATTGACCTCGTCAATGCGCGCGCCGCTATTGAGGAGCAACGCAGTTGCTTTCTGAATGTCTTCCAGAGACATACCATCGGACGGCAGTTCAAATAAGGCGGAACCGCCGCCGGATATCAGGCAAAACACAAGGTCGTTTTCCTCGGCGTCTTTTACCAGGCGCAGAATTTCCTGTGCGCCCTCTATGCTGGCGTTGTCAGGAATGGGATGTCCTGCCGTGTTGATCTTAACAATTTTGCATGGCGCAGCGTAGCCGCTTCGCACGTTTACGATACCTGCCCGTATCCTCCCCCGGAGCAATTCTTCGAGCGTTGCCGCCATAAAGCCGCTGACCTTGCCAAATCCGACGATATAGATATTTTTGTATCCGGAGAGATTAAAAACCTGGTCTCCGATCTTCAACAAATCATCTGCAAGGCGAAAATGCTTTCGGATGAGTGCGCCTGCATCTACGGCATGTAGACCAGCGGAAAACAGGTCTAATGCATCTTTCTTCAGGGATTTTATTGTACGCGCGTATTTGTTCATAAAAACTTAAATTTCTGTGTCCAGGTGCGATCTGCAGGCTTCAATGAACCCGCGATAAACCAATGGTTTTCTATAGTAGCCGGCGCATATTGTCAAGCTTAATCTTATTCCAGGCGCTGAGAAAAGCCTTGAAAGATATAGGGGTATGTGATACTATTTTCCGATATGATTTTCATGAGTAAGCCAATCGGACAGTAATTAATTTTGTTTATAAAGACCCGGAAGGGGGCTCGATTATGGGTATTGAATTCCAGGGAAACTTAATTAGCGCTGGAAAAACCTTTGGGATTGTGGTCAGCCGATTCAACAGTTTTATCACAAAACGTTTGTTGGATGGCGCTGTTGACGCGCTTACCAGGCACGGTGTGCAGGGTGAAGAGTTTGACATTTTCTGGACGCCGGGTTCCTTCGAAATACCGGTTACGGCCCTCAAGGCCGCACAGAGCGGAAAATACGACGCGATAATTTGTCTGGGCGCCGTTATCCGCGGAGAAACAGCCCATTTTGACTACGTTGCAGGGGAATCGGCCAAGGGTATCGCACAGGTCGGTTTATCTACGGGTATTCCAACCATTAATGGCGTGATTACCACAGAGACTTTAGAACAGGCCATAGACCGCGCGGGCGCAAAGACTGGAAACAAAGGGGCAGAGGCGGCCTTATCTGCCCTGGAGATGGTAAACCTTTTCGATCAAATACAAACCGGTGTGAAAACAAGCAAAAGGCGTTAGTCTATCGTTGATATCTTAACCCCTCTCCCATAGTGGTTGCATACTCCTAATATAGAAATACAACTATACCATTTATTTATTTTTTTCATCGCTCTTATAAAAACTGAATATTCCATGCGTAACAGAACGATTGCCCGTGAACTCGCCATAAAAGCCCTTTATCAACTCGACCTGTGCGGCGACGGTATTATCAATGACATTATCACCTTCTGCAAAAGTAACACGGAAAATCCTGATATTTATTCATTTGCCATGTCGCTTATTAACGGCTGCAGGGCGCATATTAAGGAAATTGATGAAAAAATATCGGGCGTTACAGAGCACTGGGAACTACGCCGCATGGCGGTTATTGATAAGAATATCCTCCGTTTAGGGGTGTACGAACTCCTGCACCGGGAGGACATCCCCCCCAAGGTCTCGATTAACGAGGCCATAGAACTTGCCAAAAAATACAGCACAAAAAATTCCGGAACGTTTGTAAACGGAATTTTAGACAAAATTTACACCCAGTATGGAAATGGAAAGTTACCGAAGCGTGCGAAATCCGCCGCTGTTCCCGCGGTTGTTCCGGAAATCGTCTATGGAAACTCCGATCTGCACGTGCATACAACCTATTCTGACGGCACGATGACGCCGGAGGCAGTTGTTGATGAGGCGATTCGGCTCGGTATTTCGACTATTTCCATTACGGACCACGACACCATTGATGGCGTTGTGGTCGCCTGTCAGTATGCGCAGGGGAAAAACATTAACATCATCCCGGGTATAGAACTTTCCGCATATCTCAACCCTTCAGAAATCCACATTCTCGGCTATTTTATTGATATTAACGACGAACCATTGCAAAAGATGTTAAAACAAGCCCGTGAAGACAGGCAAAAGCGTGTTCATGCAATCGTGGAAAAATTACGCGGTCTTGGCGTTAATATTGACCCACAGGAAATTTTCAAGCTGGCGGGCAAGGGTTCTCCGGGGCGTATGCACGTGGCGGAGGCGATATGGAAACACGGTTATTGCAAGGACATTATGGAACCGTTCTCAAAATATATCGGGGACAAAGGCCCCGCCTATATTCCGAAAAAAACGCTGACTCCGCAACAGGCGGTTGAACTAATCACAAATGCCGGGGGGGCGGCGGTGCTTGCCCATCCTGCGCTTACTGATAGAGACCACGTGATAGAAGACCTGGTAAGATACGGTTTGCAGGGAATTGAGGTGTATTATCCGTCATATACCCCGCAGGCCGTCAAAAAGTATCAGAATATGGCAAAGAAGTATAATCTGGCAGAAACCGGCGGTTCGGATTTTCACGGGGAAAGAAAAAAAGAGATTCAGATTGCAAAGGTGACCGTGCCGGGAGACCTTGTTCTCAAGCTTAAACAAAGGTGTCAGCCACGCTGAAGTACGCGATGTGCAGAATTTCAAAGCTGTGTTTGTCGCGCTCAACGGCGGGTTCAGGTTTGCAACCTGAACCCACAATCTTGTGTGGATAGCGGCGCTGTCGGCGATCAATGGCGAAATTGAAAAATTAAAATGCGGAGTTCAAGTTACAAACTTGATTGTATAAGAATTTTCGTTTTATTTAAGCGAGTTACAGGTTGGCATGAATTATTCCCCTCTTGGGAGGGGTAAGGGGTGGGTGCCTTTCTCCGTTTTCACGAAGTAACCGACTTACCCACCCCTTATATCCCCTCCCAAGAGGGGACTTTCTAATTTCAACCCGCATTATTGTGAAAAGCAAGAACAAGCATACATAATTTACAGAAAGACAAATATTCGATGGATCATAAAAATATACATAAATCAGCATCTGTTTCGAATGCAAAAGAATCCAAACCCGGCTTTTGGTCTCGCTTTTGGCGCCGACTCAAGAACTTCACCGCAGAGTCGCCAAAGGATGTTGTTGTAGAGAATGGCGTTGAAAGATTAGTTTCAAGATTGCCGAAACCATCCGTTAAACCTGAAACCCCCGTTATCAGAGAGGTAGTGCAAAGGCCGGTTTCAGTTCCGCAGGAACCCGTTGTCCCGGAAAAGATCGTAAAAGAGAAACCTATAGGAAAACCGGTATCTCAGGGCGCGCTCCTGGAAGAGGTTGTTAAAAAACCCGCCCCAGTTCCGAAAGAGGCTATTCCGAAGGAGAAACCGCCTGAGAAGCCCGTTCCACCTCCTGCGAAAGCCGTTGTTGTCGAGAAGCCGGCAGAGAAGCCATCTCCAGTTGCCAGAGAAGCTGTTCGCGAAGAAATTGCCAAAAAGCCTCCTGTTGCGCCAAAGGAGGCTGTTCCGAAAGAGAAACCGCCTGAGAAACCCGTTCCACCTCCTGCGAAAGCCGTCGTTGTCGAGAAGCCGGCAGAGAAGCCATCCCCAGTTGTCAGGGAAGCTGTCCGCGAAGAAATTGCCAAAAAGCCTCCAGTTGCGCCGAAGGAGGCTGTTCCGAAAGGGAAAGCGCCTGAGAAGCCTGTTCCACCCCCGGTCGAAGTCAGGGTTGCCGAAAAACCTGCTGCAAAACCCATAGAGAAACCCGCTCCGGTTCCGCCGCAAGTCGTTGTTACCGAAAAACCGGTGGAGAAACCGGTATCGGCTCCCCCGG
>Ga0209514_10009411_pt1 | contig 10762 bp, 10 predicted proteins | sample Subgrocontami58m_FD_187452 | JGI IMG/M metagenome (GOLD analysis project Ga0209514, IMG submission 187452) | Subsurface groundwater microbial communities from S. Glens Falls, New York, USA - GMW37 contaminated, 5.8 m (SPAdes) (version 3) | ecosystem: Environmental > Aquatic > Deep subsurface >...
GGGACTCTGGGCAGTGAAGCTGAAGAAATGAACTGGTAGCGAGGGAACTACTTTGATGCGAATCGCTTATCCCACCGCTAAGTTCCTGCTGTTGGGACTGCTCTTGGGGGCGGTGGCGTGCGGAGGTGCCGCGGCCCCAACTGCGACGCCCACTAAGCAAGTCGCGACTCCCACTCCTGCTATCTCGGCGACAGTGCCTACCTCCGTTCCTTCGGCGACTCTTGCCACGCCTACAGCCACTCGTCCTACACCGGCGGCCACGGGGTCAACGCCGGCGGGCGGCAAACCGCAACCGTCCGGCAAGCTCGTTGTGGCGGTCGCTAGCCTCCTCGATGAGGTGCTGGACGCACACAAGAGCGGCGGCGGGCTTACCCCGCCCATGTTTGACCACCTGTACGACAGCCTCTTTCTCCGGCAGGAAAACGGGAGGTGGGGCCCGCACTTCGCCACCTCCTGGCAGACCGCTTCCGATGGCCTGTCGTACACGTTCACCATCAGGACCAACGCCAAGTTCCACGATGGTACCCCTGTAACGGCGCAAGATGTAGCCGAGAGCATTAATCGCCACGTTTCCATCTACCCCCCCCCAGATATACGCAGGAGACTTGGGAAGGCTGAGGTACTCGCCCCCGACCAGGTCAAGCTAGCAGCGAAGCAGCTTGACCCCACGCCGCTCCCGCAGTTCTGGATAGAGCCAATCGACTATATCCGACGCCTCGGCGACATGGACGGCAAGGCCGGCACCTTTGCCAAGTCCCCCATCGGCTCAGGCCCATTTAAGTTCAAGGAGCAGCGCATTCAGGAAAGCCTTTCCTTCACGGCGTTCGAGGACCACTGGGGTGAGGGACCGTTTGTTAGGGATGTGCAGATCCGCATCGTCCCTGAGAACGTTGTGCGCGTGGCTGTCTTGAAGGCTGGCGAGGCGGCTATAGTGGACGGACTCGCGGGAGTTCTAGCTGAGGACGTTCAGAATACACGCGGACTGCGGACGGTTAAGAAACTGGGAGGTACTTCCTTCATCGCCTTCCGTGATCTTACCGATCCGAATGCCCCTCAGAACTCGCCTTTCCTGGACAAACGTGTGCGTCTGGCTTTGAACTACGCGATTGACAAAGAGGCCATCAAGAAGAGCATCTGGCGCGACCAGTTTTTGCCCAAGTACAGCATCTACCGACCCGGTTCGGTAGGCTGGCGCCAGGGAACAGACCCCTACCCCTATGACTTCCAGAAAGCTAAGCAGCTCTTGCAGGAGGCCGGATTCCCGAACGGCTTCAACACCACCATGTACATGACTTTTTCGGGCTCCACGCCACTGACGATAGAGACCACTGAGGCAGTCGCGAGCATGTGGCTGAAGCTAGGTGTCAAGGCACAATACAACCGGATGGAGTCGGGCACCTTCTTCGCCAGGGTCGCGGACCATAGCATCGGGCCTGTCTGGACGATGTCGTACGGTAGTGGCGGCGGCGACGATGGTGGGAGCGTTGCCACGGGCTTCTTCGGGAAGGATGGTTCCTTCATTTACTTTGACGCCTTCACTGAAGAGCTGAAGGTACGCCAAGCCATAACTGTCGATCCGCAAAAGCGGGAGGCGGTCCTCGATGAGCTGAACCGCTACATCCTGGACAACGCCTTCGTGGTCCCCCTCTTCGATGCCGCCACCTTTGTCGGTCTCTCCGACAAGGTTGTCGAGTACAGGCTGTCAGGCATTTCCCCCTACATCTCGGGGCTCTGGACAGTGAAGCTGCAGAAATGATTCCCCGGCAGCCCTGCAAGGTCTGGGGCTGGAGGGGATGACATGGAAAGCCTGAAAAACAGGGTCGCCATCATCGGCGGCGGCTGTACTCCCATGCGCGATTACTACGACAAGGACGCCGATGACTTCCTCGCGGACGCCTGCTTCGAGGCGTTGGCGGACGCCGGGCTGGACACCAGAGATATTCAGGCAGCATGGCTGGGCGGTGGCGTGCTGAGGTGCCACGGTCCCGACCCCAACGGCGACCAAAGCCCCTGCAGCTCCAACCTCGTTTGTATCAAGCCCCGCACCTGCCTCAGCCCCTTTTGCTAGCGGGGTGGTGCCACACCCATTTCCACCCCGACGGCAGTTGCGGCCGCGCTTGAATGATGTAGGAACAGTTGTGGGGGAGAGCCCAAGGGCAACCCTTTCAGGGGGCAGGCCCTAGGCAGCGAAACGGCGGCGAACGGGAAAGGCGGCGGCAGCAGGGGTAGACATGCCAGCACCACTTTCCGGTTTCAAGCTCCTAGACCTGAGCGATGGTATAGCCGGCTCCTACGCGGCGATGCTCCTGGGCGACATGGGTGCTGCCGTCGTCAAGGTAGAGCCGCCAGCGTCCGTCGGACACCGCCGCGCCCCCACGGGCCTCGTTTTCCAGCGCGGCAAGCGCAGCCTCGCCCTGGACTGGCGGACGCCAGAGGGGGCCTCGGTGGCGCGGCGCCTGGCGGAGGCCGTGGACGTGCTTATCGAAGATACCCGGCCAGGGACGATGGAAGGCCGTGGCCTGGGACACCAGGCGCTCTTACAAGCGAACCCGCGCCTGGTCTACTGCTCCCTGCCACCCTGGGGAGAGCGTGGCCCTCTGCGGGACGCCCTCGGCTCCGAGGCTCTGGTGGCCGCCTACTCGGGGCTCATGAATGGGCAGGCGCCCGCGCGCGACGGTCCTGGCCTGGAGGCGCTGCCCATGGTGAGCTATAGCACCGCGTTTCTGGCGGCCTTCGGGGTCAGCGCCGCTCTGTACGTGCGCGAGCAGCACACGGGCCGAGGCCAGCGGGTGCAGGTGCCACTGCTCAACGGCTCCCTGGCCTTGCAGTCGTCTGCCTCGGTCTGGATGCAGGGCATCGTCCGCCTCGGCCAGCGGGCGCGCACCCCTGGGGGAGCCATCCCAGTCTACCGGTTGTACCGCTGCGCCGACGATTGGATATTCCTGGGCTGCGGCAATCCTCAATTCTGGGGCAAGCTTTGCATCGCGCTGGACCGCCTCGACCTGATGGCCGACCCCCGCTTCGAGGGCGCCCCCTGGGGGATGAAGGTCGAGGACTTCCCGGCGCTCTCGGCGGAGCTGGAGCCCATGTTCCGGACCAAGACGGCGGCACAGTGGCTCCAGTTCCTGGAGGACAACGACATACCCTGCGCCCCGGTGCAGACGCGGGAGGAGTTCGCCCTGGACCCGCAAGTCCTGCACTCCCAGATGATGGTTACGCTCCAGGATTCCGACGCGGGGCCTACCCGCATGCTAGGGGTGCCGGTGAAACTGCAAGAGACTCCCGGGTCCGTGGGGGGCCCCGCGCCTCGTGTCGGCGAACATACCCAGCAAGTGCTGGCCGAGGCCGGTATAGCGTCGCAGGAGATTGCGAAGCTGCGCCGCGAGGGGGTCGCGGCTCAGGCCTAGGAGGTGCCCGTGTTCGCCCTGGAAGGAGTAAAGGTCCTCGACCTGTCCAGCTACGTCGCCGGCCCCTACGGCGGGACGGTCCTGGCGGACCTGGGGGCCGACGTTATTCGCGTGGAGAGCCTGGAGGGCGACACTTATCGTTACGGTCTCATCTACGGGGGATTCCTGGCCTGGAACCGCGGCAAGCGCTCCCTGTCGGTGGACCTGACCAGGCCGGAGGGCCAGGGGATTCTCCACCGGCTAGTCCCCGGGTCGGACATTCTAATGCAGAACTTCCGGCCCGCAGTGGCCCAGAAATTGGGTGTCGACTACGCCACGGTGCGCGCCCTGAACCCCCGGATCATCTACTACGCCGGCTCCGGCTACGGCCAGACTGGACCTTACAGCGCCAAGCCGGGGTTCGACCCTCTGCTCCAGGCGCGCAGTGGGATCATGCGCGCCGCGGGCGGCGAGGGCGAGCCTCGCGGCGCGGGCGGCGCGCCCGTCACCGACGTGCTCTGCGCCCTCAGCGCCGCCTGGGGCATGGCGCTGGGGCTGTTAGCCCGAGCGCGCACCGGCGAGGGGCAATTTCTGGAGGGATCATTGTTGAACGCCGCCGTGGCCGCCCAAGCCGGCGAGATGGTGTTCTACGCCGGCAAGCCGGCCCCGCGCGCCCGCCTGCCAGGCAACCTTGGCTACAGCGCTGGAGAGCGGCTTTACGAGACGGCAGCGGGCTGGCTCTACTTGGAATGCGCCGGGGACGAGCACTGGAGCGCCCTGCGGCAACTCACCGGCGCCCACATCGCTCCCCAGCGCCCAGCGGAAGGCTCGGACGGGGACCGGCTGGCCCAGGAGGCCCTGGCGGCGGCCTTGAAAGCGCGGCCCGCGACGGAGTGGTTCGCCATACTGCGCGAGGGCGGGGTGCCGTGCGCCCCGCTAAAGGAGCTGGACGACCTGTATACTGACGAGCACGCCGTGGCCAACGGCCTGTTTGCAGAGCACCAGCACCCGGTCTCGGGCCTCCTGAAGCAGCTGGGCATGATGGTACAGCTAGAGGAGACACCGGGCCACTTGTGGGGCCCAGCGCCCGAGCTGGGCCAGCATACAGATGCGATCCTGCGCGACCTGGGATATAGCGACAGCGAGGTATCCCAGCTGCGCGCGGGGCGCGTCATCCGCTGAGCCGCCGGAGAGCCGGGAGGCATATCACAACAGACCCGCCCTGGCACGCTTGCTTCAGCGGTCACCGTGGACGACCGACGACCCCACGTAGCCCCTTGCCTCTCCGGCGCCCTGCCTTCGGCGGTCAGTGGCGGGACTAGGGCCCGCCCGTCAGCCTTCCCTCGCGGTCGAAGCCCAGCTCGAAGGGCGCGCCCTCCAGCACCAGGCTGGGCCTGTCCCGTGCCTCCTTGGCCAGGGGCTCGCTGAGCCAGAGAGCGTCCAGGTGAGAGGTGTCGCGGGCGATGACGGCGCGCACGTGGGCGGAGTCGTAGGGCTTCAGGGCCAGGGCGATGGCCTCCCGGTCAGTGCGCAGGGCCAGGGGCAGCTTGGCGCCCCCCAAGAAGCCCGAGGTCACGGCGTTCACGGCGGTGGCATAGAAGTCGATCTTACCCTGGAGCCGTGCGGTGATAAGGTCGGCCATGCCGATGCCGACGGCATTGCCGTGGCTCTCCTCCGTCAGGTCCAAGGCCACGATGCGTCCGATCTCGCGGGTGGGGACCCCCCCGAGCCTCCGGTGCATGCCGATGACGTTGGGGTCCATGCCGGCCCCGGAGATGTTTTTCCCCATCTGGAGCACGACGAGCACGTCCAGGGGGTCGAAGGGCAGAGTAGGCATATAGGCGCGCGCCAGCCCCAGGAGCCGCCGGTCGGCCTCCTCCATCTGGGCGGGGAGGGCGGCCTCCAAGCGCGCCAGGTGGTCGAAGCTGTTCTCCACCAGGGCGAGGCCGAGCCGCACGGGCGCCCGCGCCAGGGCCAGGCGCGCCGCCGGCAGGAAGTTCTCCTGCAGCCCGCGCTGGTGGATGGAGTCGGCCCCGGCCTGCTTGCCCAGGCCTATGGCCAGCATCTTCAGGAGCCCGCTCCCCAGCTCCCCCACCAGGATGCTGTGGGGCTTCACGCGGTTCACCAGCACGATGCCATCGGCCTCGCGGGCATGGCGGTCGCAGTAGACCTTATAGCCCAACGCGGTGGTCCCGATCTCCACCGCCTCCATGGAGGAATGGATGGGACACCCCATGGCCGCCTCGGTGATGCCGTAGCTGGCCAGCACCTGGAGCTGGCCCTGGGCGGTGGCGCCCCCGTGGCTCCCCATGGCCGGCACGACAAAGGGGTTGACGCCCTGCCCCTTGAGCCAGTCCACGGTGGCGCGGATGACCTCGGCGATGCGGTGGATGCCGCGGCTGCCGGCGGTGACGGCGATGCGCTGGCCCGGTGCGAAGAGCGCCTGCGCCCCCACCCGTTGTAGCTCCTGGGCCAGCATGCCGGCCACATCCCCAGCGGCATCGTCGACGAACCGCTGCCGCGCCAGCAAGAAGCGGGGCAGCGGCGCATCTATGGGGACCGGCAGATGGGTCACGCCCTGGGTGGTCATGGCGTGGTAAGTATGGCTGACGGCCCGCGCCCCCGCAAGGCCGGTCAGTCATGGCCATGTGGGGATAGTCCCTGTCAAGACGTACCTGGTATTATCAACACGAAGAAAGGACATATCATGCCGCAACCCTTACCTCGGCCGGTCAACGTCCTGCTTGTAATGGAGCCCAACCCCAGGCGCAAAGAGCGCGTCCAGGCCATCGCCCCCGACCTCCTGAAGGTTACCGAGGTCTCCGCGACCGCATTGGCCAGCGACGGCGGCGGCCTGTGGCCTGGGGCCAGGGCGAGCTCCGCCCCGTCCGCAACTAGCCGAAGTGACAGGGACGCCCTCCTGCGCGAAGCCCACGTCATTCTGCTGGGGGTGCCCTACCCGAAACAGCTTTACACCCGGACCAAGAGTCTCCTCTGGGTCCACCATACCGCCGCCGGCGCCTCCAACCTCCGCGACTCGGACCTGTGGGGAGCGCCCGTGCCCGTCACCACCTCCCGCGGCGCCAACGCCGCGCTGCCCATCGCCGAGATGGCGGTGGCGGGGGCTTTTCTTTTCGCCAAGGGTTTGCACGCCGCCGCCAGGGGTTCGCTGGAGCGCCGCGATTACGCCGGCAACGTGTCCTTGGCGGGCAAGACCATGGGCATCGTCGGCCTGGGCGGTATCGGTGCCCACGTCGCCCGCTTGAGCAGGGGCGTCGGCATGCGCGTGATCGCGACGCGCCGCTCCGCCGCCCAGCAGCAGAGCAACGTCGACGGTGTGGACGTGCTCTTCCCGCCGCGCGAGCTCCCCGCCATGCTCGCCCAGTCTGACTACGTCGCGGTGTGCGCCATGCTCACCGGCGAGACGGAGCGCCTGCTGGACCAGGGAGCCTTCGCCGCCATGAAGGACGGCGCCGTGTTGATCAACATCGCCCGGGGCGAGATCATCGACGAGCCCGCCATGATCGCTGCCCTGCGCTCCGGCAAGCTCCGGGGCGCCTATCTGGACGTCTACGTGGGCGAGACCAGCGGCCCGCCCGACCCCGCGCTGCGCGCTTTTCCCAACGTCGTTATCACGCCCCACATCTCTGGCCGCGCCGACAACCCTGGCGCCGTCGGCTTCGACCTGTTCCTGGAAAATCTGCGCCGCTTCCTCGCCGGCGAGCCCCTGAAAAACGTCGTCGACTGGCAGCGCGGGTATTAGGTGAGGATGCGGCCAAGAGGTACAAGCCCATTGTCCACCTAGCCCTATACTTATCAAAGGTGGGTGTGAACCCACTGTCTATTTATGAATAGCGAAATCATGCCCGGCCCCGAACTAGTAACTAACCCGCACAGTTACCAAGAGATGCTGGAGGGCCGTTAGAAGCCATGACACGCGCCGATGAGCGAGAGTTTGAGGTCTGGCGGAAGATAAACCGGCAGATGCTCAATGGAACCTTCTCCGGCAAGCTATCGCAGACGCCAAAGAAAGAAGTGGAGCAGTACTTCAAGGCATTGGTACAAATCTGGAAGCAGCAGTCGCCTGAAAGACAGCTGTATGCTCATTCCACGGTGGTGAATGCGATAGCAAACTATTTCGACGTGCTGGCCTGGAACTACAATTTCGAAGTTCCCCTCGCAGACCTGGACTTTAGCCACCGTTTTGATCTGATGGCAAGGAGGGGGGCAAAGGTGGTCATTGTAGAAGTCAAGCCAGAAATCTCCACAAGAGACTTGGGCCAGGTTCTCGGCTACGTTTTCGCTGTAAAGCGCCATTTCCAGAGGGGGCGGGTGTTCCTAGGAACGGACATACGGAATCTTAACGTCGTTCTCGGTGGGGGAGAAATCACCGACATTCTCGTGGATAATGCCCGGAGCCACGGCCTTGGAGTGATATTGGCTGACAAGGAGCAGGCTTGGCTCATACCGGCGGAGTTTATGCTCGCCTAGTTACCTCGCCCAACGGAAGATGGCCGGAAGCCCACCTGGACAATAGTCCACTAGAAAGCAGGCCCGGGCGTAGGGGCGCTCCCGAGCTACGCTACCAGCGGTCTACTCATCGCTTTTGGCGCGGGCGCTCAGGGCACGGGCCCGCTCGTAGTCCCGGTCGCTGGAGGTATGGTCGCTGCATCCGACCGACCTCAGTCGGTGGGTATGAAGATGCAGTGGCGGACGCGGCCACCGACGGCCTTCGATAAGTGCCCCTTGCCCGTGGTGTCCTCGACCAGTATCACTTCACCGGCGGGGATGACGCGGCTCTCGCCGTCGCTGGCCGTGATCTGCACCCCGGCGTCGAGGTTGATGATGTACTGGCGGCGGGGCGCCGGGTGCCAGTCGAGGTCGTAGGTTGGCGGCACCTGGCGGAAGATGATCCCCGTGGCGGCCAGACGCTCGGAGAGCTTGCCGCTGCGCGTCTCCTCCTTCCACGTGACCTCGATGTCGCGGAAGTGTGACTCGCCCTTCGCGTCGCTGTAGAGGTTGTGTATGCGCATGGAGGCTCCTTCGCGCGGGATGTTTCGATTATAGCCTTGCTGGGATGACGCTGGGGTTCAGTATCCGGACGGGTCTACCCTGCAAGTAGGCCGCGATATCCTCGACGGTCTCCTGGTAGAAGACGCGGTACCCTTCTATCGTCACGTAGCCCAGGTGCGGGGTCAGGACTGCATTGCTCAAGCGGCAGAAAGGGTGCCCTGGCGGCAACGGCTCTTCGTCGAACACATCCAGGCCCGCTCCCGCAATCGTCCCGGCCTGTAGGGCCTGCACCAGGGCCTTTTCGTCGACGATGGGGCCGCGCGAGGTGTTGACCAGATAGGCCGTGGGCTTCATGCGTGCTAGCTCCGGGGCGCCCACGATGTCGCGGGTGCGCTCGCTGAGCACCAGATGGATGGTCACGATATCGGACCGTCCGAACAGCTCCGCCTTCGAGACCAGCGCAGCGCCATGCTCGGCCGCCTTCTCCGGTGTAAGGTTCTGACTCCAGGCGATGACCGACATGCCGAAGGCTTGGCCGATGCGCGCGACTTGAGACCCCAGGCGGCCCAGCCCCAGCACCCCCAGGACCTTCCCCTGGAGGCCGGCCCCGATCGTGGTCTGCCAGCGGCCCCGCCGCAGGGCTGCGTCTTCCTGGGTGATGTTGCGCGCCAGCGATAGGATCAGGCCCCAGGTCAGCTCCGCGGTGGGATACCCCAACCCGCCCGTGCCGCACACCATGATGCCAAGTTGCGTGGCTGCGTCCACATCGATAGCGGCATTCCGCATGCCGGTGGTGGTAAGCAGTCGGAGGGCAGGCAAGCGCTCCAAGAGCCGGCGGCCAATAGGCGTCCGCTCTCGCATCGTGCAGATTATCTGAAAATCCCGCAAGCGTCGCGCCGTTTCATCAACGTCGTCCACATGGTCCCTGAACACCTGAACCTCGCTATCTGCTGGCAGCGAGGCCCAATTAGCCGACTTCAGGGCGATGTCCTGGTAGTCGTCCAGGACTGCTATCTTGACCACGAGACACCCCCATTTTATAGAAGTCCGCCCTGAAGGGGAGGGTGGCGGTCCGGACCGCGCCGCAAGAGAAAGGAGGCCTGGCGCTCAAGCGCCCAGGCCCCCTTTGTTGCAGGCTTACGCGGGGCTCAGTTACGCGGCAGGCCCAATCCCCGCTGGGCGATGATGTTGCGATTGATTTCGGAAGTCCCGGCCTCGATGGTGTTGGCCATGGACCGCAGAAAGCCATAGTAGTAGCGGCCATTCATGGGGGCGCGTTTGCTACCCTTGGGCAGTTGACCATACATGCCGAGGATCTTCTGGGCGGTAACCTGGAAGCGCTGGTTGATCTCGGAGCCCATGACCTTGCCGATCGATGCCTCTTTGTTGGGCAACAGGCCCTTGCTACGCATCCAGGGCACCCGGTAGGAGAGCCAGTGACACACCTCTATCTCGATTGCCCGTTGCGCAAGCTCGTTGCGGATGACGGGGTTATCCGATAGGGGCTTGCCGTCCGCCTTGGTCCGCTTGCAATACTGCACTAGCTCCGCCAGCGACTTCCGCATGCCAATCGACCGCCCCGTGCCTGACCGCTCGAAGTCCAGTGCTACCGCCAACGCATACCACCCACGATTGAGCTCGCCCACAAGGTTGGCTTTGGGTATGCGGACATTCTCCATGAAGACCTCGTTGAATTCGTGCGTCCCCGCCAAGTTGATGAGGGGCTTTACGGTAACCCCCGGGCTTTTCATGTCCATGATGAACAGGCTGATGCCCTTGTGCTTGGGCGCATCGGGGTCAGTCCGCGCCGCCAGCCAGCCGTAATCCGCCCGGTGCGCGCCCGAGTTCCAGACTTTTTGCCCATTGACTACGAAGAAATCGCCATCTTGTACGGCGCGGGTCCGCAGACTGGCTAAGTCCGAGCCCGCTTCCGGCTCGCTGTAAAGGGTGCAGAAGCCAACCTCGCGGCTCAGGATCTTAGGGATCCAGTTCTTCTTTTGCTCCTCGGTGCCGTAGAGCATTATCGCAGGGCCCACCCAGGAGACAGCCATACTCGCCGGCGTGTCTCCCGGCACGCCAAAGTGGGCCGATTCCTCGGAATAGACTAGTTGCTCCATGTGGGAGGCGCCGTAGCCTCCGTACTCCTTCGGCCAGTGGAGGGCGAGCCATCCCTTCTTGGCCAGCTTCTTGGAGAACTCCTTGCCCCGCGCGAAGGCGGCGTCGGAATCCAGTTCGTCGTCTGCGTCGCCGGGGTCCTTCTTGGGTAAGGCGGCCTTGAAGAAATCGTCTACCTCACGCCGGAAAGCCTCTTCTTTGGTGCTAAAGCGAAAGTCCATGGCTTTTCTCCAGTGGTCATTCTTGTT
>Ga0209514_10009414_pt1 | contig 10759 bp, 13 predicted proteins | sample Subgrocontami58m_FD_187452 | JGI IMG/M metagenome (GOLD analysis project Ga0209514, IMG submission 187452) | Subsurface groundwater microbial communities from S. Glens Falls, New York, USA - GMW37 contaminated, 5.8 m (SPAdes) (version 3) | ecosystem: Environmental > Aquatic > Deep subsurface >...
TATTGGAAAAGATCGCAAAAAAGAAGAACGCGTGGCTCGATAAGCTCTTTTGTCTGATAAGCGCGCTTGAGTTTCCGGATTTTGTAACGATATAAGCTACAATACAGTCGGAATCGTGACCATGATCGTTTTCGATCTCATCTGCAAAGATCAACACCGGTTCGAGGGTTGGTTTGCCTCTGGGGAGGATTTCATCTCGCAGAAAGGCCAAGGGCTGCTTGAATGTCCTGTATGCGGTGGCGCGCACGTGGAGAAACTGCCGGCGGCAAAGATCAGGAAGCAATCCGAGCCTGCCGTTGCCGCACAAACCAGTGCCGCGCAGCCGGACAAAACCGAAAAGTTTGATGTTTCCCGGATCATCGACTACGTCCTTGCGCACAGCGAGGATGTCGGCAAGAGGTTCGCGGAAGAGGCGCGCAAGATTCATTATCAGGAAACGCCTCAGCGCAGTATACGAGGCATAGCCAGCCGTACCGAAGCGGAGGATCTGCGCGATGAAGGGATCCCCGTGTTTTCGCTGCCGGTTCCACCGCAAGACCGGTGGAATTAGGGAAATTATGCGCATATGTGTAGTACGGACGCAAGCGCCATAAAAAAAAGGCCTCCAATCGGAAGCCAAGTCTTTGATTGTCCTAATTTCTTTTCTCAGGACATTGTAACAATTAACCTTATGTAAAGTTCCCGTTTTCCCCCGCAGCTATTTAGCGCCTTCCGCCGAACGAGGCTTTGCCGTCACCCGAGACTTCAATAAAAGCTCAATTTGCTTGTAATACGACGGAGCAAGTTGAAAGGTCGTTGCCTGGAACCCTCGACGCACGAAGTTGCTGTTAGCGAGCAACTGGTCTTTCTTCATTTCCTTTGCAGTCAGCGCAGGATCAAACCTTTTCTTCCGCGCAAGCTCCGTGTACGCCAACTGTTTTCCATACCCATACCCTAAGCACGGTGAATTCCTAGCCGAAGCTCGGCTAACCGGCGCTTTTGTAACCACATACTCCGCAAAAATTCCCTGCCTCGCTGCGCTATGCGAACGCGGACAGTAGAAAAGCACCGCGTCCCCCACCTGAGCGTTTTGAGGCAAACACCACCAGCTCTCATCAGGAGAGTTCTTTATTAACTCTGCAGTCGTCGTAATTCCGAGCCAATAATTCAATTCCGCCTCCCTGCGTCCTACTTTGCCACATAGGTTAAGAAGTCGATTGCACTCTTTTTATCGTTGAATTCTGCGTCGATCTTGTCCCCATTGGTGTATCGAACAATTAATTCATACTTTCTAAACACCCCATCCTTCATCAATTCTTCACTGTAGTTTTTGACAAACGCTATCGCCTCAGGTGCAGACCCAAACGCCATTTCACCGCCGTGAAGCGGTATCGCAATGATCTTTTCTATCCGCCTGTCCAGCACCTTCTGCAGGCCCTCGAAAAATTTCTTAAGCAGTCCTTGGTTACTCTTTACGAGATTTGCTCTTAACTTGGCCTTTGTCCCCGCATTAAGATTCTCAATTTCCTTAATCGTCTTCGCAAACTCCGCGTCCGGCGTATCCTCGTCGAACTCGGCATCAATTCCCACGGAACCGAAACCTTCCACAATGCTCTGATAGGGGAAAAGGACAACCTCAAACCCGGAGGACCGAATTTGCGTCAATGAACCGTCCGTGAATACCCCGGCCAAGACGACGCCCAAAAATGGTTTGTCCCAGGAATACTTCTCAGCTATGGGAAGAATAGCCCCTTGGATTTCTTGCGCCTTGTTTCTTGAGTGCTTCGTGTACCGCCGCCATGCTGCCTCTATGAAAGCCAGAGGACGCCCAAGCTTATCCTTTGTCCCACCTTGCTCAATGACAAAATCGAGATCGTGACCATTACCGTATTTGTCTTCCCATGTGACTTTTCGGCCTTCACGTGCACGGCCTCTCTCACCTTTCTTATCTAAATACAGCCCCCGGTCATCGCAGAATTTTTGAAGCTCTGGTCCCAGGATAGACTCCAACAGATCGCCGACAAGTTGACCAAATTTATGTGACGGAGAGAGCGCCATTATTGTTTCAACCTTTTACCCATAGTCGTCCTTCGTGCAACGGCACGCGATGCTTGCGATTTTTCCATTTCATGTTCCGATCCCGCAGTTTTTCAAAGGAGAAGGACTTGAAGCCCGCTGCTAGAGCAAGCTCCCCTAGCCACTGATCGACAGGCACATACACGCCATAGGGCGCCGAGTCACCAACCACAAAACAAACGTCCGCACCTTCCTTGCAAAGTCGCCTGAGGCTTGTCCAAACATCCCCTAGGTCTGCAAAATACGCCGCCACCATAGTATGGTACGTTTTCTTCCCGCCTTTTTCTAAGCGCACGGTCGCCAGCTTTTCGCACACATCCCGAAGCGCGGGAAGTATCGGCGCTATTGACCTTTGAGCGAATAGCTCATCCAAAGTGAGTTTGTCTGCAGCAGAATGTTGCGAACAAGATCGAACTATGAAACGTCTTACCGCTTGATGTAAATCACCCCAACTTTCAATTTCTCGCCAAAACGTCATTTCGAGCCGGGTAGCGTCCGCGTAATCGTAGTTATTCGGGTAGGGCGGCGATGTTATGACCAAATCGAATTTCTGGCCCAAGTCAAGTTCCGGTGATCGAGCGTCCGTAAGCAGAACTTTCGCACCTGGCTTGTAACCTGCGCTTTGCACATTGCGCATATCTTCTGCCATCCTCGCAACCACGTCCCGAAAAGCCAAAAATGGATCAATAGTTCCGGCTTTTCTCTTATTCGGCAAGATATATTGCCATTGAGCGGTGCCCACATAACTACATGGCCGTAGGATTGCAGTAATTGCCAACCATACAAGCTCCCAGGAAGGATCATTCGGCGTGAAGCTACGAAGATACTCAGTTCGAAGTGCATCGAGTTTCGTTAAAGCTTCAGGCGTATAGCAAGCCAAAAGCAATTTTGGGGGCACAGCACTTTCGGGCTGTTCCTTTGCAATCGGCGCTCGCTTCAATACCAATTCTGCGCATCGCAAGAATTCGTCCGGGTCATGGTGCCAAAGCAGTTTCGCCCGCGCGATTCGATACACAAACGGGTGACTTTCAAAACCTGTAGAGCTAACGCCTACACTATCTGCCGCGACCAACGTCGTCGCTGAGCCTGCGAACGGGTCAAGCACATGCACCGGCTCACGCTGAATTCGTTCGGTTATCTGCTGCGCTACCCATTGCGCGGAAAAGCCCGCAGAGTAACGAAACCAACGGTGAACCGGCAGCCGCATGTTGTCCACGAAGGAGCCTGAACGTGCTTTATGCCGACCTACTGTCTTACCCTTGGCGTGTTCCACCACTGGCAATTCAAACATTTCGTTTTGCAGAGTTAGATGCATATAGCCGCTCAGGTATAGGAAATGGAATTGTAGCCTAGGTCACTCAAGCGCCGGATTCATTTTCAAGCGGACGGCTCCCGCCCTAATTAGGCCTCTCCAAACCTAGCTCTTGCAGTCCCCGCAGCAGCGCAGACAGCAAAGGAACTCGGTCAGCACTTCCCGCCGATCTATCCCACTAGCCAGCAGGGATTCCGTATATTCAAGGATAGGGGAGGCACGATCCACACCGCCCCAATGACAGGACCGTGTCTGCCGAAAATGCCACGCCAACGCCCGCAGCTTTTCCCGGTGTAGCTCCTGCAGATGCAGTCCCGGCGCACCGTCCGCCACAACCGGACGCTTTAACTTGGTAATGTTACTCATACCGGACAGAGCTCACGGCCCCACCAGCAGAACTTTTGCCCGAAGAATTCACACACTCCAAATTCTATAAGTTCATTCCAGGCATTCCGAACCTCTAGCCAGTACCATTGCCCGCACAATCGCCCGAATCGTTCCCCGTACACATCCCTTATTCGCCCATAGTACAAATAGCGATCCGTACAGGCTTTAATGGACGATAGAAGCGCCTTGCGACACTTCCCGAACGAGAACCCTAGCCGCGACTGCGAGAGCCGCACCAGCGCATCCTGGCCCCCGCAATACTGAGTAACGATGTACCGGGACAGACGCCGCCGCGAACTCTCACCATTGCTCACCCGCGCGACCCACACCGACCACGCGCCGTGAATCGCTTCCCACTGATCCTTTAGCCAGGCATACGGGACATAGAATTGACCCTTCGACGCTTCCAGCGCCCACAGCATATGCAGCACGCCGTTACCCTCTGCGGTTTCGATGCACACATACTCAAATGGCTGATAGCCCCATTTCCGAGAAATGCGCTTCCGCAATTCTGCAAAATCCAGCCGCAGCTTTTTATGCGCCCGTTCCCGTTCGATTTCGCCCACCGGAACCCCGGAAGTCAGAGTAACCCACAGCACTTCGTAGCCGTGACTTTGCCAATAACGCAGCCGGTCAAGACAGGTTCGGCGAACCCGCTTTTGCTGGCGTGACCATGTCCCGCCGACCAACGACGCCCCCGACGTAGCATTTATGTCCTTAATATCAAGACAAGGAAGCACGCCCGCCGCTGCGCGGCTGGGCGTGCCCCCGAAGGCAGATATTTGGAGCATGAACGACCCCCCTAAACCCGACAATCGGCAAGTAATTGCCGGTACTCCGAACGACGGCGGCACGGACACATGAGCCGAGCCAGAATTTAGACGACCATTGCGTCTATAGGAAAAGACATCGAAGAACGATTAAACGCCCCGAGACTGTCAAGCCGTTTCCAATGCTTGATTCGTTCACGCTCAGGGAGCCGTTGCAGCACCACCGCTAGGCGATGCTTAGGTTTTGGCTTAGGTTTGACGAGGGGAGGGAACCAACGCGCCAGAAGCGGCACTTTTGGCACGATATACCTCCCGACCAAGTGCCACGGAGAAAGATACGAAAAAAGACCGTGCGCGTAGCGAGACGAGAAAACTTGTTCCGTATCGTACGCCTTGAATAAATCCGTACCGCGATAAAACCAGCGATCCACGATCAAGGCATTAGAAAGGACCACCGAGCCCGCCGCGTAAGCAACAACGCCCAAATGCACACGCCCTATGCGCCCATCCCAGGCCCCGAGCGTGAGAACGCGCCCGATGATCCCGAAGAACGGCACGCGCACTTTATCCAGCCGCTTGCAAGTAACGAGATATTCCAGCAGCGCATCCCGCACCTGCTTATCCAGCATGGATTGATTTTGGACGATGAAAATAACGTCCCACCGTTTTTTACGCGAGTGAATCAAGAAATCAATCAAGCCCTGCCGCCCCTTGTCGCCCCAATCGCGTGAATTGAGCCAGCTTCCCAACTCGTCAAGCACCAGGAGGCCATAACGCGATTCGTCCACGCTGTCACACCCGAGCCCGATTGCCTCCAAATCCGCAGCCGTGGGTTTATCCGGCACGCGCACCGCATCCACTTTGCGCACCTTTGGCCCGAGCATGTGCTCTAGGTTTAGATCGAGATTCGTTGCCACGCGCCGCCCTTCCTGCAGGTACTTTCTAATGCGCGACACCGCAAGCAGCGTCTTTCCGTTCCCAAGTTTTCCGGTTATGACGTAGATCGACACGCCAACGCCCTCAGGTTATGTACGCGATCAGCTTTAAGTTTTCGACGTTCCAGGCATAGATAGCCGCCGCAATATCTGCAGCGACAATCGCAGACACGCAAGCGGGCAGGGTAGAGGGCATGAAGTACCAGAAGCCGAATATCACCATGTCCGGCATAGGAGCCACCGCCAGGACGATATTTATAGCCGCCGTGATAACCGCCATGAGCCCTACAGTCAGCGTGCCGAACACCGCGACAGCCGCCACACCGAGCGCCGTTTTTTTCGTCATCCAGGTAGCGAAGAAGCCCGCCAGCGAGCCGAACAGCCCCGCGAATAGCCCAGGAATAGCGCCCATGCTTTACCCCTTCCGAATTAGAGCGTTGATGCCGATGCCGAACAGCACAAACCCTGTCACGATCGACACGAACCAATTAAGCACGGCTTGAATATCCGCCCGCTTTTCGCACATCGGAACGACCAACGTCCCGCGCCCGCCAGGAATAGCGAAGGAAGGATTTGAGCAGCCCGCCGTGGGCCAGGTAATCGAGAGCCCTAGCCCTAATTCTGTTCGCTGCGTTGATGTGCCTAGCTGCGTTTCCCGCGCCGCTGCAGCCGTGTTCAATGCGCTTTGCTGCGCAGTTAAATCCTTCTGCCCTTGAGTCACCCCCGAAGGATCAAGCCAATTCTTGATTGCCGTAACCAGCCCTTCAAGCGTCCCGAGATTCACGCCCGAACCCGTACCCGATCCCGAACCTGACCCCGAGCCCGCAGCTTGAGCAGCTTTCAACCCCGCAGCCAAGCCGCCCGAATACGCAGCATTAAGAGCCGCCGCCAGGTCAAAGCCGGGGTTTACCGTCCCGTTCCCGCTAGGAGAGCCAGAAGCACCACCGCCGCCACCAGTATTAGGAGTTCCACTTATCGCACCTCCATAAGTACCTGTACCGGTAGCAGCTGCCAGGTCACCGCTTACCGTCCACGCACCGCTAGGCGTGAGCGTTGCCGTAGCGACAGGAACCCCGGCATTTGTATAGGTGATCGTGGTCAAGTTTGTTGCACTGTTATAGGTCACCGTCATAGGCTGACCATTTGGCCCCGTAGCAGTTACCGCAGCACCCGACACCGGCGCACCTGGCGCAGTAGAGGGAGCAGTACCCGCAGCCGCACCCGATACCGTACCGCCGCCGAAATTGCCCGCGGAAATTGCCGCAGTACCAACAGCCGCACCTGGCACGGCATTAAGCGCAGCCGGATCCATCGGCAATAGACTTGGAATTGTGCTGCCGATGGAATAGACCGCGTTATTTTCGGAGTACGCCGACGCCATCAACCAACTGCCGTTATCCTGCATGATGAAAATATCGTAAGTCCCACCTGGCCCCGTTGTTCCCGTTGTTGTGTAGACAGGCATCGTGCCTAGCCCCGCCGCCTGTTTCGCCGCCGTGTACGGCGCCCATGTACCCGCACAGGACGACTCCGAACCGCCGCCGGATAGACAGGCACTATTCGCCGCCTTCGCCGCCGTGTATTGAGTTTGCACAGATGCAATTGCAGCTTCCTCCGCAGCAATTCCCCCCGCGACCGCCGCCGCAGTTTGAGCCTGCGCAAGACTTTTCCCCGATGTCAAATACGCATCAAGAGCAGCCTCCGCAGCTACGCCGGCCGCTTGCTGCGCACTTGAGCCCATGCCAGAAGCCATCGCCGCAGCAACAGCAGCCGCATTAGCCTCGAGTTTTTGCGCAGCCGTAGCGCCAGTCCCGCTACATGCGCCGCCATCAACGGGCCAGCTTGCCGCCTGACCTGGCCCCGCCATCGCGTAGACCGTGAAACCATCCGACCAGCAGGAGCACCCCGATTGATACGAAGCGCAGTAAGCCGCATTAGAGGAAACCCACGACGTGCAATTGTCGTAACCGCTACCGCACGCCCACGACGCCACCGGAACCAGAGCAGAGAGCAACCAGAGGAACGCAAACAGCAGCCGCTTTTTCATTTGCCCCACCCCTAGAAACATAAATCGGCAAGTATTCTTTTTCGCCCGAATCACCACTGGCACGGACTGCGATCAGAGCCGCTCCGATAAGCAGACCGCTTGCCTTTAGCAAAAAGAGGGGAGAGGACAAGAGCCTCCCCCCTTGTCACCTGGCCGAAGCCTAGCGACCGGCAGAACGTGAAATGACTTTTTTCACGATGCCGAACAGCACCAGGCCGCCCACGATCACCAGGAACAACGTCCAGCCGTAGCCGACAATCGTCCCGAAATCGGTTGCTGCCGTGGTAAACACGGTTTCGACGCCAGCCGGAACTGCAGCCATTGCCGGAACCGCGACCAGCCCGACCGCGCTAGCCCCCACCGCTTTGAGCAATTTGCCCATGACACACCCCCACAAAAACGGCCTGTTTCTCAACAGTCCACAACCGACGCATGAAACCGCACGCGCCCACGGTAAAACCCCTCACGACCCCATCCCCGCAGCCGCCTCAAGCACACGCCGCACCGCCCGAAACATCACGCCCGAAACGTAGCCCGTACCAAACGCCGCCAGATACAGACCCGCAATCACAGTGAAATCCGCCGCAGTCATTACCGTTGCTGGCCCACAGCCAGCCCGCCGACATACACCAACACCAGGAGCCCAATCATTACCGCCGCCATCAAGTCAGATAGCTTGAGCCCCAACACCCCCACAGGATCACTTTCCGACGCCGTAGCAGCTGCACAGGTCAGCCAATCCGACGAAAGCACATCCGATCCGGTACACCAGGCCATTTTTAGCCAGATTGAGCCGTTTGCCTGGGCGCACGTTTGCAGGTTTTGACGCAGATTCACATGGCCCGCAGATGATGTGCAGACCACATAAGGATTTCCGGTTTGAGTATTCAGAAGCGCCAGCGCATCGCTGTAGGTGTCCCGATCCCCGACGACCGCGCCCGCCCGTGCCACTTCCCACAACTGCGCCGACGCAGCCGCAAGGACGCAGCCAGACGCACAGAACAAGACCACGCCGACGAAAAGCGCCCGATTACGCACCAGGAGCCCCCCAATACCGCCGCGCCTCACACACCCCGCAGGGAGCCACGCCACCGGCACAGGAACGGGAAGGCCGCTCAAGCACCAATTCAGCCGCCTCCCTCTGCAGCGCCAACTCGACTAGACGCCGATAAAGGTCTATTTCGTCCATGGACGAAAACGCCACAGAGGGAGCAGCGCCCACGATTACGCCGCTTTCGGCGGAACCGGCCCCATTGGCCGAGCGGTCAGGGGAACAAGAGCCTTGACACGCGCCACCAGCTTTTTATCGAAGGATACGGCCCACTCCATGACCAGGGCATAGAAGCCGGGAGGACACGCCGCGTGATCTTTGGGCAACGGGAACGAGCAGATTTCTTCCAGCTGGCCATCCGTATGCAGGACGCCGGTAACCAGCTCCATTTCACCCGCTTTGCGGTTTTTCTTTTCGTCCTCTTTCCAGGAAACAGGGCGTTGATTGATTACCTGGAATTTCTGATTATTATTAGACACGGCATTTTCCCCTCAAGGATGCTGGCCACATGGCCAGTGAGGGTAATTATGCGCATATGTGTATTATGTTAAATAATAGCTGATTAGAAACGGAGAGTAATAGGCACTGCTATCTGATCCCGCTGGGCACCGGTTTTACCGCTTCCCTACCGCTGTAAAACATAATAAACACATCTATAATCAAATAACTAAGCTTATAAACCAGAATTTAAGATAACGTTAATTCGCAACATATTGAATTAATATGTTTTTTATTTAATACACACATCGCCAATAAGGAGAATTCATCAATGACATCAACTGGTTGGCAGGCTTGGTGATTGCATGTTTCCGACTACCTCAACTGCCCTTTTATAGTTCTAGGACGCGTATTATAAGTAACTGGGACACTAAGAGCGCCGCTCCGGCAGGGTGACCGAGAGGCTCGTCTTGACTTCGATGAAATGGGGTCCGCCTTCCGCGAGGCCTCTTCCGACCGCGTCCGCCACATCTTCCGTACGCTCAATGCGCTGCGCCTGCATGCCGAAGGCGCGAGCGATCTGCTCGAAGTCCGGATTGAACAGACCGGTGCCGAGGCTGCGACCAGGGTAATGCAGTTCCTGCTGGATGCGAATAGAAGCGTAGCTCGCGTTGTTCGCCAGGATGAACAGGATCGGAAGCTTGCGCTCGACTGCCGCGATCATCTCGTTGCCGGTCATCATGAATCCGCCATCGCCCACCATGCAGATCACCTGCCGTCCGGGAAAACGCAACTGCGAAGCGATCGCGGCAGGCGTGCCGTAGCCCATGGTGCCCGATAGAGGGGACATGAGCCGTTGCGGCGGCACGACGCCGAAATGCCGGTAGACCGGGGCGGCGAACGTTCCTGCGTCCAGACACACGATTGCGTCCGCGTTCGCCTGCTCGCGCACGCACTTGACCACCTGCGCGAAATCGATGCCGTCTTCGGCGCTGCGCCGGGGCCAGGCGGCGAAGGTTGCGCGGATATCCCGCAGCCGCCCCGCCCACGCCGCCCGCGCTGGCGCAATTTCCGGTTTGGCGTCTGGCGTCAGCGCGCGCGCGAGTTCGACCGGATCGCACACCAGACCGAAATCCGGCGCGAAGTGCAAGCCGACGATATGATCGTCGGCGTAGGCATGCACGAACGTCTGTGCCGGCCGAGGCCGGTCTGGAAAACCGTACCCCTGGCTGGTGATGTCGCCAAAGCGGGTGCCGAGCGCGAGTATCAGGTCGCTTTGGCCGAAGGCGTCGATCTGGTTTTTCGGATTTGCCAGCCCGAGTTCGCCGGCATAGAGCGGGTGCAGATTGGAGAACAGGTCGTGGCGCCGGAACGACAGCGCGACCGGGATATGCCACGCCTCAGCCAGGGCGAGGAGCGCCTCGCGTCCTCCCGTCTTTTCGAAGCTTCCTCCGGCGACGATCAAGGGGCGCTCGGACGCCTCCAATCGGCGCAGCAATTCGCGCAGTGTTGCATCGCCGGGTTTAGTGCTTGCATGCTCGCGCGCACTCCATCGCGGCTGCGCCACATGCTGCTGCTGCAGGTCCTCCGGAACCACCAGCACCACCGGCCCCGGCGCGCCCGAGGTGGCAACGCGGATCGCCTTGAAGGCGGCCTCGGCCAGTTGACCCGGGTCGGTCGCCTCGAACACCCATTTTGCGATCGTGCCGTACATGCGCTGATAGTCGATCTCCTGGAACGCCTCGCGGCGCAGATCCGCTCGCG
>Ga0209514_10009416_pt1 | contig 10759 bp, 10 predicted proteins | sample Subgrocontami58m_FD_187452 | JGI IMG/M metagenome (GOLD analysis project Ga0209514, IMG submission 187452) | Subsurface groundwater microbial communities from S. Glens Falls, New York, USA - GMW37 contaminated, 5.8 m (SPAdes) (version 3) | ecosystem: Environmental > Aquatic > Deep subsurface >...
TCCTGTTGAATACGAATTGTTTTTTGAGCCTGACTTGGAAAAGTTTAGCTTCAAGGGAAAAGCGAGGATTTCTGTTAATGCTTTAAAGCTTACAAAGGAGATAATCTTGAACGCTGTTGAACTGAAAATAAATAGTTTTTTTGTTATGCAGGATAAAGAAAGTTTTAGAACTAAGATAAAAATGGATAAGAAAATGGAAAGAATTATTTTATCTTTAGATAAAGAGATAAAAGGAAATTTTCTTGTTGAACTTGAATTTGAAGGTGTTTTGAATGATAGCTTAGCTGGATTTTATAGAAGCAAATATTATGTTGGAAATGAAGAGAGATATTTAGCAACTACTCAATTTGAAGCGCCTTATGCTAGAAAAGCATTTCCGTGTTTTGACCAGCCTGATAAAAAAGCGAGTTTTTCAATTAGCTTGAAAATACCTAAAAATCTGCAAGCTATATCAAACATGCCTATTGCTTCTGGAATTATTGAAGGAGATAAAAAAATTGTTAAGTTTGAGAAAAGCCCTTTGATGTCTAGTTATTTGGTTTATATGGGTGTTGGTGAATTTGAATTTATTGAGGCTAATCATGAAAAAATTAAGGTAAGAATTGTAACTACTCCTGGAAAAATTAAACAAGGAGAATTAGCGCTTGAGCTGACAAAGAAGTTTTTGAAATATTTTGAAGATTATTCTGGCATAAAATATCCATTGCCTAAATTGGACATGATTGCACTTCCTGATTTTGCAGCAGGAGCTATGGAAAATTGGGGAGCTATTACTTTCAGGGAAATAGCTCTTTTGTATGATTCTGAAAAAAGTTCTATAAGAGCTAAGAAAAGAGTTGCTGAAGTTATTGCCCATGAATTATGGCATCAATGGAGCGGGAATTTAGTTACGATGAAATGGTGGAATGATTTGTGGCTCAATGAAAGTTTTGCCACTTACATGGCCTATAAGGCTGTTGATTATTATTTCCCTGAATGGAAGATGTGGGAAGATTTTCTTGTGGAATTTACTGGCTGGGCTTTTTCATCTGATTCTTTGAAGAGCACACATCCTATCGCTGCCAGTGTTAAAAGTGCTAATCAAATAGAAGAGATTTTTGATGGAATAAGCTATGGCAAAGGAGGAAGTGTTTTAAGAATGATTGAGCATTATTTAGGAGAAGAGAGTTTTCAAAAAGGAGTTTCTAATTATTTAAAGAAATATCAATATAATAATGCTGTTGCTTCTTGCTTGTGGGATTCTTTATCTGAAATAGGGGGCGAGAAAATTAAAGAGATTATTGAAGATTGGATTCAGAAGCCAGGGTATCCATTTATAAATGTGAAAGAGGATTCTAAGATAGTTTTATCTCAACAAAAATTTCACGGCAAGGGCAGTATTTGGAAGATTCCTTTGACTTTTCAAAATAAGGAAGAAGTTACGAAACAAGTCTTTGATAGTAAGAAGATTGAACTGCAAGTTTCTGGCAAGATTATATTTAATCGTAATCAGCAGGGATTTTATCGCGTAAATTATCCTGGATTGAATTATCTTACACAACTTCTTTCTCATAATACTTTAACTTCTTTGGAACGATGGGGATTGCAGAATGATCTTTTCAATCTTTCTTTTTACGGATATGAAGATATTCGAAAATATTTTGACTTTGCCCGCTTTTATAGTAATGAAGAAAGCCCTTTTGTTCTTGGCGATATTTATGCTAATCTTTACAAGCTTTTCTTTCTTTTTTCTGGAGAAAAATGGTGGGAAGAGATTTGGCCTCGCTTTAGAGAACATCTTAAAGAGCCCTTTAAGAAAAGCTTTGATAGGCTTGGATGGGTTCCTAGGAAAAGAGAGCCACAGGATGATAGCATATTGAGGGCAGTTGCATTGAATTACCTTGTTTTTTCTGAAGACAAAGAAGTTGTGAGAGAAGGATTGAAAAAATTTGAAGAGCTCTTAAAAGACACTGCTGCTGTGAGTGCTGATTTGAAGGGTGCAATATATTCTGTGGCGGCTCAGCAAGGGAAATACGATGCATTAATCTCGCTTTATGAAACAACAACGAGCGTTGAGGATAAAGTTAAATTGCTTGCAAGCTTGTTTAAATTTAAAGATGAAGAATTACTTAAAAAAACGCTTGAGCTTTCTTTATCAGATAAAGTACGCATTCAAGATTTAAGGACTGTTTTTAGTGTTGTTGCGTCTAACCCTGCTTTTAGAGGAATATTTTTGAGTTGGGTGAAAAAGAATTGGCATAGACTGAAGGAACTTAAGAAAACGCATTTTGTTTTTATGGGGTTGCTTGAAGCTATGATAACTTTATACATTGGGAAAGAAAAAGAAAAAGAGCTAAAAGAATTTTTCAGGAAGAATGAGGTTGGCTATAAAAAGACTTTAGCTAATTCTTTTGAAGTCATGGGGATTAATACAAAATTCTTTGAGAAAAATAAAGAACGCGTGAAACACTATTTTTCTTAGAAAATTATATTAATTCGTTACAGTATCAATTTTTATGAAACATGTTTATCTAGGAATTAAAAAGATATTAGTTAGTTTGCCTTCTTTTTACCAAGAGGCTATTAAGGATAAGGAATTTAGGAAGAAGTGGGAACAAGAGAGGGAGAGAAGATTATTGAAAAGCAATAAATGCGAATACTGCGGAGAGGAATTTAACAATGAAATATTTTCTGTTTTGCATCATAGGAAAATGCCTGAAATGGAAAGAGAGGCTTTGCTGAAAAGGTCTGAAATAGGAATAAAATTAATATGCGGGGAAATAAGCGGAGAGCAGGCTGCTGCTGAATACATGCAAATTATTAATGAATTAATGAGATATTACAAGTCTCTTTCTGACACTGACTTGATATGCTTGAATTGCCATGCAGGAGAGCATCCTTTTGCTGCTAGAAGAGGGAGAAGGCAGAGAGGATTGTAAATGGGCCCAAGAGGAATTGAACCCCTGTCTCAAGGTTTCCTCTTCATTTCCGAGGCCTTGCATTCTATCCGCTGAACTATGGACCCAAAACAATTAAATATTCGGGCTTTTTAACCTTAGTGATATAGAGAACTGTATACACGGTCTCTAATAAATAACTGCATTATATATGCGCAGTTATCCACAAAAGAGGAAAATGGCTAAGATATTACATGCAATTGCAGCTTTGATAGGAACAATTATAGGCGCAGGTATTTTTGGAATTCCTTATGTTGTTATGAAGTCTGGGTTTTTAGTTGGGATTATACATATTGTTGTTATTGGAATTTTGATGGCTATAACTATGCTTTATCTTGGCGAGATTGCTTTAAGGACGAAGAAGACTTATCATCTTACTGGATATGCTGACAAATACCTTGGAAGGAAAGGAAAAGTACTGATGCTTATTGCTTTGGCATTTGGAATATACGCTGCTGTGCTTGCTTACTTGATAGGAGTAGGGGAGTCTTTTAGTTTTTTGCTTTTTAGCACAAAAGATTATTCACTTTATTTAGGAATTGGATTTTGGGTTTTGATGTCTCTCTTGAGCCTTTTTGGATTAAAGGCTTTGGAAGAAGGAGAATTTCTTGGAGTTTCTGCCTTGCTTATATTGATAGTTGCAATAAGCGTGTTTTTCTTCAACAAGATTGATGTTAATAATTTACTCTTAGCTAGTTCTGGAAGCTTTATAGATTATTTAGCTCCTTTCGGAGTAATTTTATTTGCGTTTTTAGGCTATACAACAATACCTGAAGTTGAAACTATATTGGGAAAAGAAAAGAAAGGAATGAAAAAGGCTATTATTTTGGCTATTTTAATATCTGGAATAGTTTATTTGATTTTTACAACTATTGTTATAGGGTTTAAAGGCTCTGGCACTCCTGAAATAGCGACACTTGCTTTGGGAAAGCCTTTCATACTTTTAGGCATATTGACAATGTCAACCTCATATTTAGCCTTGTCAATAGCTTTGATAGACATGTTTAAATTTGATTTTAACCAGTCAAAAGCAAGAGGATGGTTTTTCACAATATCTGTTCCTATAATATTCTTTATATTATTGGAATTAGTTAATTATGCTAATTTTACTAAAGTATTGGGCATAGGCGGAGTGCTGTCTGGCGGATTGGCAGCTGTTCTTATTCTTTTGATGGCTCACAAGGCGAAATATTTGGGAGATAAAAAGCCAGAATATTCCATGCCTGTTTCTAAATTATTGACTGGAATATTGATTTTATTATTTGTTATTGGGACGATTGCAGAGATTGTTAATAGTATTTAGGATTATTTTATTTTTCTTAATTCTTTTGATGTTAACTTGAACTTCTTTCTATCTTCATAAATTTTTTTCTTAATTTTTTCCCATTCGTCTGCTTCATTAGCCCAAATTCCAAAGAAATCCATTAAATTTCTTTTTTTCTTTTTCTCACTAATTAATTCCATAATCGTTTCTGAAAAAGATTTATCTCTTTTTAGAGATTTTAATTTTTCATATGCTTCGTTTGATAGAGATATTAATTTAGCTATGTAAGTATATATTTATGAGCATATACAAATCTTTCTATTTCAACATTTCTTCGAGAGATTTACGCGCTAGGGAGAAGTCTGCACGGCGATTTGTTTTTTTCATAATTTCGCCCATTAAGAAGTTTAGGGCGTTTTTTTCGCCTGCTTTGTATTGCTCTGCTACTTTTTTATTTTCAGCTATAACTTGCTTTGCTATTTTTTTAAGCTCTGCAATGTCTGATATTTTATTTTCAGTTGAACTTGGAGAGAAACTTTTTGGATAGAATTTATTCAAAATTTGCTTTGCTTGCAAAATGCTTATTTTTTGTGCTTTTACTAAAGTTAAGAGCTCTATGAAATGCTCTGGCTTTATTTCTGCATTGTTTAAAGAAGAATTATTATAATTTAGAACTCTTAATAGCTCTACTGTCACCCACGGAAGAGTGAACTTAGGGTCTGCTCCTTTTTCTATTAAAGATTCAAAGAATTCTGCTATGTCTAAATGCTTTGTCAGGACTTCTGCATCTTTCTTGCTTATACTGAATTTTTTTATCATTTTTTCTAATTTTTTTTCTGGAGATTCTGGAAGTGTTTTTTCTAGAATGGAGATTATTTTTTCATCTAAAATAACGGGGGGCAAATCAGGGTCAATGATAAACCTATAATCTTCTTCTTGCTCTTTGCCCCTCATTCTTATTGTATTTTCTTTTAGAGGGTCAAATCTTCTTGTTTCTCTTACACTGCCTTCTTTTGACTGCCTGCTTATTTCGTATTCAATTGCTTTTTTGATATTTTCAAGGGAATTGATGTTTTTTATCTCTACTCTTTGAGTTTTTCCTGGAATGTTGACATTCACATCTACTTTAATTCCTGCGTTTTTATCAACTGCTTTTAGATAAGACAAGTTGTGGAGAAGGATTTTAAGCCAATCTATTACTTGCTCTGATGAAGTGAAGTCAGGAGCTGTAATTATTTCTACTAAAGGAAGGCCTGACCTGTTATAATCAATGCATCCTGATTTTGGATCCCATGAAGCAGGGTCTTCTTCCAGATGCATGCTCCAGATTCCTACTCCTGAAAATTCACCGTTAATGCCTAGCGGCTCTGCTCTTGCTCCTGAAATTGTGTTTTGATAACCTTTAGGAAGGTCTGGCCAGTCATAATGCTTTCTTTGCCAGTGCATTTTTTTATTTATTTTGCAATTTAACATCAAGCCTATTCTTATTGCTTGCTTCAATGCTTCTTCATTTGGAAGCATTGGCTTTGCGCCTGGCTGGCCTGTGCATGTTGGGCAAATGTAAATGTTTGGCTTTGTTCCTTTTTCTCTGGAAGCTTTGCAAGAACAGAAGAGTTTTTCTTTTGTTATTATATAAACATGGATTTCCAGGCCTATCATGCTTTTTATTGCTTGTTGCATGTTTATTTACATGAATTTTAGGTTAAAAAGATTGCCTATGATTGTATTAAACAATTTCTTCTAAATTTCCGTTTAAAATTTTTGGATTGAAAGCACAAATTTCGTCTTTTAAAATGCTTTCTGGAATATTATTCAAAAGATAAATTTTTCTTTGGCTTTCCCATGCTTGATACATTTCAAGAAAAGTAGCTCCTCCAATATAGTTTTTAAGGCTATTTTTATCATAATTTAGAACTAAGATAGCATCATTTTTAATCACTTTTTCTTTTTGTGCCTTAATCATATCACTTTTCCAATTTTTATGCTCTTCTTGGCTATTTCTTTTTATTCTTTCTTCTAGAAAAGGATCTTCATAACTATTTGGAAGAGTTATTTTGTGCCCTAATCTTTCTAATTCTTCTTTTATTGGAGAGATTTTATTATAGAAGAATTTGCTGCAGCAAATATAAATTTTCATAGTTTGGAGAGATAAATAATCTTTATAATTATTTGTTCATTAAAGAATATAAATCATTATTAATCATGAAACTATAAAGAATTATGGTTAGGGAATCGAATGTATATACATTGTTAGCTATACTAATAGCTATTGGATTGGCAATATTCTCTCCCAATATACCTAAAATAAGTTCTACCATAGGATTAATTAATGGATTGCTAATATTTTTTCTTCTTATTCTTTTGGTTATGCTTTTAGATGTTTATTTAAATGAGAGAAGAAAAAGGATAATATTAGAGTTAAAATCTGAAAAATTTATGAAGAATATCGAAGATATAAATAAAGAGATTTCCTTTATAAAAGAAAGATTTAAAATAATAGAAGACCTTTCTGAAACAAAGGCCATAATTAAACTAATGGAAAAAAATATTTTTAGAAAATGAGCCATACAAGCGATACAACTGAAATGTTAATTAATATAATTAAAGCAGCAGTAATAATAATAGTTGGCTTTGTATTAATAAAGGCTCTTTTGCAAGCAGCTGGATAATTAAATTTTAGCAAATGTTTCAGCTACTAAAATTGGAAAGAGAATTGTGGCATCACCGAAGACTTTCACGCTTTCTGCATTTGGGAGAATTTTTCCCCAGGAAATAGCTTCTTCTGGGAGGGCGCCGGCATCAGAGCCATCGTATTCTTGCGCCGTGTTGATATAAACAGCATAATCTGCTCCGTTTCTTAACATGTTCGCATTTAAAATAGAATGCTTTACTAAACCTGCTCCGAGGATGATGACGCCAGAGCTTTTTAATCCTAAAGTTGTATTGTTAAATCTTTTTGTATCTTCTACAAGGTCTATTTTGAATTCTGGATTGTTTAAAGAGAAGAAGTAAATATTGTCTCCTAGCGCGCCATCTGTTAGAGCTGGACAATAAATTCTTATTTTATTTTTCCATGCCCAATAACATATGCTTTCTTCATTGCTTATTTTTTCGCCTAATTTCCATATTAAGTCAGATGGGGAGAGCATATTATTGCTTAGTTCTTTTAGTATTGGCTGGATGAATTCCTCAAATTTTACATATCTTGAATTTGGAACTAGTATGTTTCCTATTCTATTTATCCCTTTTTTTCTTAATTCTGCGCCACTTGCACGAAAATCGCCCAGGATGAAATTGCCAAGACATTTTATTATGTCTTCTTCTATTGCGCCTGCAGTGGTGACAATGACGTTTATCTTTTTATGCTGGACTAAATAGCGAATTATTTCTCTCAAGCCAGAGCTGACCATGTTTGAAGTGCATCCTAAAAAAATGAATGCTTTTTCTTTAATCATTTTATTGGTTATTTCAATTGCTTTTGAAAGATGAGATGCTTGAAAGCCTGTTGAAGCAAATGAACTTATAAGTTCTTCATAATTCACGCCTTTGTTAAAGTCATAGCCTTTTATTTTTATTCCTTCTATTTCCTCGCTTTTCCTGAATACATTTTCTTTCATTATTTTTTTAGCGTCCATAAATAAATTGGAAATGGAAGCTATTTAAATGTTAGGATTAATTGAGCGTGTGTGCTAGCTCATGACATATGTCTTGGTCTTATACAGGATTAATTGAGCGTGTAAGATAAAGGCTATACTAATTAGATTATTAAGGATATTTTTTCTTCAATTTTATCTTTTGCCTTTTCTAAAGCTGAAATTGATTTTACTAAATATCTTGGATTTTCTTTTACGAATTCATACATTCTTTGGATTGTTTCTTGTTTTTTATCTTCTGGAATTTGTCTATAATTAAATAGTTCTCTTAAAATCCATGCCATTTTTTTTCTTTTTAATTGAACTGTTGTTCCTAGCAGGAAAGCATTATTGTAATCGATTTTCATTGAAGTTAGATACTGAACATTTGCATTTATAGTTTCTGGAGGGATTCCTAAAAGTTGTGCTTGTGAAGTCAAAAGGTTTTTACCTGAATTTCTGTCTTCATAATACTGTCTTAATAATCCGATATGGGCTTTATAATTTCTCCCTATAGTTTCAGGATCTCTTCCTAACAAATCCGCTCTCGAAGCTATCTTCTCATCTTTTAATCCTAACTTAGACAATGCCTTATAATTTCTCCCTATAGTTTCAGGATCTCTTCCTAGCAAATGAGCTTGTGAAGCTATCTTCTCATCTTTTAATCCTAACTTAGACAATGCCTTATAATTTCTCTCAATAGTTTCAGGAGCCATTCCTAGCAATTCTGCTCTAGAAGCTATCTTCTCATCTTTTAATCCTAACTTAGACAATGCCTTATAATTTCTCTCTATAGTTTCAGGATCTCTTCCTAGCAATTCTGCTCTAGAAGCTATCTTATCATCTTTCAATCCCAGAGCTGATAATCTCTTGTAATTCTTTTCAATAGTTTCAGGAGCCATTCCTAGCAAATGAGCTTGTGAAGCTATCTTATCATCTTTCAATCCCAGAGCTGATAATCTCTTGTAATTCTTTTCAATAGTTTCAGGAGCCATTCCTAGCAATTCTGCTCTAGAAGCTATCTTATCATCTGTGAGACCTATTCTTTTTAGGATTTTATAGATTCCTTTAATGTTTTCTTCATTTGTATTGCTTTTTTCTATCCATGTTCTTGAGAAATCTGAGATTTCATGACTCTTAAGAAGGGCTTCTAATGTTTTCGTTTTGTTATTTTCCATTTTGTTTCTTGGCTTTTACTTCTATGCAAGGAAGAGGGCTATTTATAAATGTTGGTATTTTATTAACTATTAAATAGTAACTTATTATATTTTTATAGATTTATTTAAACTTTTAATTGCCGCCAAATGTTCTTTGTCTTTTGCTGTAATCAGCTACTGCACTGCGCAACTCTCTTGCTCCAAAATCTGGAAAATACAAGTCGCTGAAATAAAATTCAGAGTATGTTGCTTGATAGGGCATGAAGCCACTTATGCGCTTCTCGCCTGCTGTTCTGATGATTAAATCAGGGTCGGGAATGCCATGACTATCTAAGAATTTAGATAATGCTTCTTCATCTATATTTTTCTGTTTTGCACTTATTATTTTATTAATTGCCCTTATAATTTCATCTCGCCCGCCATAGTCCAGGCAAAGCTGGACATTAAATTTGTCATATTTTTTTGTAATTTCTTCTAATCTATTTAAGGCTGAAAGAAGATTTTTAGGCAGCCTATCTTTTCTTCCTATATGCCTGAATCTTATTTCATTTTTTTCTTCATCTTTAGTAAATTTGCTAACTCCGGACAGGATTAAATCAAATATAGCTTTTTTTTCTTTTTCATTTCTTTTCCAGTTTTCAGTTGAAAAACCCCAGATAGTCATATATTTTATGCCAAGTTTCTGCCCTTCTTTAAATAATTCTTCAAGACTTTCATAAGCACCTGCTTTGTAATGGCCAAAGCTATTTTCTAGGCCTTTTGTTTTAGCCCATCTTCTATTTCCATCTGGAATTATAGCTATGTGAATAGGAACTCTTTTTTTAGTGCTTATAAGAGATTTACTTAGGTTAATTAGACTTTTTGCTTTATCTAGAAAATAATTATTTTTTCTAATTATTCTAAAGTCAGGGTATTCTTTATTAACTTCTAGCCAAGTATAGCTTAGGCCATCTATTCTTGAAAAGCCAGGGCTTTGCTGGAGCCATGCAAGGAAGTCTTTTAATTCAGCTTCTTCTCCTTGGGCTATAATAGATACATTGCCGTCTTCTTTATTCATTACAAGGCCTTTTAGATTTAATTTATTGGCGCAGGACTTTATAGTAGAGCGAAAATTAACTCCTTGCACTCTTCCTTTAGCTTCAATTCTAATTTCTTTCATTTTTTATTTCCTCTATTAATAATTCTTTAAATTTATCAATATCTGATGTTTTTATTCTTGCGCCTACTGCGTCTTCATGGCCGCCGCCAGATGCATTTTCTAGCTTAGAGATAATGTTTTCTAGGATTTTTTTAACATTCTTTCCTCTTAAGGAAAGATTAGAAACACCTTCTTTCTTATAAATTACAGCTATATACTTTTTTGGATAGAGATAAGATAATTCATTGGAAATATCTGAACTAATACTTAAATCTCCTGAATATGAAAAGAAAATTAAATTATCTGAAATTGAGCTTTTTGCTCTTTCTAGCAGAGAAGAATATTTTTTCTTTATTTCAGAATATTTTTTTCTGAACGAATGATTGGCAGTTAATTCTTGAAATACTTCTGCAGGAGAATTGCAGGATATTAAGAAATTCTGTAAATTTATTATATTTGTTGTGCTGTCTTTCAAGCCGAAATTAAATGCTTGAGCTATTTTTCCTATTTCGGTATTGTAATATGCTTCAAAAGGCTCTTTTACATTGCCCCAAAATTCAGGATATTTTTCTGCGAATTTTGATGCGAATTCTGGAAGATAGTGGTCTGCGATGCAACCTATTACAGCCAGC
>Ga0209514_10009417_pt1 | contig 10757 bp, 14 predicted proteins | sample Subgrocontami58m_FD_187452 | JGI IMG/M metagenome (GOLD analysis project Ga0209514, IMG submission 187452) | Subsurface groundwater microbial communities from S. Glens Falls, New York, USA - GMW37 contaminated, 5.8 m (SPAdes) (version 3) | ecosystem: Environmental > Aquatic > Deep subsurface >...
CAGCAGCGCAAGCGGCAGGTAGAAATAAGGCGTGTAGGGAACCGCCACGCGCAGCACCGCCGGCAGGATGATGGGCGCGTGGCCGAATACCATCGAGAACACGAATCCCAGTAGCACCGCGTGCAGCGCCGCGTCATAGGACGCGCCGCCATAATCGAGCCCGCCGGAAACAAGAATCGAGAGTCCGGACAGCGCGAGCCAGACGTATCCCGTGAGCAGGCACACGGCGATGAAGCGCGGCAGTCCCCTGCCCTTCACCGTACGCCGCGCCACGTCCTGGCGCATCAGCCACAGGGAAAGCAAGAGCAGCCCTGCCCCCAGCAGCAGCGTCCCCGCTGTCCACGCGAACGCCGATAAAGCCATCCCGGCCAGCAGAACGAGGATAGCCGCGACGAACACGCGCCGCGCGACCGCAGAGGGCGGCAGGACGCGCGACAGCTCCAGGCGCTCGCCGGCGATGGTGAGCACCAGAAACCCAATCCAGAACGGAACGGCAAGGTAAATGGGTCGCCCCGCCAGCCAAAGCAGATTGCCGAGCACCCAGCAGGCGGCTCCGGACGCGAGCGTCAGCGTGAACAACTCGCGCTGGCGGCGGTAAAACACGAGCGAGGCGGCCAGCAGCACGGCACTGCCCATCGCGACGAGGATGGGAGCGATTGCGAACGGCGCGCCGAGGATGCCCGCCGCCGCGCCCAGACCGGTGAGCAGCGGCCCGAAATAGCCCCAGCGCCGCGACAGCGCCACGGCGCGCTCGAGGCTGATCACGGTGCCGAAGAAACCGCAGGCCATGAGCGGCCCGTGGAGCGCGGCCAGTTCCGCGACCGGGGCCGCGAACCACCAGCCCAGTCGCGCCAGACCCGCCGCCAACCCCACAAACAGCGATGCAAATGCGAGCACCAGCAAGGGCACTCGCCATGCGACCGGAACGTCGGCGCTCATTCGCTCCCCGATTGGTCATTGAAAGCAATCGGCGTCTGTTCATGCCGAAGCATCAGCGCGGCCAGCCGAAGGTTTGCCTTGCGCTCTCCGACATCCTGTCGGGCGTCCACGGGGGTTCCCACACCAGCACGACTTCGACGGCCAGGTCCTGCGGCAACGCGGCAGCGACGGCCTTGCGCGCGTTGTCGGTGATGAGCTCGCCCATCGGGCAGGCGGGCGTGGTCATGGTCAGTTCGACGCGCACGCGTTCCGGCGTGATGTCGATGCGGTAAACCAGTCCGAGATCGACGATATTCATTCCGACCTCGGGGTCGTCCACCGAACGAAGCGCTTCGCGTACCCTCTCCTCGCTTGGCAATGCGGCTAGTGGTTCCATGTCGGATCCTTAAAGCGGTATGCGATATGCGGCTTTACTATAATACACATTTCAGGCATAATCAATATTTAATATACATCTTTTAATTTGGTCCAAGCTCCGGCCATGCGCCTCACCACCTTTTCCGATTACAGCCTGCGGGTGCTGATCTACCTTGGCGTGAACGACCAGCAGATAGCGACGGTCGGGCAGATCGCCGAGGCCTACGGCATCTCGGCCAACCATCTGATGAAAGTGGTGCACTACCTGGCGCAGGGTGGATACATCGAGACCGCGCGCGGCAAAGGCGGGGGCATGCGCCTGGGGCTTGCGCCGGACAAGATCAATCTCGGCGAACTGGTGCGCGGCACCGAGGACAACGGCAAACTGGTCGAATGCTTCGACCGGAACGCCTCCGACTGCCGCATCGAATCTGCCTGCGTGCTTCGCGGCGTGCTCGGCCAGGCGCTCGACGCCTTCTTCCGTTCGCTCGACGCCTACACGCTTGCCGATCTGATCGCGCCCAAGCCCAGGCTCGCGAAAATGCTGGTGTTCACCGAAAAGCACTAGGGCCTGGCCGAGTCATGCCACACCAAGTCGTTGAGTTCACCACCGACAAACGCTTCGTTCGCCGCGCGCGCGAACTGAAGACCATGGCAGCGATGGCGCGCTTGTACTGCCGCGGACACGGCCACCAGGGCCGTTCTCCGCTTTGCCCCGAGTGCGCCGCGCTGCTCGAGTACGCAACCCGCCGCCTCGAGCGCTGCGTGTTCGGCGACTCGAAGCCGACCTGCACCAACTGCCTCGTCCATTGCTACAGTACGGACATGCGCGAGCAGGTCAGGATAGTCATGAAATGGGCCGGTCCGCGCATGGCATGGCGCCACCCCATCCTAAGCTTCTACCACGTGCTCGATGGGCACCGGCCGGCGCTCATGCTGCCCGCCAAGCCGCCGCAGCGCCTCGAGTAATCAATCGCGTCGGGTGAGCCCTCAGAGGCGTTCACACCAGGGGGTGTGGGGAGAACCGGTTAAAAACCGGTCCTTTGTTCGCTTTTTGCCACCCAACGTCCGGCTTCAGGCGCGCGCCGCATTTGGCGCGTCGGCCTGCAAGCCTTTGTTCAAGCCGTTGTTCAAGCCGTTGTTAGACCGTCACCCGCACGTTGTCGTGCAGGTATTCCGGAGCAAAATCCGCTCCGTTTGGCCACACCAACGTGTGGAACTCTGGATGAATCATGAACGCCTGAAAAAACGTGGGATTCCGGAGCGGTTCGAACACTGGACCTTTCAGCGCAGCGGCCAGATCAATCTCGCCGGCGAGACCGTCGCGAAACCTGAGCCACAGCACGTGTCCACTGACGTACCGCGCTTCGAGAATGTGGTAATCCATGGTTCTACTCCAATGGTGTGATGCGGTTGAGCGGCTTGCCCTGCCGCGCCAGTTCCCAGTCGTCCAACAATTCTTGCCTATGAAGCGCGGACCACTCAAGCACATGTCGCAGCGCTCGCGCAGGGAAATTGCCATGCACGGTCCCGGTTTCCACTTCAACCGAAATCTCGTGCTCCCCGTAGACCGCGTGGAAGTGCGCCACACCATGCTCATTGTAGAACATGCCGATTACGATGCCGAGAAATCGCGACAGTTCGGGCATAGTTTTCTCAACGTCGTGTTCTGCGGCGGGCCGGCGCGATGATTAGCCGAGGCACGACGCTTCCGGCCCGTCCGCGGAGCACCTAGAGCTGGGTGTCACGGCGTCAGAGGGTCGGCCCCATTTGACGGCTTGCGTGCCACACGGATAGGACGACAAGGTCGTTGCCTTTCACTCGGTAGTAGATGAAGTACCGGATTCGACCAAGGTGTAGCCTGCGAACGCCTGAGAGCCGCGTGTTCGCTACCTTGACACCTACGCCAGGTTGCCGCAGCAGCAGAGTAAATGCAGTCTTGAGGTCTTCTCGCACCGCGAGCGGCGCGGAGGGTCTGTTCTCGATCCACCAGTTCTCCGCGCGTTCGATTTCCGATGCAGCGCGACTCGTAATGCGCAGAAGTAACGCCACGCTCAACGAAGTCGATCAAGGCGCGCGAAAAGCTCCTCAGCAGAGATCGTTTCGCCGCGATCGGCTTCAGCGATCGCTTCCAGGAGTTCTGCCTCATCTTCTGGAGACAAATGAACCTCCTGCTCGGACTCTTGGGTCAGGACGGTGACCGTCTCACCTTCAGCCAGATCAAGGCCTTCGACGATAACTTTGCCGCCCACTACGGTACCAGTGGCTATTTGCATGCGCGAATAATACTCCGTTCCGGGAAAGTCCGTTGTAGTGACACCCAACGTGTTGTTCTGCGGCGGGCCATGACGGCGTATCCCTTGGCACAGCGCTGGCGGCCCGTCCGCAGCAACAAAGGGTTGGGCGTCAGCGGTGGCACCGATGTTGGAAGAGGGTGACAGGTGGGAAAACGAAGTAGGGGTGAAGCGCTCAGTAGTTCGAGCGTTCGATTGGTACTTCCTTTACTCCGAACCAATCAGCGACTTTTCAGACGCGCCATCAGCCGGTCGTGATTCACCCGGTCGAAGAAGGCTTGCAAGTCCATATCCACCACCCAACCGTAGCCTGCCCGGATATTCGCTTGCACTTCGCGTATGGCCTGATGGGCCGAACGCTGCGGGCGAAATCCGTAGCTGTGGCGGTGAAAGTGCGGTTCCCATTGCACCGATACCATCTGCGCAACGGCTTGCTGAATGAAGCGGTCCAACACCGTGGGAATCCTCAATGGCCGGGTCTTCCCATCCGGCTTGGGAATTTCCACACGCTTGACCGGTCGCGGGCGATAAACTCCTGCTTCCAGTTGCGCACGGATTTCCGGCCAGTGGCGTCGGCGGTCGTCCGGCAGTTCATCGACCGTCATGCCGTCGATGCCCGGCGCACACGTTGCGATCAGCGGCGCGCCGCCGCACGGCCTTTGAGAAGCGGGCCGGCTCGCGGCGCGTCCGCTGGACTGCAAAGTTAGCACCCATACGCGACGCTCACTTGACTTGAACCGGTTGCGGCACGGAACTCTTTGGAAATTTCTCGACGTCCGAAGGCACGGTTACCCACGGATGAGCAGACCGTGTCCACACATGTCGGTCGACCTTGATCCAAGAACGGTCGTCAAACGTCCCGCCCGCTATGCCACGTAGGCCTGGAAACACCTCCGCGGTCATCGACACTGTAGTGCCGCAATTTGGGCAGAACTCGGTCCGGAGGAGGCGGTTGCTTTCGTCTGAGCGATGCTCATATGACTTCAGCGTCCCGGTGATTTCCACATCATCTTGCTTGAAATAGGGCGTGAAACCGAAAGCGCTTCCCGTCCGGCGTTGGCAAAACGTGCAGTGACATATGATGGTACGCATCGGAGCGCCACTTACTCTGTAGCGGACCGCGCCGCACAGACAGCCACCTTCATGGACGTCGGTCATATCGAGTTCCTCCTTGGCGTGTTCATGGGTGCTAACAACACCCGCGCTCAGCCGCCGCCGAAGGCGGTCGGCTGCGGCGCGTTGTTAGGCACCCCGTGGTGCCCACTCTAGTTCTGGGGCATGTCACCCGAAGAGCTCCGCCTGGCGTTGCACAGCGGACTTCAGCTCGGGCCAGCGCGCGATAAACGGTGTTGCCGAAATGCGGCCCAACTCACTCGGCTCGATCTTGTTGAGCCCGCCGCCGTAGACTCGTCCCTCTCCGCGTAGCTCGTGCCCGGTGACACATCGCAAGAGCTCGTGTATCGCTGCGCCACACTGTGGTTGTAGGCGCAGCTTCGCGGCAAGGGTGCTCTTTGGATACAGCAGGAGATAGAGGTTCGTACCTATGGCCGTGGAGCGGTTCCAGATGAAGCGAAACGGTTGTTTTTCCTCGGCGCCGCGACCCATGTAAGTGCAAAGGAAGGGCGCAGGCAACCGTTGCTCCTGCCTGTACCACGGCGAGCGCTTACCGACGAGATAACCGTCTTTGATCCCCAGCGCCTCGGCGGTTTTCAGGTACGCCCAAAGGGCCGGGTACTTGGCCTCTACAACATACTCCGGCAGCTCGCAATCGATGACGCAGAACTGTGGGTCGATGAGCGGGTAGCCATCCTCGTCGGCATCGATGATCGTCGCCTTGAGGTGGCGCGGGCTGGGGAGGATGGGACGCAGGAACTTCTTCGGTAGGCCGCGTCTGGCCGCGTCGGTCCGCTCGAGGACGAAGAACTTGTTGCTACCCGTGGCGATCCCGCGCTGGATTCGAAAAAAATCGCCTAGCGTTGGCCCTTCGCCGTTCGTGGATGTGCGCCGGTCATTCCCAGCGTGCTCGGGGTACACCGTCCACTTGCGTGAGTCGCGCAGTCGGTCGAGCATGACGGATTCGCGGGCGTGCGGCTTAGCCATCGTGCCACCGAAGGTAAACTCCACGGTGTGTTCGCGGGCCGGGGGCGCTTTGTGGAACACCAAGACGACCGATGAGACCAAGGCGTCGCCGAACTGCACATCTTCGGCGTCAAAACGATGAACGCGGAGAAGCTCCACGCGGTCCGTCAAGAAGCGTTTGAGCGCCGCGCCGTAGTTGACGTCCATGAACTCGGATGGGATAAGCCACGCGGCATAGCCGCCTTCCTCCATCCAGGCCGTGGCGAGAAGGAGAAAGTAAACGTACAGACCCGCAAGGCCGTTGACTTCGACGCCCGTCATCCGGTGCGTGAGGGCTTGCAGGCGCTCCTTGTCTTCGCGCTCCAAGTGATGATGCCGGACGTAAGGCGGGTTGGCGAGAATCAGGTTAGGCGCGACCGGGCGGCGGCTGCTTGCGACGATACGGGTAAAGTCACCCCTCATCACATCAAGGCCAGCCTCCGCCCACAAGTCGCGGGCGGCATCACAAAAGCCGGGATCGAGTTCGACGCCAACGGCTTTCTCGATTTGCTCGGGACCGAACACGGCGAGCGTGGCGCTGTAGAAGCTGCCAGTACCTACGGAGGGGTCGGCGAAGTGGATCGCGCGGAGACGGCGGCCCGCAATGGACCGAACGTAGCGGGCAATCTCGATCGCGAGGGCGTTGGGAGTCGCGAATTGACCGAGGCGGTTCCTCTCGGCGGGCGACTTCTTTGCATCAAGCGCCGCCTGCACGGCCTGTCGTCGAGCTTCAATCGGGTTCTCGTGTCGCGTGATCATCAGTGTCATAGCCCCAGCTTCGCGAGGTCCCCGGTCCGGTGCTCCCACACCCAGTCGATCCCCTCGGCAGCTTCGTAGCCCAGATAGTCGCTGCCAAAGTACCCACAGAGGAAGAGCACGAACGCCACGGTCGCGCCGTAGGTTGCCTGCAACTGGTGAATCTTAGTTGCCTCCTCCTTGCGGCGCTTGTTGGTGTTCGTGAAATCACCCGCCGACTTGGCCTCGATCAGGATTGGCAGCCGGTGTTTACGGAGCCTCTTGGGCTGGATCACGACGTCGACCGGGATATTGACTTTGAGAGCCTTGCCGACGGCCAGGTTCATGCGGAAGGCATACGTGCCCGGTTCCATCTGCGTGAGCGGCTTGCCCTGCGGGTGGGCTTGCTTGCGATAGCCCCGGCCGTTGAGATAGTCGCCGATCAATGCGAGTTGTCGTTGCTCCTGGGCGTTGCGGACGATCGGGTTCGCCACCGCGCTGCACAGCCGATCGGCAACGATCGTTGAGGCCCGGTCGCGCTCATGGTCGGTCGGCGCGGTCCGGTTGTCGAGCCAGGGAAAGATGTCCCGGTCCAAGAGCCGCGAGAGAATGCGGCAGAGTTTGTTCAACTCCGCATCAAGGTCTGCGGCCTGAATCCTGGTCGGCAGCTTACCCTTCTCCATCCGGCCAACGAGATTCTTGCTCGCGTCGGCCAAGCCGATCAGGCGGTCCACGGCGAGCGGCGGGGCGGTGCACATGCGGAGGGTCGGGAGCGCGCCCGGGTTGGCCTTCAGCGTGGCAGCGTTCAGGGTGCGCAGGTCCTTCGTTGCCACGAGTGCCGCTTTGACGTGCTCGGTCGTCTCCACCCGCGTGGAACGGAACGCCTCGGGCGCGAAGCGCATGAACCACTGGTTGAATTGGTCAACAGAGGCCGCGATGTCAGCCTTCCAAAGGTGTGGCTTGTCGGCGTTGATCCGTCGAGTCTTCATGAGATCCAGTCGTTCACGATCGCTTGGCACTCCCGTGTCAAGGTCCCCGTCTTGGGGCGCCTAACGAATAGCGTTTATCTGACGCCGAGGCGAAGCTGAAGCGAAGGCACGGTGCTGCATGGCGTCAGATAAACCTCGTTGGACTGAACCGCCGGGTAGGCGGTGGTTATGGGGATTGTAAGCGTGCGGGGGCGGGAGTCAATCGTTCAGTATGGCGATAAGGCTGTGCGATGAGGTGCACGTAGGCAATCGCGGCGTACAAAAGCGGTGGCGAAGTCCAGGAACTAGTACGAGCGAACGCCTGTATCGCGCGAATTGTGCCAAAGGGCCGAGCGCACGCCTGGCGTGGGCTACCGCCAAGAGCACGACAGACGAATCGGGGGCGCATCGGGTCTCTCACGGCGGTCCCCGCAGATGCAGAAAGCGGAGCGGCGCGGGCGCAATTGACGCCGTGGGCACGAACTGGCCTTTGCCGCAGTGCGGGCAGCGCGACCACTCGTGCCGGTCGATGCGGCGCATAAAGGCCTCGACCGACTCGACGACGAGCGGATTGGGTGGTGGTACCGAGAGTGCCGCTCGCGCCCGCGCCAGTTTCGCCGTCTTGCCGGCCGGGCCGAGCAGACCGTAGTGGCGGATACGCTTGAAGCCCTTGGGCAGCACATGCAACAAGAAGCGCTCGATGAAGGTCTGCGCCGGCAGCCTGATCGTGCGCTTGTGATTAGCCTGGGTCCAATCGCGCACCCGCATACTCACCGTGTCTGCGCTGATGTCCAGGATGCGCTCGTTGGAGATCGCCACCCGATGCGTATAGCGGCCCAGATAGCCGAGCACCTGCGCCGGGCCGCCCAGCGGCTCTTTGGCGTAGACCACCCAGTCATGAACGTACAGTCGGGCCAAGAGATCGCGCCACGCGCGATCAGCGAACCCCGCCTGCGGCAGTTTGCCGCCTTGGCGTGCGGCCTTCAGTGCGGCGACGAACTTGCCGCGAAAGACCTTGGAGAGCGCTTTGACCGGAAATAGAAACCCGCGCTTGGCCGCCACCCAATTCCCGTCGGCCTTCAGCGCCCCACCGGCCATCAGGGCATGCGCATGCACATGCCGCCCCAGGTCCTGCTTCCACGTATGCAGCACGAGCGAGAAGCCGGGCGTGCCACCGAGCCAGCCGCCGTTTTGACTTCGATCGGCGCGCTGCCCGAACGGTTGGGAAACAACCACTGACGCGGCCGGCCATCGCGCCAGTAGCGGCGTAGCGTGTCGAGCAGGCGCGGCGAGAGCAGCGTGTAGCGATCCTGGCCACCCTTGCCTTGGCGCACCTTCAGACACATGCGGTCGGGGGCGCTCTCGATGTCGGCGAGTTGCAAGGCGCACACCTCGGACACGCGCAGTCCTGCTGCGTAGGTGGTGGTGAGCAGCGTGCGCCCGCGCAAGGTTGCGGCCGCGTCGATCAGGCGCGTGACTTCCCCGCGCGAGAGGATCTGCGGCATGCGTTTGGGCACTTTGGCCATGGGGATGTCGAGGCGAACCTCGGGCCGGCGCAGCACCGTGCCGAACAAGAAGCGAAAAGCACAGGAAGCCTGATTGACGCTGGCGTAGGCAAGCTTGCGCTCGGTGATCAGGTGCAGCAGATAGGCTTGGATCCCCCGCCCATCGAGTACGTCCGGTGGCTGCCCGTAGTGCTTCGCCAGCGCTCGCACGCAGGCCAGGTAGGACTCGCGCGTGCGAAGGGAAAACCCACGCAACACCATCGCCTCGTCCATTCGATTGCGCAACTCAGTCATGTCGCTCTCCTAGTTAAGATCGGGAACATTCCCGTAGGAGAGGATATGTTGGCTGAGCGCCCCGCTTGAGTACGCGGGCAGCCGATGACAAGAGGGGTTCTGAAAACAACAACGCGGCGGTAGATCGCTCCACCACCGCGTCAGCGGTTTAGTTCAACAAGAAGTCGGCCCCCTAAAAGGAGCCTTATAAGACCCAAAAAGCGGGGTCTAGCACGCTCAGCTTACGCTGAAGCCTTTGATTCTTCAACCACGTCAACCGGGATAGCAGGGTAAATTTGTTCTGTCAGCAACTCGTTGATTGGCTGTGCTTCTGGAAAATCCACTATCGTTGATTTTTCCGAACAAATTCGCGAGAACAAATTTGCCCTGACCGGGATAGGCACCTGTACGTTCGTGCAATATGGGCACCACCGGAGGAGGTCATGCCGTCACCGCGCATTGCTTCGCGCTGCGCCAAGTTCCGTCGTTCGCTGGTAACGTGGGAAAGCGCGTTCTTCCTGACCCGATTCGCCGCCGCCGGTGTGGTGACTGCGTGTGCGCGGATGGCCGGAACCGCTCATCAGCCAGAGCGCGAGAAGCCATCCTGAAGCCGGCGTTCTGGCAGTCTCCCGGCGCCACGCGACCCCCGCCTGACTGCGACCAGCGGATCCCTGAAACTCTTATTGAGAACACTCTCAGTCGGGTAAGTCCGCTTATCCGGTTTTCCGATGGTAGTGCGGATACAGCGTGGCGACGATTTCCCCATCCGAGGCCCAGGCCTTGCAACCGTCGACGAAATACGGGCGCTCGGTCTTGTAATCCGGCTCGGGCAGCACGACCGGCTGTCCGTCCTCGGGCCAGCTGCCCAGCGTCTGAAACGCGACCGTGGCGGCCGGGAGCAGCAGTTCGCGCAGATGGGTACACCCTTTCACCCCACCCACGCATTCCTGCACCGCGCGCCGCCAGCCTGCGCCTATTTTCCTGCCGATCAGCCCTTTGAACGCCGGCGCGACGCCAAAACAGGGCGGGTATGGCGCCGACAACGTCGCCACCTCGATGTCGCGCACGACCATGTCGTCATCAATGGTCAGCCGCAGCGTCATGTCATGCACCGGCTCGCCGGGCTGGCGCAGGCCGCGAATCGACTCGCGGGAGGGAAAGGTCTTGGCATCGACGATCCGCGCCTCTACGTCCCACAACCCATCCTCGCGTCGATAGCCCTCACAGCTTATTTTTCGCGTGTGCAAATGGCGGCGCGGCGCCGGTGGCGGCAAATTCATGGTTTTGTTCCTTTAATCAAGTAGCTTTTTGCGCGGACGAAAACCCGTCCGCGCGGATCGCCGATTGCGCACGGATGAAAAGCACATCCGCACGCAATCGGCGATCTTGTATAAAACCCCCGCACTGTTCTTGTTTTTATCAATAACCGTGTTTTCTGCGCGGATACGCTTTTCATCCGCGCAGAAAACATACATGGACGCCCACTTTTGCCAAGCTTTCAATCGATGATGGGTCGAAGGTAAAGATTGCAGCCATACATCCGGATTTTTGGTGAGGCTTTCGCCTCT
>Ga0209514_10009418_pt1 | contig 10757 bp, 9 predicted proteins | sample Subgrocontami58m_FD_187452 | JGI IMG/M metagenome (GOLD analysis project Ga0209514, IMG submission 187452) | Subsurface groundwater microbial communities from S. Glens Falls, New York, USA - GMW37 contaminated, 5.8 m (SPAdes) (version 3) | ecosystem: Environmental > Aquatic > Deep subsurface >...
GGCCGCGTCCGTTTCCCGCCGTGTGGCCGACGAGATGGTCCGCAACGGCCGTGTCACCGTGAACGGCCTTCCGGTCCTGGACCCCGGCACGCTGTGGGACCCGTCCACGCAGGAAGTGCGCTTGGACGGCCGAACGCTCGTTCCCGTCCAGGAAGAGAAGATCTACATAATGCTGTACAAGCCCGACAACGTGGTTACCACGATGAAGGACCGCGAGGGCCGCAAGACCGCTCCGTCGCTTATCGGCGAACTCTCCTCCCGCGTCTTCCCCGTCGGCCGCCTCGATTTCCACACGACCGGTCTGCTCCTGCTCACGAACGACGGTGAGTTCGCCTATCGGCTTACGCACCCTCGCTTCGGCGTCGAAAAGACGTACATTGCGAAGCTGCAGAGCGTCCCCCGCCCGGCGGAGCTGAACGTCCTGCGGCGCGGCGTCGCGATCGACGGGAAGATGGCGACCCCCGCCCGGATCAACTTCATCGAGAAGAAGGCCGGCAAGGCGTGGGTGATGATGCGCATCGCGGAAGGCCGGTACCACCAGGTGCGCAAGATGTTCGACGCCATCGGCCACCGGGTGACCAAGTTGCGTCGCGTCGCGATCGGACCGCTGGAACTCTCCGGCGTCGAGCCGGAGGAGTGGCGGTACCTCACGTCGAAGGAAGTGCGGGAAATTAACGACTACATGGACCGCCGCGAAGTGGAAGTGGCCGGCCAGAAGGCGCCAGCCGACGTGCCGCACCACCCGAAACGGATCGAGACTCCCGCCGACCGGGGGAAGCGGAAAGTGATCAAGGAGTCGATCAACGAGTCGGCGCGAAAGAAGGAAGTTGAGAAGGAGAGGGCGGCGGTTGCGGCCAAGGCCGGCGAACGCAAGGGCCCGCGCCAACCGAAGCCCACCTGGAAGAGGGAGGCGAAACACCCCGGGAAGAAATCTTTCCCGCGCAGCCAGGGGAAGAGCCGCAAGGGCACGCCCGGAGAGGGAACGAAGCTCGGCAGGAGGTAGCGGGCCTCAAAGGTTCTGGTGGCAATCCGTGCAGAGCTCCGTCCAGTCGATCCTTTTCCCGTCGATTTTCACGATCCGCACCATCTTGTACGATGGGCCGTCCGGCTTTATGTGCAGGTGGCAGGTGTTGCAGGTGATGAAGCCGTTGTGCAGCGGCAAGGTCTTCGGGCGCCGGAACATCTTCCAGTCCCACCGGTCGATGTTGCTCGGGTGGTTGCCGCCGTGGAGCGAGCCGGGTTTGCAGCATGTCTTTTCGTGGCAGATGTGGCAGGTGTCGTCGATGGTGTCTTTGAGGAGGAAGTAGTCCCCCACGCGCCCGTCGGCCTCCGTGGGGACCTTCGTATGGCAGCTCTCGCACGGCTCGGGCTTGATGTGCGGATTCAGCAACGCGCGGGAATCGGGGGATGCGGCGAGGAGAACGGCGGTCGCCAGCACACAAAGGAGGAGGTATCTCATGATTCTTCCCCTTTCCCGATAAGGTGCAACCGTTTCGTGTACCATTATCTACCGGTGTGGTTCGACCTGCGGTAAATATCGATCCAGGTTACCCCGTCATCCGCAGTACGATCTTCCCGACATTGACGTTCGACTCCATCCGCAGGTGGGCTTTGCCCACCTCCCGCCAGTCGAAGACCGAGTCGACGATGGGGATCAGCCGGCCGTCGGCGAAGCGGGGGAGGGCGAAGTTCGCGAAATGCCCGGTGAGGCGGATCTTCCTGGCGGTGTCCATCCCGCGCAGCCCCGCCCCGGTGATCTGGAGCCGCTTCACCATGAGCGCCCGCAGGCTGAACTTCTCGACCTCGGCTCCGCTCATGGTCCCGATGACGGCCATCCTCCCGTCGACCGCCAACGATTGCACGTTCTGCTCGAAGTACGCCGCCCCGACGAAATCGAGGACGATGTCGACCCCGTGCCCGCCGGTCATCTGCGCAACCCACGGAGCGAAAGGCCCCTCCTTGTAGTTCCATCCCGCCCGGGCGCCCAACGCAAGGCACCTGTCGATCTTCTCCCGCGCCCCCGCCGTGACCAGGGATGTCGCCCCCGCCTCGCGGGCCAGCTGGATCGCCGCCGTCCCCACGCCGCTTCCTCCCGCGTGGATCAGGACCGTCTCTCCGGGAGCGATGCGCGCCACGTTGACCAGATTCTGGTATGCCGTGAGGAACGCCTCGGGGATCGCCGCCGCTTCCTCGAACGTGAGGTTCCCCGGGATCCGCATCGCCAGCCCCGCCGGGATGCTCACCCGCTCCGCGTACCCGCTCCCCGGCAGCAGGGCGCATACCCGGTCTCCCGGAGCCCATCCTTCGCACGCGGTACCGACATCGACCACCTCTCCCGCCATCTCGAGCCCGAGGATGTTCGGGACGCCCTTGGGTGGCGGGTGCTTCCCCCGCCGCTGCAGCAGGTCGGCCCGATTGAGCGCCGTCGCCTTGACCCGCACGAGAATCTCGTCCTCCTTCATGACCGGATCGGGGTGCATTCCGATGTGGAGGACCTCCACGCCGCCTGTGCCCCGCATGAGTACCGCTTTCACAGTCGTCAACCTCCCGGTTCGTGGTCGATGGCCACACTATAGCCGATATCCTGTTCGGTCTATGAGTTCGCAAATTGCGACCTCATAGATTCGACCTCACCGGCAGCCAACTGAAACATGAAATCTTCCGGGAACCGAGCCGCGTTCCTTCTGACGGCCTCGTTCAATCGTTTCGTTGCGACACCGTATAGTTCCGCAAGGTCAACGGCTGATCCGGAAAAGTAAGCGTCCCCGTCGAGAGGTGCGTCGTGGTTCACCACGAAGCGGGTATGAGTGGTATCGCTGTCAGGAATGCTCATAAACCATGCTCATAAACCGTGGTTGACACAGTGGAGGATGAGGGGTATATTCAGAAATTCATGACGCGGGGTGGAGCAGTCCGGTAGCTCGTCGGGCTCATAACCCGAAGGTCCCAGGTTCAAATCCTGGCCCCGCTACCAAATAAATCAAAGGGTTACGGATCATCTCCGTGACCCTTTTTTTTACGTCTGCCGTAATCCTGCCGTGGAATCTGAATTCGGCGGCAAAGCCGGCAATTCCGTGCTCCATCCCGCCTCTTGCAAACCCGCCAGGAAACGCCCGCCGTCCTTGCGCATCCGGTTCCGGATGTATTTCCCGTAGTGCCGGTAGAGCATCTCCGTGCTCGTATGGCCCAACATCCGGGCAACCCATAAGGGGTCCTCTCCCGTGGAGAGCATCAGGGATGCGAACGTGTGGCGGGTTTGATACATCGTGCGTCGCCTCAAGCCGCACTTGTCGAGCGTGGGATACCAGATGCGTTTTCGCAGGTTGTTCACATCCAGCGGGGCTCCCTTGGGACCGATGAAGACGTGGAAAGCGTCGGGAGGGGATACCTCCCGATGCCTTTTCAGGGCCTCGAGCAGCGGGGGGAGAATGTCGATGTCCCGGTAGGAAGAGTCGGTCTTGGGCGGGCCTTCTATCCCTTGTACGCGGCCTTCCTTTACCGAAATCATCTTCAGGTACGTGAGATCCACGTTGACCCATTTGAGGGCCAACATTTCGTTGGGGCGCATCCCCGTGAAGAAGCACGTGAAGAAATACGCCAGATACCCCGGCTCCACGGTCTCCAGAAAAAGGCGCATCTCCTGGATGGAGAGGGGATCGGTAAATACCTTCTCCTCGCGAAATTTCTCGACCTCCGAGAAGGGGTTTTCGGTGATGTCCTTGCGCTTCTTCGCATCGTTGAAGAGGCATTTGACCGGAACGCAGATGTTGTTCTTCCGCTTGCCCGACAGGTCCCCGAGACCATCCGCGAAATCTTCGGCATCCCGGATCGCGATGCGGGACATCGGGATCTTTCCGAAATGCGGGATGGCGTACAGGTCCATGATGGAGCGGTAGTCCCGCCAGGTGGACAAGGCCAGCTTTTTCTTCTTTCGCTCCATCCACTGTGTCGCGTACTCCTCGAACGTGGTTGATACGGACTCGTAAATCCCCAAGTGGATCTGCTTGGCGATCTTTACACGCAGGTCCTGCTCCACGAGCTCCGCAACGGACTTGGAGGAGCCGATCATCTTCCGGATCCTTCCGCCCCGCCCGTCGCTTACGTCCACCATGTACGAATTGCCGATATTACGCACAGTCACGGCTTACCTCCGTTGGTCACCCAACGGCAGGTAACGGCATGAAAATGTCATCACCTCCTTTCCCTCCCCATCATTTACTCGTTTTCCCGACCCTTGCAAGGCCGGTTCTGTGGGCGGAAAGGATGTCGGCGGCGATTTCTTTCGGATTTCTGGGCACACCTGTCCCTTTGGCCATGGCGCGGGTCCATTCGACGATGACCTCGGGCTGGAAACGGACAGCGGCCGGTAGCTTGATGTGGGGGATAAACCCCTTGCTCGTCCAATAACGTACGGTCGAAATCGGTACGGCCAGGTACCTTGCGACATCCTCGGCCCTCCAAAGTGGTTGCGTCTCCATCTGTCGTACCTCCTGCAAATATTTCCGCCCATCACGGGGGCTCGGCTTTTTCGCTCTCCCTAAAGGTAATAGGCCCCTTTGCGACGAAGACGGGGACATGCCCTCCGCGCGGTTATTCCTCATCCATACAACTGCCCGTCCTGAGAGGGATATTTACGGCTAGCCGGCACGTGTCCCCATAAATTACTCAATACCCCCCTATGTACTTCAGGAAGGGAGAAATCGCCAACCGTGGGGGGCGGCTGGGAGAAGCCGGTCGTGGCAGGAAATTACCGGTTCGGGAAAAACTGAGATTTTTTGGGAAAAACCTGTCCCCTCTTTTTGCGCGGAGGGGCCTATTACCTGTGAGGCAATTACGAACGAACGGAGGAGCTCAAGAAGCCATGACCCGAAGAATTATAGGTCTGCGACCAGATCCCGGGGGTGCCTGATGGGTGGCGCGATAGCTTGGGCCGATTCCGTTTCTATCATCCCGGTCGAAGGGCGAGGGAAGAAACCGCTCATCCCTTGGGCCGAGTTCCAGAGCCGCATTGCTACGGGGGAAGAGAGGGAGGAGTGGCATCGAAGATTCCCCGGCTGCAACTGGGGCCTGGTGACGGGCAAGATCTCGGGCCTTGTGGCGCTGGACTTCGACGGAGAGGAAGGGCTGGCGCTCCGGAAGGAGAAGAACGTCTACGGCCCGATCCCGACGAACCTGACCGGTAGAGGGTGCCATTGTCTCTTCCGGTATCCCGGGCGGGAGATCCGCAACGGGGCCAATCTCCTCCCGGGCCTTGATATACGGGGCGACGGTGGGTACATCGTCATCCCGCCGAGCATCCACCCGTCCGGGAAGAAGTACGAATGGCAAATCCCCCCGTGGATGGTAGACGAACTTCCCAAGCTTCCTGAATGGGTATGGCCGTTGTTGAAGCGGAACGACACCGTTGTTGTACCTCCGGCCAGTGCCAAGGTGCCAGTTGCCGACGGTCTTCCCCCCGGGGCCGATAGGGGGGCTCGGAATGCAACGGCCGCGCGTGTTGCCGGTTCTCTCTACAAGAAGGGTCTCTCCGAGGGTGCCGTCCTTACCTTGATGCACCAATGGAACAAGAAGAACCGCCCGCCGTTATCCGACGACGAGCTGATTCGTGTCGTGCAATCCATCGCCAAGGCGGAAAACCGTCAGCACCCACCAACGCAAGTGGTCCGCGGCGAGGATTTTCTGTCCGAAGATATCGCGGAGCCCAAGACACTCGTCTACCCCGTGATATTAGATCCAGCCCGGGTCATCATCGCCGGGTTTGCGGGTGTAGGCAAATCGTCCTTGGCGATGAATCTAGCGGCCGCGGTTTCCGCCGGCAGGGAGTTCCTCGGATGGACTACCGCGCAAAAGACCGTCCTGTACGTCGACGGAGAGAACCCACGCATCCTGGTCCAGAAGCGGGCCAAGGTTATCTTTGACGCCATCGGAGGGGATATCCGAAACGTCCACTTCGCCTTCCCGGAAAAGAAGCTCGACCTTGGGAGCGTTAGTGGACTTTCTCAGTTGGAGAGCATGATCGGCACTATCGGTGCCGGGCTGGTCGTCCTCGATTCCTTCCTCAACTTCTACTCCCTCAAGTCGGAAAACGATTCTGTTGAGGTCCGCGGAGCCCTCGACCACCTGACCGCGCTGATGCGGGCCACGGAGTGGGTTTGACAACCTAATTTGGCCCCACTGTGATCATCTAAATTGGCCCCACCCGTTCGGTTAAGAACGCAGGTTATCGTTTCCCGTTTTGGTCGCAGGATTCTTCGTTCCTGCCGGTCCGTTTCGTTTCGTTCTGGCGATGGCCTCCTCCAGGCGGATCGACTTACCGCCGGTCTCGATGATATGTGCCTTGTGGGTAAGGCGGTCCACCACGGCCCGGCACAGGCGTGGGTCCGGAAAGACGCTCGTCCATTCCCCGAACGGGAGGTTCGTGGTCAGGATCAGGGGATTTTGCTCCTGTCGTTCGGAGAGGACCTGGAAGAGGAGTTCGGCGTCGTTGCGGGAAAACGGCAAATATCCGAACTCGTCCAGGATCAAGACGTCCACACGGGCCAAGCGGCCGGTGATGCGTCCGAGTTGATGGGCGTTTTTGGCTTCGACCAGTTCGGTGACCAGGCGCCCCGCTGTGGTGAAGCGCACGGAGTGGCCATCGGTTGCCGCCGCCACCCCCAGAGCCGTCGCCAAATGCGTCTTCCCTGTTCCCGGCTCTCCAAGAAAGAGGATTGGTTCCGCCCGGGCGATGTAGGTTCCGGTGGAGAGTTCCCGGATCCGCGCCTCGGGCAGATGAGGCGCCCTGGTAAAATCAAAACCATCCAGGGTCTTGATGCGCGGGAATCCCGCCTCTTTGATCCGGCGGGCGGCCCGACGCTCCTCCCGTTCCCGCAGCTCGGCCATCAGCAACTGGGCCAGAAACGCCGGGTGTGTCATGCCCTGGCGATGCGCCTCCTCGGCCAGCCGGACGGCTTCCCGGCCCACCGTGGGAAGCTTCAGGTGCTTGCACAGCGTGGCGATCTCGACAACCTCATGGGCGACGGGAGTCATCAGTGCACCCCCGACATGCCGAGCGGGGAGAGCAACGCGTTGTAATGAACCACATCACCGGCAGGACGTTCGTAAACGGAGAGCGACCCCAGATCGGTCAAGGGTGGCGCGGGCGCGTCCTCATCTGCGATCTGATGGCGCACCAGAACGGCAATAGCTCCAGCGTCGCAGCAACCCAACCGCAGAGCTTCCGTCACCGCCGCCTCCACATGGGCTTGCGGAGCCTGCCGATGAAGCAGGAGCACCTCCAATAGTTGCTTGGTCCCGTCGGTCTCTCCGTAGCGCTGGTTAAGGGCCTCCCAGAGGTGGTCGTAAAGAGGAGGGAAGGTCCCGGCGTCTCTGGCCTGGGACAACGGCAGCGATCCCTTGAAGGCGCCCGGCTTGCGCCGCAGCAGGTCCAGGTAATGATCGAGAGTCACCTGGATGCCGAAGCGCTCAAAGATCCGTTCATGAGCGGCCACAAGGCGCCCGCCATGAATCATCTCGACGGTACGTGCGTGGCGGCGCACCTCCACGGTCCGTCCCGTCAAACCGATGGGGACGGAATAGCGGTTCGTCTTGATATTGACCAACCCCTTCGCGTCGACCCGGCCGCTGCCCACCTCCGCCGTGGGGAACGGCAACGAAGGCAACGGCGACAGGCGAGCAGCCTCGTCCTGCCGGTCTTCCTCCACCGTCTTGACCTTGCCGGCGATGGTGCGGTTCCGGTCCGCGATGCAGCGGGAGAGCAGGTAGCGGTTGAGTTCGTCGAAGTCGCTGAAGAAAGGCACCGGGACCAGATGGTTCCGCCGGAAGCGCCCCACGCCGCCTTCCACGCCCCCCTTCTCGTGGGCCCCTTCCTTGCCTGGCCGGCAAAAGAAGGAGGAGAACAGGTAATAGGATCGAAGTGCCACGAACCGGTCCGACTCCTCGCGGCGGCGCCCGGAAAGAATCTTCTTCACGGCGGAGGCGAGATTATCGTAGCGAACCTGATGGAAGATCCCAGCGAAGTAGCTAAAGGCCGCCGCGTGTCCCTCCAGAAAGGCCTGCTGGGTCTTGCGGGGGAAGGCCATGTGGAACTCGTCGCCCGAATAACAAGACCGCATCTGGAAAATCCCGACGCCTTGGCGGCCCGAAGGAAAATCGACGAACGCATCGTACCAGTCCACCTCCCCCTCTTCGCAGATAGCGTGGACCTGGGGCACGAAGGCTTTCCCGACCATCCCCATCTCCCGCCGGTGAAGGCGCACGTATCGCCTCACGGTCACCTCGGCTCCCGGAAAAGCATGCTCTTCCCGAAGACGCACATAAATCCGGCGTGCCGTGTGCCGCTGCTTCCGTGGAGCGTCCCGGTCGGTCGCAAGCCAGCCGTCGATGACGCCGCGAAGAGCATGCGTGAGAACAACCGGAACGCGGGAGGATCCCTTCCGGGGCGGGGGAAGAGCACTTGAGATTGCCTGCCGGATCATGCGCCTGTGAATCCCGTACTCATTGGACAGCGCCCGGATACTCTTGCCGTGATGAAAGTGCTGTTGCCTGATAAGCTCGAATAGCTCCACCTTGGTCACCTCGTTACAACCTCCGATCGCCGAAGTCCAGTCAACTTCAACGTACCGGAGGTCGTGGCCAGGGTGGGGCCAATTTAGATGATCACAACCCCGATTGGTGGGGCCAAATTACGGTATCAAACCCATACGCCCTCATGTCGTTAAACCTCTATTGGAGGGGGAGTACGCAAGGATGGCAAAGGATACAACACGAGAGGCCAAGGCATTGGAGTGGACCGAAGCAACCTTTCGGGATATAGCCCATGAATCGCGGTGACGTCTGGTGGGTTAATTTCGAACCTTCTATTGGGGGGGAAATCAGGAAGAAACGACCAGCAATTATAGTTAGCAACAACGCCGCGAATAAATTTCTGAATCGTGTCCAGGTAATACCTATTACAAGTAATACAGATCGATTATTTCCAAGCGAAGCATATGTTACCGTTGCTGGTAAAAAAGGGAAGGCGATGGCCGATCAGTTGGCTACCGTTAGTAAGCAACGTTTATCAAAGTGCATAGGTTCAGTTTCTGATGATGAAATGAACATGGTAGTAGAAGCAATAAAGACACAGTTAGATTTATTCTGAGGAGCCTAACAACAGGCTGAAGCTGACGGCTCCTTCGGTTCACGCTTTTTGCATTGCCACGGGTGTCGATGATCCTGGGTGTGGGGCATAAAAGCGTGCCCCTCGGCCCGCAGCTTAGCCTGAGCGTTAGGTGGGCAATAGGAGGAAAAAATATGTTTGAAGATGTTGTGTTGGAAGAAATACAAAAAGACCTATTAAGTAAATTGGTGGAAATTGAAAGAGGTTTGCCTCCCGAGAAACGTGGAAAATTCTTGGTCGCTACTAGCATGTCGGTCAATGAGGCAACCATCATTCATACTGGCGGCCCAAGATTAACTGGACATATGCGTGATATCGAAGTGTTGAGAGACTATAATCTAATAAATTTATCTTATGGGCCAAAAGGAACGCCAAGTTTTTATGTAACTCCTATTGGGTTCAAGTTCTATGAATCAATAAAAATTGCAGATGAACCGGTTGGAGTTGTTGAAAATGAATATAGAAAGTACATGTCTTCTGATACGTTTCGTGAAGTATATTCAGAAGCATACAGCAAGTGGGTTCAATCTGAAAAGTTACTTTGGGGGAATGACTCTCAACAGAATCTCACAACTATTGGTCATTTATGCCGAGAAGCAATGCAGGAATATACAGAGGTACTCATTAAGAAAAATAAATTAGAAATTACTGATCCATTAAAAGCTAATACTGTTTCTAGACTTCGTTCTGTCATTGCCACACATAAATCACGTATTGGAGATACAATTTATAATTTCCTATATGCGCTAATACCTTATTGGGGTACAGTAAGTGACCTTGCGCAACGGCAAGAACATGGATCAGAACGTGAGGGTGGACAATTAACATGGGAGGACGCCCGGCGCCTAGTGTTTCAGACATTGGTTCTATTTATTGAAATCGATAGGGCTATAAATATTGGATCAGAAAAATAATACTATGCCACCTAACAACAGGCTGAAGCTGACGGCTCACTTGACGAAAATCCTGAGTGCCCGCAGCTTAGCCTGAGCGTTAGGCATGTATAAGTGTCGATAATAAAATTGAGGAGTAACTAATGTGGGAATGTCCGAAGTGCCATAATCATCATTCGGATGATTGGATAAATATTTGTTGGAGTTGTAATACTGATAGAAGAAATTATGTTGGCACTATTGATTGCGATAAGTCAGAGATAAACATCAACTATGATAATGAAGATTCTAGCGATAAAGATAATATGGATACATGGGCTTGTCTTCATTGTAAAGTTGAGGTTGATGAAGAGATGGAGATCTGCTGGAACTGCGGATTCGATAAGCAAGGTAAAATATTAAGCAGTGAACAAGGGGATTCTTTTCACAAAGCAAAGGAAGAGGTATTAGGACCAAAGCAAGGGACGGGATTATTATTTACTATTATAGGGGCAATTATTGGGTCAATTATCGGCTACATTCTTAGGCCTTCAATACCATTAATTGGTAAATTACCATTTGAGGCTGTTATAACTCGCGGTACTAGTTTGAAGGGTTTTGATCAATTATTAATTTCTGTGGCTCAAGATTCATTCAATTATTTAATAATCGGTTTAGTAGGTGGCGGACTCCTTGGATATTATAAAGACCGATCTAAAGTAAAG
>Ga0209514_10009419_pt1 | contig 10757 bp, 10 predicted proteins | sample Subgrocontami58m_FD_187452 | JGI IMG/M metagenome (GOLD analysis project Ga0209514, IMG submission 187452) | Subsurface groundwater microbial communities from S. Glens Falls, New York, USA - GMW37 contaminated, 5.8 m (SPAdes) (version 3) | ecosystem: Environmental > Aquatic > Deep subsurface >...
CGACTGGAACCACTCGTCAAAATATACGGGCATCTCATATACTCCCGGGTGCTGAAAATCAAGGACGCGTGAACTGACGTTTACCACGTCATGACTAAGGCTGTGTGAAAAAATATCAACGAGGCCGCTTTCGTGCATTACTTTCAATTCTTTCCACGTAAGATAAGGCTGTTTGCGATGGCTTGAATAAAGATTTTCCCACGAGACGCGCCCGTTCCAATAATCCTCAAGGTTTGGAAAATATTCCTCGGTATCCTTAACGCGCGAAGGTATGATAAAGAACGAGGCCTTGACCTTATATTTTTTAAGCAAAGGAAAAATAACTGTCCAGCAGTTGCGCCTGCCGTCGTCAAAGGTCAGCACAGCCTCCTTCTGAGAGGCGCTACCTTGCCTTCTAAGGCCGCCTGCCGGATCCAAGCGCTCCAAGAGGTCCTCTGCGCCAAGTATCCTATACCTTTTGTATATCAAAAGCTCAATATAACTTGAAAAAACATCAGGCAGGCAATCATGAAAAGAAAATATCTTGGGTTTCCCGGCTTGGAAACCTGTCCTATACAACAGATCAAGTTTAGTAAATATATTCATCTTCTTCTGAAATTCCTTGAAAAATGGCTTATGACCTCAAGCGGCAAAAAGACCTCTTTGCCTGATACCTTAACGCGTTTCTCTAAGATCGCGCTTTTAATTTTCTGGTCGCTGGCCTCATTAGCCCCAAATTCAAAAATAGACTTAGAACGCCCAAGTTCAAAACCCTCGTGGGTGTCGGAGCCGGCTACAAACGCAAGATCAAGCGCCTTAACAGCCCTGTCTGCCAGAAAATTCTCAAGATACGGCACAGGTATATTATTCCTGGCGTTAAATACTTCTATCGCGTCAAACTGACGCAGAAATGCGTCGTCTCTTATAAGGTGGGGCCATTTAAAAGGATGGGCCAGGACAGCCAAGCCGCCCTGGAGCTTTATTAAACGCAAGTTCCACGAAAGGTCGTCTTTCTTCTCTATCTGCTCTTTTAGAAAAAGCCCTAGGACATCTCCCTGGCTCGTAGTTATCTCCTGGGCAGGGATGATATATAGATCGGGTGCTAGCCTCTTAAATTCAGCGACACCTGCCATAGTATCGTGATCAGCTATGGCTAATCCGTCAATGCCGGCGCGCCTTGCTATATCAATGATCCTTGATGGCTCTAAAAAACAATCAAAAGAATATTTGGAATGGATGTGAAAGTCTATGACCATCTAAATATGTTCTCTGAACCACTCCACCGTCTGGGCCAATCCTGCCTTAAGCCCGACCTTGGGCTGCCACTTCAATTTATTGCGGGCCTGTGTTATGTCCGGCTGTCTTTTCTTAGGATCATCCTTAGGCAATGGCCTATATACTATTTTACTCTTTGACCCGGTCACTTTCTTTATCGCTATCGCAAGCTCTTTAAGCGTCATCTCAACAGGATTGCCAACATTAACCGGATCGTGCAAGCCAGAATTAATAAGTTTATACAGGCCGGCTACCAGGTCAGACACATAACAAAAAGAACGCGTTTGTGAACCGTCTCCGTAGATCGTGATCGGCTCTCCTCTTAATGCCTGAGCTATAAAATTAGGTATGGCCCTTCCGTCCATGATCCTCATCCTTGGGCCGTAAGTATTAAAAATACGGACTATTTTTGTATCCAATTTATGGACCCGATGATACGCCATGACAATGGCCTCGGCAAATCTCTTGGCTTCATCATATACGCCGCGCGGCCCTACAGGATTGACATTACCCCAATAATCTTCAGTTTGCGGGTGTATCAGCGGGTCGCCGTAGACCTCAGATGTTGACGCAAGCAAAAATCTGGCTTCCTTAGCTTTAGCCAAACCCAAAGCATTATGAGTGCCCAATGATCCGACCTTTAAGGTCTGAATGGGAAAATTAAGATAGTCAACCGGGCTTGCGGGTGAGGCAAAATGTAATATCATATCAACACTTTCTTTTATACGCAAAGGCAGCGTTATATTATGCTTTATGAACTTAAAATTTTTATCTTTAGCGTGGCGGTCTATATTCTCTACTGACCCTGTGATAAGATTATCCACGCATATAACCCTGAAACCTTTTTCAAGGAACAGGTCGCATAAATATGACCCGATAAAACCTGCCCCTCCTGTAATAAGCGCTGTTCTCATGCTCTATCTCCCTATTGACACATATTTGAAACCTAGCCCCTTTAATTTATTGGGATCGTAAATATTCCTTCCGTCAATTATCAATGGCTGCTTAAGCAATCTCTTCAGCTTTTTAAAATCAAGTTCCTTGAATTCGCTCCACTCGGTCACAATGATCATGCAATCGCTTCCTTTTGCCGCCTCATAGGCGTCCTTACAGAACTTAACGCCACTAAACAGGCCCTTGGCTTTATGCGTTGCCTGTGGGTCGAATGCCCTTATCTTGGCCCCGTCTGACTGTAGTTTTTCAATGATATCAATAGAAGGCGCGAACCGCATATCATCCGTATCGGGTTTAAAAGCCAGGCCCAGGACTGCTATGGTCTTTTCTTTAATATTCCATAGATTGTCTTCTATCTTTTTGATAAACTCTAGTTTTTTGGATTCATTGATCTTCTTGACCTCTTTTAACAGGCTAAAATTATATCCGAGTTTTTCGGAAATAGAAACAAAGGCATCAAGGTCTTTTGGCAGACAGAAACCGCCGAATCCTATGCCGGCGTTCAAGAAAGAGCGGCCTATCCTCTTATCCATGCCCATACCTTCGGCTACACGCTCTACGTCAGCTCCCGCGAGCTCACAGACGCTTGCTACGGCATTGATAAAAGATATCTTCATTGCCAAAAAAGAATTACAGGCATGTTTGATCAATTCCGCGGATTTAATATCAGTGACGAGTAGAGGCGCGCCAAGGGCGCCGTAAAGTTCGCGAACTAGCTCTTCTGCCTTCTTGGATTCAACGCCTACCACTATACGGTCAGGCTGCATAAAATCCTTTATAGCCTGCCCTTCACGCAAAAACTCAGGGTTGGAAGCAACATCAAAAGAGACTTTCTTCTTCTTGTTTATCTCTATAGTGTGCTTTACCCATTTGCCGGTCTCCACGGGGACCGTTGATTTTTCAACAATGAGGCGATAAGAATCCATGGCGCGCGCGATAGAACGCGCCACACTTTCAATACCTGTCAGATCTGCTTCGCCGTTCTCTTTTGGCGGCGTGCCAACAGCTATAAAAATCACCAAAGAAGCCTTTACCGCGCTGGCTATATCAGACGTAAAAGAAAGCCTGCCGTGCTGGTGGTTCCTCTTAACGAGCTCTTCTAAACCCGGCTCATATATAGGTATCTTTAATTTTTTTAGCGCGTTTATCTTATCTTTATCATTGTCCACGCAAATGACCTGATGCCCGAGTTCCGCGAAACATGCGCCTGACACCAGCCCAACATATCCTGCTCCGATTATAGCTATTTTCATTTCAACCTGCACTTTCTGTGCTAATTCGTTCTAGGTGGACTGAAGGTTTTTTCCGCGTTTATGCCTATATCAGGGAATGCCTTGAGTTTAAACGCGATAAAAAAACTTATGCCTTCGGCTTTGCGCTGATTTATGATGAACTGCATTGTCCAACAATGCATATCACGGTCAAGTGTATACTCCTGTTCCATAAGATTGCCTGTCCTGAATTCAAACCGCTCGTAGATGTTGACGCTCCAGAACGGATTCAAAGGACAGCTGAACCCTGTTGTAAGCTGGCTGCTTTCGTCCTTTTTATAGCGGTAGCCAAAAACAGTCCTTGCCTTACCGACATTAGCCCAAAGATCAGTAGTGACCGTCTTAAAGAATTCTCCAACCGTATCATAATCAGCCTCTGAATCAAATTCCCACATAGAAAACGGCTTTAACTCAAACCTGTATTTGAGATTCTGAAAACCTGTCCCGGCAGTGCTCGATTTTTCAATGTTATAATCCGAGGTAAGTATCAACGTGGCAGCATCCACTGAGGCGCCATTCTTCTTAGTCTGTAGTTTGTTCTCCAGGCCGAATGTAACTATGTCCTGCTTATCCAGCGCATCAACAGCGTCAAGCTGCAAAAGCTTGGCCCTGTTGACCGTAGGCATATGCTGGTAACGATATTGCATGAAAGGTGTAACAATATGCCTAAAGCCGTTAAAGATCTTATAAAATTTAGTGCTCATGTCCATACCGCCAAAAAACATGCCCCTTGTCAGATCTTCCTGGTCTGTAAGGCCGCGGCTATAAAAAGTGTCACGGTGGCCGACATAAGGGCTGAAATCCACGCTCATAAAACGGAAAGGATAGGATAATTGATTAGAAGTATCAGTGCGGAACAGATCGTTCGTAGCGCCCACATTAGCTGTGGTGCTTGAAAGATATGCTGTTTGAGACGTATTCTTATAGTAAAAAGGCGTTCGGCCTACCTTCTGGTTTACGGTCTCAAGCCTCAGCTCCGGTATGCGCTGCACAATAGCATCAAATTTATTCACCCTCGGCTCGGCTAGAAAGCTTAAGGTGGCGTTAGGGTAAACGTGGGAAAGCAGTAAAAAACTCCTCGGATTTGTGACCTTTTCAAATTCCCGGTAGAAGAAATCTTTTCTGACATTGGCGTCAGACTGCCTGTAATATTCAAACACAAAGTGGTCTGCCGCGGATATGTCCCATTTATGCCGGACCTCTATCCTGGAGCGTTCATCCGTTCTGCGCTGCGGCTCAGGCACGGGATTGTTCTTGCTCATATCTTTGTCGTCTATCCTGAAATACTTGACGTTCCCAAGGCCAATAGACTTTGTATCATAATTCAGGTCAATGCCCTCTGCCCATCCTCTGTTCTGATACCAATCAAGATGAAGCACGCCCTTGGCATTTTGATTAAGGTAATACCGCCATGCGCCAAGAAAATACGTACCTAACTCTTTCCTGCTGCCGGGTGTGATCATAAAACGCGGTTTGCTATCTGTAAGGCGCTGGGTTATGGTAGGCACATACATCACAGGCACATCTAAAATAGATATCTTAACACCTTTGGCAGTGAGAACGCGGCCAGGCTCCATACGTGCCTGAGCGCATTGAAGTTTATAGTGTGGATGGGGCAGATCGCATGTAGACATCTCTCCGTTCGTCAGAAGAAATTCCGTATCGGAGAGCTTTTCCATTATTTCAGATTTGCCATAATATGGAGGGAACCATACATCAGGGCCCATAATAGTCCCTGTTCCGGATTCAAAATCAAAGACGAACATATCTCCTTCCAGCTCTTCTCCGCTGGTTTTTGAGAACCTGACATTACCCTCTGCAATGGCTATCTTCTGGTCAATAAAGACCCTTACCTTATCGCAGGTCAGAGTAGTATCCTGGTTTAATATCTCCACGTGGCCTTCGGCTATGACCTCGCGCCCCTCTGACTTAAATTCAACAGTATCGCCGTTAACTGTTATAGGCTGCTTGCCGGCAGGCGCGGCGCTAGGCTGGCTAGTGGTAGATTGTAAACCCGTAGGCTCGCCCGTAGGCTGGCCGCCTGTCTGTGCCCAAACGTCGCGCGCGAACACCAAAAACAAAATTCCTAAAAATAATATTATTTTATTCACGTATTTGCTAGTTTTTCTTTTGCCAAAAGTGCGGCACCCAGAACACCGGCATCGCTGCCTAACAGCGCTCTCTTGACCTTTACTTTACCTTTTAAATGCTTCATCGCGTGTTTACGCACAGATCTTTTAATAGACCGCATCAGGACACCGCCAGCCAGAGAAACCCCTCCACCTACAACAATGACCTCAGGATTAAGGACGTTGACCACTCCTGAAAGAGCAAGCCCGATATAACGGCCCACATCATCCCATATCTTTATGGCCTTACGGTCCCCTCTACGCGCAAGCGAGCTTACTTCTTCCAAGGATACTGTTCTCCCGAATTCTTTTTTTATACGCGCCATTATGGCGCGATTGCCTACGTAACGCTCAAGACAGGCCTCACCTCCGCATGGGCAACGCTCTCCCGATAGCGCCACAGGCGAATGGCCTATCTCGCCACCTAATAAAAATGGGCCGCGGTATATCTTTTTATCCAATATCAACCCGCCGCCAACACCTGTGCCTAACGTCAGGCAAAGAGCGTATGAGGCGCCTTTAGCAGCGCCTAATCTGGACTCTGCCAGCGCCATACAATTAGCGTCGTTTTCAATAAATATGGGGAAAGAAAAAAAACGTTTCAGGTAAGATACAAGCGCGAACCTGTTCCATTTTGCAATATTAGTCAAGCTCAAGACAACGCCGGACTTAAAGTCTACAGGGCCGGGTAAACCTATTCCAGCTCCCTTGATCTGCGACAGATGCTCTTTGTGCCGCGACAGCATAGAATTTATCGCGGCTCTCAACTCGCGCGCGAAGAAAGCCTTATCGGAAAAACCCCGTGAGCTTATCACGTTCTTTGCGGCAACACGGCAGGCGCTATTGACCAAAACCAGCTTGGTAAATGTGCCGCCCACATCTATCCCCAAATATAATTTTTTATCCATGGTTAACTATTTATATTATCTTAACTTGTAAGAAGTTGCAACGAATAAGATGACCGCGAGGTTATTGGTCATATGAAATGCTAAAGGCGCTACCAAAGAGCCGCGTTTTTCATACATAAATGCCAATATGATGCCTACTATGAACACGTATAAAAAAAGAAAAAAATAACCATGCAGCAAAGAAAATACGAAGCTACTGACCAATACCGCCCAGAGGTAGCCCCAGCGCGCGCGAAGGGCGCGGTAAAGGCAACCCCTGAAAAATAATTCTTCAAAGAAAGGAGCAAAAAAGAACAAAAGGCAAACGCCTGTTATCCCAGCAGCGCGTTCCTGGGTCCCAAGCCTCTCTAACTGCGAAGCAGTCATAAAGATGCCTACTTCCTGCAAAACTCGAGTCTTGAATATCATATCCCACATAGACGCGACCAAAAAAATAAGAATAACGGCGCCCACAATGCCGAGAAAGAACTTAAAATACATGGCGATGCCATATAATATATCCTCTTTGACGTGAGGGCGGACCACAAAAAAATCAAACGGCCGGATCTTGTATTTAGCGAATATTTTTACTTTCATCGCTATCAACAACGAAAAATAAAAAATGAGCACAGCGTATGTGTCGCGAGCGCCAACGGTATAAGAGATAGATGGCCTAAAAACAAGATAAGCAACGGACAACCAGAAACAAACAACAAAGAACAAAGCAATGGAATAAATAAAAGTTAGCAACACGTCCCTTACTGTCCATGGGCATCTATTCACGATACACCCCAAAACAATAAAGCCTGTTCTTGCCTAACCTGGAGAGCATATCCACCTCACGCATGTTTTCCCGGATGCGGTTGCCCATTTCACACAAGACACTGTCATGTGGGGGTATAGCGCGTAATTCTGGAAGACCATGGCGATGTCGCGGTCTTTGGCGGGTACATCGTTAACAAACCTATCGCCGATATAAATAGGCCCTCGTAGGCCTTACTTACATTTTTTAGGCTGACTTGAAAGCCATATACGTGTCAACTCAGATAATCTATTAACCGGTGCAGCGTATCTTTTAAGGCCTTCCTATGGACGATCATGTCCAAAAGCCCGTGCTCAAGCATGAACTCGGATCTCTGGAATCCCTCAGGCAATTTCTGGCGGGTGGTCTGCTCAATGACCCTGGGGCCGGCGAAACCTATTAACGCTTTAGGCTCGGCTATTATGACGTCTCCTAAGCCGGCAAAAGAAGCCATGACACCGCCCATAGTAGGATTGGTAAGAATAGAAATGAACAAAAGGCCTGCGTCATGGTGACGGCCTAACGCGGCTGAAGTCTTTGCCATCTGCATAAGGCTATATATGCCTTCATACATCCTCGCCCCTCCGCCTGAACCAGAGACGATGACAATAGGGAGTTTTTTTTCAGTCGCCTTCTCTATGGCGCGGGTTATCTTTTCTCCGACAACAGATCCCATGGACCCCATGATAAAACGCGAATCCGTGACAGCCACAACAGTCTTTTTACCAAAAATACTGCCCTCGCCTGTTATAACTGCTTCTTTTAAAGACGTTATCTTCTGGTCTTCAGCTAACTTCTGTTTATATGATTTTATTCCTTTGAATTCCAAAGGGTCGCCTGAAGAAAGATTCGCGTCGTATTCCTTAAAACTATCAATATCCACTACCGTATCAAGGCGCTCAAGGGCCGTCATAGTAAAATGGTATTCGCACTTAGGGCAGACCTTTAAGTTCTCTTCCAACGCTTTTTTGTAAATTGGTTGAGAGCATTGCTGGCACTTTGTCCAGAGGCCCTCGGGTATCTCCCTCTTTCTTATTTTAACGATAGTGTATTTTGGTTTTCCGAAAAGTGGCATTGAGCACCTTAATGTCTATGTAGCGAAATCCCGCGAAGCGGGGTTGGGTAATCCTAAAACTTGTGTATCAAAAAGCCGGTGGAAAGTTTGGGATAAAAATATGTGGATTTCTGTGGCATGACCTCTCCACCTAAAGCAATGGAGCGTATCTGTTCAACCTTGGTTGGATTAAGAATAAACAAGGCATCAAAAGCCTTTTCATCTACCAAAGCGATAGCCTTATCAAGTTCAACCTCGTAGGATATTTGGTTGAGCGCGATCTTTAAAATATTATCAAATAGAACTCTATGTAGTATGACCACATCAAGATTTTTATACTCCTTAGGGCCATCCTGGATAATGCGGTTGCACTCCCTCTTATCCGATGATTTAAGTAGATAGAACTTTGAATCTTTATAAAGGCCGAAGGCGCCGACCTCAGATTCTTTCTTTTTTAATTCTGACAACAACAGTTCTTTGCATGAACATTCCTTCACGACAAAACACGGAGAACAGCTATCAGGAGAAAAATTCGCGTTCTTTATAAGCCTATGGGTCGGAAGTATACAAAGCCCATCATCCTCAAGCGGCGTAAAATAAGTCATTATATAATTGTATGGATCTTTGAAATTGGCAGACGTATCTGCCTTTTTATAGTCCCTGAACATACGGGCGACCTCATACCGATGATGCCCGTCAGCGATAAAGACATCTTTTTGGGCCAAAAATGTTTTAACCTTATCAATGGAGGCGCTATCCGTTACGCGCCAAAGCCTGTTGGCAACACCCGCGCCGTCATTAGCCTCAAAAAAGACAGGAGTAGGCTTTATGTTCTCTTCAAAAAACTTCTTTATCACGCTTTCCGGATCTGAAAATATGGTGAATATTGGGCTTAAGTTAGCCTCAACTTCTTTAATAAGCTGCAGCCTGTCTTCTTTTGGCGCTTTATGCGTATGCTCGTGCGGATGAATAGACTTGGCCTCTGTGTCTTCCTGAAGCCTCATAAGAGCGATAAAGCCAAGGCGTCTTTTTTCCATAGCCTCAGCTTTAAAATCCTGCTCATAAAAATATATTGCAGGTTCGGGATCTTGTATCAGTATATTGCGCCTTATCCACTCCTGAAAGTATGCCCCGGCGCGCGTATACTTATTTTCTTGCGGCGTATCGCCGGCCATCTCTTTGCTTAATATCAGCCTTATAATGTTATAAGGGTGCCTCTGGTAAAGGTCTTCCTGGCTGCGCGGGTCAATTACGTCGTAAGGCGGGGCGATAACCTTAGAGACATCATCGATTATCTCATTATTGTAGTAGACGCTTGCAAAAGGTTCTATTTTGACCATCTGTACGTATAACTCCCGGCAAAGGCACCAACTGTATCAAAAAACATATCTATAAGGTCAAATTGACGGCCTGGAACAAAAAGCTGGTGAGTCTCGTCACTTAAAGAATATAACATTATCACAAAAATACTCATAAGTAAAGCTTCGCGGCCAAAGGGGATATGTAAACTCTTGACGAACGCGCGAAGCACCAAGAATCCGAAAGGAAAATATTCAAGGAAGTGCGCCAGTTTATCAGAGCCCCAAAAAAGCTCGGGCATGTATCTAGCTGGCGTTGCGGATAAGCTGAATATGACAAAAGCATAAAGCACAACCGGTGACCATACCCAAAGTTGTTCTTTTTTTAGCATTATCTTTAACTTTTCGGACAATGAGAACAGCCTGGCTTCGTCCCTGCGGAAGGACAAGCAGCCGGCGTAGACGGGGACCCTTTTCTGTAGTCGGTCGCGTAGAACCCAGCGCCTTTAAAAATAAAACCTGAACCTGAACTTATAAGACGGACCACTTTATTCTTGCCGCACTTCGGGCACGTCTTTAAAGGCTCGGCTGTGATACTCTGCGACTTCTCAAAATGATGGTCGCAGGACCTGCATTCATATTCATACGTTGGCATTTATTCTATCCTCCAATATCAACGCCGCGCGATCTGGCAAATTCCTGTATCAATTTTCTCTCACCTGAGCTCAGATTGACGGGTATGTCTACCATAACACGGACAAGTTCGTCTCCTGTATTCCTTGTCCTTATGTCTGGCACACCTTTTTCCCTTAAACGAAACACTTTACCTGAAGGTGTCCCGGCTGGTATCTTCATCTCTACGTTGCCATGCATCGTAGGAACTTCTATTTCACATCCCAAAATAGCCTGGGACACATCGACATGTACTTCACATAAGAGGTCATTATCGTGACGCTCAAAAACAGGGTGTTTCCTGACCCTGATCAGGACATAAAGGTCGCCCTTGCCGTCTTCTGCCTCTTCACCTTCGCCCCTGACCCGCAGTTGTGAACCTGTATCAACACCAGCGGGTATCTTGACTGATATCTTACGCGGCGTTTTTACACTG
>Ga0209514_10009423_pt1 | contig 10755 bp, 12 predicted proteins | sample Subgrocontami58m_FD_187452 | JGI IMG/M metagenome (GOLD analysis project Ga0209514, IMG submission 187452) | Subsurface groundwater microbial communities from S. Glens Falls, New York, USA - GMW37 contaminated, 5.8 m (SPAdes) (version 3) | ecosystem: Environmental > Aquatic > Deep subsurface >...
GTCAAGAAAGCAGGAACATAGCTCATGAAGCTTGCACCTTCAACAATATCTGATTTTTGCGCAATGCCTTTGAACAGCATGAGCAGCGCAGTGAGTGATCTTCGCACTACAAAACCTTTGTTAGAATAAGGTGTGGCGGGCCCAACTCTTAGAACGCGCGCTCCACAAACTACAGAGTCTTTTTTTTGTTCTGGTTGTCTTGAACAAATAACTGTTATGTCTTGAATAGCGCTAAGCTCTTTCACAATATAAAAAAATCTGCTTTCTACTCCTCCAGTGAATTCTGCTTCTTCTGAAATAGGAAAATACTCTGTAAAAAGCAATAGTTTTTTTCTGGGCTGCATAAATGAGTCAATGAGGACGTGTTTTTAAATCATGTGCATGAATTTTCAATTTTTTGTTTTATTGATTGCGGATACACCACTTGCTGCGAAATTAACCATCAGGCGAATGATGGGTAGGCGAATCTTAGGTGTTGAGGTTGATTCTTTGTGCGAAAGAAACATTTATATACTAATAGTAAGTATTCGCATACTGAAGGTGAGTATTAATGATATTGACATTGAATGAAAGAAAGGTTCTTCGGTTGCTCGCGACAACTATTGGAAAGAGTGCTTCCATGAATGATATCGGTAAACAGTGCGGAATAACATCAGGTGGTGCTCACAAAATTCTTACTAAGCTTGATAGAGAAGGCGTGATCAAGGCAACGTTCATAGGCAATCTGAAGGTGTACAAGCTTGATTTTGAGCATGAAAAAACTGCGAGTGTGCTGGAGCTTGCATTCATTCAAGATTCTTTTGAAGGCCGTGTAAAGATGCGCGTTAATGACTTGCAGAACATGAAGCAAGTTACCAAAGCAGGCGTGTTGTTTGGTTCATACATTACTACTAAGAAAGAACCAAGTGATCTTGATGTTCTTTTTGTATTAGAACGCAAGAATTTTGAGGAGTACAAAAAGATTTTAAACAGAATACAGGACATTGTTCCAATAAAAATACAAGATGTTGTACAAACAGAGGAAGATTTGCGGCAAAATCTAAAGAAGAATGATGCAATTATTACGGCAGCATTGCGTGATGGCATTGTTTTGTGGGGTTTTGACATGCTTGTTCAGGTGATAAAGAATGCAAGCAAATAAGAAACTAAAAAAATGCTTTGAGGGAGGATTGAAAGTTGGAGAACGCCATCAAGGCTTACGAATAATACTGCCAAGCACTGAATTGTTTCAGGGGCACCTCAACAAATCAATTCACAATTTTAATGCGATGACGGATTTTCATGAAATGAATTACAGTGATTGGTCTGCAAGCGCATCATTTTACACACCGTATCATGGTTTGCTTGCAATTCTCGCGCAACGCGGCTATGATTCAAAAAATCAGTCCTGCACATTTGCATTGATTGAAAACTTAATAACAAACGGAAAAATCACAAGCCTAACCATAGAAGATATCAAAGAGATATTTGACAGTGATGTCACTGAGGATTTGGCACACAGCAATAAAATCCTTGACATTCGCGAAAACATGCAGTATTCAACAAAAACTACCCTCGCAGAAGAAGAATTTCAGACCCTTAAGAAAAGAACCAAAGAACTATTTGATAAGATACGCAAAGAACTTGAGCAACAAGAATCAGAGTAATTGAATGATTCTCTTATCGCCCTTTTCCGATAGCTTTTTATCTTCACTATGCAAGATGGACTTATGCGCCAGTTTGTTAAACAAAATATTGAGAAACACCAGAGTTTTTTCAAATACACATGGGTTGGTGTTATTGTTACAGTGTTAACTATTGTGCTTTCTTCATTGTTTATTGATGTGTTTGGCTTTTCAGCGTGGATTGTGAATACTGTTGTAATCGGTGGCTTTTTTGTTCTGAAATACTTTATGTACAAATGGGTTGGGTTTGCGAGATGAGCTGGACTTAAAAAAGAAAAACAACTCTTTTCTGCTTGAGCAAGATTTATAAATAGTCTCTGGGTGTCAGGAATCCGGGGTATCATGATGAGTCAATTGAAAATAATTCCTTTTGAGCCGAAGAAACATTTGGAGTTTGTGGTAAACTCTTATTATCAGGAATTTGGGAAAGTTCTTGGTTATGATAAAAAACATCCTGCCCCTAAATATGTAAAAGATTCTGCGCGAGAAAGCATTGTTAACCTTGAACAAACTATTCTTATTGCAGTATGTTCTGGAAAGCCTGCAGGTTTTATTCAGTTTCAAAAAAGAATGTATAGTGATGCGCTTGCATTTTATGCATGCTGCGTTCATTTGAATAGCTCGCTGAATAGGCTAAAAATCAACCGTGAAGCTGCAGAACTTCAATATTCCTGGCTTAAAGGAGAAGTATTTTCTAGTAAGCCAGCAGGAATAACACTGGCCAATCATAGTATAACACAGGTAGCAAGCACAGATGCAGCAAAGTCAGTGATATTTGTTTTACCCGGATACCAAAGGAGGGGGCTGGGCTCTAGGTTGTCTTCAGAAGCAGAGCTGCTGGCCAAAGAGGCAGGAGCAGAACAAATGTTCACTACTTGCCTTGCAGGTATGCCGACACACAAGATGAACCTGAAATTAGGATATGAAGAGATTGCGTTTTTTGAACAAATGTATAGAAACAGGCATGATGGTGTTGTAATGGCAAAAAAGCTGTGCTGAAATTAACCTGTTTATTGAAGGACAGTCCTGCCTTACCATAAAAAACCTGTTATTTACTTGCCAGTAACGAAAGCTTTATATACTGGTTTTGTTTAATGACTGGTAAGATAATAAGTTTGAGGTGGAATTAATGACAATAGACACTCTGAAATTTATGGAAAATGAATCACCACTCTGCAGAAAACTTAACGCAGAATTAGCTGACTTTAAAAGACAACTTGAAGGAATAGCGCATCATGCGAGAAAAGGATTTTTAGAAGGCTTTTACATAAGTTGCAAAAAAAGAGACCAATGGAAATACGCAATTTCTGCTCCACATTTTTTAGAAGACGTTGCAGAACTATTAGATTCTTATGGAATGGCGCCCCACGCATGCAAGCTACGCGCTATGCAAGTAGAAATAAAACCAGCAGATGAGAACATAAACATAATTAGCTTGTTAAGAAGTATCGGGGGTCCTGATAAAATAATCACGCAGGAAAAATACTATTCTCACAGTTTTGAACCGTTTTCTCAATATATAAAACGAGAAAAAGAACCTTGGAATAAGTCACGCAATTCAAATAAAGAGCTTTTTTCAGATATTATAAAACTAAAAGAAGAACCTTGGAGTGATTCGCGCAATCCAGATAAAAAGATTTATTCAGAGATAAAAAAAGAAAATCCAGAAAATCCTGATTTGAAGTGAACTGAATGAGTGCAGCTCAGAGAAGCTAATCTTACTCCACATCCACATAATTCATCACAATATTTCCTGTTGTTTTTTCATAGGTTCTGCTTTGCACTGGTTTTCCTTTGACATACTCGTTGAGTTTATTCAAGTCAAATGTGCCTCCTTTGTGCAGTAAAAAGTAAACAGGATTAATACCATTTTGTGATCTCATAAACCCTATTTGTGCTAATCCGTAGTTTTTACTAATGTACTCTCCTACTTCTGGCATTGAGAGCATGTCAAAGTCCCACTGATACACGAACAGCCAGGTGATATTCAAATTATCTTCACCATACTGTATTAGTTTTACATCTTTTTGTCGTTTTGTGCCTTTAATATCTCCGTGCCAGAGTATTCCATATGCTTGGTGGCTACTGTGCATGACTCTTTCGCCTGGCAGTTTATGCTCTTTCAAATACTCGCCTGCAGTATCTAAGCCAAAAAACTGTGTGTCAAACATGCGACTTGCTGAGTATTTCATTGCTGAATTATGAAAAGGTAACTCATTTATGGGTGAGTAAACAAATACAAGAAGCACAAGTATTGTAACTGGTTTGAGCCATTGTTTTTTAGCTGTTTGAGCAATTGTTTGTGCAACAGCAACAAAAAGAAATGCAGTCATAAACGCAACAAGAGGAATTAGTGGATACTGGTGGTAGTTGTGTCCCTGCAATTTTTCTGCTAAGACAATAAACCAGATAACTCCTCCTATAAGGTAGCTGAGAAAGAACTTATATCCTGGTTCACTTAGGCGTTTCCATGCAAACAAAAGAAAAACAAGACTGGCAAGCACAAACAAGCTCATCATGAATAGACTAAAGTTTTCTGCAAAAAAATTCAGCATGGTGTTCCAAAAGTTTGGATTAAACAATAGTCCTGGATTTATTTTGTTGATTTCTTCCCCTAAATCAGCTGATATTGTGCGTATGTACAAAAACCAGGTGAAAAATAACACCAAAGGAATAAGGCATACTGCGTATTTTTTCCAGAGTGTTTTGTCTTTTAGTTTTGCAAAAGGAAACACAAAAAATCCTGGAATAAGCAATAATGCAAATGTGAATTTGGTGAACACTCCTAAAAGAATTGTGAAAGAGAACGCAATAGTTGTTTTCCAGCTAAAGCTTTCAATCCAGTGTAAATATAGATACATTCCTAGCAGAGTAAAAAATATTGCTGAGTTAAGTACATCCATCTGTCTTCCAAAAAAAACAAGCAAGGGTGTTATTGCCATAAGCGCAGAAGTAGTGAGTGCTAAATCTTCGCGCTTGAACAATTTACGCACAATGAGATACATAAACACAATGCTTCCCAACGCAAGTGCTATATTGATTCCTCGCGCCAGAGCAAGATTTTCACCAAATAACCAGAACGCAATGCTGACAAGCAATGGTGTTGTGGAAAACGTGTCACTGTGTGCTCCCGAGGGGTCTTCATACAATTGCGGATAGTCCCACATTGGCACAAACAGTCCTTGACTAAACCAGCCTTCACGCGCAAAGTTTCTTGCTGTTGTAAGATAATTTGTTTCTTTCCAATTATGATAGCCTATAACTGGATAATCAATATGATAACTTCGCACATACAACCCAAACAATAGTATGATAATCAGAAGAATAGTGTATTTGTGTTGTGCAAAGCCCACAAAGTTGGTGAAGAAGAGTTGTATTTAAAGATAGCTGATGTGAAAATCAAAAATCAAATCACACCAGCAACAATAGCATATCTTGCTGGCCTGCTATGGCTTGTGTTTGGTGAATGCAAGCAGTGCAAGTGAGTGGATTTTTTTATTCTTGCTTGAACGCATCAAATAAGTCTAGTGTTTTATCTTCATCAATTCCTGCCCACTTTCTAACGTGCTCAAGATACCAGCCGTAGGAAGTCAAGAGTGTCTAATTAAAACGTGATAGCACAAAAGTTGTCGCTGGAATCATTCGGGAAGTCATATAAATAAGAAATTGCGTGGTCTGTTTATTCAAAACCGCTTGTGCCAATTGTGGTAAGAACGTGCTTGATTTCATTAATTGTTTGCTGCTGATGTCTCTTGTCAGACATCCTAACAAAACGCAAAAGCAGGTCAATTAAGTGTTCTTTGTTCAAGCACTTTAATTTGAATCCATCTGTAATAAAATAAAACCTAAATCCTGAATATTTCAGTTCTTTAATAACAATTCCTCCTACTGTCCCAAGAACTTTTCCTTTACTTGGAGACGATTCAAGAGTCTTTAAGTATTCCAAAACATCAACACTTTGCTGTTTAAACTTTTTGCTAATCTCATTAAACAATGAACGGGTAATTTCTACTTTGACCATTCTTTCTTAGCTCTCAGTATTGCTTCGTTTATTGGTATTGTGTCTTCTGAAGAAAGCAAAAACTCTCTCAATTGTTCTTTGACAGCAAGAGAGTACATTTTTTTTATTATGTCTTCGTAAGTATCTTCTTTAATGCCAAATGTGCCAATTAAGTGTTTTGTTTCCTTGCTTATTTGAATGGTTGTTAGCATGTTATGGTTTCTATAGTTGCCATAGTATTTAAACCTTGCGCGCACTTCCATCCTGAAAACCCTCTTTGGTTTGCGAGGCAACAGCCAAGCTATTAATTTTCCAAAGGGGTTTTCCTTTGCAAACAAAATTAACCAAATATTCGCCAAAGCAATTTTATTAAAAAGTCAGAGTATAATTCTCTCAAGAAAAAAATCTAAAAATAAATTAAAAAGAAAAAATTATAATCCTGAAGAAAAAACATAAAAAACTAAATGAAAAAAGAAAAAATTATTCTGCAACAAGTCCTCCATTGTCAATGACTTGCGCCTTGACCCACTTGCCTCCGTTGACTTGAAAGTAGTCATAAGGTTTTTGCACTTCACCATTGCTGTCAAACTCAAATGTTCCTGATGCGCCTTTGTAAGGACCCATCTTGTACAAGTAGTCCTTCATTGCTGTTGATGTGCAGTCTGTTGCAGCACATGCTTTGGCAAGAATCATTATTGCATCATATGCTTCTGGAGTGTAAGGCTGCCAGTCTTTGCCATATCTTGATTTGTATGCTTTGTTAAATGCTTCAAGTTCTGGTGAGTCTGGCACTCCTGGTGCTGTGACTAAAAATCCTTCTGCAGCGCCTGCTGCTCCAGAAATAACTGCATCATCTTTTGAAGCATCAGCACCGACAATTGGTACAGATAGTCCTGCTTCTTTCAATTGTTTGAGAGCAATTCCTGTTTCTTGAGGATATGCAAGAAGATAAATTGCCTCTGCATTTGCGCTTTTTATCTTCTGGATTTGAGTTCTCATGTCTGCGGCATTTGAGTCAAAGCTTTCTGTAGCAACAAGATTTAATCCTATCTCTTTTGCTCTAGGAGTAAACACATCTTTTAATCCAACACCCCAGTCATTATTAATATAGAGTAAGGCAACGTTTTTGACAGGGAATGACTTTATTGTGTCAGCACCTGCTGCTCCTTGGCCTGCGTCTGAAGGAACATTTCTAAACACATAATCGCCTGCATCTTTAATTTTAGGATTGGTTGAACCATAACTCAAAAGCAGAACTTTGTTTTGTTCTACAATTGGGGCATCTGCTAATGTTGAGCCTGAGCAAAGCGATCCTGCTATTGCAACAACTCCATCAACACCAATAAGTTTTTGCACTGCAGTCACGCTTTTCTTTGGATCGCAACTTTCATCTTCAAAAATAAGAGTGAGTTTTTTTCCATTAAGCAAATTCTTTTGATTTATTTCATCAACTGCTAAGACAGCGGCATCTTTCACAGGAACTCCAAGAGAAGCAACATCTCCACTCAATGGTCCAATCCACCCAAACTTAACTTCATTAGACTGTTGTGCTTGTGTTCCTGCGCATCCTGCAAGAATTAATCCTGATAAAAGAAGACTTACTGCAATTATTGCTTTCATGAGTATCACCAAGACACGTGTATAAGTTCTTCTTTATATCATTTGCGGTTCTAGGAAAATCTGCACACTCTTGAAACTGCTTTATCCCAAAAGAGTTAAAAACCAGAGCAGTCTACCTTGTTTGATGTCAGCGAGTGAATCATCACAAGATGAGTACGACCGAGTTTCTAGTTATAATTCCAAAATAATTTATTGTGCCAGAAATATTGCTGAGTGTGTTGAGCTAGGAGTTTGCCCTGTAGCACATCCTTTTTCACAAGGCATCAAGTGTTCCCCTCAAACCAAAACGCTTCTTGGTGCGGGACTGAGAAACAGTCATGGTTTGCTTGCATTTTACTCCGCCAAAAAAAGTACTGCTCCTGAAGTTTTGTTTATTGTTCAAAATTCAAATGGAGAAGACCTTGAATCAGGACTTGGATTTCTTGATGACATGCTTAATCAAGGGTTTTTAAAAAAAGGAGCAATTATTGATACCGGCATGCAAGGAAAAGCGCGCAGGCTTGAGCTTGGTATAAATAAAACATTCACTTGTTATGTCTCAGGAAAGCTGCCTATTGAGTATAAAGGCATAGTAACACCTGCAAGCACATGGACTCAGCGTATTGATGATTTATTTTCTGTTGACGCAGATATTGTTTTTTCACTGCCTTCAAGAACTGATCTTGATTTTTTCCGCAGAGAATATAATCGCGTTGCCTTGAGCCAAGAACCTTGGAATAAACCCTGCTGGCAGAAGTGTTCTCTTAAAGCAACAAAATGTTTGTCAGAATTTCTTTCAGGAGTTTATGAAACACATGGAAAGAATAAGCGACACTGCGTAGCATATGTTTCAGCACAGCTCTGGGCTTTCTTGCCTTTGCTTAAACAAAGACCTGAATGGAATAATTTTTCTGAAATTCCTTTTGCTATTTTTGTTTCTGAAAGTGTTGCACTTTGAGAGAAAAATTAATTGAGATTCTGAATTGTACTAATTAGCTTATCCTATCTTAATAAATTCCAGTGCTGTTTTCAAATCACCTGTACATGTGCTGCTGTGTGCAGTAATTGTTGTAAGGTAGTCTTGCTCAAATGCTCCTTGTTCAAAAGCGCAAATCATTTGTTTGCCTTCAAGTGCTTGCCTGACTGTTTCTGGCTCGGTTTCAGATAATTTGTAGAGTTTTTTCGTGAGCTCGCAATTAGTTGTGTGCATGCTGAATTCTGCTCCTGCAATTGCGACACTCATTTTAGCATTACCGCACTGATTTGCGAGTTGTGTGAAACAAGCAGAGTCTGTGCCACAATCTGTGGCTCTATTGCTTACAAGCCAGATAAGCCCTGAAGCAATAAGTGCTATTATAATAGTTGCAATAATTGGAAAAGTCTTTGAAGGACCTTTGCTTGGTTTGCGTTCTATTGTTTTTGGTTCTGTTCTTAGTTTGATTTTTTTACTAAACCATTTTTTTTCCTTGCGACTAAATAATTTCAAAAAACTTTTTTTGCCGCTTGTTTGCTTGCCTAAATCACGCTCTGCTTGTTTTGCAAACTGCTCTGAAGCCTCTCTTGCCTTGCGTGCGTCTCGTAATAGTTTCTCAATATTAATTGGTCTATGATTAACTGTCATGCTCACAAATCCTGATAAATACATATAAATGTTTATGACTACTGAATAAAGGTGAAGGTCTTGTAAAGTTTGTCTGGCATTCCTCAAACGTGCAACGCGCGTTGAGAATCCAACCACTGTTGAGAGCCTCATAGTAGTAATCAGTTTATCGTTCTCTTGCGCAATCTTTAAAAATAGGTCATCACTACGGAAAGGTTACATAATAATTGGGGGTTGATCCTATGAAGAAAGCAATGTTAGCAGTGATAATGATTTTTGCGTTTGTGCTTGCAACAGCAGCCAGCGCAGCTTTAGTTGTGTCAAGCCCAACCTTGGGTAGTAAGACAACTGAGCGAGGCACTACTGTGAGTTCTACATTTACTGTGCAAAATACAGCAGCAAACGCAAGTGTTACAAGTTTAACTCAGTCTAACAATGTAAATGCAAAATATAATTTAAGCATAACAGGACTGCCCTCTTTCTTGAATGCATCACAAACTCAAACTGTAACTATTTCTGCACTTGTTTCAAAAGACCATGCTGCAGTAAATGCTGCTCTTAAGGAAGTTGCTCTTAGCATAGGCACTTTTACTATTTCAGGCACTGAATCTGGCGCAGCCATATCAAGTCCTGCCACTGCCATACTCCTTCAAGCAGAAAATCAGTTAGAACTAAAAAAAGTTCGTGTCACAGTTTCAGGAGGAAAGTCTGACACAGTTGATGACGGCGATAAAGTTGATGACTTAAAACCTGGGGACAAGCTTAACATTGAAATTGAAGTTGAGAATAAGTTTTCAAATGATGATGATGTTGATTTTGATAGCGCCAGTGTTGAAGTCAAAAGTGATGACGATGATGATGTTGATGTTGATGATGATGAAGATATTGATATAAGCTCTGACGACACTGAAATCGTAAAGTTTTCAGATCTTGAAGTTGAAGATGATGCGTCTGATGGCACAGTTAAAGTTGTTGCAAGAGTGTCTGGCAATGATGACAATGGTGCATTTCATGGTCAAGAAATTGAGTTCAAGCTTGAGATCAATCGCGAATCACATGAAATCCGTGTTGACAGCACAACTCTTCGTCCAACAACTGTTCTTTGTGAAGGCGACAGAACTGTTCGCGCAGATGTTCGTGTCACAAATATTGGTCGTAATGATGAAGATGATGTGGTGATTGAAGCTGATGCTCCAGGTTTTAGTTTTAATGAACGAAAGAATCTTGGCAGTCTTGATGAAGATGACTCTGGAGCTGCTTCGTTTGTTATTCCTGTTGCTAAAACAGTAAAACCAGGTGCATATCAGTTGAGTGTGAACACCTACTGGGAAACAAGCATTAGAAGTGATGCAAAGTCATTTACTGTTGTTGTTGCTGAGTGTGGAGCTAAAGAGCTTGAAAAACCAGTGATAACACCTGTTGTGACTCCGGTGCAGCAAACACCTCCACAACAGCCAATAGTTGTTGTCCCGCCAACAGTAAGTCCTGTAGCACCTAAAGCTGCTGTCAAAGCATCAAGCTTTACTGACAGTCCAGCATATGTTGCATTGCTTGCACTTGCTGCAGTGATTGTGCTCTTGGCTCTTATCTTCCTCGTGGTCAAATTGACACGCAGAAGCTAAGTTTTTTAAACTTCTTTTTTATTTTCTTTTTTATGAACATTTCAGTAAGTCCAATGCCTCGCAGGTGCCCTGCACCAAGAGGATCCAACCGCTGTTGAGAGCCTCCACAGTTTTTATTGAGCTATTGCCGTCTTCCTCTATTTTGTGGCAAAGGAGCTCTCCTAAATGTGTCGAGACATTCTGATTAGCCCGTGATTTTTGACTTTGAAGGCCGCTTGATTGAACCTTTGTTTCGACTGGAAGTTTCTGGCAGAATTAAGAAATAGTTAT
>Ga0209514_10009425_pt1 | contig 10754 bp, 8 predicted proteins | sample Subgrocontami58m_FD_187452 | JGI IMG/M metagenome (GOLD analysis project Ga0209514, IMG submission 187452) | Subsurface groundwater microbial communities from S. Glens Falls, New York, USA - GMW37 contaminated, 5.8 m (SPAdes) (version 3) | ecosystem: Environmental > Aquatic > Deep subsurface >...
AGATGAGTATGTTCCATCCAATTATGAAATAGGTATTGTGCGCAAGGACGGAGAAATCCGCCACCTACTGGTGTTCCGCAAAGAAGTGACATGGGACGGTAAGAGGCAATTTCAGGTAATATACCAAGACATAACCGAACGCAAGCGCGCGGAAGAAAAGGTTGTTCATCTTGCCTCTTTTCCCGAATTAAATCCAAACCTCGTCCTAGAGCTGGACCAGAAGGGCAATCTCAGGTATCTAAATCCGGCAGCGAGAAGCTGCTTTCCCGACATGGCTACCATCGGGATGAATCACCCATTCTTGGCAGATTGGGTACAGGTGGTGAAGCAGCTTCAGAGTAGCAACGGGACTAAGAGCATTACTCGTGAAGTGGTGGTTGATAGCTCATTCTACGAACAGATAATCTTTCCGGTATCTGAAAACCAGATACGTGTTTATGGCACAAACATTACCGAGCGCAAGAGGGCAGAGAGAGAAATAAAAAGAGAAAAGGCTTTTTCGGCAGATATAGTAGCTACTGTCCCGGAGTCGTTGCTCGTTGTGGATGGAGATTCAAGAATAAAGAGTACAAATCGAGCTTTTAATGAACTATTCCAAACTGAGCCGGAAAAGGTAACGGGTAGGAAGATAGCCGATGTGTTGGGAGATAAAGATGGCAAGCTCAGTGCTCAGCTAGCCAGGTTATTCAAGACCGAAGATACGCTGGAAGATTTTGAACTACACTATCAATCAGAAAAGCTGGGTGAACGGATATTGAATATCACGGCAAGGGGAATGATTGTTGCAGAAGAAGAAGAAGAAGAAGAAGAAGAACTCCTCGTGGTGATACAAGACATTACGGAGCGTAAACAGATGGAGGAAGAGCTCAGACACTCAGGTGAATTCTTCAAAACCGTCTTTAACAGCAATACTGATGCTACCTCAGTCATTGATGTTCATGATTTCACTATAGTCAGAGCTAACGATGCTTTCCTGCAGCAGTATGGCTTGAAAGAGGAACAGGTTATTGGCAAGACCTGTTACCAGATAACCCATCACCGCTCTGACCCATGTATACCACCGGAGGACATCTGTCCTCTTCGAGATACCGTAACAACTGAGGAGCACTCAGTAGCCGAACATGTGCATTATACTAAGGATAATGAAAGGATATATGTGGAGGTTTCTATATCCCCAATAAAAGATGAAGATGGAAAGGTGATGCAGGTTGTTCATGTATCAAAAGACATCACCGAGCGTAAGAAGATGCATGAGCAACTCATGTCACAGGACCGGCTGGCTTCCATTGGCCAGCTTGTGTCAGGGGTAGCCCATGAAATCAATAACCCGCTAACCGGTGTCATTGGCTTCTCAGAGCTGTTGCTCAAAAGAGACCTCCCTGATGACGTTAAAGCAGACTTAAAGATTGTCAATGACGAGGCAATGCGCACTGCCAAAATAGTCAAGAACCTGCTCACCTTCGCCCGGAAGCAACCGGAAGGAAAAGCGCCGGTCGACATTCATGAGCAGATACAGAGAGTACTGGACCTGCGTGACCACGAGCAGAAGGTAAATAACATTCAAGTGATTACCCGCTTTGCTTCAGACCTGCCCCAGGTAATGGGGAACGCCTCCCAGTTACAGCAGGTATTCTTCAATATTGTTATCAATGCCGAATTCTTCATGCTGGAGGCACACCAGAAGGGCAATCTGACCATTACCACCGAGCGTACAGGGGATATTGTCCGCGCCTCCTTTACGGATGACGGCCCCGGGATTTCTGATAAGAGTATGAAGAGTCTTTTTACTCCCTTTTTCACCACCAAGGAGGTAGGTAAAGGTACCGGGTTAGGCCTGAGCATCTGCCACGGGATAGTTACCGAACACGGCGGCAGGATATACGCTGAGAGCGAGCCAGGGAAGGGAACGACGTTTATCGTGGAGCTGTCCATCAAGGAAGAGACAACCGGCCAGGAGGAGGCAAGATGACAAGACCAAGTACTCGTAAAAAGCGAATTCTTATCGTCGACGACGAGCCGGCAATTCGTGAGCTCTGCCAGAGAGTCCTCACCGAAGAAGGATTCGAGGTGGATACTGCTCCCGACGGGAGAGTAGCCCAGGCGATGATAAGTGAGCGGGAATATGGCTTATATTTCATTGATATCAAGATGCCGCTAATGGACGGTAAGGAACTGTATGAATCGCTGCAGACAACTTATCCCCGCAGTGCTGGCAGAGTCGTATTCACTACCGGTAGCGCCATAGGTCAGGAAACTGAGAGTTTCCTGCAGAGTAGCAGTAGGCCAGTCTTGCGTAAGCCCTTCACCACTGAAGAACTAAAGGCAATAATCAGACAAGCCTTGAAGGCAGTAGATAAATGACCGAAGGCAAAACGACAATACTGGTGGTTGATGACGAGGAGCATGTACGCAAGCTGCTTCAGCGAGTATTAGAAGGGGCTGGCTACAGAGTAGTTACTGCGGACAATGGCCGTCAAGCTTTAGATAAGCTGGCAGAGAGTAATATCAATCTAGTACTTTTAGACATACGAATGCCTGAGCTTGATGGTTTTGAAACTCTTAGACGGTTACGCGAACGGAGTGAAATCCCGGTTATCATGCTTACCGGAATAGGTGAAGTGACTACTATTAGCGATACTCTGAGCCTGGGCGCGGATGACTATGTACATAAACCTTTTCTCGCTCCAGTCTTACTTGCGCGTATTGAGGCGAAGCTAAGATGTAGTAAGATATGAGTCCCGCGACTGGATATTGGGCAGATGCAACAGGCTAATGTTTCACTGGTGGAGACGCGATAGCTGTAGATAGTCATTACCTTTGGTGAGCTGAAACCTTTAATAATAGAAACTCCGAGACGGATGGCGAAATGGCTAGAAAGCGAAAAACAATACTAATTGTTGATGATGAGAAGAATGTCAGGCGTTTGCTGCGCAGTATGCTGGGCAAAGAATATACTGTCGTTGAGGCTGAGGACGGAGAGGTAGCAGTACATATGGCTCGGCACGACAAACCAGACTTTATCCTGATGGATATTATGATGCCGAAGATGGATGGCTATACTGCCTGTAAGATTATAAAGTCAACCCCCATAATAAAGGCGATTCCCGTAGTCATGCTAACAGCAGTAGGTTATGAACTCAACGTCGAACTTAGCCACGAGATGGGTGCTGACGGATATATGACCAAGCCCTTCAGCCAGCAGGATTTGCTGGATACAGTCGAACGATTCTTAAAAAGTCCTGAGTAAGACATGGGCTTCTCCGTTACAATGCCCGTTCTATTACCCCCTGAACAATTACCCATAATGTTTACTACGCCTGAGGTAATAATCACTCATGGGACATTTGACTAAACCAGTAGAAATACGAGAGCGTTCTTTTCGCTTCTCATTTCGTGTAATAATCTTGGTGACACGTGGAATAGCGTGTCTATAATATGACCATCTACCGCGATGCTTCACAAGGAGGGTGACAAATGATCAGAAAACAGACAAACCTGCCTCTCTTGATTCTCAACATAATCGGCTTTCTAGGTACTGTAATCGTGAATGGATTGGCTAGCACTTTACCCCTAAACAACAAGACCACCGCCGAGCTATCTGACCAATACCCGAACCTATTTGTGCCGACAGGGCTCACCTTTTCAATTTGGGGCATAATCTATATTCTGCTTGTCATATTCGTCGTTTACCACGTCGTTGCCACCATAAGAAAGGACACGGGAGGGATATCTGTTAGCAGGAAAATTGGGTTGCTGTTCTTTGTATCCTCTGTCTTGAATATGGCCTGGATTTTCGCGTGGCATTACGAAATGGTTCCGTTGTCAGTCATAATCATGATCTTACTTCTGGGAAGCCTAATTGCCATATACTTGCGATTGGGAATCGGCAAATCAGCTGCATCCAGAAAAGAACAGTATCTGGCACACCTTCCTTTCAGTGTGTATCTTGGCTGGATAACGATAGCTATGATCGCAAATATTACAGCTTTGTTGGTTGATATTAACTGGAATAGATTTGGACTTAGCGAACAATTCTGGGCAGTAGCTGTTATTGCTATTAGTATAGCAATTGCGATGATTGTGCTGGTTACAAGAAGAGACATATATTATTGTCTTGTTGTTGACTGGGCATTACTGGGAATCCTGCTAAAACGGCTGTCTGCTTCACCGGCTGCCCAAAGCGTCATTATTACTACGATTATCGGCTTAGCACTTGTTACCTTGGGAATAGTAATTCAGATAGCGAGAAGAAAGGTGTACATGAGCCGGGCACCGGGATAGAATGTCATCGTGCCTGCAGTAACAAGAAAGCTTTTATTAAAAGCACTCTATGTCTATGCCAATGTAATAATAGTCCCTTCTGGTTAACTTATAGGGTTTCTCAACATTCTAGTAGATTGGTGGATAACAATAGCTTGGAATGTGACATCACATATCAAAGACTATGCTCAAAGTATTTTATCTACTGAAGTAGTTACACTAAAGAACATTGCTGGGGGCTTTCTACCCAGCCTTTTACGAGTAAGATTTTAATGTGCTACTTTGTTGTGGATGCTCTCCGTAATTTCCGATTGGTATTTCATCAACTCCGGAATTATCGAGCCTAGTTCTTTCCGTAATGCGTCAAGGAGCCGTTGGTTCGCCCGCATTTGTGCAAATCTGACGATAAGAAATGTCTTTTCATCGGAGCTATTAATTGCTACATCTCTGGCCTCCAGAAGGGGTTTAATAATAACCCAGTCTCTAACTACTGCCAGTAATTCCTCTCTTTCTGGCTCACTAAACCCCGCAGCCTTTAGGATTGACTGGTATATCTTAATGTCTACAAGCCAGTCTGTAGGGCTCTTTTCCTGTCCACCGCTCCCTGTTTGATGTTTGTACTGAATGTGCCCAGAAAGACCCTGCCTTGTTCTAAGTGTCTGCCCACAATGGGGACATAGAAACCTTTTCTCCAGCGTTTGCTGACTTAATTTTGGCATATAACCACCTCCATAAACAGTGAATTATTAGCTAATATTAGGTTGCCAGCAACCTTTTGTCAAATAGTATGCAATAGTAAGTGCACGGTCGTCATTTATTCTTAAACTTAGACAAGGTCGGCATCGGACCAAAATGCTCAAAAACTCTCACCCATCAACCGAACCCCATGTGCCAATTTACCGCAGTCCCTGCCAGCCATGAAGCGAGGCTAGCGATACTCTTGATAGAGTGTCTTCGATGCATCGAAATAGGGCTTAGAGGGCATGTTAGAGTTTGCTGAAAAGCAGAGAAGAATGACAGACAACCCAGGTTTCTGCGAACGTGGTCGGTTATTACAGGTAAATAAGGGATTAAAAATATAGAGCTGGGCTTGATGACTCAACCGAAAGCAAATCAATCCCAAGAGCGACACTCTAACTAGAGTGTCTTCGATATATCCAAGAAGCCCAAAATGGCTCATTGCACGTTAGCGACCTGCTCCCCCAAAACGATACCAGATAATAAAATTATAAAAAGGGATAGGATTAGACCTATTACACAAAACATCCAAAAGTGTCATGAGTAACATTTCTCGGTTGTTCAATCAGGCTCTTGACTTTCCAAACCTGTCTAACTAGAATAGTAGCTAGAAAGGAGGCAAGCGGCCTCCGCCTTTTTCCGATCCTGAATGGGGTTCAGGTGGTCGACGGTTCAAATCCGTCCACCCCGAGATTAAGTTAGGTGGGATAACATGGATCAGGCTAAGCCGGCAAGGGCAAGCTATCTTTACAATTAGCCGGTCAGAGCCTTTTTGCCGCTAATCTCTTGCTTCAGGTACCATTTCTGGACAGCCTCAACGACCTCCTCTGGATGCTCGCAAACTCTAAGTAGCTTAAGGTCTTCTTCAAAAATAAACTGCCTCGCCAGGACAGTACCTTTGAGCCAGTCCAGTAACCCCTGCCAGTAGGAGCCATCGAACAATATCACGGGGAAGGGTTTTATCTTTTGGGTTTGCATCAGGGTTAGCACCTCGGTCAGCTCATCGAGGGTGCCTAACCCCCCCGGCATCATGATGAAAGCAGTAGCATATTTTACCAGCATCACCTTACGTATAAAAAAGTGGTGAAAGGTTATTGACTTGGTGGTGTAAATGTTACCAATCTGTTCTTCAGGTAGTTTAATGTTTAGTCCGACCGAGGCAACTCCGGCTTTAAGAGCCCCCTTGTTGGCGGCTTCCATAACACCAGGCCCACCACCGGTGATGATGGAAAAGCCTAACTGTCCCAAGCGATAGGCTATGTCTTCTGTCTGGACGTAAAGCTTATCATCTGCCTTAAGTTGAGCCGAACCGTATATGGTTATCGCAGGCTCGATGCCTGAGAGCTCATCAAAACCCTCCACCAGTTCGCCTATTATGCGGAACATCCGCCAGGCTTCTCCTTTAGCTAAATCATTTATTTCGTACCCGTTTGCCATATGAACCTCCCCCAAAATTAGTATCTTCCATGTAGTCTACGTCGCTAGGCTATTGTGTCTCCAGATGTGATGAGCCCGAAAGCGCTATTTCCTCACGATGCTATTATAACCCTTCCTGACGAGCATTGCATCGGTTTGTGCACCAGCAGAATTCCGGCTTTCTGTTAGCAGGCTTGGTGGCACGATGCTGTTTTGACCAGGATAGCTTAACTACTTTATATCTGCTATAATTTGCTTCGTGAGCCAGTTGAGGTGACGATAACAGGAGGTAAAAGTATGGGTAGGATTATCGCATTCGTGGTGGTCTCGGTGGGGCTGGTCGGGTGTCTGGTTGTCATCGTGTTGGGTACTCTTAAAACGACAACTGTCGAAAGCAATGTTGCCCTTCTCAGTGTTTCGGTGGTTCTGGTAGCACTGGCTGTGCTCCTGCAGGAGGCTAGAAGGTAATCCAGGTGAGCCATATTCTTAAATTCCGGTCACGCCGGTGCTTTCTTTAAGGCTGTTCCTTACCCGTCTTCGCTGCAAAACTAATTTAGCCATCCCTGCATTCAAGGTGGGGATGGCTAAATCGAACATTTCTACCCAGGTAAGTAAAACGTTACCTTATATTGTTTATCAATAGGACTAAGAGAGGTAAACCCTCTCGCCCTTTGATACACTCCCAAACAGCAACGGCCGGTTGCTAAACAATTCCCATATCAGTCTGGCAGATAGACGACAACACCACTCTGAGCTACCTGGAATTTTGCCAAGTAAGTCAACAAACACTACAAGGATAAGCCCCAACCAGGTAAAAGCTCACCTCAAATCAGGACTCCGGCCCTTGGATTAGACCTGTTAGAGACAAACCCACCCTTCGCTGGCTAATCACATAGCCGCAAAAAGGTAGGTACTATCTGCAACCGCAGTATTAGACGCTCTTGCCGATGCGGAACATCTTGGTGCTGCATACGGGGCATACACCCTGAGTCGCCGGCTTGCTATTCTTCATGGTGATAGCTTTAGCGTTCTTCATTTCCCTCTTGGTGCGGCACTTTACACAATAGGCTTGCATTTAAGTTCCCTCCCTCCTTTTGAGTATTAAGGTTAATTGAGTATTAAGGTTAAACCATTAACTACCAGGATGTCAAGAGCCTAGACGATATTTTCACACTATTATTTACTCTCAATGTTAATTGTTTTTATCCTGTCCGGCTATAACAGGCTTCTGGGGCGGTATTGGATGGCTTCAGCGAGGTGATGGGCTTTAATCATTTCGGCATTCTCCAGGTCGGCAATGGTGCGGGCTAGTTTGAGTATGCGGTGAAAGGCACGCGCCGAGAGGTAAAGTTGTTTCATTGCCGTCTTCAGCAGACTCTGGGCAGATTCTTCTACCTGACAGAATGCTCGTACCTCAGCTGGCGTCATTTCGGCATTACATGTTAGTTTGGTGCCGTCGAAGCGTTGATGCTGCAGGCTACGGGCGGCGATAACTCTGGCCCGGACATTCTCTGATTTCTCCCCCAACCTGTCGTCAGCCAGCTTATCGTAGTCGATATGGGGTACCTCGACAAATATATCTACCCGGTCGATGAAGGGCCCACTCATACGCTGTTGATAGCGTGATACCAGACTGGGCGGACAGGTGCATTGTCGCCGGGGGTCGCCATAGTAGCCACAGGGACAGGGGTTCATGGCACCGACCAGCATGAAGTTAGCCGGAAAGCTGACACTACCTTGAGCGCGGCTGATGGTAACTATTTTATCTTCCAGGGGTTGGCGTAATGTCTCCAGCAGGGAATGCCCAAACTCAGGCAGCTCATCCAGAAAAAGAACCCCCCGGTGACTCAGGCTTATTTCGCCAGGTCTGGGCCAGTGCCCACCACCCACCAGACCCGCGTTAGAAATGGTGTAGTGAGGGGCACGGAAAGGGCGTTGTCTCATCAGGGGAGCAGCCGATGGCAGCAGACCGCTGACACTGTAGATCTTGGTAACTTCCAATGCTTCCTCATTGCTCATGGGGGGTAGTATCGAGGGCAGCGAGCGTGCCAGCAGCGTTTTACCGCTGCCCGGAGGCCCCGTCATGATGACATTGTGTCCCCCGGCGCTGGCGACTTCTAAGGCGCGTTTGACATGTTCCTGACCCTTAATGTAAGCCATATCGGTAAATGAGGCAGCCGGCGGAATGTATTCCTCAGCTTCTTCAGCTTCATACTCCGGGGCGGATATTTCGCCGCGGAGGTAACTCACTAACTGGGCTAACGAGCTGATGGGAGTGATTTTAATTCCCTCTATTAAAGATGCCTCTCGAGCGTCGGCTGCCGGCACAATAACCGTGGAGAATCCCTGCTCGTGAGCCAGGGCAACCAGGGGTAAGACTCCGTTAGTGTGGCGCAAGCTGCCATCCAGTGATAGCTCCCCAAGGAGGAGGTACGGTGTAATATCGGCAGATACCTGTTCGGAACTGAGGAGAACGCCCAGGGCAATGGGCAAATCATAAGCCGGCCCAGCTTTCTTGAGGTCAGCCGGGGCCAGATTGACGATAATGCGCTTCATCGGGAAGGTGAAGCCGGAGTTGCGGATAGCGGCTCTGACCCGTTCTCTGGCTTCCTGCACGGCCGCATCCGGCAAGCCAACAACGGTAAAAGAGGGTAAGCCGGGAGAAATATCGGCCTCAACCTCGACAATCGCCCCTTCTAACCCGACGATAGCTCCGCTTATTACCTTGGCTAACATAGCTCTAATGTTACAGCCGAGTCTTCTGGGTGTCAATGAAGTCAAGGAGGATGGGGTTAATAGACACTTTCAGCTTGTTGTCTTTAAGGGCTTGATGCTACAATAGACTGGTGACGTGGAGGCAAACATGCCGTTAGATTCCATAATTGTCAAGGGTGCCCGCGAGCATAACCTGAAAAATATCGATGTGGTTATCCCCCGGGATAAGCTGGTGGTTATTACCGGTGTCTCCGGTTCGGGTAAGAGTTCCCTGGCTTTTGATACCATTTACGCTGAAGGGCAGCGCCGCTATGTGGAATCTTTGGCTGCCTATGCCCGCCAGTTTCTGGGCCGGATGGAAAAGCCTGAGGTCGATTATATCGAGGGCTTGAGTCCGGCTATTTCCATTGACCAGAAAGGTCCGAGCCGGAATCCACGTTCGACAATGAGCACGGTGACCGAGATTTATGATTACCTGCGCCTGCTTTTTGCCCGTGTCGGTCATCCCCATTGCCCCGAGTGCGGACGGGAGATTGCCAGCCAGACTGTGCAGCAGATTGTCGATACTATTCAGGGTATTGCTGAAGGTAGCCAGATTATGATTCTGGCACCATTGATTAGAGACCGCAAGGGTGAATATCAGGCAGGTTTCGATGATTTGCGGCAGGCCGGCTATGTTCGGGTGCGGGTCGATGGGCATATCTCCGAACTATCTGAACCGCTGCAATTGGATAAGAATAAAAAGCACTCCATTGAGGCGGTGGTGGATAGACTGGTAATCGGGCAAAGCGGCAGCCAGAGCCGCCTGGCTGATTCCGTGGAAACGGCACTCAAACTTGGCTCCGGGGTAGTGCTGGTGTCTATTGTTGACGGTGAGGAACTGCTGTTCTCGGAGCATTTTTCCTGTGGCTATTGCGGGATTAGTTTTGGCGAGATTGCCCCCCGAAACTTCAGCTTTAACAGCCCTCACGGTGCCTGTCCGGCCTGTACTGGACTGGGCGTCAAACTGGAGATAGACCCTGAGCTGGTGATTCCCAATAAGGAGCTTTCTATTGCCCAGGGAGCCATCCACCCCGGCTGGTGGTTCGCCTGGCACGGTGATGAATTGGCGAGTCTGGCCCGGCGCTATGACTTTTCTCTTAATGCCCCTGTTCAAGATTTGAGTGAGGATGACCTTAAGCTGATACTCTACGGGGAGGAGGGGCAACTGGTAAAACACCGTAACCGTTACGGTCGGGTCAGGGAACATTTTACCGGCTATGAGGGGGTGATTCCTTACCTGGAAAGGCTCAGTCAGGATACACCATCGGAGCGTACCCGGGCTGAGATTGGGCGCTATATGATGTCCACGCCCTGTCCGGTCTGTCAGGGTAAGCGGCTTAAACCCGAGTCCTTAGCGGTATCTATCGATGGTAAAAATATTGCCGAGGTCAGCGCCCTGTCCGTTGACGAGGCATTGGCCTGGGTGGTGACTCTGGGTGATGATGGTAAGGAGGCTATCCTTACCGAGCGTGAGCGGATGATAGCTCACCAGGTTCTCAAGGAGATTCAAGCCCGCCTCGGTTTTCTCCAGGACGTCGGTTTAGGCTATCTGACTCTTGACCGTCCCTCAGCTACGTTGAGTG
>Ga0209514_10009427_pt1 | contig 10752 bp, 10 predicted proteins | sample Subgrocontami58m_FD_187452 | JGI IMG/M metagenome (GOLD analysis project Ga0209514, IMG submission 187452) | Subsurface groundwater microbial communities from S. Glens Falls, New York, USA - GMW37 contaminated, 5.8 m (SPAdes) (version 3) | ecosystem: Environmental > Aquatic > Deep subsurface >...
CCGCCGATGTCATCGCCATGAAGTTCTATAAGTGCGGCAGTTTACGCCGCATGCGGGATATCGCGGTTATCGCGGAGGCGGCGGGCATTCGAGCGAATTGCGCCGGGGTCGCGCGCTGCAACTACATCGAGGCCATAGCCGCCGCGCATTTGTGCGCTGCCATACCGAATCACGCGTTTGGCGCGGAGTTCATGATGGGGCTTCCTTCGGTTTGGGAAGATCCGATCATTTCCAACCGGCCGATCGACGTAAAAAACGGATTCTGCAATGTGCCTCCCGGGCCCGGTTTTGGTTTTGAGATCGACTTGAAGTCGGTCCAAAAATACGCTCTCGCGCACCTGGTTGTAGATAAGAATGGCGCTCGGTCGCTGCGCTGATCGCGCAAACCTGCGTCAAGACCTTTGTTATTTATTAACCAGACGAATTAAATACTTTTTGCCCCTACAACCACCGTGAGGTATCGAAATGCAAGAAATCGCCGTGCTGAACCCTGTAGCACAAATCAATCCCCTTAACTTTGAACCTGCGGTACGCCCAAGAGATTTGCGAAATCTCAAGATTGGCCTGCTTTGGAATTCAAAAGCAGGCGGTGATGTGGCGCTCAAGAGGATAGGCGAGAAGATCGAGAAGGAAATCGGAGGCGATGTCGATATAGCGTTTTTCCAGGATGACCACCCGTCTGCGATGTCGACGCTGGAGCGGCTAGCCGATTCCTGCGACGCGGTCATTGGCGCTCCCGCCGACTGAGGGTCGTGCACGTCATGGCTTGTCCATGACATGATCGAAATTGAGAAGCGAGGCGTGCCCACGGTCGTCGTGGTTACGAGACCGTTTGTCGAAGACGCCAAAGTGACTGCTGAAATGTTCGGCATGCCGCACCTTAGTCTGGCCGTATTGGATATGAACACTTGCAGCAATGTTGATGATGAAGCGATATATAAGGCGGCGGACGCAGTCACATCCCAGGTGTTGGGAGGATTGCTTGGAACTGAAAGCAGAGAGCAGGCGTCTGCCCGACAAACAGAAATAAAGCCGCAGTACCAGGTCGAGACGTTCCGCGGAAACGACAAGCTCAAGGCCTGGGAAGCGTTTAATGCCCACTTCCTGGACAAAGGATGGGGCGATGGCTTTCCCTTGATTGCTCCAACCGAGGAAAAAGTCAATGAGATGCTGAAGGGAACGAAACGAAGTCCTGACGAGATTATCACGGTGCTTCAACCGGGGATGGGCCTTGCCACCGTAAAAGCCATAGCAATTAACGCGGTGATGGCCGGGTGTCAGCCGAAACATCTGCCGGTGCTGATCGCGGCGGTGCAAGCGATGAATGAACCGGAATTCCAGCTTAGAATCGTTGCCATGTCCACGGGGCCTCATACGCCGATGCTGGTCGTCAATGGCCCTATCGCCAAAGAGCTTGACATTAATTCAGGCAGGGGCGCATTGGGTCCGGGCAAAGAGTCCGCATCAAATACCGTATTGGGACGGGCGGTCAGGCTTATTCTCATGAACATCGGACATGCGTACCTGAACAGCATGGACATGGATACGTTGGGTTCGCCCAATAAGTACAGCATGTGCATCGCCGAGAACGAGAAGGACTCACCCTGGAAGCCTTACCATGTGAGTCGCGGTCATACCAGCGATGAAAGCACCGTTACCGTGTTCTCGGTTGAAGCGCAATTCGGGATTTTTGATACGAAAAACAGTACGCCCGAAGGCATCCTTACATCGTTTGCGGGTACGATTAACAGCATAGGCACCGCGTTCACCCGGTCCTGGTTCATACCGAGAAGGAGATCGGATTGCGCGGTCCTGTTATCTCCGGCTCACGCAAGGGCTATTGCTGCCGCGGGTTGGGACAAGGAAGACGTGCAAGAATACTTGTACCGAGAATCCCGGCTACCGGTTAAGTTATTCAAGAACACCGAGCAAATGGAGCGGCTGAAGCCGAGTTGTCGTTGGATATTGGACGCGCCGGACGATATGCTGCTGCCCATTGTCGGCGCGCAAGACTGGTACCATATTTTCGTCGTTGGCGGTCCGGGAGGAAAGTCGTCTTTTACCGCGGGAGTGGGCAGGGCGATAACGAGAAAAATCGAAGCATAAATTATGGATGTTGAAGGAGTCGAAAGAGCGCTCGAAGGTCTGCGCGCCGGGCTGAGGAGCGACGGTGCCGATCTGATTGTAAATAGCGTAAGCGCCGACTGCATCGATTTGAGCTTGATCTTCACGGAAAAAGAATGCCCGGAGTGCATAGTCGGCGCCGAAATGCTGTTGGCGAAAGTGCGACTGCTACTAGGCAAGGTGTTTCCACAACTGCCCAAGCTCGTGCTTCACGATCCTAGAAGCACTTAAGGTGGCGCAGGGTGGTTACTCAATTTGAATCCTTATTATCTGAGCATGAAATAGCTGCGGCCTATTTCTGGTCCAAGAACTGCGGGAAATGCAAATCATTAGGTCCTCGTATTGAATCCGTGATCAAGGAGAAAAGCATTACCCTTTATACGGTAGACGTCGGGGCTGAGGAAGAGATTGCCTTGCAATATGATGTTTTGGGCCTGCCTACACTTATCTTCTTCCGAACCGGGCGTGAGGAACTGCGCCTGACTCCCACAACTATCTCCATAGCAGAGGTTGAGAAAGCCTGTGAAACGTTCACTCGCGATCAGCATTCAGGACCGAAGAATGGATAGTCAGGACGCGAAATTGTGGCCCGTCACGGGCGGGGCATTAATTTCGTGCTGGTTGAAATAGTGATCTCCATCGCGACGATGGTCTGAGAGCGGTGTAAGGGAGGCGCCATGAAGGGAAAAGAACTCGGTATCGCGATCGTCGGTTCCGGGCGAATCGGAACATTACGGGCTACTCTGGCGGCAGCTCACCCGGCGGTAGGTTTCCTTGCCATATCTGACCTTGATCCTGCTCGTGCCCGAGCGCTTGCCGACAAGGTAGGCGCGCATTTTTCGTCGGGGGATAACCTGGAAGTCATCTCGCGGCCTGAAGTAAACGCAGTGATCGTCTCCACCAGCGAGCATGAGCATAAATTGCCCGTTCTCCAAGCATTGGAGCAGGGGAAGGCCGTGCTGCTTGAAAAACCGATTGCTCTGAGCCTGCCGGACGCGGACCAGATTCTCGCCGTGGCCAATGATGCAAAGGCAAGTATTCGTGTGGGTTACAGCAGGCGATTCCAGCGCCACTTCCTCGCCGGTAAAGAGCAGATCAATAACGGGCGCCTTGGGCAAATTCTGGGTGGCACCGCGAGAATGTACAACTCCCGGGCGCAAACGTTTCAAATATTAAAACGGTCTCCCCATGCTACGCCGGTTTCAGATGCTTTGACCTACTATGTAGATATTTTCTGCTGGTTCATGGAAGGCAATCCTCCTGTGGAAGTCATTGCCCGTGGGCAAGCCGGTGTACTTAAGAAGGCAGGCTATGGGGCAGATGATATGACTTGGGCGACAGTAACGTTTTCCGATGGCGCGGTCGTAACTTTCGGGGTCAATATGGGTCTTCCCGAAAAATATCCTACCCTCGGACCTAGCGCCCGCGTAGAGATCCTCGGCACGGAGGGGGTGCTTCTCTTCGACGACGATCACAAGGAACACGTTTTTTATACGAATAAAGGGGTCAATCATAGTTATGTGCCAGGCCATGATTTGAACATGGCTTTTCTCACCAGCACTGCTCCGGGTGACTGGGCGCTCGGCGATTTCTGGGGGCCTCTCGCGAACGAGACTCGCTCCTGGCTCGATCACCTTTCGACGGACCGGCCGTGTTGCTTGGCTACGGCGCAGGAAGCCCGTCGCACGTTGGAGCTGACGCTGGCAATTGATCGAGCTGCGCTCACCAAAGAAGTGATAAGGCTGGCTTGCTAGCATAGCCGCGATTACACAATGGAGAATCCCATGGCGACAACGCCTGCACGTCTCAAATTCCGTGAACTGATGCGCGGCCCGCGCTTCATTCTGGCGTTGGGTGTGTGGGACCCGTACACGGCGCGCGTGGCGGAAGCGCTCGGCATCCAGTGCGTGCACATCGGCGGCTATCAACTGGGCGCGCACTACGTCACCAGCGAGCCGTTGTTGACTTTAACCGAGCTCGCCACCACCACGCGCTATGTGACGAGCGCGGTGCGCATCCCGGTCGTCGTCGACGCAGGCGCCGGCTTCGGCGAGCCGCTCCACGTCATGCGAACGGTCAAGGAACTGGAGCGCGCCGGCGCCGTCTGCATCCATATCGAAGACCAGATTTATCCGAAACGCGTGCACTACCACAAAGGCATCGAGCACGTGGTGTCGCGCGCAGACATGGTGGCCAAGATCAAGGCGGCGGTAGCAGCGCGCACTGACCCCAACTTTGTGATCATGGGGCGCACGGATGCGATGAAAACGAGCGGTTTTGCCGAAGGGGTGGAGCGGGCGAACCTCTATCTCGAAGCCGGCGCCGAAATGGTAATGATATTTCCGAACACGGTTGAGGAAGCACGCCAGGCGCCGCGTGAAATCAAGGGTCTGCTCGCGTATACGAACAGCGAAGGCAACCGGTTCGGGCGGCCGCTTTTCTCGGCACAGGAATTCGAGGATATGGGTTACAAACTGTCGACGTATCCGACGGCACTGCTGTGCCCGGTGACACAGGAATTGAAGCGCGTCATCACTAACCTGACGACCCAAGGGGAAAGCGGCCTGCCGCAGGACAAGATGATCGTCTGGCGCAAGGAAGTCGAAGACCTCATCGGGCTGGAGGAGTATTACAGGATCGAAAGCGACACCGTGGAGCGCTAGAGGCGTTGCGCGCACCGGGAGGATGAGCCCATGAAACGGTCGTTGATGATACTGGCGGCGGCGCTTGTATTCCCGGCTGCTGCGCAGAACTATCCAACCAGGATGGTGCGGATCATAGGGCCGTTTGCCGCGGGCGGCGGCAACGACGTGCTGGCGCGCATGCTCGCGCAGAAGCTCAATGAAGCGCACGGCCAGCTGTTCATGGTCGAGAACCGCGGTGGCGCTACCGGCACGATCGGCGCAGCGCTGGTGGCGAAAAGCCCGCCCGACGGCTACACGCTGATCCTGCATTCGACCAGCACCTATATCGCAGGGTATCTGTACCGCAGCGTTCCTTATGACCCCGTCAAGAGCTTCACGCCCGTCATCAACTGCGTGATCTATCCGTTTTACCTGGTTGCGAATCGGTCGCTGCCGGTGAAAAACGTCGCCGAGCTGATCGCGCTGGCGAAAAAACAACCCAACGCGGTGACCTACGGCTCCCCGGGAGTCGGCAGCGGCGGACACCTGGTCATGGAAATGTTCGACGCGGCCGCCCGCACCCGCACCGTGCACGTGCCGTTCAAGGGCTCGGCGCCGGCGATGACAGCTGCAGCCGGGGGCGAAGTTGCGCTCGGAATCACCAGCATCCTTTCGGGACAGATGTTTGTCAAAACCGGAAAATTACGCGGGCTGGCAGTCACCGGCGCGACCCGCTCGCCCGCCGTTCCCGAGGTGCCGACGATGTCGGAAGCCGGGTTGCCGGGTTTCGAAGCTTACCTCTGGACCGGCATACTGGCGCCGGCCGGAACGCCGGCCGCGCTCGTGAACCAGCTCAATGTCAGTCTTAGCCGCATTCTCGAAACGCCGGAGATGAAGGAATGGCTGCTGCAGAGCATCGGCGGGGAATTCAAGCCCAACACGCCGGAGCAGTTCGGGGCATTTCTCACCACCGATGTTGCGCGCTGGCAGAAAGTCATCAAGGACACCGGGGTGAGCCTCGATTGATACGGAGACGCCATGATACGCAAATCCAGAACGCAGCGTGACAATCAACAGTGGATGCTTGACCTTGCGCTCAACATGCGCGGCCGGGTGCAGAATTTCGAGCGCGACGAGCGCGAGCTTCCCGACGGCAAACGGGCGCGCAATTACCGCATGCTGCCGAAGATTTGGCGGGAGGCCGCGGCGCGCCACGAAGCGCTCGCGCGGCGCGCGCAGGCGCGGGGCGCCAACGCGACCGCGACCGCGCATTACGACCGCGCCATCGAGGCTTATCGCTTTGCCCAGCACCCCATCTTCTACGATGACCATCCGCTCAAGATTGCGTTGTGCAGGAAAATGGACGAGATGGTGGATCGGCGCTCCAAGGTCGCCGGTTACCCAATCGAGCGGGTGGAGGTGCCGTTCGACGACGGCAAGACGATCTCGTGCCTGTTGCATCTGCTGCCGGATCGCCGCAGGGCGCCGTGCGTGCTCTACGTGCCGGGAATGGATCAGACCAAGGAGGTGTTCCCGCTCAAGGCGCACCACAACATCGCGCTGTCGCGCGGCTTTCACGTCATCGCGATAGACGGCCCGGGACAGGGCAATTCCAATCTCCAGAAAATCCGGGCGGTGAAGGACAATTACGAACGCGCGGGCGCCGCGGTGATCAGCTACCTGCTCAAGCGCCCCGAAGTCGATCCTGCCAAAATTGCCATCTTTGGCATCAGCATGGGCAGCTACTGGTCGCTGCGGCTCGCGAGTTACGATCACCGCATGGCGGCCGTGGTGAGCGCGGTTGCCTGTTTCAATCCGAACAACACGATCTTCACCCAGTCGTCCCCGCGCTTCAAGCAGATGTTCATGTACATGGCGGGCTATGACGACGAGGAAAAGTTCGACCGGGAAGTCGCGCGGCCGATGACCGTGCGCGGCCATCTCGGCAAGATCAAATGCCCGACTCTGCTGGCCGCCGGCGAATATGATCCGTTGTGTCCGCTCGAGGATGCGATCGAGGCGTTCGGCGAACTGCAGGCGGCCAAAGAGATGTGGGTCTTCGAAAACCAGTACCACCCGCTGTTCGGACTTTCCAATCTCGGCGGGCAGGACTGTTATGAATACGTGCTGGATTGGCTGCAGGCGTTGTTTGCGGGCAAGCGCGTGCCCACCAAACGCGGCCGCATCGCCTACATCAGGGAAAACGGCGACGGGCCGTGGGGCAACTGCGAGTGGACGCCGCCCGTCACGCCGGGACACGCGTACTTCTAGCGCCGTTCCGATTTGTTTGGAAAATGGGCAGCGGTGGTTATGAACCGGGGCATGCTCGGATGCGGTGATATTCGTATGGCGCGATTTGCGGCATGGCTGCTGTTGCCTGGCGTGATGATTCCCGGTTTGAACACCGCGTGGGGCCAGGACAATTATCCGAGCAAGGTTATCCGCGTCGTTACGCCGGCCACCGGCGGCGGCTCCGACGTGCTGGCGAGGATGATCGCGCCCGCGCTCACCGAAAGCCTGGGACAGCAGGTGATCGTCGACAATCGCGGCTCCATCTCGGCGGAAATCGTGGCCAAAGCGCCTCCGGACGGTTATACGGTGCTGATCGACGGCAGTCCGCTGTGGCTCTTGCCGTTGTTTCGCTCAGTACCCTGGGATCCGGTAAGGGATTTCGCGCCGCTCACGCTGGCTGTGAGTTCCCCGAGCATGCTGGTCGTGCACCCCTCGCTGCCGGTCAAGTCGGTCAGGGAATTGATCGCTTTGGCCAAAGCCCGGCCGGGAGATCTCAACTACGCGGCGGGCACGATGGGCGCTGCCCCGCATCTGGCCGGGGAATTGTTCAAGGTGATGGCGGGCGTCAATATCGTGCGCGTAGCGTACAAGGGCTCGGGGCCGGCGCTGATCGGTCTGATGAGCGGCGAAGTCGAATTCATGTTTCCGGGCGCCGCCTCGGCGTGGAATCATGTCAAGCAGGGCCGCTTGAAAGGCCTCGCGATCTGTGCTGCCGAACCTTCCGCGCTGTTTCCGGACGTGCCCACGGTGGCGGCGTCGGGCCTGCCGGGTTACGAATCCGTGTCGCCGCAGGGCGTCGTCGCCCCGGCGCGGACTCCGCCGGCGATCATCATTCGGCTGAACCGGGAAATCGTGCAGGCACTGAACCGGCCCGAGGTCAAAGCGCGGCTCGCCAGCTCCGGAATCGCGGTGGTCGGTAACTCACCCGAGGCTTTTGCGGCCTCGATGAAATCCGATATCGCGCGCACGGCCAGGCTGATCAGGGACGCCGGCATCCGCGCGGAATAAATCAGTCAGCTCTCGCGCCCACGACCTTGCCTTACTCGGCGCGCATTCCCGCCTGCTTGATCAGGCTCGCCCAGTGCGCGAGATCGGTCTTGACGAAGACCGCGAACGCCTCGGGCGTATTTCCGGCCACTTCAAGGCCCGCACCGAGCATCCGCTCCCGCACGTCCTGCAGCTTGAGCACTTCCTGCGCGTCCTTGCTGATCTTGGCGATGACGCGCCGGGGCGTGCCGGCCGGCACGTGCACCCCGTTCCAGCCTATGACTTCGAAACCGGGCAGGCCGGATTCCGCAACCGTTGGCAATTCCGGCGCCGTAAGCGAACGCTTCGCGCTGGTCACCGCGAGAGCGCGGGCCTTCCCGCTCCTGTAATGAGGGAGCGCCGTGGGCGCGTACTGGAATGAGACCTGCACGTGTCCGCCGAGAAGATCCATGGTCGCGGCGGCCGCGCTTTTGTACGGAACATGGACGATATTGACGCGGGCCATGCTCTTTAACATTTCTCCCGCGAGGTGCGGCGGCGTGCCGGGGCCGGCCGATGAGTAGTTGAGCTGCCCCGGTTTTTCGCGCGCAAGCTGGATCAGTTCCGATACCGACTTCGCCGGCACGGAAGGATGGAGCAGCAGGTAAAAAGTCGCCGTCGCGAGCAAGGTGACGGGCGCGAAATCGCGCACCAGACTGTAGGGCCAGCCGGGATGCAAACTGGCATTGATGGTATAGACCGCCGTACTGAGGAACCAGGTATAGCCATCCGGGGAACCTTTCGCGGCGATCTCGATTGCAATCGCGCCGCCGCCGCCCGGGCGCTGGTCGACGATCACCTGTTGTCCCCAGGCATCCGCGAGTTTCTGGCCGATGAGCCGTGGCGGAAAATCCGAGCCCGGCCCGACCACGACGCGTACCGGGCGCGCGGGAAAAGTCTCGGCCAGTGCCGCGGGCATTAACCCCGCCGCAAGCGCTGCGAAGGCGGAAATCGCAAGTCGCGAAATGAACGTCATGGGACGACTCCTCGTCAATTCTCTGCAGCCTTTATTCGGCACGGATCCCGGCGCTCTTGATTACCTTGCCCAGCACGGCCATGTCCGATTTCATGGTGGCCGCGAGGGCTTCCGGCGAATCGGCGATGATGTCGATGCCGGTGTTGAAAAACCTTTGCTTCATCTCCGGACGGTTGAGCACGCCCACGATCGCCTGGTTCAGCCGCTTGATGAGCGGCGCGGGAGTACCCGCGGGAGCAAAGATGGCGTAACTGGCGACCGCTTCATATCCCGGGAGGCCGGACGCCGCCACCGTCGGCAAACCGGGAACCAGCGCGGAAGGCTGCGCGCTGCCGACCGCCAGCGCCCGCAGCCGCCCGGCTTTGACGTGCTGCATCACTGCGCCCGCATTGGGAAACATCAGCTGTACGCGGCCGCTCATCAAATCATTGACTGCCAATCCGACGCCCCGGTAAGCAATGTGCACGATATCGATGCCCGCCATGTACTTGAACAGTTCCGCGGCGAGATGAGGTGTCGCGCCTGCGGGGCCGGTGGAAAAGTTGAGTTCCCCGGGCTTCGCCTTGGCGAGCGCGATCAGTTCCTTGATGGAGGTCGCCGGCACCGTTGGATGCACGGTGGCAACGGTGGGGGAAGTTCCCACCATCGTGATCGGCGAAAAATCCCTGATCGGATCGTACGGCGTTTTGTCGCGCATGAATGGCAGCACCCAGAGCGTGCCGCTGTAGAGGAGCAGCGTATAACCATCGGGCGTTGCCTTGGCGGCAATGCTCGCAATGATTACACCGCCGACGCGATTTTCCACGATGACCTGCTGCCCAAGTTCGGCGGAAAGCGCCTGCGCGATCAGGCGCGCCGCGAAATCGCTGCCCCCTCCGAGTTCCGGGGCGAGCATGCGGATCGGCTTGTGCGGATAATTCTGGCCGGACGCAACACCGCTGCCAAGAACTATCGCGCCAACCGCGAATACCATCGTTGCGAAACGCATGGTTTGCACCAAGCCTCCTCTTCAATAACGCGTTCAACGGCCGCCGCGTGACCCCGTACGCATGATGCGGGCCATCCGGGGTCCTGCCGTGTCGGACGCCGCTGCGCGGCTTGCGCGCCGGCGCTTGCGTCGGCGCGGTTGACCGGCATCGCCATGAATGCTATATCAAAATCCAGTAGGATGTCCGCAGATATGAGAAAGCGATCAAGGAGTCACGTGTCCGTGTCGATTAGGGCCGCCACGCAGGGCGATGCGAATAACGTCGTATTGAGCGTGAACGACGCATTCGTGCTGGGCGAGCGGGCCTTACGGCAACTCGGCTTCAGCGGGGAGGAGGCCCGCGTCATCGCGGCGCACCTGGTCGATGCCGAACTTTGCGGTTACCCGGCGCTGGGACTGACGCGCATACTCACGATCGCAGAGCATCCGTGCATGAAGCAGCCGCGCCGGCCGCCCGAGGTGGTGCACGAAACCCCGGCCTCGGCGCTGCTCGACGGTGGCAACTTCCCCGGATTCTACGCCGTGCATCGTGCGGCGCAGGTCGCAATCGAAAAGGCGCGCGCGAATCACTACGCAGTGGTCGGCATGCACAACAGCTATCTGAGCGGCCGCAACGCCTACTACCTGGAGATGATCGCGCGCGCGGGTTTCGTGGGCATACACTTCGCCTGCGGCCAGCCGGTCGTGGTGCCGCGCGGGGGCAGGGTTCCCGCGTTCGGCAC
>Ga0209514_10009430_pt1 | contig 10751 bp, 6 predicted proteins | sample Subgrocontami58m_FD_187452 | JGI IMG/M metagenome (GOLD analysis project Ga0209514, IMG submission 187452) | Subsurface groundwater microbial communities from S. Glens Falls, New York, USA - GMW37 contaminated, 5.8 m (SPAdes) (version 3) | ecosystem: Environmental > Aquatic > Deep subsurface >...
CGAGGAGCACCCCGAGCTCGGGGTGCTCCTCGAGATCCTGGAGGTACTCCGGGTCGATCCGGATCTGCCAGACCGGAATGCGATCCTGCACGTCGAAGCCGGTCTGTGCGGCCGCCGGCAGCGCGGCCAGGATGGCAACGGCAAGATGGACCTTCATGCGGTCTACCCTCCAAGCTGGGGATCGACGTTCCCGGCCCGCGCCGGGATCTCGCGGCGAACGCCCTACTGCACCTCCCGCATCACGTTTTCGTACCGCTGGCGGATGAACTGGCGGAGGTCCACGACCGCCTGCTCGAATTGCTCGTCCGTGACAGGCTTGTTCCGGTCTTCGAGGACGTGCGGACGGATCTGCTGGTAGACGCGATCGAGCTCCGGGAGCAGGATGGAGGGGTTGAGCTGCTGCTCGGCGATCTCGCGGCACCGCGAGAGGTACTCGGCGCGAGACGGTCCGTCCGCCCACATCCAGCGGGTCAGGTTGGAGCGCTCCAGCCCGCGCAGGACGCTGAAGGCCAGGCGGACCCCGTTGAAGCTGCTGTCCCGGTCCCAAGTGATCATGTAGAAGCGTCCGTCCGCGGGGAGCTGGTAGAAGAACGTGTTGTTGTAGAAGGGGATGCCATCGTCGAAATCGGCGAGGTATCCGTCCGCTTCGCCAATCACGGACTCGACCGCGATGTACTCCATCAACGTCGACAGGCTCATCCGCGTCCCGACCCTCTCGCGGAACCGGTCGGGGGGGCTGTCCGCTATGGTCCGGACCAGGTCGACGAGCGCCGTGTGGTCCGTCGTGAAGGCGGTCTTGGGCTCGAACGGAATGGGGACGTAGGTCCCCCAGACTTCTCCCAGGTACACGAACGGGTCGCTGTTCGGCCGCATGCGGTAGAGCCTCCCGCGATCGTCGTCAAAACGTCGCGTGAGGAACCCCTCGTCGATCAGCTCTTCCACCCCGAACAGTCCGAGGTAGGACGGCTCGGCCGACCCGAGCCTCAGGTTGATCCTGGCATCCGCGTAGCGCGGCGCGTTCACTCCACGACGGTTGTAGATCCCGTACGAGAGGCGCTCGGACATCTGTGCCGCGTCCCCGAGGTGGTCGAGGCTGATGGCCTTCATGTTGTAGAAGCGCTGGCCATTTCGGAACTTGACCTTGAGGTTCGGCTTGGCGCCCCCGTCCAGGTCTCGGCTCGACTCGCCGCGGAGGCGGATCTGAACGTCGCGGTACTCCTCGCCCCCGAAACGCCACGTGCAGGGGCGGTATTCTCCCACCGCGAGACGGTTGTTGAGGATGTCGTCCCAGTCCTGGGCGGAGACCTCGATCTGATAGGTGCGCACCACGGTGTCGTCGAAGACGAACGCCGATTGGGCCGAGACGGGCGCGCAGAGGGCCAGGAGGGCGACCGCGGCGAACAGGTAGTGCCTGCAGGTCGGGGACATGAGTCGGGGGATCTTCATGGTCGGCGTCCTCCGTGAACAAGGCTCGGAATGGGACTGCAGCCGCGTCCGTCCCTCTTTGTGCACCGCTTGGAGGATCCCATTTACCCCTATTCGTGCGCATGGATCGTCGACGAGCCGGAGGGTCCGCGGTTGTCCTCGAGGCGCTACCGTCCGAGCTGCTCGATGACGTTCTGGACGCGGAGGGGGACCTGGGCCCTGAGGCGATCACCCTCGCGGCGGAAGTCCTCGTACGAGTAGGGCCGCATCGGGTCCTGGCGGGCGGCCTCGTCGATCTGCGCGCGGATCAGGTCGAGGTCCGCGACCACCACGCCCGGGGCGAACGCGCTGCCGACGAGCGAGCGCACCTTGTCCTGGAACGCGCGCCTCCACTCCGGCACCGCCATCACGCGGCGGCCGAGCACGTGCTGATCGAACCCCACGTACAGGTCCCTGACGACCCACGACTCGACCGCCCAGTCCTCGTACATGGCCGCGTCGACGTCCCAGATCATCACATACATCCTCCCCATGGACGGCTCGCTGTAGAAGTACCAGTTGTTGCTCGACGGCCCGCCACGCCTCAGCGGCTGGCCAAAGTCGGTGATGTCGCTCAACATCCAGTCCTCCTGCGCGACGACTTCCTGGAGCGCGCAGTAGGCGAGGAACGCATCCATGTCCAGGAGCCCCGGCAGGCGCGAGCGGAAGTCTTCCTCCGAGGTGTTGTTGATGGCGTCGAGGAGCGACATCAGGTCGTCGGGCGTCTCTGTCCTCCGACGCTGCCAGTCGAACGGCCCTGTGGGTCCGACATAAAGTATCGGGTCGTCACCGACCCACTCGAGCACATCCCCTCCGCGCCTACCGTGCGTCCAGGTGCACTTGTAGAGGTTCCCCCGGTGGTCGGGGAAGAGGAGGCGGAGGACCTCCGCCTGGTCGTACTGGTCGAGGATGCCGTAGAGGCCGATGTAGATGCCGTTGACGAACATCCGGACGTGCATCCAGCGCGGCGCGATCATCCCCGCGCGCCTCGCGGTGTCGTAGATGAGGCGCTCGCGCATCATCGACGGGTCCCCCTTGAGCGCGTTCGCGTCAAGACGGGTGAGCCCGCGAAACGTCTGCGAGACGTAGTGGTTGAACCGGAAGCGGATGCTCGGCTTCGTCCCGCTTTCCCGGCTGGCCTGGCCCTTCGGGCGCACGCCGACGTCGGGGAGGCGCTCTCCGTTCCACTCGAAGGCGCAGGGGTAGACCGTGCTCGATTCAGGGAAGTCCACGATGCGCTGCCAGTCCGCGGGGTCCATCGTGACCCGCACGTCCCGGAGCGCCGTCGGGTCGAACATGGCGGCGGAGGCGACCTCGGCCCCCGCCCTGCCCAGGGAGAGGAGGAGGACTGCGACGAGGGAGCCGACACGGATCACGTTGAGCATTGGGGCCTCCGTTGCTAGCCGTGACCAATGAACCGCGCGCCGGGAAGCGTTTAGCCCGGACTATTCACGAACGCGCCGCGGCGCGTTCATGAATAGTGCGGGTTAGACGATGCACCACTCTGCGCCCGTAGTACCCTCGGACCGACTCGTCGTGTATGTTCCCTCATGTCCGAATTTCCCCGACCCATTTGGGAGTGCGCCCATGAGACACCTCCTCGTCCTTCTCCTTCTATCCACGGCCGCCATGGCCGAGACCGAAGGTTTCACCTGCGATTCCGCGGAGGGGTTCTCGGTCACCAACTTCACCGACGTCCCGCCGGCAGGGGCGTCCCTCTCCGCGGAAGCGGGCGCCGTCGTCCTCAGATACGACCGGGCGAACCTCGCCGCGATTACCCACGCCGCGCTGCTCTCCGAAATGACCGGGAGCCGCATTTCGGTCCTATCCCATGAGACAGTCACCTTGGCGCTCGTCATCCCCGACCGCGACGGGGCGAGATGGATGAAGGGGTTCCCGGTCCCGGGCGGCGTGCGAACCGAGCTCGTCGCGGCGCCGGCAGACTTCCAGCTCACCGACGACTCGCCGGTGAAGAAGGCGCATCTGGAGCCCGAGCGGCTCGGCCTCGGGTACATCCTCTTCGACATCGGCCCGCTCTCGGGGGCGAGCGGCGCGAACGTCCTCGCGATCGAGGAAGTGACCGTCTCGCGGTCGGACCCGGCCGTGTCGGAAGGAGACCTCGTGGTCGATGGCCCAAGGGAGGTCCGCGAGAGCATGACCGTGCGTGGCAACCTCCGAATCAGGGCCGGAGGATCGCTCAAGGTCTCCGCGCCGCGGTTCACCGTGACGGGGGACGTCCTTCTCGAGGGAGGTTCGCTCGATGTCGTCGGCGGGGTCTTCCAGCTCCCTCAGCGGTTCAACCACGAGCGCAAGTTCGACGTACGGGAGGGTGCGCGCCTATCGTTCGAGCGCGCCCTCGTGATCACGCTCTTCCCCGCCGCGCTCGAGGTCGCCAACGGGGCCGCGTACGACTCCGACGGGACGGAACAGGTCGGCGGGATGACGGCCTCGCTCTCCGAACATTCGGTGGTCAACGTGACCGGAGCCACGGGGATCAATGAATTCGTCATCCCCGCGGGGGCGGCCTGCTCGTTCCGCGACTGCAAGTTCCTGATCCTCTGGTTCACCCTCGGCGCGAACCTCCAGGGAGGCTGGAGCTTCCCCGCCGGCGGGCATGTCGGCTGCTGGACGGCGGGGGCAGGGCACAGGACGACCGTGACGAGCTGCGACAACGTCTACTTCTGTCTCGTCTCGAACCCCGGCGCGAAGGGGGAGGTCGCCGACAGCGAGGTCTATGGCGCCGGCCTCTTCTTCATGGGAGAGGAGCCCGTAACCCTCTCGGGCCTCGAGAACAGAAAGAAGGTCCATTCGCTTCATCTCGCCGCGACGGACCGCGACCTCACCTTCCTGGACACGACGGTCCAGGCCTGGACGATCTACCCCGCGCTCAAGGCCCATGTCACCGTCGAGCGCTGCGTGATCGGGGAGACGCTCGCCTTCGGCGAAGCCCGCGAGGAGATCTCCGATAGCACGTGCGACGGGACGGGCGGGTACTTCGGGACGAGCCAGACCGCCTCCATCCACGCCGTCCGATGCAAGATCACCTGCCTCGTCGTCGCGCGGGACGAGTCGTCGATCGTGCTGGAGGACTGCGAGGTCGTCGGGGACGTCCGCGCGGCGGGGAAGGCAACGGTGAAGCTCGTCCGTTGCAAGGTGACGGGGAGGATCGAGAAGGACCCGGGCGCCACGATCACCGAGGAGTAGTCGTCCGCGCGCCGCGTCGATCGACCACGTCTCCCAGCAAGCCCGCCTTGCCAGTCGGTGGTCCCCGCGGAGGGGGTCCGGGCGACGCCCGGACCCCTCCGTGAACTCCTCCGCGCGGGGGGATGTGTCGTTGTGGCGCTGCGAGAGGTCCCGATCCCGGGCATGTGGGCGTACTCGGATTGGATGCCCGTCGTCACTCCATGGCGTGAGGAGGCATGAAGGTCAGAGTCGTGAATGCGCGCTTGGGGTCAGTCCAGGCTGCGTTCCCGTGCCCGAACTCGCGCTCTTGCGCATCGGGCACGGGCGCGGGCACGGACAGGGGTATTGATACCCGCATCCTTACGCAGCTCTGACCTTCATGCCTCACCACGCCGTCAAGTTAGCAATTCTTCGGGGTGAAGGACCAGACGGAACCTCATGTCAAATGGCAAATGGCAAATGTCAAATGTGCCGTCGAACTGGTTTGCCGTCGGTTCTCGTTGAGCGCGTCTCGAACCTCCGGAGAGCGGCACATTTGACATTTGCCATTTGCCATTTGACATGAACTTACGTCCACTTCTCGCTCTTGCGCGGAGTCGGCGAGCAGTCGCTATCTTGACGGCAATGTCCTTTAGACACTCTCTGCGGGTGGGAGCCTCCCTGAGGACGAAGAGGCTGACCATCATGAGGGCGAGGGAGATCATCGGCGAGTGGACGCTCGGGATCCTCGTAACGCTGCGCGACCTGGTCGAGGAGATGAAGCGGAAGGGTCCCGAGGCGGTACCTCGGGGGTCTCTCGGACGAGGCGCCAACGCCGACGCCGTCGAAAGAGGACGTGGAGCGGGAGCTGCTGCGCTGGTACGAGCTGTTCCAGTCGCGCCTCGACCACGTCCGCGGGAAGCTCGGGCTGGCGCTCCCCGAGCCGAAGTAGGGAGGCGGATCTCGACGTCGAAGCAGGCGCTGCGCCCGCCGCCGTCCTATTTCGTCACGGCGTAGTTGCGGTAGAAGAGCGTCGTGATCATCTCCATCCCCGCCATCGTGCCGGAGAGCTCCGCACCCGCCACGCGGAACTCTACGCAGTCGGGCAGCGTCCAGCTCGAGACCTTGGTGAACTTGAATGCCAGGACGGGGCGGACCTGCAGGTTCGCCGAGTGGAGGTCGTTCTCGATCCGCTCGATGCGCTTCTTCCCCTTCTCGTCGGTGAAGACGAACTTCACCGTGCCGTCCTCGTGCATCATCTTCTGGTCCAGGTAAAGCGTCCCCGCGGTTGGCACGCCGTTCTTGTCCAGGTCGAGCTCCAGGCCGACCAGCGCGGGCTTGAGCATGAAGGCCTCGCCGATGGGCTCCTTCGGCGTCAGGATGAGGTGGAAGCCGCCGTCTGTCTCGCTGCACTCACGATCCCAGTCCTTCTCGTTGAAGCGCTTGCTGAAGGGCGTCGCGAAGAGCTCGACCTCGAAGGCCACGAGCGCGGTGAGCGTCCAGGGCCCGCACATCGGCGTGAAGCTCCCCGGCGGGACCTGGGCCTTGTCGGGCCCTTCCTGGCTCTTCGTCCCAGCCGCGGCGTCGAACGCGATCGTGCCCGCGGGCTTGAAGTCCTTCGCGTTCGGCGCCGAGGCCTTCCCGCCCATCTCGGCGCCGGTCCAGGTCTGCAGCTCGACCTTGTACCCCTTGAGCTTCTCCTGGGCGTCATGGAAGCAGACGGCGGAGTCGACCTTCTTGAGCACGGCTTCCACATCGGGAGGATCCGCCGCACCGCAGCGGCTCGTCGGCCCGATCAGAAGCGCGAGCACGAACGCCACCCCGACCGCGAACGTCCTGCACGTCATCGCCGATGCGACCATGTGTGTCCTCTCCTTTTCTCGGTGACCGACCGGAACCGTGGCCGCAGGGGCCATTCAGGAGCGATGTCGCCGCGATGCGGATGAGGCATCACTTTCTGTCGCCCGACGATACGCCGCAGGGCGACAATTGACAAGTTCGCGTTCGGATCCACCCCGCGTCCCTCGCGCCCGGGGGCGCTCGAGTGCTCGCCGGAGGACCTCATGCCCTCGAAATCGCGCTCCGAGTGCCCCCCGGGCGGGGCTCCCACCCCCGAAATCGCACTCCGAGTGCCCTCCGGGAGGGGATTCCACACTCCTGCACACCCCTCCGAGTGCTCGCGGGAGGGTATCACCCCCTCCCGGGACCACTCCGAGCGCTCCCGCGAGGGCATCAGGTCCTCCGGAGACCACTCGGGAGCCGTCTTCCCGTCCTCTTCCCATGAGGCACCTTGGTACAATCGCGACAATTCATGCATCGTCCGAAGAACTCCAGCCCGAGCGGTGTCTAGAGGGAGGAACCCATATGGAGGACGGATCGATGAACTCCCTCGCATCGCCCAAGCTCGACTTCGAGGCCCTCGTCCACGAGCACCAGGGCATCGTCTACAACGTCGCCCTCCGCGTGACGCGCGACCGCGCGGCCGCAGAGGACGTCACCCAGCAGGTCTTCCTCAAGCTCTTCGAGGAGCGAGGCCTCCCGCCCGGCGTCGCCAGCACCAAGGCCTACGTCGCCCGCGTCGCCACGAACGCCGCACTCAACGCCCTCCGCGCGGGCGATCGCCGCGCACGCCACGAGGAGAAGGCCCTCCCGAGGAGCACGCCCATGTCGCCCATCGATGCCCTCGAGCACGTCGAGCTCCGCGCCGCCGTCGACGACCTGCCCGTCGAGCTGCGCCTCCCCGTCGTCCTCCACTACTTCCAGGGGCTCACCTACGCCGAGGTCGCCGAGGGGCTCGACGTCCCCTCCGGCACCGTCGCCTCGCGCATCCACTCCGCGATCGGCCGCCTGCGAGGGGCCCTCGCAGGGGTCGCCGTCCTCGCCGTCGCAGGCTCGCTCGAGGCCGCCCTCGAGGGGACCTCGCCGGAGTCCGTCCCCGCAGACCTCACCGAGCGGCTGCTCGAGATCCCCTCGCTGCCTCCCGTCCCGACGGCGCCCCCGTCCGCCGCGCCCGCGTGGGCGGCGGCACTCGGCGGGCCGATGATGACGGTCGTGCTGCTCATGGTGACCGTGAGCGTCGCGCTGATCGCAGCCGTGAGGCTCACCCGGTCGATGCCGCTCCACACGGCCTCGGAGGCGGCGCCCGTGGCCGGGCCGACGACGCTGTCGATCTCCACCGACGCACCCGTCGCGCTGACCACCTCGGTCGTGACGCCCGCGGGCGGCGGCACGACGCCGATCGCCGATGTCCCCAACGAGGAGCTGACGCTCTTGGAGGGCTTCCTCGTCCGTCGCCAGGACGGCACACTCGAGGTCGCGCGGCTCTACACCGACCCGGTGCAGACGATGGCGTCCGCGCCGAACCTCCTCACCCCCGAGGCGGCCCGCGCGTTCGAGGGGATGGACCTCGGCGGCCGCTCGTTCGACATGTGGCTGGTGGAGCCGAAGCCGCTCGGCCCGCCTGCGCGCGTCTGGGTGCGCCTGCGCGGCACCGTGCAGCACGAGCGGTCGAAGACGGACGACTCCTTCGACATGGGCGTGGACTGGTTCACGACGCGCGAGATCGTCGCCGTCGACGTGCTGACCGAGCACTGGGCGGAGCAGTGGAGGGGCGTGCGGCGGTCGCTCGCTCGCCTCAACGCAATGACGCAGGAGCCTCCGTCGCCGGGGAAGCGCAGCGAGTTCGTCGCGACGGCGCAGGAGGCGCTGCACGGGATCGACGAGCTGCGGCGCCTGCGCGAGGTGGAGGAGGTCCCCGCCGGGGTCGCCTCGCAGCACCGCGGCGATGGCTGGAGGAGGCCCATCGAGCGCGCGTCACTCTGGGCGCTGCGAAACCTCTCGCAGCCGTTCGACCTCACGCCCGTCGGCGTGCCCGAGTTTCCGACGGAGGAGTCGTTGCGGGAGGTCTTCCTCTCGGCGAAGGACCAGGCGGGGTTCCGCGGGGCTGTCCTGTCGCGGTTCGGCGAGGACGCCCTCGACCAGACGCTTTGCTACTACGACGGGAGCCCGGACACCTTCTCGCTCAAGAGCGTCGCGCTCGACGCAGCGATGAAGACGTGGAGTGCGGAGGAGTTCCTCGCGGTGCAGGGGCGGGCAGAGAAGATTGGCGAGAACCATCCGAAGCCGGAGGAGGCGCCCGCCGCAGAGAACCCGGCCTACGCGGCGCACCGCGCTCGGATCGCCTCGACGGGCCTCGAGGTGGTAGAGATGGCGGCCTCGGCGCGGAAGACGGCCCTGGTGACGGGGGGCGTCGAGGTGCGCTCGGTCGCGCAGGGGAGCGCCGCGGACAAGGCGGGCCTGCGGGTCGGCGACGTGATCTGGCGCGCGCACGTCCCGAACAACAACCCGATGGGCGGGCAGGTGGGGCGGATCGAGGCGCAGTCGCCCTCGAACCCGATCCACTTCGGCTGGCTGCTTGGCGAGGCGGAGGCGATGGAGGCGATCACGCTCGACGTCCTCCGCGACGGCGGCTGCGTGCAGGTCGTCTTGCCGAGGAAGTAGGCGTCGCGACGCAAGTGCCGGGGCGCAATGCGGTGGGGAAGTGGAAGGCCGAGGTGCTGCCTCGCCTACGCCGATGCGAGCGACGCGACCTCCCCTGCCATGTCCGTCCGTGCGGCGGGGCCGAACAGGTAGAGCGCGGTCGCTTCGCCCGACGCATTGCCGATGTCCTCGAACAGGAGCAGGGTCGCGGGAAGGGCCTGCACGCCCGCCAAGCCCGCAGAGGTGCGAAGCTCGACCATGCCCTCGCTCGTCACTCGGATGCCGAAGAGCAGGTGGCCGGCGAGCGCGCCCACCCGTTCGAGGAGGGATGCGCCGCCGCGCGGGTCGATGGGGCCGATCTCGACCCGGGTCCATGTGCGCGGATACCGCCACGCCCGCTCTCCTTCGTCCGTGAGCGTCTCCCTCGGGGCCTCGTACCGGATCCGGTCGAGGAACATCACGAGGGTCGATCCCCCCGATTCGAGGCGCGCGCCCGGGAGAACCCCGCTCATGTACAGGAACCGACCGAGCGTCCCCAGCGGGTTCCGACGCTTCACGATTTCCGGCAGGATCCACTTCATGTCAGATCTCCTGATTTGGAACCACTACCTCGCCCAGCGACGAATTCCGAGGGAGGGCCACGTCTCGCCGTTCGCGGCGGCGTATCCGCCCGGCCCCGGGACCCGGCGCGTCCACCAGGGGACGTACTGGCCCGTCGCAGTCGACCTCCGCCAGACCTCCACCTTCCCCTGCCCGCCCCGCGCGAACCCGACCGCGAGGTCCGCGTCGCCGTCCGCGTCCATGTCCGCGAGCGCAGGGCGCGTCGCCCCGACCGAGGCGCGGTACGGCTCCTCGCCCACCTGCAGCCACTCCATGTGCGCGTGGCCGCTCCAGGCGTCGTCGAAGACCTCGAGCCTGCATTCGCCGCCCTGCTCGAGGCCGATGATGACCTCCGCGAGGCCGTCGGCGTCGATGTCGCCGACTGCGGGCCGGGTCGTCCCCGCGCGGTTCGTGTTGTACTCCGGCCACTCCACCTGGTTCCACGTGCGGAACTGGTAGTCGGAGGCGGCGTCGCTGAAGGTGAGCCACCTCCCCTGGCCGCCCGGGCCAAGCCCGATCACCGGCTCCGCGCGACCGTCGAGGTCGATGTCGCCGAGGGCCAGGCGCGTCTCGCCGCCGCCCGGGCCGTCGTTGTACTCGCTCCAGGGGACCTGCCGCGATGCGCGGAGAGCGAAGAGGTCGATCGCGTCGTCGAAGACGTACCACCACCCGCGGCCGCCTCGACCGAGGCCGACAGCGATCTCCGCGCGCCCGTCGCCGTCCGTGTCGCCGCACGCGGGGTACGTCGCGCCGTTCGTCGCGTTGTACCCGCTGTCGGGCACGCGCAGCCAGCCGAGGAGCGCCGTCCCGTGCTCGGCGTCGTCGCGGACCTGGACCCAGCCGCCGTTCGAGGGGAACGACCCGAAGCCGACCACCATCTCGTCGAGCCCGTCCCCGTCGACGTCGCCGTAGGCGGGGTGCGTTTCGCCGACGGTTGTGTCATACGGCGCCCACGCGAGCTGGTAGAGCTGCGGCGCGGGCGGGTCGGTCGTGGAGGTGCGCCAGGTGTACAGGTGGTCCTGACCACCCTGCCCCAGGCCCGCCGT
>Ga0209514_10009431_pt1 | contig 10750 bp, 9 predicted proteins | sample Subgrocontami58m_FD_187452 | JGI IMG/M metagenome (GOLD analysis project Ga0209514, IMG submission 187452) | Subsurface groundwater microbial communities from S. Glens Falls, New York, USA - GMW37 contaminated, 5.8 m (SPAdes) (version 3) | ecosystem: Environmental > Aquatic > Deep subsurface >...
GCTTATATCAATTATTCAAACCCTCAAGTTAAGCAAGAAAAATGTGCTTCAAGGATTACAACAAATCATTGACGGTCGGTCAGGTTGTTAAACGATTACACACAATCGAAAGGTATAAAACCGAGAATAAAAGATTAATATCAAAATGCACCTGAAAAACAAAATAGTATTAATCACCGGATCCTCAATGGGAATTGGAAAATCAATTGCAGAAAAATTCTCACGGGAAGGCGCGGCAACAATAATCACATCCAGAGATTTCACAAAAATAAAAAAAATCTCTGAAAAAATAAAGAACTCTTATCCTCTCGAACTCGATGTAACCAACAAACAAAGCGTAAAAAAAGCAGTCAAGCAAATAATCACAAAATTCAAAAAAATAGACATCCTCATAAACAACGCAGGCATCGCAGAATACGGAAAAGTTGCCGATGTAGATTACGTGCATTTTGAAACCCAAATCAAGACAAACCTTCTCGGAACAATCTGCTGCACAAAAGAAGTCCTTCCTTACATGATAAAACAAAAATCAGGAAAAATAATCAACATCTCCTCTGGCTCAGGAAAAAAAGGCGCTGCTGAGACTTCAGCATACTGCGCATCAAAATTCGGCGTTGTCGGGTTCACAGAAAGCATCGCAGAAGAATTCAAGCAATACAACATCAATGTCCATCTTATCAATCCTGGCAAAGTAAACACAACAATCCACAAAATCCCCCATAATGATTCGAGACGAGAAAAAATGCTTCTTCCGGAAGATATTGCTAATACCTGTGCTTTTCTTGCTAAGCTACCTGAGAGAGTTGATATTAGGGAGATGAATGTAAAACCTTGGAGATTGTAATGAAACTTAAAAAATTAAAAGGAATCGCTAACAATGCAGTTAATGTCGGAACTGGTTGTTTACATTACCCTTTTGGAATTATTAGCCCGCCTTTTGAGATTAAAGTGGATTTACTTAGAGGGGAAATGAATCCGGATATGAAAGGAGACGATGCTGAAAAATTTTATAAGGATATTTCTAGATGGTTTCATGAAGTTTTACAAAAAGAAAAAATCCCAGTTGAAGTAATTGAAGAAGCAGTTATTCTTGTTGGACCCACCAAAAAACCTAATTGCATTATTAAGGCTAAGGGAAAAATTTATTCAAGTAATTCTTAAATGCAGTATACATATGGCACTGGACAATCTTCAGTAGAAAATATAAACTAATTACTTACACAACTGATTATGCTCCTCATAGACTGCCGTGAGCCAAAAGAGATTATAGAAATCCTTTCCAAGAACATTCCGACGAGAATCATAAAACTTGCGCATGGAGATTATCTCTTTTCAGGTATAGCAATAGAACGAAAAACCCTCTCAGACTTTTTCACCTCTCTCAAAACAGGCAGATTAATCGAGCAGATAACAAATATCAAAAGAAACTTTCCAAACACATACCTACTCATTGAGGGATTCTTTGATTTTACCTATGTCAACAACATTGACTATCTATACTCGCAGATTTCTTACCTTACGATAAATCTCGGCACCAAAATTATTTTCTCCAAAGATACAGGATTTACATCTGAGATAATAAGAAAGATTTACTTGACCAGATTTAAAACCTATAACCTACAAATCTCCAGAGACAAAAGATACCATCTTGCGAAATTTCTTGGCATTTCAGGCAAGAAACTGGATAGAATCTTAGACAGATTTGAAAACTTTGAGAATATAGTCGGAAAAATTAAATTCAACAAAAAAGAATTCTTGGGCATAGACGGGATAAGCAGAAGAACAATTGACAAGATTGGGGATGTGTTGATGGAAAGGATTTGATAATTATTAATATTAATATTTTATTTTTCTCTGAATTCCTCCATGATGTCTGGTGATACAATAGTTCTACAATAGCAAGAAGAATAAGAAAGGCGAACAAACGCCCAAAGGTAACACAAAGTATTTATATTAGATAAGACGAAAAAGAAGTGATGGAGAATAAGAAAATATTTAGCGTGTTTTTCAGGGAAAAGCCGGCAATGATGCTGCTTGATTTGAAGAATACAAAGGAAGAGATTTATGCTTCTACTCTTGCAAAGAAGGTTAACTGCACCTATTCTCATGTTGTGAAGATTCTTCAGGAGATGGAAAAAGCAGGATTGGTAAATTTTGAGAAGCACGGCAGATTGAAGCTTTTGACTTTGACCAAGAAGGGGATGGAAGCTGCCGAGCATGTTAATGCATTTAGGGTGTTGCTTTAGAATTTATGAAATGTCTAAACAAAGTTTAACTATCAGGACAATTAATACATACATTTCCCGTCGAAACTATTGTTACAGACTTTTTATCGTCGGGATTTTGCAGTGTATTTGCTGCTGATGTTATAATCGGTCTTAATCTTCCGTTGAGATTTCCAGTTTTCAGAGCATGATAAACTGTTGTCAATTTTCCAGTATCGAGCTTTATTACAGAATCGCCTTTAAGTATTTTTTTTGCGCCGTCTTTTTCTGTGTATTCGTAAGAATGCTTTTTAATTATCTGGAATTCTGTTTGTTTTCCTTCGACGCTAAGAATTGGATAGCGGCTTCCGTCCCTGTATATTGTGATTCCTTTTAAGCCGTGCTTCCATGCCTCAATATAGATGTTTGATATTACCTCCGGCTCAATGTCCTCAGAGAGGTTTACTGTCGAGGAAATACTATGGTCAATGTATTTTTGCGCTATGCCCTGTATCCTGACTCTGTTCATCGGGTCAATGTAATGCGCTGTCCTGAAGAAGTGTTTTGGAAGGACTGTTTTTAGTTCTGTCTCGCTTTTTGCGTCTTGGACTTTTTCAGCTATGCCGTGCATGTCAATATATGCTTGGACTGTCGAATGGAATACTTTAAAGAACACGTTTCCGAATGATTCAGAGCGCCTTGTGTAATAAAGAGAGAATATCGGCTCTATTCCGCCTGAAACTCCGACATAATACTTGTTGTTGTTTGTAAATCCCAAGATTATGTTTGAGATTGTTCCTGTCGGAGCTATTGAGAGGATTGCGATGTTTCTCAAGCCGTGCTGTTTGATTGTCTGCTTTACTTCCGGGCTGAGGATTTCCTGAAAGAACGGGCACCGGGAGTATTGCTCATAATCATATATTGGTGATGGACCTTTTTCTTGAGCAATGTATGCTGATGTTTGATATGAAACATTTGCGATTAATCGCGAGATTTTCTCGAGGAGCGCAATGCCTTCTTCTGAATCATATTCAATTCCAAGCAGGTTGAGCATATCAGCAATGCCCATTATTCCCAAACCTATTCTTCTTGTTTCTGAGGCAGCTGTGCGCTGTTTTTCCAACGGGTTTAATGTTTGATTCCATGTGATTACATTATCAAGGAATCTTGTTAGTGTGTTAACAACTTCTCCTAACTGTTCCCACTCGATTTTTGCGTTTTCTGTGTATCCGTTTGTAACAAATCTTGAGAGGTTTATTGAGCCAAGGTTGCATGCGCCACCGTCTTCGAGAGGGACTTCTCCGCAATTATGGGCAATGATTCCGTTTGCAATGAATGAATGGCTTAATGGCTCTGTTATGTCCCAGACTTGTTTTTTTCCGGCGTAATTTTTATGCTTTACCTTGTCTGTAAATCTCTCTGTGTAGAAGTCAAAGTGGCTTAATGCATTTAGCTCATAATTTATGTCGGATGTTTTGTATTTGATTATGTCGCCTTGCTTGTTTATGTACCTGAATGTTTTTGATTTTGCTGAACGGTCATAGATTGTGCTTTTGATTCCGAGGTTGAGCAATATTAACTGCACCTGCTTGAGCAATTTTATTGAGCTTGAGTTGAGTCTGAGATAATTTCTGCTGTTGCTTCCGAGTGCAATTGTTCCGTCTGAGGAGAACAGCCCTTCCAAGAATCCGATAACTGCTTCTTCTGTTGCTGTTAATAATGCTGACGGGACTTCACTTTGCTGATTTGCCTGTGCAACGCCGAGATTTTTCAGGAAATTTATCATGTATCTGCTCGAAGAACGCAATTGGATGCAGCCATTTGGATATTTTAATTCCTTTATTTTTCTGTTGCAGTATTTTTCAAAGACAGGCTGGATTATTTTTCTTGCATCTTCATCTTCTTTTGCAAAGACCAAGCCAACTTTATTGTATTTCTCGTTATAAAACCCGTCTCCAACAAGCCAGCCAAGGAAAATTCCTAATTCCCTGCTCCATTCTGACGGAAGATTTAGCTTGTATGTTCTGTTATTTTTTCCGATAATTGTGTTTTGAACTTCAAACGGCAGTTTTCTATTTTGGCTAAAGCTTCCTTTTCCTGACTGAATAAGAACAGAATCGTTTTCAGTTATATCTTTCATCTCTTTCCACCCGTTGAGAGTTAGTATCTTATGGTCGGGGGTTGCTGTTATTTCATATCCTGATTTTGTTTCTAATGTAAAGCATTCTTTAATTCCAGTCATCATTCTTCTCAACGGCTTTACAAACTGGCATCCTATCTGAGAAGTGATTTGTCCTGAATTGCTTTCATACTGAATGGCTCTTGAGTCTATTAATATACCGTCGGATTTGATACTGTCTATTCTTTCAATACCATTCTTTGTCGGGATTAATGAATCAAATGCAACGCAAGGATTCGTTGACGTTATAGGCCTTCCGACGTAATTTGACGGAGAATATTTTGTCATTGTGCTCCAGAAAATTAATCCGGGTTCTGCTGTCTGGTGATTGCCCTCGATAAACTGATCCCAGATATCTCTTGCTTTTACAAGTTGTTTAATCTCACCGGTGTTTTCTGAATTAAAGTATAACATGAAATCCCCTGCGCGTTTTACTGCGAGGTCAAATTCTTTGTCTGCGAGAGATATAACATAATCTCCGAACATGTCTCGTTTTGAATAATCATCGAGGATTTCTGCATCCAATTGCAGTCCGTAGGTTTTTTTCAGATAATTTGCAAACTCTTCTGATGAATCAAAAACTCTTTCAAGCTCATAATTTTCTATTTTTTTAGACGAGATTTCAAATGAATAGTGCGTTGTTTCGTCCTGAGAAATTCCGCTGACAGTTACTTTGCCGCTTTTCTTGTATAGGAGAATTTTGTTTCTTCCAAACTGGTTTTCCTCGATAATTGAGTGCATGAACTCATCAGTAACTTTGAGGCTGATATTTGCAAACCTAACTTGAGTATTTTCTCTTACCTGCCTTTCGACTTCTGAAAGCTGTGCGTCTGTGAAAAGTCCTGACCATTTGCACTGCTCGACAATTTGCCTGGTTACCCAGTTTGGATTTTTCTTGACTTTGATGAAATGGAATACATCAGGGTGCTTTACGTCAAGAGTAAGCATTAATGCGCCGCGCCTTCCTGACTGTCCGATTAAGCCTGTTGTCAGCGAATAGATTTCCATGAATGAAACTGCGCCAGTTGATTTGTCTGCTGCATTATGAACAACCGAATCTTTTGGCCTGAGAACTGAGATGTCAACACCAATTCCTCCGCCAAAGGAGTATGTTCGCGCGCATTCATAAGCTGCTTTGTAGATTGATTCAATGTTGTCTTTTTCTATGACTGAGACAAAACAATTTGCCAATGTTTTCAGACGGTATAAGTCTCCTGCACCTGCGATTACTCTCCCGCCCGGAAGGAAGTAGCCGTTATATAATGCATCATAAAATTTCATCGCCCATTTTTTTCTTTCTGAATCTTCTGGCTCGACTGCTGAGATGTAAGATGCGAGCCGCGCGAATGTTTCTTCCGGCCTTGTTTCAATTATATTTCCTTCGAGATCTTTCAGGTAATATTTATTTTTGTAGATACTGAATGCAAGCTCATTTTCTCCGAGATATTTGTTTTCAGGATGGACTGGAATTTCTCCGGTGCGCTGCATCTGCCTAAGCATGAGGAGGTTTTCTTTGTAGGAGTTCAGCCAGTTCTCACTAACAAGATTAGAAAGCTTGCTTTTATGCTCGAACATTTTTTGGAGTTCTATATCTTCCTGAAATTCTTTTACATGTCTTTCGCTGTCCAATTTATTTCCTCCTATAAATTTATCACAGCTTTTTAAATATTTTGTGATACTATGTGCTAATGGCAGTTTTCAATACTCAATTCCCCTTCGAGCTTTTATCCCTTTTTGCCACGGATGTTTTATTCTCTCAATATTTGAGACATAGTCTGCAAGCTCCATGATTTCCTTAGGGACGTCTCTTCCAGTTAATATTAACTCAGTATGTCCATGATTTTCTATCAGCTTTTTTGCTTCTTCTATTTTTATCAGTCCTTTGTCAAGCGCGCAGTTTATTTCGTCGAGAATTATAATGTCATATTCTTTTGAATTTATTATTTCCTTTGCTTTTTCCATTGCGCGCTGGCATGCTTTTCTTTCCTCAATGTCCGGCTGGAATACAAACTGAGTTCCTGAAGATTGGAAATCAAATAATGTTTTTTGCGGTTTTGCATTGTTGAGAGCATCCACGCCGTATTGTTCAATTGTGATGTTCGGAAGGGATTTAACTGCCAATATTTCTCCTGTTTTTCCGCTCTTGAGGAATTGTATCATGTAAACTTTGTATCCATAGCCGATTGCCCTGAGAGCAAGCCCTACTGCTGAGGTTGTTTTGCCTCTTCCGTCGCCGGTTATGACATGGACTAATCCAAGCTTTTCTTTGTTGTCTTCGCCTTCTACAATAATCTGGCGCTTTAGTTTTGTAACCATTTTATTTCGGAGATTTTTCTAATTCAGTGGTCTATTTATTATTTTTGATTTTGGTTATTGCTGCTTTGATTGAGGTGTTTATTTCGCCGTTGATACTTTGATGAATTTTATAGAAGGATGATAAATAATTAATTATTTCGCTTTTTCTGCCAAAAAACAGGATTAAACGTAATAATATTACGTTTAATAGATGTTAAGTTCAATAATTTTTAGTGGCTAAACGACTGATTGGGGGACATTTCGACGAACGAAACGAGGGGTGGGGTGGACGAAAAATGATAATTTATAAATAGGGGGTGGCAGTTTACATAATCAATATGAAAGATAAATTTTTATCGAGTGCTTTTGTGGATGGACTTAATGACAAACAGAAAGAAGCAGTCTTAAGTGAACACAATAGGCTCTTAGTTTTGGCTGGTGCAGGTTCTGGTAAAACAAAAACTATAATCCAGAAAATATTATTTCTAATCTCAGAAAAAAATATAGACCCTGCGAATATTTTGGCGATTACTTTTACAAAGAATGCAAGCAATGAAATGATAGACAGACTTATTTTATATGCTGATAAAGACAATACTTACCATAAGATAATCTATGATAAAAAACTTTCAAATGAAGTAAAAGAATTCAAAAGAAGAGAACATATCAAAAAATATCCTTGGCTTTCTAATATAACTGTGCGTACATTTCATAGTTTATGTTATTCTCTATTAAGAAAACATGGTTCGCAGTTTGATAATAAATTTAAGATAATTGATGATAAAACGTATGATGAAGATATTGATCTTAGACATAAAGCCCCAGAGACTCCTAAACAAATATTTCAAAAGATAATAAAGCAAGTATGCGGGGATACAGATTACTTGCTCAAATTGAAAAGATACATTCTTGATTATTATATAGATGAACATAGGAAAAGAATGCATGAATTAGGGTATCGTGATTATGAAAGACCTTACACGACTTTGGGTGGTGAACAGGTTGCTTCAAAATCTGAGAGGTATATCGCTGATTGGCTTTACATTCATAACTAAACTTTTGCGTTTTCATTTAAAAGCAATTCTTTAGCCATTTTAATCCTTTCTTTTTTATCCTCAATATTCACTATCTCTATAACCAAATCATCAAATTCTTTGTCCTGAATGTATTTAATACATTCTCCAATTGTCCATGAAACTTTCTTGAAAAACATCATGAGCTTTAGGATTGCATACGATAAAGTTACAAGGATTATGTGACGAGTAATCCCTTTTTTCAACCTCATTTGATATGCTTCCAATCCCAATCTTTGCTTGATGTCCTTGTGGAAAGTCTCAATTGACCACCTCTTTGTGTATTCATTCAAAACACAAATATCTGATTTGCGAATATCAGTGCACATTATGTAAAATTGTCTTGACCATTTTTTCTTGTTCTCCAACCATTGTCTCGAAATAACAATTTTTACAAAGCCGACTTTCTTCAGCCTTACAACAATGCTATGCAGTTTGTAAGTTGCGTCGTCTATAATTACTGTTTGAAATGCTTTCTTCTTTCTGCTTACACTTTTGTAGTATTTGCCAAGCTTAATCCAATCTCCTCCTTCAAATTGAATTACCCTATTTGACTTTAGGTTTCCTATAAGTGTAATTCCTTTTTTCAAGCAAAGCTTGATAATGTCATTGCACACATACCAAGAATCAATAATCACTTGGCTTATTTTTATTCTTGACGACGCATATTCTATAATCTGCTTTGCCAACTCAATCTTTGATTGAGTTTTCTTCGAGTATAGTTTTGGGAATAAAGGCAATAATAGTCCCATACACATTATCAATGCGGTTACTATCTGATGCCCAAAAACATAACCTTTGCTTGCATGGTCTTTATGATATTGTGCTTCTTCTATATGCTTGCCCGTCTTCTTTGAAATTGAGTCGTCTATTATCAATGATATTGGTTTGCCCCTTGTCTGATGACTTATCTTCTTTACATATCTGTCTTGAACATCGTCTTCATTCCAGTCAGATTCTGTGAGAAATCTATTGAGATTACTTTGGTCTTTTTCTTCTTTTGAAGAGACGCTTATGCTTTTTATTGTCTTTTTGTTGAGGGCAACCAGCCCACCAATATAATTCTTGACGTGGTTAAATTGAGGTTTTGTAAAACAATTTTTCAAAAAGTTTAAGTATTTGTTGACTTCTTTCAGATTGGGAAGAATTTGTTTCATTTGTTGTTCACCAAATTACAAATGAACTTTCTTCCTTATATTTCTATTTATAAAGGAATTTGCAAAAGTTTAGTTCATAATATTAATTACACGTATGAACCAAAAATAGCTATTAAAGATTTTGAATTTAAACCTGATTTTTATATTCCATCAGCAGATATGTATCTGGAACATATAAGTAATCTAAGCCACCCCATAAAAGATAAAGAAGAGCAATTCAAGATTGGAGATAAATTATTGATTAAGACGTATGAAAGCATGGTGAAGGATATAGGTAAATTTCATCAATTTCTCGACAGAACAATTATTACAAGAATAAACAAAGACATAAAGAGAGACGTTGCGCTATCAGTAGAAGCAGAATTTAAAACTTATTTTAAGCAACTTGATGAGTTTGTTTTTATGGTCATACGTGTTTTAGATAAAATTAAGGTAGAACATTCAGATTTTGAAGAAGTATGTAAAAAAGCATCAAAAGACCCCCATGAAAGAATTACTGTTTTTTATGAATTAGCCAAGCCACTAATACAAGAATATAGCAATTATCTCATAAAAAGATCTTATCTAGATTTTAATGATTTGATTATTGAAACAATTAGGCTTTTAAAAAATGATACTCAGGTAAGGAATGCGTTTCAAGAAAAATTTAAACACATTTTAGTGGATGAATTCCAAGATGTTAATAATCTTCAAGTTAGGCTATTAAACTACTTGCTCACTGAATCAAACCAATTATTTTGTGTTGGTGATGATTGGCAAAGTATTTACGGGTGGAGAGGTGCAGAAGTAGATTATATTGTTAATTTTAAAAAATATTTTGAAAATCCAAAAATAATTAAATTGAACATCAATTATAGGAGCAATAACACAATTGTATTGGCTTCTAATGAGGTTATTAAAAATAACAAGTATAAGATTGATAAAGAGATAATTTCAATAAACAAAGAAGGAAGAAAAATATACCTTTATTGTGCACAAAAAGAGGAAGAAGATGGAGTTGAAACAGTAGTTAAAAAGATTCAACAGTTCTTACAAAATGAATATATCAAGGAGGATATACTTGTTTTATTTAGAAGAACAAGGGCTATTGAGCCGTATAAAGATAAATTAAGAGGTTTAGCAAAATTAAGGACTATTCATTCAGCTAAAGGATTAGAGGCCAAAGTTGTGTTTATTGTTGGCTTGACCGCTGGGATTTATGGATTCCCTCAAGTCTGGGAGTCAGATAGAATTTTACAGATTATTAAAACCAGCAATTATGAGTTACTCATGGAAGAAGAAAGAAGGCTTTTTTATGTTGCAATAACAAGAGCTAAAGAAGAGCTGTTTTTAATTAGTGAAGTTGGAAATGAGTCTCAATTCATAAAAGAGATACCCGGAGAATTCATAGATAGAAGCAATTTCTTAATTTTAAATATAAAGAGAAAGGAAGTCACTAAATGTCCTGAATGCAGTAAAGAAATTGAAGAATCTTTCAATTATTGTCCTTATTGTGGGAATATATGCTTGATAAATAAAATTAGTACTTCCTCAGACTATGATTATCATAAAAGATTAGAAACTGTAAGGATAGATTATACCCTCAAGCATATGAACCTTGGATTATAGAAGAAGAGAAACGATTAATTCAGTTGTTTAGCGAAACGAAAACTATTTCAGAAATTTCCAAATTAATGGGGAGACAACCAGGCGGTATAAAAAGTAGATTAAAAAAACTAGGTTTAATCAAAGACTAACGCCCCACCCCCTACGACTAAAGAACGACTAAAACGAAATGTCCCCCTTAATGTATGTTCTTGATGGCTCACTTTGTTCGCTAGATTGAAACGAGCCACTAAAAAT
>Ga0209514_10009434_pt1 | contig 10748 bp, 11 predicted proteins | sample Subgrocontami58m_FD_187452 | JGI IMG/M metagenome (GOLD analysis project Ga0209514, IMG submission 187452) | Subsurface groundwater microbial communities from S. Glens Falls, New York, USA - GMW37 contaminated, 5.8 m (SPAdes) (version 3) | ecosystem: Environmental > Aquatic > Deep subsurface >...
AGCGAATCTTTTAGTCCCGCAAAATCAAGGTGGGTGAGAGATTTTATCAACTACTATCTTGGGTACATCCTGATAAGTCTTTTTTATGTATGCATACGCTTTATTGTCATGAAAAACCCATTGGAAGCATCCGTTGGTTACGTAAAAGGAAGTGTCGCGATAAATTTCATGACGATGGACAAGATACTGGCCTCGTATGTTAAACTCATGTTTTTGCCGTTTCACCTGAGTGCAGATTATACGATTGCCCCTGTCCTATCAATCTTTGATGCCTCCTTTATTACCAGTCTTATCCTGCTTGTTGCTGTGGGTTTTATTATTTTTAAAATGATAAATACACCCGTGACCTTGCATGTTTTGAACAGGGATCGAATATATGGCATGTTCATGCTTTGTTTTTTTGCCGCACTGCTACCGGTCTTAAACATTGTACCGATTGGGCACATCATGGCGGATCGATATCTCTATCTTCCTGTTGCTGGATTTTGCATTGTTATCAGCGGGCTTTTATTCCACGAGGTAATTACTCAACCTCCCTTAAGCAAGCGGGAAAAATTTCCTGTTTATAACCACAATATATTAAGCAAGAGTACCTTTATTATTCCTCTCATATCGATACTCTGCATCTTTTTCACTACGAAGACTATTTTAAGAAATAGGGATTGGAGAAATGAATATACCTTTTGGACAAAAATTCTTAGTGAGCAGCCACAGAATTACGATGCGCATAATAATCTGGGGAATTACTTCTATAAGCAGGGAGCGCTGGATAGGGCGATTTGTGAACTGGAAGAAGCTGTCAGACTAAAGAAGAATTATCCTGAAGGACATAACAGCCTGGGAACGATGTATATCGACAAGGGGCTTATTGACAAGTCCATTGCAGAGTATGCTGAGGCAGTAAAATATAGGCCTATATTTCCTCAGGCATACTATAATCTGGGGAATGCTTATATTAAAAAGGGGATGGTGGATGATGCCATTAAGTTTTTCGATAAAGCAATTAGCCAGGGTATGTATAATCCCCAGGTCTTTAATAACCTCGGTAGTGCATATATGAAAAAGGGTATGATGGACGAAGCCGTCGCTCAGTACCAAAGGGCATTATCGGTCTATAAGGACTTTGCGGAGGTCCACAGTAACTTGGGTTACGTATACACAGAAAAAGGCGATTTGGACAGGGCCGTGTATGAACTCAGAGAGGCATTGCGGTTGCAGCCCAGCCATGCCAATGCCCACAACAATCTGGGGGCAGTCTATTGCCAGCAGGGATTATGGGATATGGCGCTCGATGAATTCATGAAGGCCGTCAGATTTGATCCGAAAAATGCCAGCGCCCACAAAAATATCGGTATGATTTATTTTACAAAAGGGGACAAACAAAGGGCAAAAGAGCACCTTTTCCAGATGCTGAAATGCGACCCGAATTATTTAAAAGATGCGGGTATTTACGCAATCGTTTCACAACTCGGGTTAATAAAGGAATAAAAGGAATATCCTCTTTTTCTCTGGGAAAAACTTTTTTAAAATTGCTGCGTTACCCTATGATTGCATTTTCGCTGTCAAGGCTCATTGCCCCGCAGGGCATCTCTTCAGTAGTGCTGTACATTACCCAATTACCTTTATTATCAATCCCGATCCAGCCGTATTGACATTGACGTTCGTTTGCTTCTTCACACATTAGGTTAGAGGCTTCAATGATTGAGCTCCCGTTCCGAACCCTTGTTTCTATTCTAACAGCAACACCATCGTTCACTATTTGTTCTCCCACACCAGTACAGCTTATTGCCGCAAATTTTGTAGCATAGTTTCCCGCAACCGTGGCTGAATCAGATACCCTTTCAGGGATGTTTCCGGTCATACCGCCTGTGGAGGTCGCAGCGGCTAAATGACCATGCTGATCTAATGCAACGGCACCAACCGTGCCGTGATTGTCGGGAGTCCTCTTTTGCTTTTCTAAATACAACATCCATTGGGCAATTCGTTCTGGCGTTGCCGGGTTTTCAGGGGGAATCCCCAATTCACGGGCGAGCAGTTGTGCACCTAACGGCCCCACTACCGTTTGATCTCTATCTTGCAAGGCATACGCCAATTTCGAAGGGTGAATTATATGCGTTGCAAGCATGACCCCGGAAAACTTCTGCTTGCTTCCATCCATTAAAGAGGCGGACAGGCGTACCATCCCATCGCTCTGAATCACCGCGCCGCGCCCTGCATTAAAGTGAGAAAGATCCTCAAGAAGTTCAACCACGCGGCATACCGCTTTTACAGCAGTTTCCCCATCACGAAGCAGTGGCCATACCTGAGTGATAATTTCAGCAATGGTACTTTTTCTTCGTTCGAGTAACTCTTGATTATCTTTATATAAACCAGCGCCCCCATGAACGATAAGAATCGGAGGTTTGGTATGAGTACCGTATCTTTTAAGCATAACAAACTTTAAACCTCGATACTGTTCGTGCAACTATATTACTTCAGCTTCTTCCTGTAGTTTTTGGAGCATTGATTCGACATCTAGCTTTTTTGCCCAACTATGAAGATAGTCCATGTCTAGACTCTTGAATTGTACTTCATAGACCCGCAATGCATCGGTAAACTGTTTTTCGCTGCCGCCAGATAACTTGGCCCATCTCAATTTTACCAGTATTGTATCCTCAGGGCTGGAAACAGTAATTCGCATTCCCCACACTTCCTCGGCATACTTTCTTGCAAACCGTGATCGGTCGAAAGGTTCGTTAGTTAACATCCAAAAATCGACTTTATCTCCTGAGTTTACATCAATAAGGTTGAACATGCCCTGTCTGTTGATTGCATCCATGATACTTCCCTCGTCCAGATAAAAGGCAGGCGACGGGAATGCCTCGACCAACTTTTTTGCATCCGACCTTTCTATGGCAACCAAGAGGTCCATGCCATGAGTTGATCGCGGCTCACCCTGCAAACTTGAAGCAACAGACCCTGTTATCATGTATTGAGTCCCGTCGTCATCAAGTGTCTGAATGACTTTTTTTAGTAATTCCTGTTGTGACATTTGTTCAGGCGCTCCAGATATATTTGTTTGATTACATCGTCCGGTAAATCAGGAAATCTCTTGCGCAATCCATGAAGAATGAGATCCCTGGAAAACTGGGATAATTCGAATGCCTTAAGCAGTCTTTGCTCAGGTGACATACGGCGAAGCGCTTGAATGTACAGCTTGTGATTTGGGCGTTTTTTGATATTCATAGTACCTGGTTACTACACAATTCTGTATGGAGAGTTAAGGAACGAAGCCTTGAATATACAGCTTGAGATTTAACTAAATATTGATAGATTTTAACTAATTCCTAATTTGCTTATATTTTTTATTCCCATGTGTTTATAATCTTTTTTAACTAATTTCATTCTTTTAAAACCCAATACCCAGATCTTTTCGGCCCTGCATGAATCACCTTTTCTGCCCTTTTTCCATTTTACATAACGGCAACGATGACTCTTGCAGATTTCGCTTTGTCGTATATCTTTTTGTTAGTTCAAATTTAATCAAGAATGACATTCAATTTCAGCCATCTTTAGGCCTGAAAGGCCGTTAGTATATAGCAGGGGGTAAAACCCCCTGAGAGCAATGAGCAGAAAGAATATTTAGCCCCAAAGGGGCGAAAGAGAGTCATCACCAATCATTTCCAGATATAATTTTCATTATATTCAACACCATATTTAGTAAGCATATCAATGAATTCCTCTTGAAATGATCTTTCTCGATGATGGTTTTGTTGGTTTTTAATATATTGAATTACTGCGCCCTCTAATGACTTGCTTACTGAAAAAGCCCCATAACCATCCTGCCATCCAAAATTATTTTTATCCGGAAAGGTAGTATGAATCCATTTTGAGGAATTTGCTTTAACAATTTCCATAAATTTTGAGACAGAAACGGTTTTAGGCATATATACATAAAAATGGATATGTTCTGGCATGGCATTGATTTCAATGAGGGTTCCACCAAGTTCCCTGATTATTCCACCAATATATGTGTACAGCCTGTCATTGATAGTATTATCTATCATAGGTAGTCTGTTTTTTGTGCTAAAAACAAAATGAATTCCCAGAAATGTAAATGTGCCAGCCAAATAAAATTCCTTTTTTCTTTCGCCCTTTTGGGGCTGTTTATTGTTGTTATTTCTTCGTCCAGGGGCTTTACCCCTGGCTATACCCTTTCTGCCCTTCGGGCATAATAACTTAAATTCTGTGTATTAAGCTGAAAAGCCTACATTCTATTAATTATTGATAATCATTTTGGTTTCAACCACACCCTTCCTGAATTACAAAGTTACAAAATAAAACTACAATTATTTAAAAAATGCTAACTGTTACACTGAGCTTTTATAAAATCTATTACTTCTACTGCTTTTTCAAAATATTTTTGCATTCTTACAAAAGTCAACCCTATTGACTTACCATGCACAATATTATGTCTATTTGAAACAATACTATCTATGGCGTCTTTCCTTTCTCCATCAACATATTTTTCTATTACATCTCTCCAATCTTTGCTGAACGCACCAATAACATTCAATATTTTTTCCATATTTGGATTTTGAAATCCTTCCAGATGATTCGTGACATAATTGGATATATATGGATGTGATTTCTTAATCGTATATTCTGAGAGATAGTGTTTAATTGAATTTTCAATAAATCCCGATGTTAACACACAAAGATACTTTGCCCAATGAGACAACATTTCAGAATCATTGTTAAAGATTTTGGCACAACTAAAAAGGCTTGTTAGTTGCTGTTTTTGCGCAACAATTATATGGTCATTCATGGTATGTCATCAAAAGCCTTTTTAGCTAGGCTCAATCTGGTATTAACACTTTCCGCATCTGAAGTACCAGTTTTATATGCTTTTATAAAATCCTGATCGTTTAATAACTTATTGTATTTGCTTTTTAGGGTGGCTTTATCGGTAATAGGATATTTCTTCTTTATTCTTGTTGCAACTCCAGTCATGACAGCATCAAAAACTGCGGCATTTAAAGTTCTTTCCGGTCGGAAAGGATTAGGAATTGATTCATTAATTATACTAATAGTTTTTATAAATATATCTTTCAATTCGGAACTCGGGTTAAATTTTAGATGTCTGTTCTTAGCCATATATGAATTAAGAAAACCTTTCATGGGTCGTTTGTATTTGTCTGAGAAGAATAACATAGCAAAAAATCGCAAAATCAACTCTCGGTCTTTTTGACGAGCATTTTCTTTCCCGAAAAATTCTCTCCATTGAGGATCGTTATTTAATTCTTGAAGAAGTTCATTAAATTCTCCGAAATAAATACAGTTACGAATTTCTTGAGGATATAATTGCCTACCACCAGTATTTAGCCTTTCGAAAATATGGTATATACTACTTTCATCACCTTCCGGGTTATCTTGTTTTACAATTGTCGCATGGATGATGGAGTCGTCGAGTCTCAATTTATCTTCTTTTAGTAATTCCTTATAAGATTGTCCCTCATATTGGGGTTGAACATTTTTAAGTGTAAATGCTTTATCCTTAGAAGGTCCCTGTCTAAAAATTCCGTCGTAAAAATACTGCAATGTACGAAGCCGTTGATGACCATCTATAACAAGGAGGTTTTGCGTTTCTTCTTTTTTTGATAAGAATATTCCAGGAACTGGAAGGCCAAGCAATAAAGATTCAACAAAACGAGAAGCTTCTACATGAGTCCAAACATACTCTCGTTGAAAGAAAGGAATAATAATGCTTTCTTTTTCAAGTTTTTTAACAATACTTTCTACCGGGTAGTCTGCGCCATAACTTGTAACCGCATATTTGTAAGGAATTTCCTCCTCGTTTTTTGTTGCTTCGTCTGTCACATCTTCATCTACGATGTCATCATCTCTGACCATAATATTTCTCCTTTCTAATGCAGTTATTTAAAGTTTCGTAAGTTGTGTTTGGGAAAGAAACTAAACATTTCTATTAATAATAGAATAAATAATTAGGTTTCACCTATGTCCTAACCCGAATGGGTCGGAAGGGTGTCTAAAGTTGGGCAGTAATAAATATGCCTTCTAAGCCTTGTAAAATGCTGAATTCTAGACATTGCAAAAAATGTAAAGATTTTTTTATTTAGATACTATTTAACGGGTTATTTTACCATGTCTCAATATTACATAACATTTAAAAATCTACGAAGAGTATTTATAAAACTCCCTATTCATAATTTCCAAAAAAGGTTACCGTAATTTGCTGGATATTTACGGGGAGGTTTTTTAACTCTTCTGACCAACTACCTGATTTGCTGTCACCGAAGGTAAATCCGCCAAAATCCTGGGAATAAACGAGGGTATCAGAATAATCGTAACCACGGATTTCGATACGGAATACCAACAGGGCAAAGGTAATTTCTCCTTTGGCAACCTTCCTCCATACTTTTAGGGAAAGGGTACCGGAGTCATCTCTCATTTTAAATTTAACGGATGCCTTCGCTGTGCCGTTTCCAAAGTACTTATCAGACAGCTTTGCAGAAAAGCCGGAAGGGTTTGTCTCCGATGTTCCTCCATGACTGACTGAGTAATCCTCAAGAGTTGTTTCCTGTGAGAAAAGCGGTTGAAGCGTCCAGATTTCGAATACCCCTATTACTAGAAGAGAAATGAACAGAAATACTATCCGTTGCATTTTATTATTTCCCCCATTCCTTTCTCTTCCATCCCAGGAACATATCGGTGTACTCGCCATGTTTCCAGAATGGATAGGCGGTGTGCTTGATGCCGAGCTTCTCTTCGATCTCGGCAAAGCGTTTGAGTTTGCTGGCTTCGTCCTTTATCTGGAGGAGCCAGCGGTCCTGCGCCCATTCCCAATATCCATAAATGGGACTGTAATAGGCATTGTGTGCCTTTGCCTTAAAAATAGCGCCAATGATGTCAACTAACATCTCATAGGTTAATCGCTCTATATTGGAGACATTGTATTTCCGCATCTCTCCCTTTCCCGGCATAAGGCTGAAGACGTTATGACCCCTGGAGTCTGGGGCAAGATCAATGGGCATGGGATCGATCAGGTTGTCGTTATATAAGGCCGTCACAATGAGCATTGCCTCGCGGTATTTCGTGAAGCTCAGTTTGACTGCCTCATCCATGGCATGCAAATGGTCTCTGGCGAATCGCGGTGAATGGCAGCCCTTGCACGTATTAACCCATGCATCACGCGTTGCCTTGTATCGGTAAGCCCCCCGATCCACAAGTGAGGTGCCCATGTATGTATAAACGGTAGATGATTTGGTCACGTTATGTTCTCCATCCTGCATGTGACAGTATGCACAGGTTGGAACAACGTAGTTTTTGGCGTTGAGCGGCTTTGTCCAATCCCATGTCTGTCCTTCTCCCTGGTAGATCATGCCATGATACGACTGCATGTACATCTCAAACTCATACTGCTCAGGGCCGGAATGGCAAACACCACAACTGGTGGGTTTTCTCGCCTCTGCCGTAGAAAACCGGTGCCGTGTATGGCAGCCATCACATCGGTTCTCTGCAATGGCATGACAGGCTAAACAGGCGGTTGTTTCTTCGGCAGGTTTCTCCATCTGGCAACCCTGGTCTATCAACTCCAGATGATAGGCGTGGGCATGTGAGCCACGTTCACCCTCCCGATGTCCTTTTAATTGCTTTTCATGGCATTCACCGCAGAGGGTATACGTAGGCATTATTAACTTCTCGTGGTTCTTGCCATGACATCGGTCACAGCCAACAATTTCTTTCCCTTCGGGTGGCGTTCCGTGTTTGCTCTGTCTCCATTGGGTCACAATGCCTGGGTTTTCCGCCGTATGACAGGTAACACACTGCTCACTGGTAAATTCACCGGTTACGGTACTGCCCGGATGAAAATTTTGTGGATTAAAATAATATGCCGGATCATACCATCGTATCACAGGCAAAAATCGATAGAGTTGCCCGAACTTCCCCTTTCCTGGAAAGAGTTCTTTTGGGCCGGTATAATAGCTTGCAAGCCCGCCTGCATTGTAAACATCACCTGAATCGTCGGGTCCTACCTTTTCCCCAAGAAGTTCAGCCATCTCGTGGCGGAACCGCATATTGCCTGGTATTCTATGCGGTGTTGCAGTCGTTTTGGCAAATGGCGTTTCTATAACTTGTGGATTTGCGCTTCCATATTCGTATGCAAAGGAACGGATTGAAATAGTGAGAATAACGAATACAGGAAGGATGAAGAAGAATTGTTTTGCATTAAAATAAAGTTTGTTCATTTTATTGCACTCCGGAAGCAATACTTATTTAATGTTCAGATGCGCTGGCAACCCGATATTGGTCAGGGCTTAACAGGCTGCTGAGTTCGTTTGGGTTGGATATTTCAATGTGTAAAAACCATCCCTCGCCGTACGGGTCTTCATTCACCAGTTGCGGTTTTTCCTGAATTTTCTGATTGATCTTGAGGACTTTGCCTGATATTGGGGCATAGATGTCGTAAGCCGCCTTTACCGATTCAACAACTGCGCAGGGTGTGCCCATCTTCAGCTCTTTGCCTACCGCTGGTAGTTCAACAAACACGATGTCCTTCAGTTGCTGTTGTGCGAAGTCGGTAATGCCCATGATTACCTCTTTGGAATTCACCTTCTTAACCCATTCATGTGTCTTTGTGTACAGCAGTTCGCTTGGTATATTCATTTAATCAAATCCCTTTTTAAAAATGGGGTCTTTACAATCCGTGCATTATACGTATTATCCCGAATTTGAATTTGTAATTCCTCTCCTATTTTGGCGTATTGAGATTGTATAAGGCACAAACCAATGTTTTTGTTTGTGGATGGACTAAAAGAACCACTGGTAACCTTACCAATCATCTCGTTTCCTTTAAGAACAGGATAGCCATGGCGGGGAATGCCCCGGTCTATCATCTCAAATCCAACCAGCTTTCTGTCAATGCCTCTTGTCTTTTGATTTAATAAGGATTCTCTACCAATAAAATTGCCTTTATTAAATTTTACCGTCCAACCGATGGTCGTCTCAAGGGGAGTTATTGTTTCATCCATATCATTCCCATACAACAAAAGACACGCCTCTAATCTCAGGGTGTCTCTTGCACCGAGACCAATTGGTCTTAAACCATCTTGCTTGTTCTTCCCGATGAGCAGATTCCACAGTTTTACGACCCGTTCTGAATCTACACATATCTCAAAACCGTCTTCGCCTGTGTATCCTGTTCGTGAAATTGTTATTCGTGTACCGTCCCATACACAATCATCGAAGTAAAACCTTTTTATATAATCAAATTTGGTCTTTAAGGCAACTTCAAGCATATTGGTGGATTGAGGGCCTTGCAATGCGATGAGAGAGACACTGTCGGTCAAATCCCTTATTTCTAATGGCTGATAGTTTGCTGCCTGCTTTTGCAGCCACGAAAGGTCTTTTTCGGCATTGGAACAATTTACCACCAGCATGAAATGTTTCTCATGCCATTTATAGACGAGGATATCGTCTATAATTCCGCCTTGTTCATTGCAGATAGGAGTATAGAGAACTTGTTTATCAGCAAGTTGACCAGCATCGTTTGTGATAATTTGCTGAATGAATGGAGATGCCTTGTCTCCTGAAACCTCGAATCTCCCCATATGAGAGATATCGAAAAGACCGGCATTTTTCCTGACAAAGAGGTGTTCGTTAATGATACTGTCGTACTGGAGGGGCATTTCATAGCCATGAAAAGACACCATCTTGGCATTGCAGGTAAGATGCGTATCATACAGTGGTGTCTTTTTCATGGTTCATACGTGCTATTTATTCATCGTCGTATTTGTAACCGCAGGCTGGCTTAAGATGATAAAAATAATCACTTTCATTATAGGGGTAGAGTGAACACATAGTTGGTTTTTGATCGTATACCTTACACAGGGAGAGGCCGTTTTTATCGTAGGTAAGATGCTGACATTTTAAAGACGCATGGCAACAGCGGCCGCACCGCAGACAATCTCCTTTTCGACTTTTTATGGAATCGTGAATTTCCCGTTTATTGAAGACATAGTAAGTCCTTCTCCATGCCTGAAACAAAAGTGCAGAACAGAAAATATCTATCCTCTGTGTTACTTGCTGAACCTTTTGCAAGACTCTAATCTTTTTTATTTCAAGCTTGCTGATGAACTCTGTCATGAGTTTTTACCCTTTTTTATAAAAGATTAAATGTAAAAATTTTTTTATCCTCATTTCATAACAAATTTATATATTCCAGTCAAGATAAATGACGCCAAATCAAGAAATTGTTATACATCACTTATCAGGAACAGTTATCTTAAAATTTTAATTCAGTTTGCCATTGACTTCAAAAATGCTTTTTGGAATAATCACTTCATGATCCAATTCAGCACAAAGGCATCCAAATTTCTTACAATAGGCATTGTGTCATTCTGCTTCATGTGCCTCTTTTTCGCCACCAATATGGCTGCCAAGTACGAGCAACAGAAGACTGAGACCGACATTCACCGCAGTAAAGTAAAGGAACTTGAAGAGAAGATACACGAACTGTCAACCATAAATCAAGAACTCTTGCACATGCGTTATGCATTCGTACAAGAAAAGGATCAGTTAACAAAAGAAATCGCCGCCTTGCGAGAAAAATATGGTGAAGCGGATGATTGGAAACTTACCACAAAAAAAGAAACATCCCCTGCAACACAATCTGACAATATAACACCCACCAGGAAACCAGAGGAGACACAAGAAACATCAACCAACAGATGATAAATTGGTTCAAA
>Ga0209514_10009438_pt1 | contig 10744 bp, 11 predicted proteins | sample Subgrocontami58m_FD_187452 | JGI IMG/M metagenome (GOLD analysis project Ga0209514, IMG submission 187452) | Subsurface groundwater microbial communities from S. Glens Falls, New York, USA - GMW37 contaminated, 5.8 m (SPAdes) (version 3) | ecosystem: Environmental > Aquatic > Deep subsurface >...
ACCTCGCATCTTTGGGCGAGCTGGCGGCAGGCGTGGCCCATGAAATTAACAACCCGGTAAACAGTATTATCAATTATGCCCAGATAATGGTTGATGAGCAAGCTAAGGAAGGCAGGGATAATGATATTGCCGGCAGGATACTTAAGGAAGGCGATCGCATTGCCGGCATTGTGAGAAGCCTGCTTTCATTTGCGCGGGCCAAGAAAGAGGAAAAGAGCCTTGTTAATTTCTATGAGATAATGTCTGATTTACTGTCCCTCACTGAAATGCAGATGAAGAAAGACGGCATTAATCTGAAGTTGAATATACCCCAGGGCCTCCCGAAAATAATTGCAAACCCCCAGCAGATACTGCAGGTTTTTTTAAATATTTTAAGCAATTCGCGCTATGCCCTTAACCACAAATACAAAGGGACGCACGAAAACAAAATACTTCAGATAAACTGTGAATCGATTACAAATAACAGACAGCAGTTTATTAGGATTGTCATATATGATTGCGGTACAGGAATTCCCCGAGCGATACAGGAAAAGGTAATGGACCCGTTTTTTTCCACTAAGTCTCAGGGTTTCGGGACAGGACTTGGACTGAGCATAAGTCATGGCATTATCAGCGACCATCGCGGAAAATTTTCAATAGAGAGCAAAGAGGGTGAGTTTACAAAAGTAATAATTGACCTGCCGGGTGGAAAAGAAGGTGAGGAATGAAAACAAAAATTCTGGTTATTGACGATGAAGAAGGCATAAGGTTTACTTTCAGAAGATTTCTTGCGGATGAAGGTTATGAGGTTGCCACTGCCATTAACTTTGACGAGGCATTATCAAGAATTTCAGAAACGGATTTTGACGTGATATTTGCTGATATAATCCTTGAGGGCAGGACCGGCATAGATCTTCTGCGCTCGGTAAGGGAAAGGAACCTGAGCTGTCCGGTTATCATGATTACCGGTTATCCTAATGTTGAGAGCGCATCTGACGCCATGCGCCTCGGCGCCTTTGACTATATTACCAAGCCGGTCCAAAAAGAAACACTCCTGCATGTTGCCGGTATGGCGCTTCAGCACAAGACAGTGACTGATGAAAAAGAGAAATACCGGTCCAACCTTGAGGCTATATTCAGGAGCGTCCATGACGCCATTATTACCGTAGACAAGGAATTAATAGTGCTTGAAATGAATGAGATGACAAAAAAAATCTGCAGGCTGTCCCGCAGTGATATAGGGAAGGCCTTCAGCGTTATTTTAAAGGAATGCACCGGAAGGTGCCATGAAATTCTTGTGGATGCAATCAGGAAAAAGCATCAGGTTGAAGAAAGGCGGCTTGAATGCCAGTGTCCGAATTGTCCGAGGCAGGTTGTGGCAATAAATGTATCACCCCTTATTGATAACAAGGGCGTATTTTCAGGCGCTGTAATGGTGGTGAGGGATGAAACACGCCTTGCTAATTTAGAGGAGAATCTGAGGGAGCGCAGGCAGTTCCATAATATAATCGGCAAGAGCGAGCAGATACAGAAGGTATTTACCCTTATAGAGAACCTTGCTGATGTCCAGACGACCATACTGATTACAGGAGAAAGCGGAACAGGCAAGGAGCTTGTTGCCGAGGCGCTTCATTATACCGGAGTACGCAGCAATAAACCCCTTGTAAAAGTTAATTGTTCCGCATTGTCAGAAGGCCTTCTTGAAAGTGAGCTTTTCGGGCATGTTAAAGGCGCATTTACCGGCGCGGTAAAGGACAAGGTCGGCAGGTTTCAGCGGGCTGACGGAGGAACTATTTTTTTAGATGAAATAGGTGATGTATCTCAGGGGGTGCAGTTAAAACTGCTCAGGGTGCTTCAGGAAATGGAATTTGAAGCGGTGGGCGACTCAACCCCGATTAAGGTTGATGTGCGCGTTGTAGCTGCAACTAATCAGGATCTCAGGGAAAAGGTCAGGCTCGGCAAGTTCCGGGAAGACCTTTATTACCGGCTTAAGGTGGTGGAACTTACACTTCCGTCTCTCAGAGAACGGCTTGAAGATATACCTCTTCTTATTGATTATTTTATTAAAAAATTCAATATGAAGCTTAATAAAAGCATAGAAGGGATGTCTGCGGATGTCCAGAGGATATTTATGGGCTATCCATGGCCCGGCAATGTGCGTGAACTGGAGCATGCGCTGGAACACGCCTGTATTATATGTCATCAGGGCACAATTACTGTTGACGACCTTCCGTCTGAATTGAAGAATGTTAAAGAAGCCAAGGTGCTCCTCAGGGATAAAGAAAGCACAGAGCCGCAGGCAATTCTTCAGGCTTTGGAAAAGGCAGCCGGCAATAAAGCCATGGCGGCACGCCTTATGGGAATAAGCAGGCAGACCATTTACCGTAAGATTAAAGAATATAAAATTGACGAAGGCGCTTAATGTAACACATTACACTCATGTAACATGACACACCCGTAATATTTTACACTTTTTAACTTTTTGCCCACAAAATCCCCTTTCCAATCCTGCCTAAAACTTGTTTTTCAAACATAAAATACCGATCGCTGAAACAGTATTAAAACAAGATTTAAGCCAATTTTTATTTTATTTTTAAAGTAGTTAGCTTAACCTGCAACTTCAGTTTATAGCCCCGGGTATTTTAAGTTCTGCATATTTTAACCAGTAAAAAATAAAATTTGATTTTCTGGCATAAGTTTTGCATCTCTATTAGCATTATGATGATAGAAAAAGAACTTTTAAAACAGACTTATGGTAATGGAAGGTTATGTCCGGTAGTTGAACAGCCTTATGATGAATGTTATTTCGTCAAAATGAAAAGCCAGGATATAGCCATGGCAATGCTTTATTGTTATGAGAACTTTGAAATATGCGGTATTTACAGAAACGGCGAACACTGCGCACATGCCCCGGTTATGGCAATGAAGCTGAAGCAAATCAGCAGAAAAATGATAGTGGGTTTAATTGCATTAATATTTTTCGCAACATTAATGACGGGAAATGCCTTTGCAAGCTTATACGGGCAGAGCGTTGGTTTTGAGGATATGGAGGACCAGCGCACTTTCGGAGCAGAAAATTATAACCCCGATGACTCAACCGGCGGATTGACCGGACTCTGGCCCGGTTTCAGCATTTCATGGGAGATTGAATATGATGCAAACGCTTCATTATGGAACTATGAATATACGCTTCAGGGCAGCAAGGCAATTTCTCATTTTATACTGGAAGTCACCAATCCGGCAGAAGCATCAGATTTTACAAATATACAGGTGCAGATAAATAACGGGGAATGGACTCCTTATTCTATTGAAGGCCCTGAGGTTTGGTCTAACCAGAGTCCCAGTAATCCAGGACTGCTAACCTCATTTTACGGGATTAAATTTGATACAGGGGCGAATCTGGTGTCCTACTCTTTCCAGACAGCCAATGATCCAGTCTGGGGTAATTTTTATGCAAAGGACGGAAAGATAATGGGTGATAATGTATACGTTTATAACGATGCAGTAAGTATGTCTGGATTTAGCAGTGATAATAAGCTTGATTACATAGTGCGTCCTGACGGCGGGAATAATACCCCGATGGCGCCGGAGCCGGTCAGCACAATACTTTTTTTGTCAGGCGGGGCAGTGCTTACAGTCAGAAATTACATTAAAAAAAGAGAGATATAAGAACAAAGAGAATTTAGAAGGATTCTCAAAATTTAAAAACATTAAATTATACAAGGAGGTTTTAAAGCGATGAAAAAGAAGATGTTGTTAACAGCAGTTTTTGCAGTAAGCATGTTTTTACTCTCTTCAGCAGGGGCGTTTGCAGTTTCAAGCGCGGATATCCTTTATCTGGAAACAGACTTAGGGGGCGGGCTGTGGCAGTATGATTATAACTTCGGCAATACCTCAACAGCCGGAGAATACCTCTATAGCGTGTTCTTTGATTTTGCTCAAATGGCGGAAGTTACAGGAGCACCGCTTCCGACTGACTGGGCAGGTATTGTATGGGAAGGGACAAATTTAACGCAGACCATTGATACGTTTTCAATGAATCCTGCTTCTGATATAGCGGCCAGCAGTAGTCTTGGCGGATTTAGTTTTGTGGTTGATTATCAGGCCGGCAATATCCCGTACACTGCATATTTTACTGACCATGTAAGGCAGTTTGATATGGTCAGCGGTACTACTGAAGCGCAGGTTCCGGTAGTGCCCGAGCCGATAAGCTCTATCCTCTTTTTATCCGGCGGTGCAGTGCTGGCAGCCAGAAGACGCTTAATGAAGAAAACAAAGTAAGCTAAAAGATAAGATCATAAATAATAAAAAAAGGGATGTCTCTTTTATGAGACATCCCTTTTTTTATTTCCCAATATCCTCATGGATGCCTTATATGTAAAACAACTGTCAATTTATTTTACAGGGCAAGTTTTTTAGTGGATTTTTTTAAGAAAAAGTTTTAATATTCTAAGGTTTATTTAAAGAATTATTTTTGGAGGAAGGTGAAGAAGCTGACGGCTGTTGTCTACTGGATAATTACAGTTTCTTATATGGTTGCAATTTTTTACATTTCTTCACAAAAATCTGTTGAACTGCCCCCTCTTCCTTGGGGTTCGGACAAGGTTCTGCATGCAGTGGCATATGCCGTTCTCGGGGTTTTAAGTTACTTATCATTTAAGAAAAGCGGGCTCAATAAAAGGGTTATCGCCCTGTCGTTCTTTTTGGCGGCTATCTATGGGATTACCGATGAATTCCACCAGTCATATGTTCCCGGCAGAAATGCTGCAGTTGGCGATGTTATCGCAGATGCTGTTGGAGCATTTTTAGGCAGTTATACAGCAGATGCAATAAGCATAAGAAGATAGGAAAATTCTGCCGGGCCATAGTGAAAATTTAGTTCTTAGAAATCAACGGCTGCAATTTATGTAACCGAGAAAGCGGAGCAGTGGAAAAAGCAGATATTACTATTATTGGCGCTGGTGTTGTCGGCTTGGCAATAGCGGCTGAATTATCAAGAAGATTTAATAATATCATAGTGCTTGAAAAAAACAATACCTTTGGGCAGGAGACAAGCAGCTGCAACAGCGAGGTAATACACAAGGAAAGATGGTCAGCGGCATGATATCGGCATTGATGAATTAAAGATGGAAGCCATAATTTTAGCAGGCGGCCTCGGCACAAGGCTTCAATCTGTTGTTAAAGATGTCCCTAAACCGATGGCAGACATTAACGGCATGCCGTTTATGTCGTTATTAATGGATTATTTGTCAAGATATGGTGTAAAAAAGGTCATGCTTTCAGTGGGCTATAAGCATGAGACGATAAAAAATTATTTCGGTTCAGGATATAAAGAAATGGATGTTGAATATGTCACAGAGGACAAGCCGCTCGGCACAGGCGGCGCCTTGAGGGAGGCGCTGAGGCGTGTGCAGGGCAGTGAAGCCATAGTTTTAAACGGAGATAGTTTTTTTAATGTTAATGTGAAGGACCTGATGGACTTTCACCATTCACAAGGTTCCAAGCTGACTATTGCCGTAAAACCAATGAATAACATTGACAGATATGGAACCATTATCCTGCAGAATGAGAGAGTAACCGGTTTTAGTGAAAAGTCCTCCGGGGAATTTGGCTATATAAACGGCGGTGTTTACGTAATGAAAAAGGATATCATGAATCATTATACAGGAGAAGGCGCATTTTCTTTTGAAACTGATTTTTTGAAGGAGAATCTAAATAGCATTGCCGTTTCCGCTTTTATCAGTGACTGCTATTTCATTGATATCGGTGTCCCTGAGGATTATAAAAGGGCGCGGAAGGAACTTCAACAGGTCTTTAAGGAGGTGGCGTAAATGATTATTTCAAGGACGCCTCACAGGATTTCATTTTTCGGCGGCGGAACCGATTATCCATCATGGTATCTTGAGCACGGCGGAAAAGTATTAGGCGCAGCCATTGACAAATACTGCTATATCACCTGCAGGTATCTCCCGCCTTTTTTTGAGCATAAATACAGAATTGTATATTCAAAACTTGAGACCGCAGGCAGTTTAGATGAAATCCAGCATCCTGCCGCACGGGAGGTCTTAAAGTATTTTAAAGAGACGCTCAGGTATTTTGACGGCGATTTGGGTTTTGAAATCCACCACGACGGCGATATACCGGCGCGCTCCGGTATGGGCTCAAGCTCAGCATTTACAACCGGACTTTTAAAAACGCTGTATGCCCTTGCAGGAAAGATAGTCTCCAAGGAAAAGCTTTTTAAGGAGGCAATACATATTGAGCAGAATATCATAAGGGAGAATGTCGGCTCGCAGGATCAGGTGTGGGCTGCGCAGGGAGGGCTTAATGTCATTGAATTTATGCAAAACGGTGCGATAATCGTCAAGCCGATCATTATGAGAGAGAGTTGTTTGAAGGCATTTGAAAAGAAATTCATGCTTTTTTTTACCGGCATATCAAGGTATTCAACTGAAATTGCAGGGGACAAAATACAAAATATACCTAAAAAGAAAGACGAACTCCTGAAAATGACTGAACTGGTCAACGAGGCTTACAAAATATTAACTGCAGACAGGGATGATTTTACTGAATTCGGAAAACTTTTAAACGAAACATGGATGCTCAAGAAAAAACTTTCAAATAAAGTATCAAGCAGTGAAATAGATGAGATGTATGATACGGCGCTCAAAAACGGCGCTGTGGGTGGGAAACTTCTCGGCGCTGGAGGCGGAGGGTTTATACTTTTTTATGCCGAGCCTGAAAATCAGGAACGGCTTAAAAAGGCTTTAAGCGGATATTTGCATGTGCCGTTTACATTTGATTTCACAGGCTCTGACATTATTGTCTACAAGCCGAATTATAACGGAAGGTGAAAACTGACAAAATGAAATTTGACATTGCAAGCTCCACATGGGGCGAAGAGGAAAAGCAGGCAATCCTTGAAGTCATGGAAGGCAATGTGTACACCATGGGTGAAAAAGTCATGGAATTTGAGAAAAGGTTTGCGGAATATTTCGGGATGAAGTATGCGGTGATGGCAAATTCAGGCTCTTCCGCAAACCTTATCGCAACGGCTTCGCTTTTTTACAGGAAGGAAAATCCACTCAAGAGGGGGGATGAGGTGATAGTGCCGTGTATTTCATGGTCAACCACGTTTCACCCTCTTCATCAGTACGGACTTAAATTAAAATTTGTTGACGTTGACCTGCATACGCTGAATTACGACATAGACGAACTTAAAAAGGCGGTAACCAAAAACACCCGGATGATAGCGGCTGTCAGCATCCTCGGCAACCCCTGCCGCTTTGACGAGATAACGAAGCTCTGCGAAGAAAACAATATCATCCTTTTTGAAGACAACTGCGAGTCCATGGGTGCCAGGTTTAATGGAAGGTACACAGGCACTTTCGGGCTTGTCAACACGTTCAGCACGTTTTTTTCCCATCACATTTCAACTATGGAGGGCGGGCTTGCCCTGACCAATGATAAGGAAATATATTGTCTTTTAAAGTCGCTCAGGAATCACGGCTGGACAAGGGGGCAGGAGGGGGACAGCCCGATTTTTGAAAAGCGTGACGATGATTTTTTTGAGGCATACAGGTTTATCCTGCCCGGATACAATGTCAGGCCCGGTGAGATGCACGGCGCAATCGGCATCAGACAGCTTAAGAAACTGGATGTTTTTATAAAGGCAAGGAGAGACAATGCAGTGCATTTTGTCAGCCTTTTTAAAGACGACGAAAGATTCATAATCCAGAGGGAAACCGGTGAATCGTCATGGTTCAGCTTTACAATGATTATAAATCCTGAATTGAAAATTGACAGAAAAAAGGTCTTGCAGAGACTCAAAGACGCAGGCATTGAGCACAGGATAATAACAGGCGGAAACCTGCTCAGGCACGATGTCATCAAATACTACGACCACATGGTTACAAGGTCAACCAATGCTGATATTGTCCATTACAACGGGTTTTTTGTGGGCAACCATCCGTATGACATAAAAGACAAGATAGAGTATCTTTACAGGACATTGAAAAATATCTAATGGAGGAAAGTAATGGGCTATGATTTTCTGGTTACAGGCGGAGCAGGTTATCTTGGGTCGGTTCTGGTTCCTGAATTATTGAGACAAGGGCATAAGGTAACAGTTTTGGACGGCTTCATATTCGGGCAGAATTCCCTTCTTGAGTGCTGTGCAAATGAAAACTTCAGCGTTGTAAGGGGCGATGCGAGGGATGAGAACATTCTGAAGAATCTTTTGCAAAAGGCGGACTATATTATACCTCTTGCCGCTTTAGTAGGCGCTCCGCTTTGCAGCAGGGATGCGATAGGGACACTGACTACAAACAGGGATGCGGTTGCCTCAATTGCAAAACTTGCGTCAAAAGACCAGAGGATAATCTATCCCTGCACAAACAGCGGATACGGCATAGGGCAGAAGGGCGTTTACTGTACTGAGGAAACGCCGCTGAATCCCGTTTCACTTTACGGCAAGGCAAAGGTTGAGGCTGAAAAAATCCTGCTTGACAGCGGCAATTCAATAAGCCTGAGGCTTGCAACTGTTTTTGGCGCGGCTCCCCGGATGAGGATAGACCTGCTGGTGAATGACTTTACATATAGGGCGGTCAAGGACCGGTTTATCGTGGTCTTTGAGGGACACTTTAAAAGAAATTATATCCACATCCGCGATGTCGCAAGGGCCTTTATCCATTCAGCGGAGAATTTTGACTCAATGAAAAACGAGCCGTATAACGTGGGACTGTCAGATGCAAATCTCTCTAAACTTGAGCTTTGCGCGAAGATTAAAGAGCAGGTGCAGGATTTGACATACATTGAGGCGCCGGTGGGAGAAGATCCGGACAAGAGGGATTACATAGTTTCCAATGAAAAGATTGAACGCACAGGTTTTAAGCCTGCGTTTTCGCTTGAGACGGGAATAGCGGAACTTATTAAGGGGTACAGGATAATCTCAAACAGCAAGTACAGCAATGTTTAAGGCTTCAAAGATTTATGTCGCAGGGCATGCAGGTCTTTTAGGTTCAGCGCTGATAAAAAAATTAAATTCAGAGCCCTTATTCCCAATTCAATGTACGGGCTTAATGATAACTTTGGCCTTGAGAATTCCCATGTTCTGGCAGCCTTAATACGTAAAGTCCACGAGGCAAAAATGGAAAAAAGAGACAAGGTTATCCTTTGGGGAAGCGGAAAGCCGAGGAGAGAATTTATATTCAGCGAAGATGCTGCAGATGCCTCCATTTTTGCCATGAAAAATGCAGAGGGACTTGAAAATAAGCATTACAATGTAGGAACAGGCACAGACTATACAATAAGGGAATTGGCAGACATGATTGCTTCTGTTGTTGGTTATGACGGTAAAATATTGTGGGATACAGAAAAACCGGATGGGACGCCGAGGAAACTTTTGGATAGCTCAAGATTTCTAAGACTCGGCTGGAAGCCTCAGACATCCCTCAAAGAGGGATTAACAAAAACGTATGAGTGGTTTTTGAAGAATGCAGATATCAAAGCTTAAAATTAAATCTCTACCAGTAGTTAAGAAAAATTTTATGCCGGGCAGGAAGAAACAGCATAGTGTTGTTTTTAAGACGGACTGGTTTACAATTGATACTGTCCCTTATTACAATTCAGGTGAGCCGTATTACAGACTTTCTTGCAGTGATTCAGTAAGTATTATTGCAAAGACAGTTGATGCTAAGATTATTCTTGTGCGCCAATATAGGCCTGCGGTAGAAGCTTTTACATATGAATTTCCTTCAGGGTATGTTGATTCTGATGAATCTCCCCAAAAGGCGATGAGAAGGGAGTTTGAGGAGGAAACAGGCTACAGATGCCGCAGGATAACATATATGGGAACTACAAAAATTTGCCCGAGCCGCATCAATAATATGCTTTATGTCTTTTTTGGGCAAGGTGCAGAGAGGATATCCGGAAGCAAAAAGGACAAGGATACAGAGCTAATCCTGATTACGCCTGATGAATTCGGGATGTTAGTTTTTAAAAGTGGCAGTGTGGACAGCTCGAGTGTTGCGATGTTTCAGATGGCACAACTGAAAGGATACTTGTAATAATCCATGCTGTTTTCTAAGGAAGGAGTTATAACATGACAGGTAAGACTAAAGACATTAAATTTTCAAGGAGGGGTGAAGCCTTAATTGGGCAGGAAATGTTTCACCTGCTTGACTTAGCCAAGAATCTTGAGCGTGAAGGAAAGTATGTTTATCATCTTGAGCTTGGCGAACCTAAAAACTATCGAGGACTTAAAAACTATCCCCCAGGCCGTATTATAAATAAAACAATAATCTCTCTTTTAAATTGTGATGTAGGTTATACATCATCCGGCGGCTTGATGCCTTTACGCCAGAAATTATCGGTGTATCTATCCAAGCAGTTTAACAAGCAGATTACTGATGAGAATATAGTTATCAGCACAGCAAATATGCTCATATACCAGATATTAGATATTGTCTGCGAGAGAAAAGATAGAGTTGCGCTTTTTACCCCGGCATTTCCCACTTATATTGCTGCATGCAGGTATATAGGGGTGGACATGCATCATGTTCCTCTGTCAGTTGACAATGGTTTCCAGATTACAAAAAAAAGTATAGATGAAGCCTTCTCTGCAAAACCTAAAATTGTGTTTGTAAACTCTGGGAATAATCCAACAGGCGCTGTTTATGATATGGAAGACTTAAGATATTTACTTGAGAAGGCAGTCAAACATGGCTGCTGGATTGTTAGCGATGAAACTTATGGCATGCTGAGC
>Ga0209514_10009442_pt1 | contig 10742 bp, 9 predicted proteins | sample Subgrocontami58m_FD_187452 | JGI IMG/M metagenome (GOLD analysis project Ga0209514, IMG submission 187452) | Subsurface groundwater microbial communities from S. Glens Falls, New York, USA - GMW37 contaminated, 5.8 m (SPAdes) (version 3) | ecosystem: Environmental > Aquatic > Deep subsurface >...
TCGGGCATACCGTTATTAAATCTTTTGAACCGGCAATGGTTTTAAGCATGCCGCCGGGTGCATTACTAGTGATCGGTTTGCTTCTAGGATTTTTTAATTTCCTGAAAATGAGGAAATCATCATGAATATCGGACAATTCTTAGCTATCTTTATTTCCGCGGTATTTATCAACAATGTCATTCTTTCAAGATTCCTGGGCCTTTGTTCGTTTATCGCGATCTCCAAAGAAACCAAACCCGCATTTGCCATGAGCATGGCAGTTATGTTCGTAATCACCATGTCCTCGATGATCACATGGTTCATATATAAATTTTTGCTTATGCCGCTTGACATAACTTATCTGAGGACTATTTCATTTATCCTGGTAATAGCCACCTTCGTACAGTTAGTCGAAATGATTATCCGTAAAATTAGCCCAGCCCTATACCGGGTTTTCGGTATATACCTGCCGTTAATTACGGTTAATTGCGCGGTATTAGGCATTGCAGTATTGAATATCGATATGTTTTTCATCGGGAACAAAAGTATCACGGGAAGTTTTTATTATTCCGTATTTCAGGGCATATGCGCAGGCATTGGCTATACCTTAGCGATGTTGCTTATGTCAGCAATCAGAGAAAGGCTTGACCTCTGCGAGGTACCGAAAGCAATTAAAGATTTTCCGCTAGGTTTTATCATTGCTTCTTTAATGAGTTTAAGCTTCATGGGCTTTAACGGATTTAAGTTTTAATCAACCGGTGTATAACTACTATTTATGGAAATAATTATACCTATTATAGTACTCGGATCGTTAGGGTTAATCTTCGGTGTAGGGCTTGCAATCGCTTCCAAGAGACTTGCCGTCCATATTGACCCAAAACTAGAAAAAATACACGGGTTATTACCTGGGGCTAACTGCGGGGCCTGCGGAGGCGCCGGATGTTTTGGTTTCGCAGAATCAGTGCTTAAAGGAGAATTAGACATCAGTTCCTGCCGTGTCGCCGAAGATAAATCTAAAGAAGAAATCGCCCAGATATTAGGAAAACGGCTAGAAAAGAATGTCAAACGGGTCGCCGTTTTACATTGTGCGGGCGGCAATAAAGTAAAAAATAAATTCAATTACCGGGGCATCAAAGATTGTCTATCCGCGGGATTACTCATGGGTGGGCAAAAAGAATGCGGCTTCGGGTGTTTAGGGTTCGGGACCTGCGAAAGAGTTTGTCCTTTTGAAGCGATTAAAATGTCTGACTCCGGATTGCCGGTCGTCGACCCCAATAAATGTAAAGCCTGCGCCAAATGCGTCATTACTTGTCCGAAAAAACTTTTCTCGCTCATCCCGGTTAATTCGACCGTATATGTTGCATGCAAGTCTCACGATTTAGGTAAAGATACCAAGGCCATCTGTCCTGTAGGCTGTATTGGATGCAAGCTCTGTGAAAAAGCATGTGTATTCGATGCTATCCACGTAAATAATAATCTGGCAGTAATAGACTACGCGAAATGCACCTCCTGCGAAAAATGCATAGCCGCCTGCCCGATGAAAACTATTAAAAGCAGAAAATGAAAATTGCAATCTTTGCTTCCGGACGTGGCACAAATTTCTCCGCAATTCTTAAAGCATCACAAAAGAATTTTTTTAAAGCTAAAATCGGCTTATTAATATGCGACAACCCAGAAGCTTTAGTCTTAAAAAAAGCAAAGCTAGGTAAAATAAAATCAGTCCTAATTAATCGCCAAAATTATCTTTCAAGGGAAGAATTCGAGCAAGAAATTATTAAACATCTGCAGAATGAAAGCATAAATTTAATTGTCTTGGCAGGATTTATGCGCATGCTAAGCCCGGGATTTGTCCGTAAGTATAAAAACCGCATTATGAATATCCACCCATCGCTTTTGCCTTCTTTTAAAGGCGCACATGGGATCAAAGACGCTTTTGATTATGGAGTAAAGATTACCGGGGTAACCGTGCATTTTGTCGATGAAAAAGTCGACCACGGACCGATCATATTGCAGGAAGCTTTAGAAATTAAAGATAATGAAAGCCTGGCAAGCCTTGAAAAAAAGATACACCAAATAGAGCATCGGCTCTATCCGCAAGCAATAAAGTTATTTACCTCAAATAAGCTTAAAATATCGAAAAGAAGAGTTAAAGCCCTTTGATATTCGATAAAGCCGCTTGGCCCAGCATAACTTCATTCCCACTGTTTAAGTCCGCAAGCCCTATCTGGTTAAAATCCTTAAACTCATAAGTACTTAAACAATAAGCAACAATTTTTAACATCTCCTGCTGTATATCGGTGGGTTTTAGGGTAGGTAAAATCTGTTTAATATCGTAATAAAAAATAAAAGCCTTATCTTTATACTGCCCATGCACAGAATTAACTTTAAAATACTTCGTTAGTTCTTCTCCCTGGAATTTAGCGTTAATCCGCTGGGATATCTGTTCAGCCAAAAAATCGCGGAATTGAATATCAAATACCTGCAAATGATCTCCGCCTTTATCCTCCAAAGATCTTGGTTCCGCGGCAAGCTTCATCACATATCTGCGGTCAAGTTCCGTAGGAGGAATAAACCCCGCATATGCTTTCTTGATATCCAGGATATAACCAATTAAAGTATAATCTATGCCTGCCTTAATATCCGAGGCAACCAAAGCATAAAAATCCGGAGATTTATCACTGCTTAAAACTACCCGGCTAAGGCTAGTTATTATATTCATTAGTTTTTCTTTAGCGGCTTCCGAAAAGAATTTTTCTTTATTAACTTCAATATCCTTATGTAACAAATCTGTAAGCGGTATATAAACCCAAAGCGTACTGCCGACTCTTTGTGTTGTGACATCAAGCTTATACTCATCTTTACAAATCTTGGCTATTTCTTCGGGGATCTGGCCTTCTGTATAAGTAGGATTAAAATCGGATTGACAGCCAAAGAATAATAAGGATAGAAATAATATTAGATTAAATAGCAGGACGGACTTTGCCGAATTCTTTGAATATTGCTTCAATTTCATCATAATTAAGCTCATCCTTGGCGAGTAATTCCTGAGCAAACCGGTCAAGTAACGCGGATTCTTTTTGCAACAAAACCTGAACTTCCTGAAGGCATTCATTTAGTATATCCTGGACATCATTATTTAACTGGTCTTTAACTCGATCGGAAATATATGAAACGTTTTCTCCTTTAAATACGCCGTTTTCAGAAGCCATATTAGAAAGCAGGCTATAATCACCAACCAAACCGCTTTTACCCATGCCCCACTCCCAAACCATACGATGGGCATACCACATGGCATTCTTAAAATCCTGGCTTACGCCGGAAGTAGTTTTACCTAATTTAAGTTTTTCTGCGGCATAAGAACCTAAACTTACCTTAATATCCCCTAAATATTGATCCCGGTTGCGCACATGTATTTCTTCTCTTGGATGCGGCATAACAAAACCCAAAGCGCCGCCCCTGGATAAAATGGTTGCTTTAAAAACATCTTTATGCGGCGCCAGAAAATACATGGCAATTGCATGCCCTGCCTCATGATATGCGATTTTCTCCCTATCGCTTTGCGTAAAAACCACCTTATGCTTAATCCCCATTTCTACGCGATCGTATGCTTCAGAAATCTCTTTCATAGTAATTTCATCTTTACGATTGCGTACAGAAATTAAGGCTGCCTCTCTTACTAAATTAGCAATATCTGCAGGGCTATTGCCCACGGTTAACCTGGCGAGCCGTTGGCGGTCAAGAGTCAGGTCATACTTAACTTCTTTTAAATAATACTCGAAAAGCTTTTCTCTTTCATCCAAATTTGGCAGATTAACATAAATCTTACGGTCAAACCTTCCCGGGCGAAGCAAAGCCTGGTCTAAAAATTTCTCCGGCGCGTTTGTGGCACCGATAATAATAATATTTTCGTCTTTTTCTTTCAAACCGTCCATTTCGATTAAAAGTTGGTTTAAAGTAGTGTTAGATTCAGTCTGCCCGCCAAACCCGCGGTCAACTGAACGCTGGGCACCCACCGCATCCAACTCATCGATAAATATAATACATCCTCCGTCGGTATAAGCTAACTGCCTGGCCTGTTTAAATAATTTTCGTATTCTGCTTGCGCCGACACCCACAAACATTTCAATAAACTCAGAACCAGACATAGCGATAAACGGTAGGCTTGCCTCTGTGGCTATAGCTTTAGCTAAATAAGTTTTTCCGCAGCCTGGAGGGCCCATCATTAAAATACCGCGTAAAATCTTTCCGCCAATAGCTTTAAGTTTAGCGCGGTCAGTAACCAACCTTACCACCTCGGAAGCCTCTTCCTTAGCCTCATCCATGCCGATTACGTCATCCCAGTGAATACGGATATCTTTACCCTCTACAGCTTTCTTGCCGATTTGCGTAAACTTCATATGGCCGCCACGCATCATCCATAAATAAATAAGCCCGCTTAAAGGCATCTGGATAAGGGTAAGTACGAGGAAAATATAGAAAAACAGCCCGTATTGGGCAAGTGCGGATTTTTTAAAATACGATTCCGAAGTAACCCAGGCATTAATAGCATCTCTTAAAAAGAAAACAAAAGAGATAGCTACGAGTGTAACTACCAAGATTACAGTGATTGCAATCCAGTGAAATTTAATAAATAATTCAACTTTGCGCCATTTCATACGCTCAAAATACCACACTTTATAGGCACTGTCAATTAAATACAATCCCCCCTTGACCACGAGGAGAAATATGGTATACTACTGAAGTTAAATTTTCTGGTACAGAACACTCGGCGGTTATGTAGAATTGCGCCAGTGTAAACTACTGCTTAACACCCGACGCTTATGTGGAATTGCGTCGGTGTAAATTATTATTTAAAACAGGAGGAAATTGTGGCAAAGATTAAGAAAGTCTTAGGAAGGCAAATATTAGACTCACGCGGGAATCCCACTGTCGAGGCTGACGTCATATTAGATAACGGCATATTAGGCCGGGCAGCTGTCCCTTCAGGAGCATCAACCGGAGACAATGAAGCCTTGGAATTGCGCGATGGAGATAAGAAAAAATATATGGGTAAAGGCGTAACTAAAGCCGTAAATAATATAAATACGGCAATCGCCGCTAAAATCAAAGGCGCTCAGCCGGATTTTGCAAAAATAGATAAAACATTAATAGAATTAGACGGTACCGAGTACAAATCATCACTGGGAGCCAATGCAATACTGGCAGTATCCATGGCAGTAGCTAAAGCAGCAGCTTTAACCAAAAAACAGCCGTTATATAGGTTCTTAGGCGGCAACAAAGCTAAAATCCTGCCTGTTCCGTTAATGAATATCTTAAACGGCGGCATGCATGCAGACAACAACTTAGACATCCAGGAGTTTATGATTATGCCCGTGGGAGCACCTACATTTTCCGAGGCGCTACGCATGGCAACAGAAGTATTCCACAGCCTAAAATCACTTTTAAAATCAAAAAATTTATCTACTTCTGTCGGCGATGAAGGAGGCTTTGCCCCTAACCTGCAAACTAATGAAGAAGCCTTAAGCCTTATCATAAAATCAATTGAAAATGCCGGATATAAACCCGGTAGCGATATATGCTTAGCGTTAGATTGTGCGGCCAGCTCATTTTACAAAGACGGTAAGTATAAATTCGACAACGCCGAAAGGTCAAGCGCATATTTAATTTCACTTTATGGGGAATGGCTAAAAAAATACCCCATCCTCTCTATCGAAGACGGCTTATCCGAGCACGATCATGCCGGATGGAAAGAAATGACTAAAACCCTCGGTAGTAAATTACAGCTAGTCGGAGACGATATCTTCGTCACCAATCCTAAAATATTCAAAAAAGGCATCGCCGATGGGATTGGAAATGCCATATTAATAAAAGTCAACCAGATCGGTTCGCTCTCTGAAACGCTAGAAGCTATCAATATCGCAAAACGCAACAATTATAAAGCTATAATTTCGCACCGTTCGGGAGAAACCGAAGATACTACCATTGCGCATTTAGCAGTCGCCTCATCCTGCGGACAGATTAAAACCGGTTCCTTATCGCGTACCGACCGGGTCTGCAAATATAACGAACTCTTAAGAATAGAAGAAGAATTAGGTTCTAAAAGCGTATATGCCGGAACCTTATTGAAAAAATAATGTTAAAGAAGGCTTTCTGGGTTTCTGGGGTATTGGGGGTAGTTTTAGTTATATTCCTGCCCGGATACACAAAGCTTCAAGAACTAAGAGACAGAAACAAAGATTTAGAAGACAAAAGCCGTCGCCTTGCAATTGAAAATGCGGTTTTGACCCAAGAGCTTAAACGCATTGAAAACGATAAATTATACCAGGAAAAGATTTTACGCGAAAAAATGAGCGTTGTGCGTAAAGATGAAATCCCGGTTAAAATAATCACCGAGAGAAAAGAATAGTAGATTTTACTGATATTTTAGGCTATAATAACAAAATAATTACGAAAACTAGACGATCGCGGGGTGGAGCAGTCCGGTAGCTCGTCAGGCTCATAACCTGAAGGCCATGAGTTCAAATCTCATCCCCGCAACCAGAACAATGAAAATGCCGCTGTCAAAAGCGGCATTTTCATTTAGGCCGAATAATAAAACCCACTGTAAGATTGCCAGTGGGTTTTATTTTGTAACGGCTATTTATTCTGCGTCTACTAAGTCGAAATTACGGTCAAGTATGCCTGAAGAAGCCACAATCACTAAATTAATCTCCTTAGTGCCCTCTTCTGCATACGAAGTAGTAAAGCCGGGTTCTTCAATAGTAGGCTTTTTCTTACCGGTATTTCCTGACCAAAGGTATTGAACCGCTGCCTGCATACAGCCACTTTCTGCCAAGTATGCCGCCGAACTTACATTAAGCTCCTGCTCTTTCTTAGGGCTGTATAACGAGGATTTTAACTCCGATTTTGACATATTAAAATTGGCATTTTCGTTCTTTAAAGAAAGGTCAATGAAAGTTTTTAGATTATAATCTAGCGGTTTGACATCGTCTATTTCCGCAAGTCTACCCTTGGCCAATTCCGCCATTTCCACAAACCCATATTTAGCTTTTTCCAGGAGTTTATCATAATATTCTTTTGCCTTTGCAGTATTCTCCTGCCACTGGCTCAAAAGTCCCAGTTGATATAAACCGGATACAATCCAGGGGTTAACGATATCTTTTGAAGCAAGCTTTTCAAAATATTCTCTGGCCTTATCGATATCCCTGTTGCCATAAGCAGAAAGCATGCCTATTTTATATAACGATTGGTCAATACGCGGCGATTCCGGGAAACGTTCGACTAATTCGCCATAGACATTAACCGCGTCTTTATATTCACGTGATTTCTCAAGGTTAAACGCCCGCATATACAATAGCTCTTCATCAAAAATATCTTTTCCCCCATATTCTTCTATTTTCTTAAAAGTTTTCTCCGCGTATACGCTATCTTTATATCCTTCGTCTTTGTAAGCAAAAATCTTAACGATTTTTATCAATATGGAAACTAATTCTTCCTTAGGTAAGGTCTTTTCTATTCTTTCGATATATTTATCGTAAACTGCTTCGGAAAGTTCAAGATTTCCATCTGCAAAGAATTCTTTAGCAATGCCAGTTAATTCCTCATCTTTAATATCGGAGTCCGTTATTTTGTTGATGTAGATACGATACAGTTCTTTGGATTTATTTTTCTCACCCAAACCAACAAGTTTATCCGCGATATCCTTTATTATCTTATAGTCATTTGTGCTTTGCGCATATTCCGTTACTGACTTAACTAAATCGGAAAGTGTCTGATCGGTAACTCTATCCTGGTCACCTTTATGAAATTCATATAATAAAAGTTGTGACTGTATATTCAAAAGTTCTTTAGGCGATGTAACCTGCATAACCTTATTCAGCTCCTCGTCTATCTGATCGCGATAGTTATCACCATCACTGAAATATTCATCCCATTTCTGTGTTTCTTCCAAATATTTTAAATGCTTAAAAACAGACAACGCAGTATAATAACTCACGTATGCCTCAAGGCCTTTTTTCTTTTGCCCCAATGATTTTATAAATTCCGGCATTTCTATATAACGGTTATCTTTAAAATATAGCTCTTTAATCTGCTCGAATGCCGCCGAGAGTTCAACCGGATCTACGGATTCTATTACCTTATTACTTATTCCCGCCAGAGTATTATCTTCCTGTGCAAAACTAAAACAATTAAACAACAAAAATAAAATAGAAACTGCTAAACAAGTCCTTAAGGTATATTTTTTCATTTTTTCTTATTGGTTTTATTTCTTTTTAAATTCGCGGCTTCCTTGGCTTTTTTTTCAGCCTTAACCGGGTCTTTCCAGAATTCCCTTAAAACATAATAACTCTTACGCAAAATACGTTTCTCTATGCCTGCCTCTTTTTCATCCGCAGATAAAGCAACCAAACCAAACCACTCTTCATTCATATTCATATTACCGGGCGCTTTTATATCAAAATAATAACTGCCGTTTGTCCAGTTGGATTCCGTATCATGGACTAACCATCCCTGCGCATCCGGATCATTATGTTTCCACCACTCATCGGACCATTCAAATATTATTCCGCCCAGACAGTTGCCTTCGCCTTCTTTGTTATTCGCCAAATTATCATAAATTTGACGCCATTGGGCCTCTAAAAAGAAAGCCTGCATATTCTGGTCTTCTTTTTTTAAAAATGCATCATATGCATCAGCCCCAGCCTCACTTAAAACAATTGGCACATCAAATGTAGCTTTCAATGACTTAAATAAATTACCAAATGTTTTACCGCGGTAAATTATACAGGCAACAAGGTCAATATCAGTCGAAGCCTCTTTTGCCCATTCTAAACCGATAAGCTCTCCATTCCCCAGAGCCACCGGATGATTGTAGTCGATTTTATGTATTTCTTTAGCTATGTCATTAACAAATGAATAATAAATACGTCCGCGCATGGCCCTTTGCTTCTGCAAATCAGGCTCTTTATCTATTTCATCATTAGACCAAGGATGCACTTGCCCAAGGCAAGAATAATTATTTTCATTGCCTAAAGTCCAGAATAGGATACCCGGCTCATCTTTATACAATGCCACCATTTCGATAACTTCTTTTCTTATCTTATCCTGAAAAGGCTTATCCCCATAAAGCGGACAGGGGAATTCCCAGAAGCCCAGCCAATGCCCCATTATCGTACGTATACCGTACATATTATATAAATCCCGGATTACCTGCCTGACTGTTTCAGGATTTGGCCCGGGATTATAAAATCTAACTGTATTAATACCCATTTCCTGCATCAATTTTCCGTCGGCAATCCAAGGCTTAGCAGGGTCAGACCACCAATCATATTCATGATTTTTCCCTATCGGGATAGGATTATAACAGACACCTTTTACTACATAAGGCTTCTTATTTACAATCAGTTGAAAATGGCCATTTTTTAAATGCTTTATAAAAATGCCCGGCTTGGGCTTTTTTGCTGAGCCCATTAAAATAAATGAAATAAATAAAACAAATAAAATAAGAAGTGATTTTTTCATAATAAATTATTTACTTAAACTTGGATGGTAAAACAGTGATATTTTTAGCCTGTCTTACCATCCAAGGATTTACAGTTTATTCAAACTTTATTTCGTCCAGAAAGAAAATTGCGCCTTCAGGATTTACATCAACATTTGTCGCCCAGGCAAAACCTCCGATAATATATGACATATCTTTGCCTTTAAGGTCAATAGAATATTGAGTCCATTCTTTATTCAAGATGACCGGACCGACGCTGGCAGTATCAGAATCAGAGTATTCTCCCATCATACCGCCTACCTTAAACTCTTCGATTCTTTCACCGCCCTTGTCTCCACGCGCCCAAAAAGTAAGCTTGGTTGCTTTAGAAAGGTCAAATCCGCCATCCATCGTTCCCCAGTTATTAGCCGGATTCTGCCAAGAAATACCCGCCCAGCGTGCTCCTTGGGTAGCTTTCCCGGAATAAGTTACTTTAATACAGGTATCTCCTAAATACGGATCGGTTTTATAACCTCCGTCGAATTTAAGGTCGCCGAAATCACCCATCCAACCCGCAGGAATGAAGTGATTTCCGATAGAACCCCTATCCGCATAAACATAAAAAGGAATATTCTGCTGTTTACGCCCTTCGGCCTTTAAATTCTTGTCGGTTTCAAATTTCATGTCGTCGATATACATTACGAAACCATCCGGATTTAAATCCGCTGATGTTGTCCAGCCAAAAGCGCCGTTTAAATAGGACAAATCTTTATCCACCAAATTAATGGTATACTGTTTCCAAGAATCGGTTAACTCTACGGGCCCCATCTCGACTTTAGTTGAATCGGGATAAGTGCCTGAGATACCACCGACCATAAATTTCTGAATCTTTTCACCACCCTTTGATCCACGGGCCCAGAAAGTAAGCTTAGTCATGCCGGTAAGATCAAAACCGCCTTTTTTCGAACCCCAGTTATTAGCCGGATTCTGCCAATAAACACCAGTCCATCCCTGCCCCTGTGACTTTTTAGCAGTATAAGTAAACTGCATAGAAGTAGTGCCTGAATGAGGATTATCAGCTGACTGATCATTTAATTTTACATCACCGAAATCACCCATCCAACCGGAACAAACATAGTGATTATCCCGCGCTCCTTTATCGGTATAAACTATGAATTCCTTGTTCGTATCGGATGATTTTTCCTGGGCATACCCGACATTACCCAAGCACACTGCCAACACCAAAAACAAAAACATTACGCGTTTCATAACAACACCTCCT
>Ga0209514_10009444_pt1 | contig 10739 bp, 9 predicted proteins | sample Subgrocontami58m_FD_187452 | JGI IMG/M metagenome (GOLD analysis project Ga0209514, IMG submission 187452) | Subsurface groundwater microbial communities from S. Glens Falls, New York, USA - GMW37 contaminated, 5.8 m (SPAdes) (version 3) | ecosystem: Environmental > Aquatic > Deep subsurface >...
CCATGTCGGCGATATCGTCGCCATGATCGTGGCCGGCACGCTCGACCAGGCGCGCGATGCCGCCGACGCGCTGGTCGTCGACTATGAGGAACTGCCCGCCGTCGTGACGGTGGCCCAGGCGCTCGCCTCAGGGGCGGCGCTGGTCCATGATGACGTGCCGGGCAATCTGATGTGCCGCTGGGGCAAGGGCGACACCGCGGCCACCGATGCCGCCTTCGCGACGGCGGCCCACGTCTCGACCCTCTCGATTCGCTCGCCGCGCCAGATCGTGCACTACATAGAGACCCGCGCCGCCTGGTCGGCCTACGACGCCGGTGCCGATCTCGTCACCGTAACCTTCGGCTCGCAGGGCGTGCAGATCCCGCACCGGTTGATGTGCGAGCGCGTCCTGGGCGTCGCCAAGGACAAGCTGCGCCTGATCACCGAGGACGTGGGCGGCGGCTTCGGCCCGAAGTATCCCATCTACGCCGAACCTGTGCTGATCGCCTGGGCGACGCGCAAGCTCGGACGCGGCCTGCGCTGGACCGCCGACCGCGCCGAGCTCGCCCTGGCCGACAGCCACTCCCGCGACCTCGTGGCAACCGGCGAACTCGCCCTCGACGCCGCCGGCAGGTTCCTGGCCGTGCGTGTAAAGGCCGAGGCCAACTACGGCGCCTATGTCTCGATGTTCGCGCCCACCATCGCGACCACGGGCATGGCCAAGGTGATCTCCGGCCTCTATCGCATTCCCGCAATCCGGCTCGACTTCGACTGCGCTTTCACCAACACCGTGCCGGTCGATGCGATCCGCGGCGCCGGCAAGCCCGAAGCTCTTTTTCTGCTGGAACGGCTGGTTGATATCGCTGCCCACGAGACCGGGCGTTCGCCGATCGAGCTGCGCCGCCTCAATCTGCTTCGGCCCGAGGACATGCCGTACGAGGCGGCTAGCGGCTACACCTATGACGCGGCCGACTGCGTCAGACTTTTCGAGACGGCCCTGCGCCGTGCCGACACCGCGGGCTTCGAGGCTCGGCGCACGGCGAGCGAGCGCGTGGGCAAGCGCCGTGGCATCGGTATCTCCTGCCATCTGCACGGCACCGGCGGTATCGCCGACGAGCATGTCGTGGTCCAGGTTGAGCCCGACCGACTGGTGGCGCGGCTCGGCACGCAAAGCCAGGGCCAGGGCCACGAGACGATCTTCGCCCAGATGCTGTCGTCGGCGCTCGGCGTGCCGGTCGAGCGCATCGACATCCTGCAGGGTGACACACAGAGCATCCCTCACGGCGGCGGCACCGGCGGCTCGTCGTCAACCATCATCAGCGGCACGACGCTCGCGCGCGCCGCCGACGTCGTGATCCAGCGCGGCCGCGATCTTGCCGCCGAGCGGCTGGAAACGGCGCCGGCCGACATCGCCTATCGCGACGGCGCCTTCGAGGTCGTGGGCACCGACCGGCGCGTCGGCCTGTTCGAGCTGGCCGCGTGGAAGCCGTTCGACGGCGACGCGGTGTTCGCCGACAAGATCGAGGCCTTCCCGACCGGTGTCATGGTGTGCGAGGTCGAGGTCGATCCGGAGACGGGCGCCACCCGCATCGACCGATTCATCGCTGTCACCGATGCCGGTGTGGTGGTGAACCCGCGCCTGCTGGCCGGCCAGATGCACGGCGGCATCGTGCACGGCCTGGGAAATGCGCTGATGGAAGAGGCCGTCTACGACGAAGAGACGGGACAGTTGCTGAGCGGCACCTTGATGGACTACGCCCTGCCGCGCGCCGATGACGTGCCCGATCTCGGAGTCGAGACCATCGCCACACCGTCGCCCAACAATTTCCTCGGCCTGAAGGGCATCGGCGAACTTCCGACCAACGGCGCACCGGCCGCCCTCGGCAACGCCATCGCCGATGCGCTGCGCCCGCTCGGCGTGCGCCATATCGACATGCCGATCACCGCCCACAAGATCTGGAAGGCGTTGAACGTGCCGGCCGCTACGCCTGCAGGAGCGTGAAGGCGCCGCGACCGCCGACATAGAGCCCGGCCGCGATCACGAACCAGGCGAACACGCGGGTCAGCAAACCCTTCCGGCGGGCGAGTATGGCATTGGCCTTGGTTCCGGCAATGGCGCCGGCGGCCCCGCCGGCCACGAGCAGGGCGGCAACCGGCCAGTCGACAAGACCCGACCAAGCATAGCTCGACGCCGAGGCGATGCCGAACGCGGTGACGGCAACGAGCGACGCGCTGGCGGCATCCTGCAATTCCATGTCGGTTGCCAGGATCAGGCCCGGCACGATCAGGAAGCCACCGCCGATCCCGAAGAAGCCCGAGAGCAGGCCGACGCCGGCCCCGAGCCCGACGAGGCGTGGCAGCAGCCGGCGCGCATTTTCGCGCGTGAGCCAGGCCGATTGGGATCCGCTCGCCGGCTTGGGTCGCAGCATCAGGAGACCGACGGCAACCATCACGAGCCCGAACAGCGCCAGCAGTTGCTCGCCATCGACCGACTTTCCGAAAGCGGCGCCTGCCAATGCACCGCCGACACCGGCCGCACTGAACACGAGTGCACAAGGCCAGCGGATCGACGTCCGCCAGGCGTGCAGACCAAGACTGGTCGCGGCATTGAGTGCGACGGCAAAGGCCGCCGTGCCGATCGCGACATGGGCCGAGGGTTCGCCGACCGCGTAGACGAGCAGCGGCACGGCGAGGATCGAACCGCCGCCGCCGATCAATCCCAGGACGAGACCGATCAGGCCTCCCGAGGCCAGTGCGATCGCCGAGGTGAACATCAGGCCAACGCCGTCCGCGCCGCACGGTTCCACGGCATCAAGCCGAGCAGCTTGGCCATGCCGCACCAGCCGCTGATGCCGGCAAACATCAGGTCGGCGCCGACGGAGGCGGAGAGGCCGAGGAACGCCGGCGCCACCCAGACACCGAGGGTCACGCCCAGAAGCACGAGGCCGCCGGCCGCAATCTGGACCTGGCGCATGATCTCGATCCGCTGGCGGGCTTCGGTCGCGACCGGCAGGCCGGCTTTCTTCCAGGCGTCAATGCCACCTTGCAGGATGTAGGCTTGGCAGCCCACCGCATTGGCGAGACGCGCGGCGTTGGCCGCCGTGCGTGCGCCGGACCGGCAGTGGAAGATCACGGCCTTGGCACCCGCCGAGTCGAACGTGGAGAAATTGGACAGCGCCTGATGGCGCGCGCCCGGCACGCGTTCGCGCGCATGCTCGTCCACCTCGCGAATGTCGACGAGAATGGCGCCGTCTTCGGTCAGGCGCTTGGCGTCGGCGGCATCAATAGTGGGAAGCGACACGGGGGTCTCCTTTCGAAGAACTCGGGATCAGGTCTGGCAGTAGAGCCGATGCAGGGTGGCGAGCAGCGTTTCCACCCGCGGATCGGCGATGCGGTACCAGAGCGTCTGGGCGTCTCGGCGGAAGGTGACGATGCCCTCTTCCCGCATGCGCGCGAGATGCTGCGACAGCGCCGACTGCGAGAGGCAGACGTCCTCGGCGAGCGAACCGACCGTAGCCTCGCCCGTTTCCACCAGCTTGCAAAGAATGAGCAGACGGCGGTCATTGGCGAGGGCACGCAACAGATCGGCGACTTCACCGGCCTTGGCTCCCAGCGCGCGGGGATCGATGTGGGTGGACGTGTTTTTCATATTAGATATTGCTAAATAAGATATTACTAATATATATGTCAAGTCGCAGCCTTGGAGAAAAACATGTCCTCGTCACCGGTCATTGACGCCTTCTTCGACCCCGCCACGTTCACCATCACCTATCTGGTGAGCGATTCCGGCTCCGGCCGGGCGGCAGTCATCGATCCAGTGCTCGACTACGATCACCGCTCGGGCAGGGCCACGACCGCCTCGGTCGACCGGGTGCTGGCCAAAGCCGACGAACGCGGCCTGCAGGTCGATTGGATCCTGGAGACGCATGCCCACGCCGATCACCTCACGGCCGCACCGCTCGTCAAGGCCCGGACCGGCGCCCAGGTGGTGATTGGCGAGCACATCCGCGAGGTCCAGAAGATCTTCGCCGAGGTCTTCAACGCCGACGACGTGAGCGGCGACGGCCGCGAGTTCGATCGTCTCGTCCGCGACGGTGAGCGTCTGCGACTTGGGTCGCTCGAAATCGAGGTCATGCACCTGCCCGGCCACACGCCGGCCGATGTCGCCTACCGGATCGGCGACGCCGTGTTCGTGGGTGATACGATCTTCATGCCCGACTACGGCACGGCGCGAACCGATTTCCCGGGCGGCGACGCGGCGCAGCTCTACCGCTCGATCAAACGCCTGCTGGCGCTGCCACCCACGACCCGTCTCTTCATGTGTCACGACTACAAGGCCCCGGGACGGGATAGCTACGCCTGGCAGACGACGGTCGCGGAGGAACGCGCGCGCAACGTTCACATCCACGATGGCATCGACGAGGCCACGTTCGTCGCCTTGCGCACCAAGCGCGACGCGACACTGGCCGCCCCAGTGCTACTGTTGCCGTCGGTGCAGGTGAACATCCGGGCCGGCCGGTTTCCGCCGGCCGACACGAACGGCGTCAGCTACCTCCGCATTCCGATACGGCTTGCCGCCTGACGGTGGTCCCTGCTGCCTTCCTCGGCTAGCATCCGCTGCCAAGGAGGAAACCAATGAAATCGACGATAAAGGCCCTGGTTGCGGGCGCCCTGATCCTGTTCGCCGTAGAAGCGAACGCCCAAGCCTGGCCCAACAAGCCGATCAAGCTGGTGGCACCTTATCCGCCCGGCGGGCAGACCGACGTGGTGTCGCGCTATTTCGCCGACAAGCTCTCGGGCGTGCTAGGCCAGCAGGTGATCGTCGAGAACAAGGCCGGCGCCCAGGGCATGGTCGGCGCCGAGATCGTGAAGAACGCCGCACCCGACGGCTACACCTTCGTCTACGTCAACTCGTCGATGATGTGCATCAACCCCTACGTCTACAAGAAGATGCCTTACGACGGCTTCAAGGACTTCGTGCCGGTGACCCAGCACGGCCTGGCGCCCTTGGTCATGGTGGTGCCGCCCACGCTCGGGCCGAAATCGGTCAAGGATTTCGTCGCCTGGGCCAACGAGCGCAAGGGCAAGGTCAATTTCGCCTCATTCGGCCTCGGCTCCTCGTCGCACATCTGGGGCGAGATGCTGAACCAGGCCGAGAAGCTCGACATGACGCACGTGCCCTACAAGGGCGCGGGCCCGGCGATCCAGGACACGCTGGCAGGCCACATCCCGATGACCATCCAGGATCTCGCCGCCAGCGGTCCCGCGATTTCCGGCGGCAAGCTCGTGCCACTTGCCGTCACCTCGACGGTGCGCTGGCCGCGCCTGCCCGATGTGCCGACGTTTAATGAGATCGGCTACAAGATCAATCTGGTGGGCTGGAACGGCATCCTGGCGCCGGCTGGCACGCCCAAGGAGATCGTGGACCGCATGAGCGCCGAGATCCGCAAGCTGGTGCAGACCCCGGAGGGCAAGGAGAAGCTGCTCGACATGGGCCTGTTCGCCACCGGAACGACGCCGGCCGAACTGACCGAGATCATGAAAACCGGCTGCGCCGCCTGGGGCGATGCCGTGAAGCAGGCCGGCGTCGAACCCGAATGACCTAGGTCAAGGTCCAGCGTCGGCGGCCATGCGATTGCTTTCGCATGACCGCAAAGATCCTGATCCTCAACGGCCACCCCGATCCCGTCCGCAAGGGGCTGTGCCATGCCCTGGCCGACGCCTACGGCGCCGGCGCGGTGGAGGGCGGCCACGAAGTACGGCGCCTCGACATCGCGACGCTCGCTTTCGGCTTCGTCCATTCACAGGCCGAATTCGAGCACGGCGAGGCGCCGACGGACATTGAAGCGGCGCAAGCGTCGATCAAGTGGGCCAGCCATGTGGTGGTGATCTTCCCGCTGTGGCTGGGCGACGTGCCGGCCGTGCTGAAGGCCTTTCTCGAGCAGACGCTGCGGCCGGGCTTTGCCTACGCCTACCGACCGAGCGGATTTCCCGAGATGTTCCTGAAGGGACGATCGGCGCGCATCGTGGTGACCATGGGAATGCCCGCCCTCGTCTATCGCTGGTACTTCCGTGCCCACGGGTTGAAGAACCTAAAACGCAACATCCTGCGTTTCGTGGGCTTCTCGCCGGTGCGCGACACCATGCTCGGCAGCGTCGGCACGCGTAGCAAGGAGCAGATCGGCCGCTGGTTCGACGATATGAAGGCGCTCGGGCGCCGGGCCGCCTGAGCTAGCGCCCGCCAAGCTTCGCCAGCGCCGCCGCAATCGCCTCGCGTGTCGTGGAGGGCTGCTCGGCGATGGCGTGACCCAGCAGGTCGAGCTGGCGCCGCAACGTATTGACCTGGTCGACAAGGTCGACCACGGTTTCCACCGACTCGTCGTCGAAGCCCATCTCGTCGATGAGTTCGGCCAGCAGGCGGGCACGGGCCACGTCGATCTGCTCGAAGCTCCAAGCCTCCGCCGTGCCCGAGGGGCGCAGCAGGCCACGCGCCACCCAGCGCTCGACATGGACGGTCGTCAGGCGGCCGTGCAGGCGCAGCAGTTCGTCGAGGGTCGTCACGTGAACTGCTCCATCTCCTTGCGCGGATCGTAGGCGCGACCCGCCTCCCAGCTCTCGAGGAATTCCTTGAGCTTCTCGTCGGGCTGCTCGGGCAGGACGACCTTGAGCTTCACATACTGGTCGCCGCGCTGGCCCGACTTGCGGTCGAACAGGCCTCGGCCCTTGAGCCGGAGCGATGTGCCGGTGTTCGAGCCCGCCGGCACGTTCAGCATCACCGGCCCGCCGATCGTCGGCACCTTCACCTTACCGCCGAGGGTTGCCTCCGAGACGGTCACCGGCAACTCGACATGGATGTCGTTGTCGCGCGGCTGGAAGAAGGCGTGCGGGTCGACGTGGATTTCGACATAGGCATCGCCGGCCGGCCGGCCCTGGGTGCCCGGCATTCCCTGTCCCTTCAACCGCAGCGTCTGGCCGTCCGTCGTGCCTTCAGGAACGTCGATATCGAGGGTCTTGCCGTCGGGCAGGGTGACCCGCTGCTTGCCGCCGCGCGCAGCCACCAGGAACGGCACGCGCAGGGAATAGCTGACGGGCATGCCGCCCATGTCGAAGCCGCCGCCACCACCGCCGCCGAATCCACGGCGCTCGCCGAACATCTCGGAGAAGATGCCGCCCATGTCAACGAACGACTCGTGCGCGCCGGCGCGCTCGTACTTGTGCCCGCCGCCGGCCTGGTCACGGTAGAAGCCGCGCGGCGGCATCTCCTGCCCTGTGGCATCGATCTCGCCCGCGTCGAAGCGACGCCGTTTCTCGGCATCCGAGAGCAGATCGTTGGCCTGGCTGATTTCCTTGAACTTCGCCTCCGCGGCCTTGTCGCCGGGATTGAGATCGGGATGGTGTTTTTTGGCGAGCTTGCGGAAGGCCTTGCGGATGTCGTCGTCCGAGGCGGTCCTTGGCACGCCCAGGACGGTGTAGGGATCGGTCATGGCCCTACAAATGTAGTATGAATTGCCTTCCTGCAAGGGCCCGCCGGGACTTCATTGCAATCACCCCTGATAACGGATCTCGTACCTGCCACTTCCGGCGAAGACCGCGCCGGCGGGAACCGCCTTCGAAGGGCCGGCCGCAAGCAGCCGCACCGTCCACTCCTCGCCCGGAAGCAGGTTGAAACCCTCGTCCTCGGGACGATAGTGCGGGTCCTCGATCTGGATGCAGGACGCAAGACGCACCGTGCGAAGCCGCAGGAGCCACCCTGCTTCGCCGGCGATCACCTCGGCTGAAAGCCCCGGGTCGGCATCGAGCGCGCCGCGCCCCAGCGGAAAGTGGGCGGCGTCACCCAGTCGCGCGCCCGTCGCGACATCATCCAGCGTAACGACCGTGGCGTCGAGCGCGGCGGCACCAAAGCGGTAGGCGTAGGTGATGTCGAAGAACGAGCCGATCACTTCGGCCGAACTCAAGGTCCGGTTGCCGCGTGCGGGAAGATCGACCTCGCGCTCGCGGCGCATCACAGCCCGTTCGCCTCCCTGCAGGCAAAGCAGGGTGAGTTTGGCGCGGACAGTGGCGGCCGTGTCGTTGAGGAGGTGAATGCCGAGGCCGTTCAACCCTTCATCGGTCAGGGCAACCTGCACGGGGCGAAACGCCCGCCGCAGTCCATGCCAGGCGAGTTTCGGGGCGCCGGTGGAGTCGACGACACCCCAGCCGGCGCCGGGCATGAAATCCTTCAGCATCCATACGATCGCGCCGTCGCATGAAGAGCCGGCGCGACGCCATTCGGCGATGGTGGCTTCCATGACTTCCGCCGTAACCGCACGCGAGAGGCGAAGGTAACGCGCCGGTTCGCCGGCGCGGAGCTGAACGGGATCGACACCGTAGAGCAGGCGCAGGTAGTGGTCGCGAACATAGTCGAAATCCCACGAGGCACCGTGATCGCGAGGCACGGCGGACTTCCATCGGACAGGATCCGTCCAGGGAACGCCGGTGCTGTTGGCGGCCGGGATATTGGCGAAGGCCAGGCACTCCGAGGCAAAGCGCACGTCGGCACGCCGGGCATCCTCAAGCGGACGTAGATAGGCGCCGACGCCGTAGTAGTGCGAGACGCCGCCATCCGTCGAGAACGGCAAGTCGCCGCCTGCAGGCGACTGGGCGACGTAGATCACGTCGGCCCGCAACCGCGCCGCCGCGCGCGGCAGAATTTCGTCAAGCAGCGGGCCGCTCCACGACGATGACGGAAGGCCGAACATGGCCGCCTGTTGCGCCACTTCGCTGCCTCCACAGATCACCGCCAGCGACGGGTTACCCTGGGTACGGCGAAGGAACTGCGCCGCCTCGGCTTCGACGCTCGCCCGGAACGCGGCGTCGGCAATGGGGTAATCCATGTTGGCGAACATGAAATCGTGCCAGACGAGAATGCCGAGTTCGTCGCACAGTGCGAAGAAGTCGTCGCTCTCGTAGATCATCGTGCCGCCGACCCGGATCATGTTCATGTGCGCGGCATGCGCCTGTTCGAGCCACGACGACAGCCGGACACGATCGCCAGCCAGGGACACCAGGTCGACGGCACTCCAGCAGGCACCGCGGGCAAAAATCTTCTGGCCATTCACCTTGAGGCCAAAGCCCTTGCCGTCGGCGCCGCGGTCGACTTCGAGCGACCGGAATCCCGTGCGGCCGAGATCGATCTCGGTATCGCCCAATCGCGCCTGCACCCGGTGCAGGGCAGGCACCCCGTGGGTATGAGGCCACCACTTCTCGACCCGCGGCACGCGCAGCGTTGCCTCGAGGCGTCGGTCATCGATCCAGGTCAGGCGACAGCTCTCATCACCCATCGCCAGCACCGCGGCAGGTCGTGCCCCGTCGCAGTCGACCTCCAGCCCGACGACCAGCAGTCCATCGTCTCCGTCAAGCGTGGCCAGCATTTCGACCGCGCGCACCTGCACCGGGCCAGCCTCCTCGATCATCTCGATCCCGCGCCACGGCCCCACCGCTTGGATCGGCGGCTGCCAGCCCGTCATATGGCCGAGCAGGGTCGTGCGCACCAGGCGAAGGGTATTGTCGTCCACAAGGCGGGTTCGCCAGCGTGCGCGCCCCATGCGTCGCCCGCGTCGGGCTTCCAGTTCCATGTCGAGAGAGCGGAAGGCAATCAGCAATTCATTGCTGCCCGCCAGATCGACCTCGACCTCGTGCATCAGAAACATATTGTCGCTCGAAAGAACGAGCGTCCCGTTCAGCCAGACTTCAGCCACTGTCGCAAGGCCATGAAAACGAAGCGTGCGCCGGCCGGTGCCCGCGAGGCTGGTGCGATACCAGACATCCTGGTCATGCAACGGGGCGGGCTGCTCGACGCTCCACCGACCGGCATCGCGCAAGGCTTGCGCCGCCGTACCGGGAACGATGGCGGCAATCCAGTCGCGCACCGGCGACAGGTCGTGGGGCGTCTTTGCCGCGCCCGGTGCGGTGAGCGCGAGCCGCCAGCCCTCGTCGAGCTGGACGACGCGACGGCCGGTGACGGACCGAAGCGCCGACATCAGGGGAACCGGTCGGCAAGCGTCGACATGATGAATGCGTAGTCGACTTCAATCGGGTCGAGCTTCATGGCGGCAGCATCGAATTTCCGACGATGGGACATCCGCGCCAACTGGAACTGCAGGGTCTTCGCCGCCTCGGCGACCCGCCGGCAGGCGAGCGCTGCTTCGACCAGCCCATCCTTGCCGTGCGCGCCAAGCCAACTCAGGTACGCGCCCAGCATCTCGAAATTGGCGCCGAACTGCCGCGGCAGATTGAAGGCGTAGAGGTGGAAAAAGTCCGTATCGCGCACCACAAGCCGGTCGAAGTGCAGCGGCAAGGCAAGCCGCCAGGCGGTCACGGGATTGGCGGCCGGACGATGCTTCAGGTGGAGGCGCAGGAGATCGACTGAGGCCGCGACCAGCCCCCCACCGGCCAGCGCCTTGCCGTCGCGCTTCACGAATTCGACATAGGGAAACAGCGCGCCGGACGTTTCGCTTGACCGGAACAGGCCATCGTAGTCCTCGCCGTCCAGCACATGATATCCGACGTTGTGGAAATAGCCGAGACGCCGCAACGCCGGATCGAGAGCGACCGCGGCCACGGTCGTCTTCACATGCTGCCGGCGATAGGCGAGGTCGGCGTCCGGAAGCCAATGCGCATCGACCTCGATCAATACCGGCCGGCCACGGCTCAGCTGCTCCAGCGTGTGCACCTCGACGCTGTCATAGATTGCAAGTTCCTGAACAGCGAGACCGAACAGC
>Ga0209514_10009445_pt1 | contig 10739 bp, 10 predicted proteins | sample Subgrocontami58m_FD_187452 | JGI IMG/M metagenome (GOLD analysis project Ga0209514, IMG submission 187452) | Subsurface groundwater microbial communities from S. Glens Falls, New York, USA - GMW37 contaminated, 5.8 m (SPAdes) (version 3) | ecosystem: Environmental > Aquatic > Deep subsurface >...
CAGCACCGGCACGCTGAAGAGCACCGGAACGTTCATGACCCTGACCGCCAAAGCGGGGGAATCCGATATCACCAGCGTGAGCAAGCCCTACGTCATGACGGCCAGCTACACGGGCGCAGATATCGCCGGGATAGACGAGAACAGCCTGGGGATCTATTGGTGGAACGGCAGCGCCTGGGTCAAGGAGGCCGGGAGCCAGGTGGACAAGGCCACGAAGACCGTCAGTGCCGCCATCAATCACCTGTCTTCCTTCGCGGTGCTGGGGGAGAGCACCATCAAGAAGGTGTATCTGCCCCTGGCGGTGAAGAGCGCCGGCGCGTGGTAGGAGCGTAGTGCTTGGCAGTGCCTTATCGTGCTTAGTTGTGCTTTGTGGTTGGACACCATCTGCGCCACTGAGCCACTACCAACGCACGATTGAACCACTACTGAAGCGCTATCGAAGCACGGGCGGGGAGTTGGTGGCAGGGCGGCTGGAGGGATTGTTGTAGGAGACATGGAATACACAGTAATCATGCATCCCGCTGAAGAAGGTGGCTTCTGGACAGAGGTGCCCGCCCTTCCCGGTTGCGGCTCTCAGGGGGAGACCGTCGAAGAGGCCATTCTGATGACCAGAGACGCCATCTTGGGCTTCCTGGCATATCTGAGAGCTAAGGGCCAGCAAATACCCGAAGAGAACGACATCCTCGTCAAAGTGTCAGTAGCGGCTTAAATGTAGGCGCAGGCTTCATGCCTGCGTTTTGTGTTTGCGCTTCATGCCTGCGCCGGGGATCAATGAGACGGAACACACCCATGGCGTCCAGGACCTGTCCGGGATCCGAAGACCTCACCGTCCGTGTTCGTCACATACTCGACAATCCCCGTCGCAAGGCCCTGGTATCCCAGCGGTAGGATTACCCCTTCAAAGCGGTGATAGGATGCGCCCTGGAGCGTGCGCTTGGGGGTGTGCAATCGTAGCCGGAGGCTCACGCCTGCGGAGGCGAGAACCGCAGGGCGCGGGTAGGCGCAGGCTACCACCTATGCGCATTGTATACGACGTCAGCGTCTCCAGGACCACCCGCACGAGGATATTGGCATGTAGCTCAGCGTAGGAGATGATACAGATGGCCGGCTGCCGGCGCCAGATCAGCAGGCCCCGATCCGAAGGCCCCCCGTGAGCCCCTTATAGTGGGCTTCGGCTTCTCAGCCCGACTTGGCTTTAGCCTCGGGCGGGACCGCACAGAATACCCAGAGCCGGCTCAGACCCCAACCCTTTCCTGCCCCGCGCCCACGCGCCGGCCGACGGCGGCCGCCACCGGCAGGAGCTGGGCCATGAGCTGGCGGAAGTTGTCGAAGGTCAGGGACTGGGCCCCGTCCTTGAGGGCGTGGTCCGGGCTCGGATGCACCTCGACCATGACGCCGTCGGCGCCGGCCGCCACCGAGGCCAGGGCCAGGGGCGCCACCAGGTGCCACTTGCCGGTGCCATGGCTCGGATCGCCGATGACCGGCAGATGGCTCAGCCGCTTGATGGCCGGAATGGCGCTGACGTCCATGGTGTTGCGGGTGTAGGTCTCGAAGGTGCGGATGCCCCGCTCGCACATGATGACCTGGCGATTCCCCTGGGCCAGGATGTACTCGGCGCAGAGAAGCCACTCCTGGATAGTCGCGGCCATGCCCCGCTTCAGCATTACCGGCATCTGGGACTTGCCCACCTCGTCCAGGAGGATGAAGTTCTGCATGTTGCGGGCGCCTATCTGGAGGATGTTCGCATACCGGGCCACCAGCTCGATGTCCCAGGGGGTCATGACCTCGGTGATGACCGGCAGACCGGTCTCGTCCCGAGCCGCGGCCAGGATCTTGAGCCCATCCTCGCCCATGCCCCGGAAGGTGTAGGGAGAGGTGCTGGGCTTGAAGGCGCCTCCCCGCAGGATGCTGGCGCCGGCCGCCTTGACCGCCCTGGCCGTGGCCAGGACCTGCTCCTCCGACTCCACGGCACACGGGCCGGCCATCACTACCACCTCCTGACCGCCGATGGTAACATCGCCCACGCGTATGGTCGTGTCGGATGGCTGGAACTCGCGGCTGGAGAGCTTATAGGGCTTCGAGACGCGAAAGACCTCGTCCACCCCGTCCATGACCTCGAGCATCTCCTGGAGCTCAGGGAAGACATTCCCAACCACTCCAATAACGGTGCGCTCCACGCCCTCGGACAGGTGCCCCGACAACCCCAGCTCGGAAAGCCGGGACACGACCCCTTCGACGTCTGCTTTCCGGCTCCCCACCTTCATTACTACTATCACCTTCTCACCCCCCCATCATCGCATAGGGTTTAGGGTCTGGGGTGTAGGGTCTAGGGGGCGCCTACCAAACCCAGTACCCTGAACCCTGTACCCTTCTATTTCGGCAGCTCCCTCAGCTTTTCCGCTCCCCGGATGTAGACGTGCATCATCTGGCCGGCGGACTTCTCAGTATTCCAGTGTATCAAAATCCGGATGCACCTGGCTAGCCCCCAAGGCACACTCATCTCATGAGCGCACATGAGGGCCGCCCCCGTCCACCCCATCAGACGGGCCGCCAGGGCCGGGTATTCAGCATTCAGATCTGCGCTGGTGGTAAAGAAAACGCTGGCCACATCCTCCGCCACGATGCCGTTGGCCTCCACTATCTTCTGGAGCAGCTCAGTAGTGGCGGAGAGGATCGCCTCCCGGGTATTATCTTCTGCAGTGGTAGCGCCCCGCAATCCCCTGCACCACATAAAGTCAACCTCCTAAGAAACAAAGTGGCACAGGCGTCTCGCCTGTGCGCACAGGCGAGACGCCTGTGCCACCGTAGTTCCCAGTTTCCTGCCGCCATCCGTTGCCTATACCGCACAATTAATTATGCGGTATGGGCCCCTACAAGGATTCAGCGGATGCCCGCCCTTAGGGCGTATCGGGTAACCCCTTTAAGTCCTGGACGAAGCTGGCCAGGGCAGCGGTCTGCTCACCGGACGGCGTGCGGTCTATCAGGTCTATGAGAGCGCTGCCCACCACAGCCGCCTCGGCCAGCCGGAAGACCTCTTGCACGTGCTCCCTGGTAGAGATGCCGAAGCCTACAGCCAGGGGCAAGCTGGTATGCTGCCGCACGCGGGCCAGGAATGGGGCCACGGCCGGGGAAAGGTGGGAGCGTGCTCCCGTAACGCCCGTCAGACTTACACAGTATACGAAGCCGCTGGCCATCTGGCAAACGCGAGCGATGCGGTCCTCGGTGCTGGTGGGGGCCAGCATGAAGATGAGGTCGAGCGACGCGGCCCGGCAACGCCCGGACAGGTCTCCCGCCTCCTCTGGAGGCAGATCGGGAACGATAAGTCCGTCGACCCCCGCCTCCTGGCAGGCCCGCACCAGCCTCTCCAGCCCGTATTGCAAGAAGGGATTGTAGTAGCCCATGAAGATGAGGGGCGCCTGGAGGCCCGCCTGCCGCAGCCCGCGAGCCACCGCCAGGCAGTAGTCCAGGGTCACGCCATTCTCCAGGGCCTGGAAAGAGGCCCGTTGGATAGTGGCTCCATCGGCCAGGGGGTCACTGAAGGGCACCCCCAGCTCGATGAAGTCGGCGCCGCCCAGTACCAGAGCCCGCACGAGATTCGGGGTCGACTCCAGCCCGGGATAGCCCGCAGTGATATAGGCGGCCAGGCCCACTTCCCGGCGCAGACTCAGCTCCTGGAAGCGTGCGGCGATCCGGCTCACAAGCTCACCCCCAGGGCCTCGGCCACGGTCCCCATGTCCTTGTCGCCCCGGCCGCTCAGGTTAACCAGGACTATCTCATCCGCTGGAAGCTGGGATGCCATTTGCATGGCGTGATAGACAGCGTGGGCAGGCTCCAGGGCCGGGATGATCCCCTCTGAGCGACAGAGGGCCTGGAAGCCTTCCAGGGCCTGCCCATCCTCCACGGCCACAAAGCGGGCCCGGCCGGCGTCCTTATAGTAGCTGAGCTCCGGGCCCACCCCCGGGTAGTCGAGGCCGGCGGAGATGCTGTGGGTGCTCCGGACCTGCCCCCACTGGTCCTGAAGCAGATAGGAAAGGGACCCGTGGAGCACGCCCGGCCGTCCGGCTACCAGGCTGGCGGCGTGGTCCCCAGACTCCAGCCCTCGCCCGGCGGCCTCTACGCCAATGAGATTGACCCGAGCATCCTCCAGGAAGGGGTAAAAAATGCCCATGGAGTTGCTGCCTCCGCCGGTGCAGGCCACCACGTGGTCCGGCAGACGGCCCTCCAGGGCCAGCATCTGCTCCCGAGCCTCCCGGCCGATGACCGACTGGAAGTCCCGGACTATCATGGGATAGGGATGAGGCCCGACTACACTGCCGAAGAGGTAATGCGTATTCTCCACATTGGTCACCCAGTCCCGAATGGCCTCGTTGATGGCGTCCTTGAGGGTGCGGGTGCCGCTGGACACGGGCCGCACCTCGGCTCCCAGGAGCTTCATCCGGAAGACGTTCAGCGATTGGCGCCGTACGTCCTCCTCGCCCATATAGACCACGCATTCCTGGCCCAGCATGGCGCAGACCGTGGCCGTGGCCACACCGTGCTGGCCAGCCCCGGTCTCGGCGATGATCCGCCGCTTGCCCATGCTCTGGGCCAGGAGCCCCTGGCCCAGAGCATTGTTTATCTTGTGGGCGCCGGTATGGGCCAGGTCTTCCCTCTTCAGATAGATACGGGCCCCGCCGCTCTGCCTGGTTAGACGCTCGGCAAAGTAAAGGGGAGTCGGACGGCCGGCGTACGAGGCCAGGAGGCGGTCCAACTCTACCTGAAAACCCTGGTCGGCGCGGGCCTGCCGGTAGGCCTCTTCGAGCTCGTCCAGCACCGGCACCAGGACCTCCGGCACGTAGCGCCCCCCGAAGCGGCCGTAATAGCCCCTGGCATCCGGCAGGTCCACCGGTCTAATCTCCATCTTCCACCTCACAGGTCCCGGGGCTTTTCAACGCAGAAATCGCGGAGAGCACAGAGAATTCCGAAGTAACCTGCCGGTCCGCTCCCCCCACTGCTTCCACGAAGGCTTTCACTTTGACCAAATCCTTTTGACCGTCGGTCTCAACGCCGCTGGATACGTCCACGCCCCAGGGGCGGATAGCCTGCACAACGCCGGCCACGTTCTCCGGTGTCAGGCCCCCGGCCACCAGGATGGGATAGTGCCGGGTCAGGCGGGCCGCCCGCTCCCAGTCCCACGACCGGCCGGTGCCCCCGTAGATCCCCGGCACATGGGTGTCCAGCAGGAAGAGCGCCTCCGGATAGACCGCCAGATAGGAGTCCATGCGGCGGGCCAGCTCCTCCGCAGTTTCCCCGGGCGCCACCCGAAGGGCCTTGATAAAGGGCCGGCCTAACTCCCGGCAGTATTCAGGGTTTTCATCGCCGTGGAGCTGGACGCAGTCCAAGCCGCAAGTATCTACCGCCCGCTGAACATCAGGAAGAGGTTGGTTTACAAAGACACCCACCAGCAAAGGCCGCCTTTTATGCTTTGAAGAAAGCTCAGCAGGGTACTCCTTCGTCACGGCGGCCGAGATCTCCCCGGCCTGCACTACCGTGATCTGGCGGGGGCTGAGCGCCAGCACGAGCCCCAGGAGGTCGGCTCCCAAGCGGGCGGCGGCCAGTGCGCTACCAGGGGTCTTGATACCGCAAACTTTAACGTACGTCATGTGTTAGGACATTGTGGCCGAACTGCGGTGAAAATGTCTCTTTGGGACATAGCCGGCTGGGAGCGCCGGCATCTTGCCGGCCCCGCCCCGTTGCCGGCGAGACGCCGGCGCTCCCAGAAAAGTCGTTTTCATGCCCCGGTGGTGCCCCGGCGGGGGCAATGGGGTACTCCCATGAAAATGACTCCTCGGTGGCGAGGGCTAGTCAGACCGACTCGGTCTCGGAGACCGAGTCGGTCTACCGAGGACGACCCTGGCGCTTTTCGTGCCCCGGTGGCGCCCCAGGGGGCATGGGGTACTGTCACGACACCAGCTCCTTGAGGGCCTGTCCTGGGTCCGGGGCGGTGACCAGGGCCTCCCCCACCAGGGCGGCCTGCACCTTCCAACCCCAAAGCTTCTCCAGGTCCTCCCGGTTGCGGATACCGCTCTCGCTGACCACGATACGGTCAGGTGGGATAAGGCGGCGCAGGCGCGCCGTGGTGTTTATGTCAACCTGGAACGTCTGGAGGTCCCGGTTGTTGATGCCAATGATACCTGCCCCGGAGGCCACGGCCCGTTCAGCCTCAGCCTCATCGTGGACCTCTACCAGGCATCGCATACCAAGGTCATAGCTCAGGGACAAGAGTTCCGCCAGCCTGTCGCCCGGCAGTATGGCGGCTATCAAGAGCACGGCATCTGCGCCGAAGGCTCTGGCCTGATAGACCTGGTATGGCTCCAGCATGAAGTCTTTGCGCAGCAGGGGGAGCAACTTACCCCCCAGACCCTTGCGGGCGCCCGTGAGGTCCTCCAGGCTCCCGCCGAAGTGGCGCGGCTCCGTTATGACGGAGATGGCGGCGGCGCCATTCTCGGCATAGGCTTTGGCCAGGGAAGCCGGGTCCAGGTCGGGGCGCAGCGGCCCTTTAGACGGGGAGGCCCTCTTTATCTCGGCGATGAGGCGGATGCGAAAACCCCGCAGCACCTGGGCCAGGCTCAGCGCCGCCGGCTGGTCCATGGCCCGCGACTTCATCTCGTCCAGTGGGACGAGCGACTTTGCCTCCTCCACCACCTCACGGGTAGAGGCCAGAATCCGTGGCAGGAAATCGTCGCTCATGAGGAGGCCTCCCGCCGGCAAAAGGCAACCAGCTCTTCAAACTTGGCCTGGGCGGCCCCCCGGTCCAGGGAGCCGGCGGCCAGGCGGAGACCCTCGGCCAGGTCCTCGGCCTTGTTCCCCGCCACCAGGGCGGCGGCGGCGTTCAAAAGCACAATGTCCCGCCGGGGGCCGTGTCCCCCTTGCAGGATAGCCAGTAACATGTCCGCGTTTTCCCGGGCGGTGCCACCCTTGACTCCCTCCAGGGGGGCCCTGGTCAGTCCCAACTCCTCCGGCGTCACAAAATACGTGCTGAAGGAGCCGCGGTTAACCTCGCAAACGGTGGTCCGCCCTCCGATGGACATCTCGTCCAGGCCGTCCTCCCCGTGGACCACCAGGGCGTGCTCGCACCCCAGGAGCTGAAGAGCATGGGCCAGCTTGTAGGTCAGGGAGGGGTTGGCCACTCCGATAACCTGGCAGCGGGCCCCAGCCGGGTTGGTCAGGGGGCCCAGTATGTTGAAGACCGTCCAGATGCCCACCTCCCGCCTTGGGGCCGCGGCGTACTTCATAGCCGGATGGAATTGCGGCGCGAAGAGGAAGCCGATGCCGACGTCCCGGAGGCAGCGGGCCATCTGCCGGGCGTCCAGGTCTATCTTGACCCCCAGGCACTCCAGGACGTCGGCGCTACCGCACTGGCTGGAGATGGCCCGATTGCCATGCTTGGCCACGGGCAGCCCGGCCCCGGCCACCACGAAGGCCGCGGTAGTGGAAATATTGAAGGTGCCTCGAGCGTCGCCGCCGGTGCCGCAGGTGTCCACCAGCGGCCCCTTGACCCGCACCGGCGTGGCCTTCTCCCGCATGCCCCTGGCCAGCCCGGCGATCTCTTCCACCGTCTCCCCCTTCATGCGCAGGGCGGTCACGAAGGCCCCGAACTGGGCAGGGGTGGCCTCCCCGCTCATGATCTCGTCCATGACCCCGGCGGCATCCTCCATGCTGAGGGACTTTCCTGAAACTACTTGGGCTATGGCTTCACGAATCATGGCTGCCCTCCAGCCGCGTAACTATCAAGTGACCGTGTTTGATTACGCCCTTATCCACGTCAAACGATAAGTCGCGTCTGGACTTCCACTTGCGCCCGTAAAGGTCTGCGTAGCTAGCTACCAAGCTGCTGTCTACACGGCCCGACTGGTCCGCCCCCCGCTCCTTTTGTTGGATCAAGCGAATTGTAAACGACCCAGACTCCTTCGCTAACGCTCCAGCGGCATAAGTTTCAAATACCTGCGTAGGGCTTAAGATGGAGACCTCCACGGCTAAAGCTGGCCCGACACCTATGTTCGAAACCGCACACTCCATTTTATTCGGGAACACGCCATCTCTTATGCACTCTTCAAGGAGGTACGATTCATAGACAGCTCTTGCCGGTGGCGGTAACAGCACATCAATGATCGGCCTCAGGCTCTCTAGCCTCTGACTCTGCATTTCCAAACGCATGTTTCTGGTCTCCCACGCGTACCACAAGACTGCGCCCAAGGTTATGAGCAGGACAACTCCCACCCCTAATTGGATCCACTCAGCAAGACTCATATCTGTTCAGCCGGCGTGTTCTTCTCTCCTAATAATCAAAGCTGGCGCGGGTGACCCCAACCTGCGCATGAAACCCCCCGAAATTCACGTATCACTGATCTGTGTACGCAGTGCTAAAGAAGGAGCATCAGGCTCAAGCAGCCTCGCCCCGGGCTAAAGCCATGGGCTACAAAGCCAAAGCCCACTAAAGGGGCTGCAGGCGCGTTTCTGGTAGCTGCTCGATCTCTCGGGATAGCCTGTTCGTAGCGCAGGCTGTATGTATCATGAAGTCCCCCATCTAAGTTATCGCCCTAATGCCTTGTTATTTCCCCCAAAACAGCCCCTTTAGCGGGCTTCGGCTTCTCAGCCCATGGCTTTAGCCCGGGGCGGGCCTGCTCCAGCTTCATGCTTCGACCGACGCTACCAGCTCGGAAATGGACCCCTCTACGCATGATCCCATCCAGCCTGTTGAGCCCTCCGTGCACAGATCAGCAAAATCTCTGAACAGAAACACGTTCACGATCAATGCGCCCCTGATCCCTGGCTTCTAAACCCTAGACCCTGATCCAAGAAATTACGCAACAGCTCCTTCCCCTGCCTGGTCATAATCGACTCCGGGTGAAACTGCACCCCCTCCAGGGGAAGGGTCCGGTGACGCAGGCCCATGACGATGCCCTTGTCCGTCCAGGCCGAGACTTCCAGGCAGTCCGGCAAGCCCTCCCGCCGCACGGCCAGGGAGTGGTAGCGGACCCCTTCCATGGGACTCTCCAGGCCGGCGAACACCCCGCGGCCGTCATGGTAAATCAGGGAGACCTTACCGTGCACCAGCTCTCCCGCCCCCTCGACTATCCCGCCGAAGGCGTGGCCGATGCACTGGTGGCCCAGGCAGACCCCCAGGATGGGCAACCGCCCGGCCAGGCGGCGAATGACCTCTACACAGACCCCTGCCTGAGCCGGGCCTCCAGGTCCAGGGGACAGCACGATCCGCTCCGGGCCCAGAGACTCGATCTCTTCCAGGGAAATCCGGTTGTTACGCACCACCTTTACCTCCTGCCCCAGCTCCGCCAGGTACTGGAAGAGGTTATAGGTGAAAGAGTCGTAGTTATCAATCAAGAGGAGCACGCTTCTCCGCCTCCTCTATGGCCCGCAGCAGTGCACTCGCCTTGCTCAGGGTCTCCTGGTATTCCCGCTCTGGAACGCTGTCGGCCACTATCCCTGCCCCGGCCTGGACGTAGGCCACACCGTCTCGGGCCACGATGGTCCGGATGGTGATGGCGGTGTCCAGGTTGCCACCGTATCCCATATACCCGACGGCCCCCGCGTACGGGCCCCGCTGGTCCGGTTCCAGCTCGGCGATGATCTCCATGGCCCTGATCTTGGGCGCCCCGGAGACGGTGCCGGCTGGGAAGCAGGCCCGCAGGGCATCGAAGCTGGTCAGCTCGGGACGCAGCCGCCCGCGCACCTGAGAGACCAGGTGCATGACGTGGGAGTAGCGTTCCACCTGCATGAACTGGGGGACCTCCACCGTCCCTGCCGCGCTGACCCGGCCGACATCGTTGCGGGCGAGGTCGACCAGCATCAGGTGCTCCGCCCGCTCCTTCTCGTCTTCCAGAAGCTCCCGCTCCAGGGATGCGTCTTCGGTCTCATTTGCGCCGCGGGGCCTGGTCCCGGCGATGGGGTGAGTATAGATCCATCCATCCTCCACCCGCACCAGCATCTCCGGAGATGCGCCGACCAGGCTGCAATCATCCATCTGAAGATAGAACATATAAGGGGAGGGGTTCACCATACGGAGGCAGCGGTAAATATCGAAGGGACGGGCGGCGGTGCGCCGCGCCAGCCTCTGGGACACGACCACCTGGATGGCATCGCCGGCCCGGATGTATTCCTTGGCGCGCAGGACTCCAGCCTGAAACGCCTCCGGGCTCATGTTGGCTTCCACCTGAATCGTCGTTGCAGGGGCGGGTTCCTCCGTTGTAGGGGCGGGTTTGAAACCCGCCCCAGCAGAGCCCCACCGATCAGTTGGTGCCCTGGGCCGGCGGCGAAGCCGCGAAAGGAGCCCTTCGATGCGCTCCACCGCCGCCTGATAAGAGGCTTCCAGGTCACCTCCCAGGCGGGCATGGCTCACGACCTTGATAGTATGCCGCAGATGGTCGAAGACCAGCAGGGTGTCGGTGAACATGAAGAGCGCCCGAGGCAGGGCCATGGGGTCCGGCGCCGGCGCCGGGATCTCCTCGAAGCACCGGGCAGCCTCGTACCCCAGGAATCCCACCGCACCGCCGGTGAACCTCGGCAGGCCGGCCACCGGGGCCGGCTGGAACCGCTCCAGCTCCATTTGAATAGCAGGCAACGGGTCCGGGGCATCCCTGCCCGAAGGGATGGAGAGGACCAGATAGGGCTGAGTGCCGATGAAGCTGTACCGGCCCATCCGCTCTCCGCCCTCTACGCTTTCCAGTAGATAGGAGTAACGG
>Ga0209514_10009457_pt1 | contig 10727 bp, 4 predicted proteins | sample Subgrocontami58m_FD_187452 | JGI IMG/M metagenome (GOLD analysis project Ga0209514, IMG submission 187452) | Subsurface groundwater microbial communities from S. Glens Falls, New York, USA - GMW37 contaminated, 5.8 m (SPAdes) (version 3) | ecosystem: Environmental > Aquatic > Deep subsurface >...
TTGCCGCCGCCGAAGCCGCCCTGGCGGATATGTCCGCCGGTGCCAGAACGGCGGACGGGGACCCCGGCGCGTTGCCCGCGCTCGTCGTCATCGACCTCTACATGCCGGGCATCGACGGCTGGCGCTTCTGCCGCTTGCTGCGTTCGCCCGAGTATGCCGCTTTCAACCAGGTTCCTATCCTGGTGGTTTCGGCCACGTTCGCCGGCGACGAGGCCTCCCGCATCGCTGCCGACGTCGGGGCTGACGCCTTCCTTCCCTCCCCGGTGGACGCTCAGCGCTTCTGCGAACAGGTACGGGCGATCCTGACTGGCGAGCGGATGCGTATTCCGCTACGCGTCCTGATCGTGGACGATAATGCCCCGCTCTGCGACCTGCTCAAGGAGGACTTCGCGGACCACGGCTACCAGGCGGATACGGCGCTTACGATCCGGGCGGCCGCGGACGCATTCGCCAAGACCGCCTACGATGTGGCCGTGCTGGACTATCACCTGCCCGACGGCCAGGGCGATGCCCTGCTTGATGAGTTCCGCGCGCGGCGGCCCGATTGTGTCTGCTTGATGATGACCAGCGCCACCGGACCAGCGCTAGCCTTGGAGTGGATGAAACGGGGCGCGGCCGCCTACCTGCAAAAACCCTTCCAGCCCGACTACCTCATCGAGCTGTGCGGCAAGGCCCGCCGGGAGCGCGCCCTGCTGGGTGTGCAGGATCTGCTGGAGAAGCGCACCCGCGAACTGCGGGCGAGCGAAGAGCGCTATCGCTCGCTGGTGGAAGAGTCTCCCGACATAATCGGGATTTTTCATGAAGAGCGACTCGTCTTTATCAATTCCACTGGCGCACGACAGCTTGGCGCCAAGACCAAAGGCGAGTTGCTCGGACGGAAAACCGAGGACCTCTTCCATCCCGACGATCTCCCGGCCGCCTTGGCCCGCATCCAACGCCGGCTGGCGGGAGAGACGGGCATGTATCCGGCCGAAGTTCGCTACATGCGCCTGGATGGAACAACGCTGCCAGTGGAAGTCATTGCCACACCCATCATCTTCCATGAGAAAACCGCGGTGCAGTTCATCGCCCGCGACATCACTGAACGCAAGCGGGCGGAGGAGGCGTTGCGGGCAAAAGACCGACTGGTTGAGGATATCATCGCCAGCGCGCAAGAGGGGGTGATCGTCTATGATCGCAACCTGCGGTACCAGGTTTGGAATCCGTTCATGGAGGGCATTACTGGCGTCTCGGCTTCTAAAGTTATAGGCCGTCTTCCGTTGGAAGTCTTTCCCTTCCTGCGCGAGACCGGGATCATGGAAAGGCTCGAAAGGGCTTTGGCGGGGGAGACGCACGGTGCGATTGATTTCCCCTATTCAATGCTCGAAACTGGCCGATCGGGATGGGCGTCAGATGCGAGCAGCCCGTTGCGCAATGCCGCCGGCGAGATCATCGGTGTCGTCGGTACCGTTCGCGACATCGCCGAGCGCAAACGGGCGGAGGCGGAGAAAGCCAAACTCGAAGCCCAATTTCAGCAGGCCCAGAAGATGGAATCGGTGGGCAGGCTGGCGGGCGGCGTGGCCCACGATTTCAACAACATGCTCCAGGCCATTCTGGGCAATGTGGACCTAGCCCTGGAGGTAATCCCGCCGGGCAGCCCTGTGCGCGAGAGCCTGGAGGAAATTCAGAGCGCCGCGCTCCGCTCCGCCGATCTTATCCGGCAGCTACTGGCCTTTGCCCGACAGCAGACGATCGCCCCCAAGTTGCTGAACTTCAACGAGGCTGTGGAAGGTCTGCTCAAGATGCTCAAGCGGCTCATCGGTGAGGACATCCACCTGACCTGGCTGCCCGCGGCGGGCTTGGGGCCGGTCAAGCTGGACCCTACCCAAATTGATCAGATCCTGGCCAACCTCTGCATCAATGCCCGCGATGCCATCGGGGGGGTTGGCAAGATCACCCTTGAAACGGGGAACGCGGTCTTCGACGAGGCTTACTGCGCCGATCACCTGGGGTTTGTGCCGGGCGAGTATGTGCGGCTGGCCGTGAGCGACGACGGCTGCGGCATGGACAAGGAAACGCTGGCCCACCTCTTCGAACCTTTCTTCACGACCAAAGGCGTCGGCCAGGGCACCGGCCTGGGGTTGGCCACCGTCTACGGCATCGTCAAACAGAACCACGGGTTCATCCACGTTTACAGCGAGCCGGGCCAAGGCACGACCTTCAAGATTCACCTGCCCCAGCACGCGAGCCAAGCCGCCGCAACCCGGACGGAAACCGCGGGGGAACTTCTCAAGAGTCGTGGGGAGACGGTGCTGCTGGTGGAGGACGAGCCGGCGATCCTGGCCCTTGCCCGGAGAATCCTCAAGCGGTTGGGCTACACTGTGCTGAACGCGAGCACTCCAAGCGAGGCGATCCGGCTGGCGGGAGCGCACGCTGGGGAGATTCATTTGCTGATAACCGACGTGGTGATGCCCGAGATGAACGGGCGGGATCTGGCCAGGCGGTTATTGTCGCACCACCCGAAACTCAAGTGCCTGTTCATGTCCGGCTATACGGCCGATGTCATCGCCCACCGCGGCGTACTGGACGAAGGCGTGCACTTCATCCACAAGCCGTTCTCAATAAAAGACCTGGCGGCCAAAGTGCGGGAGGTGCTGGAAGCGGAATGAGGACAGAAACTCATTGGGATCGAGGTGTTCCTGCGAGAATACCGCGCGCGGATGACTTGCTTTCTACGTGACGGTTTGTTTGTTTTACGAGCCCGCCAGCACCTGTTGCAGCACCTCCGACATCTTTTCACCCGTAAACGGTTTATGGAGCACGGCGGAGATTCCCAGCGCCTTACAGCTCTGCTCCAGAGGGTCATCCATCCGGCCGCTCATCACGATCAGCGGAGAGTTCGGAACCATCCGCTTGAGGGTACGTGCGAGGGTCAGTCCATCCATGTACGGCATGTACACATCTGCGATGACGAGGCTCAGGTTGGCGCGGTGTTCGGCGGCGCAGACGAGCGCTTCCACCCCATCGGAGGCCAGTATCACCTTGAGATTCATCTTTTCCAGCAACCAGCGGATCGTCTCCCGCACCAACGGCTCGTCCTCCACGACCAGCACAGTTTCGCCATGGCCTTGGAACTCCGCCGCCGCTTTGGCGCCGCTCTGGGCACCGTCCGAAGCCGCCGTCGCAGGCAGGCCGACGGAGAAGGTGGTCCCCTGGCTGGCTTTGCTCTGGACCTGGATGAAGCCGCCATGGCTTTTGACGATGTTCATAACCGTGGCCAAACCCAGGCCCGTGCCTTTGCCTGGGCCTTTGGTCGAGAAAAACGGCTCGAAAATATGGCCCAGAACTTCCGGCGGGATGCCCGTGCCGGTGTCCGCCACGCGCACCAGGACGTATGGCCCCGGCTTGGCTTCGGGCTGGGTGCTGCAGTAGGCCTCATCCGCGTTCAGATTGACCGTTTCGAGGGTCAGGGTGCCGCCCTCGGGCATAGCGTCCCGGGCGTTGATGCAGAGGTTGAGCACCACTTGGTGCAGTTGGGTGGGGTCGCCCAGCACGGCCCGAGGCGGCTTGGCCAGTTTGACATCCATCAGGATGTTCGGGGGGAACGTGCTGCGGACGATCTTCTGCATTTCTTTCAACAGGTGCTGGGGCTGGACCGCGATGCGCTCGCCGGCAATGCCTTTGCCGAAGGTGAGGAGTTGCCGCACCAGGTCAGCGCCGTGTTGGGCGCTGGCTTCCATGGTGTCGAGCATCCATGCCATGCGGTCCGGTATGAGTGGCCGGATCAGGCCAACGCCCATGATCACGGGGGCCAGGGCGTTATTGAGGTCGTGGGCAATGCCGCTGGCCAGGGTGCCGATGCTCTCGATGCGTTGGGCGCGGAGCGCATGCTGCTCCGCCTCCTTGCGCTCGGTGATGTCCCGGGCCGTGCCGCTCAGGCGGTGGATCTCGCCCGCTTCATTGCGGATGGGCGTGCCGCTGTCCAGTACCCAGCGAATGGAGCCGTCGGGCCGGACGACGCGGTATTCCTGTTCAAACCGGGGTATCTGGGCCTGGGCGAACGTCTCCCAGGCCACGTGAACGCGCGCTTGGTCCTCGGGATGGATGGTCGTCAACCAGGCGGTCGGGTCCTGATAGAACCGCTCGGCCGGCAGCCCCCAGACCGTTTCCACTGCCGGGCTGATGTAAAGGGTGCGGTGCGGTTTCAGCGCCGAGAACCAAAAGACCTCGCTGCTGTGCTCGGCCAGTTGCCGGAAGCGCTCCTCGCTCTCGCGCAATTCCACTTCGGACTGCAGGCTTTTACGGCGCTCTTCGGCCTCTTGCAGGGAGCGTTTCACCGCTGAGGGGAGGCGTTCGATCCGTTGTTTGAGTAGGTAATCGGTCGCGCCTTGATGCAGGCAATTCACCGCCTCTTCCTCACCCAGTGTGCCGGAGACCAACACCACCGGCGTTGCGGGGTGCTTTTCCCTCGCCAGCCGCAAGGCGGAGAGGCCGTCGAAATCCGGCAGGTTGTAGTCGCACAGGATGAGGTCAAACGCGGCTTGGCCGAGGGCCGCCTCAAACGCCGACTTCGCGCTGACCAGCGTGATCTCGCAGGCCAGCCCGTCTGCTTCGAGCCGGTCGCGGATGATCTCCGCGTCGCGCGCGTTGTCTTCCAGATGCAGTATGCGGATGGGAGGGTTCATGGGAATTAAGAATTAAGAATTAAGAATGCAGCATGCAGAATGCGGGATGAAAGCCGCAAGGAGGAGTGAAGATCGGCAAGGGATTCGACCTGCTGCCTTTTCCTCTCCATTCTGCATTCTTCATTCTTCATTTCCTCCCGGCGACTCGTTCAGGATTGCCCAAAACGCGCCCACCTGCTCCACCGCGTCGGTGAATTCGTGGAAATCCAGCGGTTTGACCACGTAGGCGTTCACGCCGAGCTGGTAGCTTTTGGATATGTCCTGCTCCTCGCGCGAGGACGTCATCACCACCACGGGAATCAACTTGAGCTGCGGATCGCTTTTCATTTGGCGCAACACTTCCAGGCCGTCCACCTTGGGCATCTTCAAGTCCAGCAGTACCACGGCAGGCTGCCCGCCCGTGCGTCCGGCGAAGGGGCCGCGCCGATAGAGGTAGTCCAGCGCTTCCGCGCCGTCGCGCAGGGTGACGATTTTATTGGCGAGGTGGTGTTGTCCGAGGGCGTCGAGCGCCAACTCGGTGTCGCGGGGACTGTCGTCCACCAGAAGGATGCATTTGAGTGAGTTCATCTTGAATTAAAAATGCAGAATGAGAAGAAATGAAGAATGAAGAATGAAAGGCAGAATGAGGAAGGGAAGGAGAATGAACAAGCAAAGGCCGGGTTTCTGCGCTCGGGTCTCCATTCTGCATTCTCCATTCTTCATTTACTCAGTGTGAAATAAAACGTCGCGCCTTCGTTCAGCTTGCCCTCGGCCCAGGTGCGCCCGCCATGCCGGGCGATGATGCGCTGCACGTTGGCCAGGCCGATGCCGGTGCCTTCAAACTCCTCCGCCCGGTGTAACCGCTGAAACACGCCGAAGAGCTTGTGGGCATATTGGGGGTCGAAACCGACGCCGTTGTCGCGCACGAAGAAGATGATCCGCCCTTCCTCCTCGCCGGCGCGGCCGATCTCGATTTCCGCGGGGTCGCGCGGGCGGGTGTACTTGACGGCGTTGCCCAGCAGGTTGGCAAAGACCTGCCTGAGCATGGCGGGATCGCCCATCACCGGGGGGATCAGGGGGATATTCCAGATGATGTTGCGGTTGCGGGTGGCCATTTCCAGGTTCCGAACGCATTCCTGCACGAGCTGGTTGAGGTCCACGCTGACCCCGTGCAATTCCGCACGGCACATGCGGGAAAAGGCGAGTAGGTCGTCAATCAAACGGCCCATCTCCTGGCTGGCGTCGGCAATGGTCTGCAAGTAACGCTTGGCCTTGTCCGAAAGCTGGCCCTCGACCGCGCGCGACAGCATGTCCACGTAGCCGTGGATGTGCCGCAACGGTGCGCGCAGGTCGTGCGACACCGAGTAGGAGAAGGACTCCAGTTCCTTGTTCGCCTCTTGAAGCTGGGCGGTGCGCTGCCGCAATTCGGCGTTGAGCTGTAGCACCGACTCCTCGGCCTGCTTGCGTTCGGTCATGTCCGCGCGGATGGCAATGTATTGGGACGGTCTCCCGTCCGCTCCGAGGAAAGGAACGATGGTGGTGTCCACCCAATAGAACGTGCCGTCTTTCGCGCGGTTTTTGATTTCGCCTTTCCACACCCGCCCGCTGGTGATCGTCTGCCAAAGGTCGCGGATAAACGCTTTCGGGTGATGCCCCGAATTGACGATGCGGTGATCCTGCCCGATCAACTCCGCACGCGAGTATTTGGAAATCGAACAGAACTTGTCGTTGACGTAGGTGATTGTCCCGCGCGAGTCGGTAATGGCGACAATGGCGTGCTCGTCGAGGGCGGCTTTGAAATCGGCCAGCACCTGCTCGGCCCGTTTTCTCTCGGTCGTATTGATGTGCGCAATCACCGCACCGCCTTCCGTCCGGGACAAAGGGGAAGCATGCATGACGAACCAGCGAAGCTCGGTTGGCAAGTGGCAGGCATACTCGTAGGTGAACTCCTTCTGAGAATGCGACAGCACGCCCCTCAGCCCCTTCAAAACCTGCTGCGCTTCTTCGCCCAAGTCCCGCGTGGTCCGCTCGCAGACCTCCAGATAGTTGGCGCCCAAGCTCACTCCCGGCAGGCTGGCATCAGCGCCGTTCTCCTGGGCGAAACACGCCCAGGCATCGTTGATGGCGGTGATTCTTCCGTGGCGATCCAGCACCGCGATGTTCGCCTTCATTGAATCGAGGACGCAGCGCATCAGGGACTCGCTGTCGCGCAGCGCCACTGTGCGCTCCTGCACGCGCAGCTCCAGGTCGGCGTTGAGCGCCTGGATTTCATCCTCCGCCTGCTTGCGCTCGATCTCGCCGCCCACCCGAGTGGCGAAGACCCGCAGGATCGACCGGATGAACTTGATGTTCTGGTGCGGTTGGTGGCTGAGGATCGCCAGCGCCCCAACCACGCGGTCGCGAGAGTCGCACAACGGCAAGCCCACAAAGCTCTCGATGCCCCAGTCCTTCAGGCACGGAGCCTCCGGATATCGCTCTCGCACCCCGTGGGCGTGACATACGAACCGGCGTTTGAGCACTTCCTCGCACGGGGTGCCTGTCAACGAATAGACGAAGTTCTCCTGAATCCGTCCCTCTCCGTAAAGAGCGACGGTCCGCATCGACGCATCGGTACCAGGAACCGCCTCTGAAATCATGGCATAGTCGGCATCGAGTGTCAGGGCCAGTTGCCGAACCAGGTTTTGGAAAAAGGTCACCCCGATGGCGCTTCCCACCGCTTCCGCCACTTGTTGCAGAGCCGATTCGGAGCGCTTGATCCGGGTCACGTCCCGCCCGCTCACGACGACAGCTCGGATCCCCGGATTTGCCAGCAAGTTGGTGCCGGTCGCCTCCATCCACATCCAATGACCGTCTTTGCACCGGACCCTGACTTGCGCCCCCACGGTTCCCCCTGGCTCGGCCAAGAGTTTTGCAAAAAGGCCCTTCATTTGGCTTAGTTCCTCTGGATGCACCAATTCGAACGCATTCCGGCCTCGCAATTCCTCGGGTGCGTAGCCTAGCATCTGGGTTACGGAGGGGCTGACGTATTCGATTCCCCCGGCCTGGTCCATCAATTGCAGTATCGCCAAGCTGTTCTCCACCAACACACGCCATCTACCCTCCTCGCCTGATCCGAAGAGGTCCGTTGATGCGCCTTCATGAGTCGAAAGCTCTTGCTGTACGAGCAGATCCACCAGTGCCGAACCCACGGCCGCAGCTAGCCTCGGCAGGTTTTCTGGCGCTTTGGCCAGCCAGTTCCTCACGCCGGACGCCCTGGCCTCCTCCTCCGTTGCCCGGCTAGGCTCTGAGCCGAACAAGATCACGGGACACTGCGGCCAGTGTTTCCGGACCCTGCGGGTGATGGCTCGCCAATCGGCCCATCCCAAGCGATCGTCCGCAATCACCAGCGAGCACTCGCTTTCGTCGAGGGCCAGCGCGAATTCCTCCGGCTGGCCTACCGGATGAATCACCACCCGCGGGAACCATTCTCGCAAGCCGCGTGCCACTGCCAGACGGTCGTTCGGGGTGTTGTCTATTAATAGGATGCGCATGTTGTTCTACCGAAAAGGCCACAGGAAAAGCCCGCAGGATTGACAGACAGGTTCAACCGTTCAAAGTCCTGCTGGCTACGCCGCTCCCTCGTGCCGAGATCTTTGACTCAAAGTCTAGGCCATCGATCCGGAACTCGCCACTCGTTGGATACCGTTGCGCAAGCGTAGTTCAGGCTCACACAACGTGATCATCCTCGCTGCAGCTCATTCTGGAAACGGCCCGCCAACAAGGGTCCGCGGGTTTCATCATCCAAGCCTAGCCGGTCCACCTTCGTGGGAAGAATACCAAGGTGTCGGACGCGACAAAACGGCTAACACAAGATATCATGCCAATTAATGAATAGGGCGGTCAAGGTTTTTTAGCGCCAGCGTTCGGCCTGCTTTTCTCCAGTCGGGTGCAACGACTACGCACTGTTAACCGTGGTTCCCCACACCACGTCCAATCGGCGTGCGCAGTTCGAGGTCCACGCAGAAATCCCCCTCCTCCAAATCGGCGCCTTCAACGTTCAGGGAACGCTCGCGGTGCCGGCAGCCAAGTTCACCCGCAGACTTGGCGGCTTGAGAACAAATCACGTTCAGCAAGTGGAGTCGACTCTTAAGCGATGGCTTGGCCTGGCCTGAGACCGGACAGCCGGGAAATCCGCTTGTTTTGGATGCGGCTGGAAGCGCGCCCTCCCACATCATCGGCGTTCACCGCACGGGGAGCTGATTCGACGTGTAGTGGAACGTGTCGTTCCGCAGTTTCTGGCCGTCGGCATTCTCACGTCCAGCGCGCGAACCATGATGAGGTGGAGTGGTTGGCAGCCCTCGGTGTGCAGGCGCACGCTCCGCTTGTCGGCGGACACGATGGCTTTCGTCACGCGCGCGAGCGGGCCGGGAATCTTTTCGTCGTGATCCTTCTCCGGTGCGTTGTGCTGGCCGTCGTAGGAAGGCACTTGATTCAGGGCCTTAATTCAACAGTAGTGCTCCCAGCGCGAGAGGACAGGGAGGGAGAAGCATTGGATTCTACGGAAAGGTCATCATTCTGAGCCTTCCCGTGCCTTGGTCGTCTTCCGCAGTCGAAGCCGGCGGAACATTGCACAGCAGGCATCCACCTTCGGGAAACGGCCTCACGGGACGACTCGCGGTGAACGGCTCCCCCATGTGCGTCGCCAGCTTGGGGCGTCTGCCTTCGGCCCGTCGTAAACGGGTCAGCAGGGAAAGCTCTACCTGTCGTAGCCGGGGGCAGGGAGGCAGGCAACGCCGACGACGGAGTGTGGGTTGGTCAGCGGCGAAGCGAACTGCGCGCGCTCGCGCCGCTGACCTGGCAGGCTGGAGCCGGCCGCCCGCCGATGGCGTCACCCCCCTTGCATATGCAAACACACGAGGACCCGACAGCGACGCGGGTTTCATGCCCCTTTAGGAGCTATTTGTTTGCGTTTTGTTAACAATGCAACCTATTCCACCGCAGTTTGTTCCGGCTCACATATTTGAGTTTTGTTGCACCGTAGGTGCATCCGGTGTGGTACGAAATCTGGCCCCCGTTTTGGTGGACGCGGGGTGGTGGGCGAAGCCGGGCGCGAGTCATAAAACGCCTTTGTGGCGTAGGGGGGGGGTGTTACAAATCGGGCCCCGCTTTGGCGGCGCTGGGGTGGTGGGCAGAGCCGGGGCGTGAGTCACAGAACAGCTTGGCGGCGCTGGGGGGGTCCGACAGCGGTTGATTTTGGTCGGGCCGGATTGTGCCAGAATGTCGCAGAACCAAGCGGCTGATTGGGGAGAGATTGGAGGGACAAAAAGGCAGTGTGTCACAGCAGTTCGTGGACGCGGAAGCGTTGCGTGGGATGGTCCATCGCCGCCTCGGCGGCGACCGCGAAGCCGTGGTCGCTGGCGTTGGCATGTCGTCCCAGTCAAGGAAGCCCCCCCCCCGCCAGGCGGGGTTAGCCCGGGGGATGAGGGAACGCCCGGAGGAGGTGAGTTTCGAGCGGCGCCGTCACCCGTCCTCGGCGACCCGTGCCTCGGGTGGGCGACAGCCATCGGCCCGGCTCAAGCCGGGCGAGGGCCGCGGGGCTGCCCAAGACCCGACCGTGTGAGCGTGACCGAGGCTGCCGCTGGCGATGCGAGAAAGACCGAACTCAGCGGCAGCGACAGCAGCAGCCGAGCACCCGCAGAGCTGGACGCAGAACGGACGCCGCGAACCACCCCGCTGCCAAAGCAGAACTCGCCCGGAGGGCGAGCCGGGTTTGTTGGCGGGCCGGTCAGGGTAGAACGGCGTTCTAACCGTTTCCCGAGGCGGTGGGCTTGTCCTGCTTGAATGGCTGCTAGTGGGCCGGGATTTCCCCCTAGCCCGAGAATACTCACCCCCCGCTGGGTGGTCTTTTTGGGGCAGCGCGGCGCCAGGTGAGAGCGAAACGCCCGAGAGAGGAACCGGGTCAGAATGGCGCACGGTGGGAAGCCGCGTACGCTGGAGGCGCTGGATCTGGAACATGGTTTGAAAAGGGTGGTGCTTCGCCCTTGCGGCGTTGGTCGGTCGCGGCGGGAGCAAAAGAGGCCGGGACCCGTCCGGGTTCCGGCCTCT
>Ga0209514_10009458_pt1 | contig 10726 bp, 9 predicted proteins | sample Subgrocontami58m_FD_187452 | JGI IMG/M metagenome (GOLD analysis project Ga0209514, IMG submission 187452) | Subsurface groundwater microbial communities from S. Glens Falls, New York, USA - GMW37 contaminated, 5.8 m (SPAdes) (version 3) | ecosystem: Environmental > Aquatic > Deep subsurface >...
AATGATACGGCGACCAGGCCCAGTTCGATGCCCTGAAGAAGCAGCTCCCCGAGGGGGTAAAGAGCACCTCCTACCTCCAGGACCACGGCATCAGCCTCTACATGAAGCTGGACAAGCCGCCCTTCAACGACATCCGCGTGCGCAAGGCTATCCACCTGGCCATCGACCGCGACGGCCTGGTCAAGACGGTCACCTTCGGCGCCGGCGCCATCAACCCGCCCGGCGGCCTGGCCCTGAGCTCCGGCGCCATTCCCCTGGAGGAGCTGCGCAAGCTGCCCGGGTGGCGCCAGCCCAAAGATGAGGACATCGCCGAGGCCAAGCGCCTCCTGGCCGAGGCCGGCTACCCCAACGGCTTCAAGACCACCGTCATTACGGCCCGGGACCGCACCACGGCCGTGCCCGTCCTGGAGGCCACCGCCCCCATGCTGAGGGCCATCGGCATCGAGGCCGAGGTGGGGCTCCTGGAGCGGGCAGTCTTCCTCACCCGCCAGCGGGACGGCGACTACGACGCCCAGATGGACCTGATCCACTCCGACCCGCCCACCGAGCGGCTCCTGACCTACTACCACTCCAAGGGGAGTTTGAACAAGGCCCCTATCAACGATCCCGAGCTGGACAAGCTGATCGACGCCATCGACAGCGAGTTGGACCCGAAGAAAGCCGACGAGATCCTGCTGCGGATACAGCGGATGGTTCTGGACAAGCACTACACCATCCCCACGGTCGAGCTCCCCAGCTTCGCCTTCTGGCAGCCGTGGCTCAACAACTATAACCTGAGCTTCAGCGCCCAGCCCTACATCCCCCAGTGGGACAACCTGTGGCTGGACCCGGAGAAGGGCTACCCCTCCGACCGCACCCTGGAACGCTAGCCGGCAGCCTCCGTCGCCTGCCAGCGGGCCTGTGGGGGCACGGTGACCGCGCCCCTACAGGGTTTTGCGGGCTGCCAACGTACGAAAGGAGTGCCCCGCATGCCATATGCCTGGACCCAGGGCTTCCAGACTTACTACGAAGAGCATGGCAAGGGCTTCCCTGTCGTCCTCGTCCACGGCCACACCTTCAACGCCACCATCTGGGACGAACAGGTTGGACCCCTGGCTGAACACTATGGAGTAATCACGTACGAGTTGCGGGGCCATGGCCGCTCGGACGTGCCGGCCTCGGGCTATTGGGGCAGCTCCTACGCAGAAGACCTGCGCCAGCTCCTCGACCATCTCGGGGTCGAGAAGGCCGTCCTGGTGGGGCAGGCCGCCGGGGGCTCGGTGGTGGCGAACTTCTACCTCAGGTGGCCCGAGCGGGTGCAGTGTCTGGCCTTCGCCGGGGCCTTCCTCGGCGGGACGCTGGCCAACGAGCCGGGGGGCGACTTCCAAGCCGCCGTGCGGGACCTGGCTCGCGCTCGGGGCACGCGCGTAGCCATGGATGTGCTGTGGCAGACCCGTCCCATGTTCGAGGGCGCCCGCATGCGACCAGCCGTCTTCGAGCGACTGCGCGCCATGTGGACCGGGTTCGGCGGCGTCCTGTACCTGGATCGCACGCCACCGCCACCCCAAATACCCATCAACGAGCGAGTGGGCGATTTCCAAGTGCCGACGCTCTTCCTCTACGGTGATTTCACGGTCAAAGGCGTCGCCGAGGTGGCCGAGCGGGCCCGCGCCACCGCCCCCCAGGTGGAGTGCCATCTCCTGCCCAACACCGGTCCGACGTTGAACATCGAAGAGCCGACTCTCTTCAACCGCTACTTGCTGGACTTCCTGGAGCGAACGGTGGATCAAGCTCGAAAGGAGTAGGGCAGATGCAACGAAGACGAAGGACTCGCCGGCTTTCGGCGCTGCTGCCGCTGGCAGCGGCCGGTCTCCTGGTGGCATGCGCCCCGGCCGCGGCGCCGCCGGCGCCGGGCGCCGCCAGCGCCCCAGAGGGCCCGACCACGCCGGCCGCGCCCGAGCGGGCGCCCGCCGAACCACAAGCCCAGAAGGGCGGCGTCTTCAACCTGCCGTACATCCGCAGCTTCTCCCACCTGTACCTCTGGCAGAATGCGTCCGCCGACGTTCAGAACTCACTTCACATGGCCTATGACACGCTGGTAGATCTGGACTTCAAGAGCTTCGAAGACTGGAGGACCCACTACCGGGTCCGGCCCGCCCTCGCGGAAAAGTGGGAGCTGAAGAACCCGACGACCTATCTGTTCCAGATCCGGCGGGGCGTGCGCTGGCACGACGGGACCCCGCTGTCGGCTCGGGACATCGCCTGGGCCTACGACCACATCCGCGATCCAAAGAACGACCTCGGCGGGCGCCGGGGACTCGCGGACATTGAACAAGCCACCGCGGTGGACGACTACACTCTTCAGATCACCACGAAGAGGCCCCAGGTCACCTTCCTCGTCAATCTCACGGATAATCTGGTTTCCATCATGCCTCGGCATGCGCACGAGCGAGGCGACAACCTGCGTCAGACGGTGATCGGCACCGGCCCCTTCAAGCTGGAGGCCTTCGAGAGCCAGAAAGGCGTGACCTACGTACGGAACGACGACTATTGGGACAAGTCCCTCCCCCACCTGGACAAGATCCGCATCTTCACCGGCCTCGACCGGGCTGCCCAGACGGCGGCCTTCTTCGCCAAGCAGGTTGACGTGCTGAAGGTCACCGATAAGCCCCAGCTCGAGCCCATCCTGCGCTCGGCCCCCGAGGCCAAGTCGGCCCCCTTCCTGAAGGACGGTGAGGCGTCCATCGCCATGAAGCTGGATCGGGCACCCTTCAACGACCTCCGCGTCCGCCAGGCTCTCCACCTGGCCATCGACCGGCAAGCCATGATCGCGGCCCTCACCTATGGCACGGGGATCCTCAACCCGCCGGGTATGAATGGCGGCCGCACTGGCTGGGTCATCACTCAGGAGGAGATGAAGACGCTGCCCGGCTGGCGACAGCCCAAAGACCAGGACCGCGCCGAGGCGAAACGCCTGCTCGCCGCAGCCGGCTATCCCAGTCTCAGCTTCGAGCTGATGGTGGACAAAGGCCATTCCGACGCCCCCGCCCAGGCCGAGGTGATCTCGGCTCAGCTCCGCGAGATCGGCATCGACATGAAGATCGCCATCCAGGAATCGGGCGCCTGGGAGAAGAAGAAGGCGGAGGGCGATTTCGAGGCCTGGCTCGGCTCCATCGCAAAGTTCTCGCCGGAGGCCGAGTGGAACGAGTTCTTCCGCTCCGCCGGCAACCTGAACCGCTTTCCCATCAACGATCCCGAGCTGGACCGCCTCATCGACGCCCAGAACTCCGAGTTCGACGAGGCCCGGCGCAAGCAGATGTGGCTCGACATCCAGCGGACTCTCCTGAAGAATCACTACGTGGTCCCGACCATCCAGTACAGCCAGTACCTCATCTGGCAACCCTGGGTGGGGGGTTGGGTGGACAACTTCGGCGGCGCGACGTCGAACATGGACTGGGGCCAGACCTGGCTCTATGCGGACAAGGTCCCACCCGGCCGCTCGTAAGTAAGGAGGTCCAAGCTACCGGCTGGACTCCCTTCAGCCCACGCCAGCGGCCTTGACCGGCGAAGGCTCCGGCTGCTAGAATCCGCAGTTAGAGAACCGGGCGGGCCGGAGGCTCGCCCTCACTGAAGTAGTCCGGATCGCCGGACGAGCGTCTTACACACATCGAACCCAGGGCATTGCCACGTGTACGCCATCATCGAAGTCCAGGGCAAACAGTACCGGGTGCAGCCGGGCGACTCCATTCTGGTGGATCGCATGGAGGTTCCCGTGGGCGAGCGCCTGGAGCTGGATCGGGTGTTGCTCCTGGCCAACAGCGATGGGGCGCATCTCGACCCGGTCGAGCTGAGCGCCGCCCGCGTCGTCGCCACGGCGCGCGGTGAGGAGCGCGGCCCGAAGATCGACGTCTTGAAGTTCAAACGCAAGGTGCGCTACACGCGCCACATCGGGCACCGCCAGACCTACACCCGCCTGACCATTCGGGAGATCCTGGTCGCCCCGGCCGAGGCGTCGGCGGAGATCCCGGTAGCTCCGGCCGAGGCGCCGGCGGAGGAGAGCGATGGCCCATAAGAAAGGCGTCAGCAGCTCGCGCAACGGGCGCGACAGCCAGTCGAAACGGCTGGGCGTGAAGCGCTACGCCGGACAGGTCGTCACGGCCGGCACCATCCTCGTCCGCCAGCGCGGCACCCACATCCACGCCGGCGTGCACGTGGGTATCGGCCGCGACCACACCCTCTTCGCCCTGGTGGACGGTTCGGTCCAATACGGGCCGGCCGGCCGGGGCCGGCGCATGGTCTCCGTGGTTGCGGGTTCCTAGTTCCTAGTTCCGAGTTCCGAGTTCCGAGTTCCGAGTTCCGGGTTCCGGGTTCCGAGTTCCTAGTTCAGGTTGCGAGTTTCGATTGCCATGAAGCCCAAGATCCACCCCAACTACGTTGTAGCCACCGCGGTCTGCGCCTGCGGCAGCACCTTCCAGACCCATGCCACCAAGGCCCACCTGCGGGTGGAGCTGTGTAACCGCTGCCATCCCTACTTCACTGGGGAGCAGCGCATCGTGGACACGGCCGGGCGCGTGGAGCGCTTCCGGCGCCGCTACAAGCTGGCCGAGACCCCGAGCCCGACCCCGACCGAGACCCCGACCTAGACCCGGCCGCGCTACGCCTGCAGCGCGCCTCGGGGCAGGCACAGAGGCCTGCCCCACCGGATAGGATCCCCGGGCGTCGCTTCACCACCCAGCCCCGACCCACCAACACACCCGCCGGCGGACGCTTGACAGCCGTCCACGCCAGGCTCTACAGTCCGCTAGCCTCGGGCGGGACGTCGTTCCCCCGGCCGAGGGGGAGTCGTTGCCGAATGATCAAGCTCAGCGGCCTTCTGTTCGCCGCCCTCCTCGCTGCGGCGTGCGCCCCGGCTGCGCCCTCCCCAGCCCCCGCCCAACCCGTCTCGGCGTTCGCGCCGGAGGCCGCGGCGCCTACGAGTGCGACCCCTCAGCCCAAGCGGGGTGGCATCGTCGTGTACCCGCGAGCCGACAACATGCAGACCCTCCACCCCTGGAAGGGCGATGTCACCATCGCCGGCGCGCTCAGCGGGGTCTACGAGCCGCTTCTGCGCATGGACCACCAGGAAGGGCTGGACTTCCGGCGGGCCCGGGACCTGAAGCCCGGATTGGCGGAACGATGGGAGACCGTCGACCCCACCACCTTTGTGTTCCACCTGCGGAAGAACGTCAAGTGGCACGACGGCAGGCCCATGACGGCGGATGACGTGGTGTTCAGCCTTCGCACCTGGACCAATGCGGAGGAGGCGCCGGAGCCGCGCCGCTCGGCGGGCGCCCTCATCGCCTCGGTGGAAAAGGTCGACGACTACACGGTGAAGGCCACCACGAAGCAGCAGTCGGCCAACTTCCTGCCCTTCCTCGCCTTCCAGCGCAACGTCTACATCGCCCCCCGGCACGTCGAGGACCTGGCCAAGACCGTCATCGGTACAGGCCCCTTCAAGGTCGTCAAGGCCGACATCAAGAGCCTGGTCACCGTCGAGCGCAACGCCGACTTCTACCGCTCCGGGATGCCCTATCTGGACGGGGGCAAGGTGTTCATCGGCATGGAGCGCAGCCAGCAGCAGGCTGCTCTCGTCGCCAAGGCCATCGACCTGATGAACGTGGGCGACCAGGCTCAGTACGACGCACTGAAGAAGCAGCTCCCGGCCGACGTCAAGAGCACCTCCTACCTGCAGACGCTCGGGAACAGCATCTACATGCGGCTGGACAAGCCACCCTTCAACGACATCCGCGTGCGCAAGGCGATGCACTTGGCCATCGACCGCCAGGGTCTGGTGAAGTCGGTCACCTTTGGGGCCGGGGCCATCAATCCGCCGGCCGGGCTGGCCCTCAACAGCTATTCCATGAGCGCGGAGGAGCTGCAGCGCCTGCCGGGCTGGCGCCAGCCCAAGGACCAGGACCTGGCCGAGGCGAAGCGCCTGCTGGCGGAGGCCGGCTACCCCGACGGCTTCAAGGTGGGCATCCAGACCGCCAAGGACCGCACCAGCTCGGTGCCCATCCTGGAGGCCGCAGGCCCCCAGTTGAAGGCCGTGGGGATCGACGCCCAGGTGATGCTCCTGGAGCGCACCGTGTTCCTGGCCAACCAGCGCGACGGCAACTACGAGGCCATTCTGGATACCATCCATGCCGATCCGGTGATCCAGAGCCTGCTGGCCTTCTACCACTCGAAGGGGAACCTCAACAAGGCGCCCATCAACGATCCCGAGCTGGATGCCCTGATCGAGGAGATCGACAAGAGCCTCGACATGAAACGAGCCGATCAGCTCAGCCGCCGGGTCCAAGAGATGGTGCTCGAGAAGCTCTACACGATCCCCACGGTGGAGCTGCCGAGCTTCGCCTTCTGGCAGCCGTGGCTCAACAACTACAACCTGAGCTACAGCGCCCAGCCCTACATCCCGTTGTGGGACGACGTCTGGATGGACACGGAGAAGGCGCCGGCCCGCACGCTGCAGTAGGCCGCAGGCCCGGTCGTCTCTCGCGCTGGCGGGCGACGGGGAACCGGGCTGAAGCCCTGTTTCTACGGGCTTGACACAGGCACGGCCAGGGTCTAGATTCACCTAACTTCGGCGGGACCCCCTTTCACCCGCCGCAGAGGAGTTGGCTGTGGCCGTGCACTCAGGCTTCCTGGCTCTCCTCACCCTCACCGCTGGTCTGGCCGCGGCCTGTGCGCCGGCGGCACCCGCGCCAGCCCCCGTAGCCCCGGCCCCGCAGGCAGCCTACATCCCCGAGCGGGCGCCCGCCCAGACCCAGCCTTCCGAGGGCAAGCCCGGCGGCATCCTGGTCTACGCGCAGCAGAGCGCCGTCTTCAACCTGCACCCCTGGAAGGGCGACATCCAGAACGCCCGGGCCTTCAGTGGTGTGTACGAGCCCCTGGTGCGCTACGACCACCGCGAGGGCGTCGACTTCCGCCGCGACAGAGAGATCAAGCCAGGACTCGCCGAGCGCTGGGAGACGGTGGACCCCACCACCTACGTCTTCCACCTGCGGAAGAACGCGAAGTGGCACGACGGCAAGCCGGTGACCGCCGACGACGTCGTCTACAGCGCCCTGACCTGGATGGACCCCAAGGAGGCGCCGGAGCCCAATCGTTCCGCCGGTGAACTCGTCGCAGGGGCCGAGAGAATCGACGACCACACCGCGAAGATCACCCTCAAACGGCCGTCATCCGACTGGCTGGGCATGCACGCCTACCAGCGCAACGTCTGGATCCTGCCCAAACACGTGGAGGATCAGGCCAAGACCATGGTGGGATCAGGGCCGTTCCGGGTCGTGAAGGTCGACCCCAACAGCGCGCTCATCATGGAGCGCAACCCCGACTTTCACACATCGGGGAGGCCCTTCCTCGACGGGGCGAAGGTCTACAACGGCATGGAGCGCGCCTCTCAGCAAGCGGCCTTCATCGCCAAGGAGATGGACCTGATCAATGCGACCGACCTGAAGCAGCACGACGCCCTGAAGCAGGTGGCGCCCGACTCCATCACCACTTCCTATCTCCAGACCCACGGCAACAGCCTCTACATGAAGCAGGACCGCCCCCCCTTCAGCGACATCCGGGTGCGCCGGGCCGCGCACCTGGCGGTGGACCGCGAGGGGCTGCTCAAGACCGTCACCTTCGGCGCCGGCGTCGTCAACCCGCCGGGCGGCCTGGCCCTGCACGGCTTCTCCATCCCCAAGGAGGAGCTGCAGACCCTCCCCGGCTGGCGCCAGCCCAAGGACCAGGACCTGGCCGAGGCGAAGCGGCTGCTGGCCGAGGCCGGCTACCCCGAAGGCTTCAAGCTGAACATCCAGACGGACCGCGACCTGACCGGGGCGGTGCCCATCCTCACCGCCGTCGCGCCCCAGCTCAAGGCGGCGGGGATCGACGCCCAGATCATGCTGCTGGAGCGGGCTGTCTTCGTGAAGAACCAGCGGGACGGCGACTACGAGGCCTGGCTGGCCACCGGCCACACCGACCCGCCCGCGGCGGGCCTGACGGACCTCTATCACTCCAGAGGGCGCTTCAACCAGGCCGGCATCAAGAACCCAACCCTGGATGGCCTCATCGAGGAGGCGGGACGGCTCGTGGACAAGAAGAAGAGCGACGAGGTGAACCAGAAGATACAGCGCGTTCTCCTGGAAAACCACTACACCGTCCCGATGGTGGAGCTGCCGGCCTACGCCTTCTGGCAGCCCTGGCTCCACAACTACGGCCTCAGCTTCAGCGCCCAGCCGTACATCAACCAGTGGGACAACGTCTGGATCGACCTGGAGAAGGCGCCCAAGCGCACGTTGCAATAGCCAGCCGCTAACACCCGCCGGAGTGCCAGGGGGACGGCCCTCTGCTCGCCCGCCCCCAGCGGGCTCCGGCCGACGCTCGGCCCCTCCAGCGGGCGCGGGGCCACCGTGCCTCGGCGCTGCTGAAGGACCGTGGACTCCCGGTGCCCTTCATCGTCGTCTCGGCCGTAGGGGACGAAAAGCGCATCGTCGCCCTGCTCACCACGAACGGATCGATGGCTTGCCACGAAGGGGAATGAGATGATCCTACCCCGACGGGAACAGGGTGCTCAGATGAGGGACTCGGATCCCGGCCCATGACAACGCCCTTGCGGGTGCTGGTGCTGGAGGACCGGGCGGCGGACGCCGAGCTTACGATGGCGGAGCTGCGACGGGCGGGCTACGCGCCCGCGTGGCGGCGGGTGGAGACCGAGGCCGAGTACACGGCGGCCCTGGGGCGGGAGCTGGACGTGATCCTGGCCGACTACTCGCTGCCCGGCTTCGACGCGCCTCGGGCACTAGAGCTGCTCAAGCAAACCGGCCTCGACGTGCCCTTCATCGTCGTGTCGGGGATTGTCGGCGAGGACCGGGCCGTGGCCCTGATGCGGGAGGGAGCAACCGACTACCTGCTGCAAGACCGTCTGGAGCGGCTAGGACAGAAGGTGACCCGAGCTATCGAGGAGCGGCGGCTGAGAGTGTCTGAACGGCGGGCTCAGGCGGATCTACGCGCCAGCGAGGAGCGCTTCCGGCGCCTGGCCGAGAACGCCCAGGACCTCATCTACCGCTACCGTCTGGAGGCGCCCCGCGGCTTCGAGTACGTCAGCCCGGCCGCCACGGCCATCACCGGCTACACCCCCGAGGAGCACTACGCCGACCCGGACCTGGGCCTGAAGATGGTCCATCCCGAAGACCAGCATCTGCTGGAGGGTCTGGCCGGCGAGGTCCCGCAGGAGCCGCTCGTCTTGCGCTGTGTCCGCAAGGACGGCGCTGTCATCTGGACCGAGCAGCGCAACGTCCCCATCCGCGACGAGGCCGGGAACGTGGTGGCCGTCGAGGGGATCGCCCGCGACGTCAGCGAGCGCGTCCTGCGGGAGCGGGAGCTGGGCGCCGTGGCTGCCCTGAGCCGGACGCTACGGGCCGCACCGGGGCGGGTCGAGATGTTGCCCGTCATCCTGGAGCAGGTCACGTCGTTGCTCGAGGCCGACGGGGCGGCCTTGAGCCTGCGCGACCCCACGAGCGACGATACCCTCGTTCATCTCGCCGTAGGCGAGTGGTCGGGCATGTCGGGGCTCCGCCTCGCCACCGGCGACGGAGTGGTCGGCCATGTGATCGCCACCGGCCGGCCGCACGTGACGGAGGATTCGACAGCCGAGGAGCTCCACCATCAGCCTCACGTGGGGGAGGCTCGAGCGGCGGTTACCCTCCCCCTCATGGCCCAGGAGGAGACCCTCGGCGCTCTGGGCGTGGGCCGCCGGGCACGCTTTGCGGACTACGAGGTGCGGCTCCTGACAGCCATCGCCGACATCGCCGCCTCCGCCCTGCGGCGGGCCACCCTGCACAAGGAGACCCAGCGGCAGCTCCAGCACCTGACGTCCCTGCAGACCATCGACACGGCCATCTCCGGGAGCCTGAACCTGGGCGTCACCCTACGTATCCTCCTGGAGCAGGTGACGGCGCGCCTCGCCGTCGACGCCGCCAGCGTGCTGCTGCTCGACGGCGACACGCAGACCTTCCGCCGCGCCGCCGGCCGGGGCTTCCGTACGAGGCACATGAGCCTGCGCTTCATACCTGCGGCGAGCTTCGCCGGCCGGTCAGCCCTGGAGCGCCGCGTCGTCCTCGTCCCCGATCTGACGCAAGCAAGAGGCGAGTTCGCCCACCCCGAGCGACTGGAGGCCGAGGGCTTCGTTGGTTGCGCCGCCGTGCCTCTGGTTGCCCGCGACGCGGTCGTGGGGGTCCTGACGATCTACCGCCGCGCCCCTCTCGCCCCGGACCGGGAATGGCTGGGTTTCCTCGAAGCCCTGGGGCGGCAGGCGGCCATCGCCATCGACAATGCCCAGCTCTTCGAGCAGGCCCAACGGTCCCAGGCCGAGCTGGTCGCCGCCTACGACGCCACCCTCGATGGCTGGGCCCGCGCCCTGGAGCTGCGCGACTTCGAGACGGCCGGTCACAGCGACCGGGTGACCGAGATGACGGTGCGTTTGGGCCGCGCCGTGGGGATGGACGAAGCGGCACTGGGCCACGCCCGCCTGGGCGCCCGACTGCACGACATCGGCAAGATGGCCATCCCCGACGGCATCCTGCTGAAGCCCGGGCCGCTGACGCCCGACGAATGGGAGGTCATGCGACGCCACCCAACCCACGCCTGGGAGATGCTCGCGTCCGTTCCCTACCTGCGCCCCGCCGCCGAGATCGCCCACAGCCACCACGAGAAGTGGGAC